>Ga0126381_100006914_pt1 | contig 12596 bp, 6 predicted proteins | sample PanSoiMetPlot_28_FD_96465 | JGI IMG/M metagenome (GOLD analysis project Ga0126381, IMG submission 96465) | Tropical forest soil microbial communities from Panama - MetaG Plot_28 | ecosystem: Environmental > Terrestrial > Soil > Tropical forest > Bulk soil | place: Panama | collected 2016-02-17
ACCCCGGCGGAGTGGCCCAGATGCGCTTTCGAGTTGTCAGCGGCGAGTTGGTGCCGGATCCATTGCTTCTCGCCGGGAGTGAGCCACGTTGCGTGCTCCGGGCCGTCCGGGAGCATCCGCAGAATCACGAAGCTGAACAGTGCGGCCGGCAGACCTTCGATGAGAAACAACCACTGCCAGCCCGACAGACCGAGCCTTCCATCCAAGCCGAGCAGCCATCCCGCCAGCGATCCCATCACCACCGAGCTAAGCGGCAGCGCAATGTAGAACCGGCTCACCGCGCGCGCACGCATCCGCGCCGGAAACCACAGTGTGAGGTAGTAGATGATGCCGGGGAAGAATCCCGCCTCGGAGATGCCGAGCAGCAGCCGCACCGTATAGAACTCGAAGGGCGTGCGAACAAACATCATTGCCGCTGCCAGCAGTCCCCAGGTAAGCATGATGCGCGCAAGCCATCGCCGCGGACCGAAGCGCAGCAACAGCAGATTCGATGGCACCTCGCACAGGGCGTATCCGATAAAGAACAGTCCTGCTCCAATCCCATATACCGTATTGCTGAAGTGCAGATCGCTGTTCATCCGTAATGCGGCGAAGCTGATGTTGATGCGATCCATGTAGGCAAGGCCATAACCGATGGCGATGACCGGCAACAAGCGCAGTGCCGCTTTGCGCTGAGCCGCAGCACCGGTTGATGAGTCGAGCTGCGGAGCAGTCGCTTCGTCGAGCTTAAGCCCGTTCTGAGACATCGACTTTCTTCCTGTTTGAGGGCCAAAATCGCGTTGCCGGGAACGGCGGACCAGCCGCGTGGTAAAGCGAGAGTAGCACAAGACAAGTGATTCAGGACTCCGAAGGCTCCTCGTCCGTTGTGATAGCATCCGCGTGATTGTGCTGAGGCGTTCGGTTCAATGAGTGTTGATGCTGTTACGATCTCCGAGGTCCGCAAGACGCGTTTGCGCTGGCTCTTTGCGATCGCAGTTTTTCTTGGCGCTTTTCTCCTCTTCCTGGTTGAGCCCATCGCTGCAAAGCAGCTTGTGCCTGTACTCGGCGGCTCGGCTGCCGTCTGGATCACCTGTCTCGTCTTCTTTCAGACTGCGCTCGTCTGCGCATACCTTTACGCCCACTGGATGGCGCGCCAACCGCGCTGGACGCCGTATTTGGCGCTGCTGGTTTTCGGATTCGCTTCGGCCCTCGTCTGGTGCTTGCACAGCGCAAGCGCCGGCGCAGGATCAACGCATCCCATCCTCACCGTCTTCGGCGTGCTCGGAAGCACCATCGGACTTCCATTTCTCATTCTCGGCACAACCAGCCCGCTGATGCAGGTGTGGTGGGCGCGACTGCATGATTCCGGGATTCCTTATCGGCTTTTTGCGCTTTCGAACCTCGCGTCTCTCTTGGCCCTCGCGCTCTACCCCACGCTGATCGAGCCGCACCTCACGCTGCGGGCGCAGCGCATCGCCTGGTGTTGCGGATTTGCCGTCTTCGCCTGCGTTTCCGGAACATTGGCACTGCGAGCACGAGCGGCCGTGCCGGCATCTTCGCAACGAATCGACACCGCGGAAGAAGGGCTGCCTGCAACTTTCGGGCAGAAGCTCCTCTGGGTCATGTTGCCGATGGGTGCGGCAATGCAGCTGAGCGCTGTGACCAGCTACCTCACCGCGAATATCGCCGCCATCCCGCTGCTCTGGATCCTCCCGCTCGCCGTGTACCTGCTCACCATCATCCTCGCCTTCGAGTTCCCTCGCCTGATGCCCCGCAGCATCATCGCACGGTTTCTCATCATCATGCTTGCGAGCCTGGGCTATGCGCTCTCGAAACAGGATGTGGAGTGGCCGCTGCGCATCAGCATCGGATTCTTTCTTGTCGAGGCATTCGCATCCTGCCTTTTCTGCCACACCGAAGCGTACCGTCTCCGCCCACGCCGCGCCTCAGAGTCCACCATGTTTTACCTGCTGTTTGCCGCAGGTGGTGCACTCGGCTCGTTCGTCATCGGGATCGGATTTCCGCTTATCTTCCGCTACAACATCGATCTTGTTGTCACATGTGCCTTCACTGCTTTCCTCGCGCTGCTCGTCACCTGGAAAGATGGATGGAACAACCGCCTGCTTTGGGGCGTAGCCACAGTGCTGATGGCCGTGCTGGTCTTCTGGATCAACGTCGTTGACCATCGCAGTACGTTGGTCGCGGTCAGGAATTTCTACGGCGCACTGCGCGTGAAGCAATCATTCGACTTTCCCGGAGCTACACTGCGCACTTTGACCAACGGCAACGTCGAGCACGGCACGCAGATATTCGGAACCGACGAGCAGCGTCATTTGCCGACCAGCTACTACGCCCGGGACTCCGGTGTCGGCCTTGCGATACGCTTCTGCTGCGACAGCCGTCCGCGCAACATTGGCATTATCGGCCTCGGCGCAGGAACCATCGCCGCTTACGGCCGGCCCTACGACCGCATCCGCTTCTATGAAATCAATCCCGCCGTCGATCCCATCGCCCGCAACGTCTTCACATACATTCGCGACTCCCGCGCCTCAGTCATGGTCATCGGCGGCGACGCCCGCGCCTCTCTGGCCCATGAGCCGCCGATGGGCTTCGACGTCCTCGTCGTCGATGCCTTCTCCGGCGATGCGATTCCGCTCCACTTGCTCACGACCGAGGCGCTCGCGCTCTATCGCCGCCACCTTACGCCGAGCGGAATCATCGCCTTCCACATCTCCAACCGGCACGTCGATCTCGAGCCACCGATTGCAGTTCTGGCGAAGTCGGCCGGCATGCATGCTGCCGTCATCTCCACGCCTGCAAACGAGCAACGCGGCGAATTTGCCGCCACATGGATGCTGCTGAGCGACAACTCCGCTTTCTTCGGCCAACCCGAAATCGCGCGCGCCCGTCGCCATCCTGAGACGCTGCCCGGCCTTCGCACCTGGGCGGACGATTTCTCGAGCCTTCTGCCCGTCCTGCGCTGGTGAGTAGGCAGCCTGCAGCTTTTAGCTTTTAGCTCTTGGCTTCTAGGCTCTTAGCTCGCGCTAGCCGCGCTCTTGGAATGCGCACGCACTCGATTGGGAGTACGGGCTGGTTCGCCAAGCTAACAAGGCTAACGGCAAAGAGCAAATAGCCAGGGGCTGTATTTTTTGTCACAGGACGTTCACACTCCCGGTGTGATAGCATCCGGTCCTTACAGCTAGACGTCCGGCGGCCCTCCCTCTGCACTTTGCCGCCCGGCGCCTGCCGGAGACTCTCCGCATGGACGAGGAAGACGGCAGAATGGGCCCTCGAGGCCTGCAACTCGGACGCATTGACGTCCTGACGGACGCCTCGACGACGTCCCTGCGCCACCCGCCTAAGCAAAACTCGACCGAAACCTCCCCAATTCCAAGCATCGGGTGCCCCCATGCCTCCCTCTTTTGGAGACATGAGAGACCTATACACCCCAAAGAACATATTCCGAAAGACAATCACACACGAGGTAACTTATGAAAACGTACCAGGGAAGTGAGATCCGCAACGTAGCTGTAGTGGGGCATGCTCAGAGCGGCAAAACGTCATTGATTGCCGCGCTGCTGCATGCCGCAAAGATGACACCAACACAAGGACGAGTAAACGATGGTTCGGCCGCAACCGCCTACGACGAAGAAGAAGTCGCACGCGGCACAACGATGTCGAATGCCGTGGCCTTCGCCGAGTGGCAGGGCGTGAAGATCAACTTCGTCGACACCCCTGGCTTCCACATGTTCTGCCACGAAGCCCGAGCCTCGCTTCTGCCCGTCGAGGCCGCCTGCGTCGTGGTCAACGCGCAGAATGGCGTCGAGCCGGTAACTGAGCGGGTCTGGAAATACGCCGAAGAGGCCAACGTTCCCCGCTTCGTGGTGATCAACCAGATGGACCACCCGAAAGCCGGCGGCGGCAATGGGTTGAGCGCGCTCATCGACGATCTGCACGAGCGCTGGGGACGCCAGTGCGTTCCTGTCCAGCTCCCCATCTCGGATGCACAGGGATTTCACGGCGTCGTCGACCTGGTGACGATGGAAGCTTTCCATTACACGACGAACGGGGACGGCCGCGGCAAGATTACGGGCGAGATTCCCGCAAGTATCGCCCAGCAGGCCAAGGAGGCGCACGAAGCCCTGGTTGAGCTCGTTGCCGAGGGCAAAGACGAGCTGATGGAGGAGTTCTTCGCCGAAGGCACGATTCCCGAGCAGCACCTGATCACCGCGCTGCACGAGGCGATTCGCGAAGACCGCATCTTCCCGGTACTGTTTGCCAGCGGTGGAACGAACGTCGCGACAGATCATCTTCTCGACTTCATCAAGGTTTACGCTCCGGCGCCGATCGAGCGCGCACCGATCCCGGTCAAGACGCTTGCCATGCAGGCCGTTGCGGCCAATGGCGGGGCGGCTGAAGCGGGAGGGGCCGGTGTTTCGTTCCGTAAGCTGGACGACGGCGAGCCATCGGCTGTGGTCGTCTTCAAGACGATGAGCGATCCCTTCGCCGGACGCATCAGCTTCTTCAAGGTCGTCGGCGGCACCGTGAAGAACGACGCGACGCTCGAGAACTACACGCGGCGCGGCCAGGAGCGCTTCTCGCACCTGAGCGTGATGCAGGGGCGCAAGGCGGTCGAAGTGGCCGAATTGCACGCCGGCGATATTGGCGCAGTGGCCAAGCTACGCGACACACTCACCGGCGACACCCTGGGCGCGAAGGGTGCCGATGTTCAAGTGGAGCTGGCCGCGATGCCCGAACCGGCAATGACGTACGCCATCGAACCGAAGACGCGCGGCGATGAAGACAAGCTCGCGCCCGCCATTCACAAGCTGATGGAAGAGGATCTGCTCATTCGCTTCTACCGCGATCCGCAGACGAACGAGTTCCTGATTGCGGGCGCCGGACAGCCGCACATCGAGACCATCGTGTCGCGATTGAAGAAGCGCTACCACGCCGAAGTCACGCTGAAAGCGCCCAAGGTGCCCTACCGGGAGACCATCCGAGGCAAGGCCGAAGGCCACGGGCGTCACAAAAAGCAGAGTGGCGGCCACGGCCAGTTTGGGGACTGCAAGATCCGAATGGAACCTCTGCCGCGCGGTGCCGGATTCGAATTTGGAAACGAGATCTTCGGCGGAGCTATTCCGCGCCAGTTCGTTCCCGCCGTCGAAAAGGGCATCGTCGAAACCGCCGCCCGCGGCTACCTCGCCGGGTATCCCGTGGTGGATTTCAAAGCCACCGTCTACGACGGCAGCTACCACGACGTCGATTCCAATGAACTTTCCTTCAAGGTAGCCGGTCGTCTTGCCTTCAAGAGCTGCATGGAGCAGGCCAAGCCGTGCCTCCTCGAGCCCGTCATGAAGGTCGAGATCGAGGCCCCGGACGAGTTTGCCGGCACGCTGATGGGAGATCTCAACGGGCGCCGCGGGCGTGTTCAAGGAATGGAGTCCAAAGGCCGGACAACTGTGATCAACGCCGAAGTCCCCATGGCCGAGATGCTTACCTACGGCACGCAGCTGACCTCGATGACGCAAGGCAAGGGCAGCTACCGGATGGAGATGGACCACTACGATATCGTCCCGCAGCAGGTGGCCGAGAAGATTCTCGCCAACGCCAAGCGGCCGGTGGAGGAAGAGGAGGAGTAGCCTCGGCCGTCAGCCATCGGCCGTCAGCCTCAGTTCGCGGCAAGCTCGGAACGCGGCGCGATTGAACTGCGCCGCGTTCTGTTTGTTTTGAGAGCTGCGCGACTTGCACTATCAATGGTGCACCGTCCTTAGTTTGGCATGACCTGGCAGGATTTCTCGCGGTACTTTCGAATCTGTCAACTGCAATCGCGGTACATCGAATTCATTCCGTGGCCGGTAGAATCTCATGGAATCAGAGAATTCTTGATGGAAGCGGAGGCTCCGTGAAAGGGGTCAATGAGAGGCTTGAGACTTTCTTAAGGCCCGATCCCGATTGGGTAGAGCGGCGTTCCGCTGAACGTCAACCCGTAGATAACTTCTTCTCATACCGCTGGAATGGCTCCCAGCTGACGCAGGAGGCCGTTAAAGACATCAGCTTGACCGGGCTCTACATTCTTACGGAGGAACGCTGGCAACCCGACACGTTGCTCTCTCTGATACTGCAAAGAGAGGGCCCGCTGGAAACAAACCCTGAACGCCGGATCGAGGTACAGGCCAGGGTCGTCCGGAGTGGCGATGACGGTGTGGGCCTGGCGTTTGTCTTGCCGGATGACTCGGAGTCGCGCCAATGGGAGAGTCTAAGGGACGACCTGATTGAACAGGCGAAACCCGGAGACATGCTAAGTCTGGTCCTGATGGTTGAGGCTGTCGCGTTCTTAAGTCGCATTTGTCCAGGGGGAGCCGAACAAGTTGGACAATTGGTTCATGGGAGACTGAGTAATCACAAGTTGGAGAACGCCGTTGCAATTGCACTCAAAGCCGAAATCCTTCTCCTGGCAGACGGACCCGCTTCCGACAAGCTGCGAGCTGACCCAGATCTTGTTGTGCGCATTCTCGAAGACGGATCATGCACCGACGAAGAGTGGCTAAGGGACTACTGGAGCGGCCTCCTGGCCACGTCGTGCGCAGTAGATGGAAGCGACCAATCGAGTCTGGCATTCGTGGGTCTACTATCCAAGCTCACAACCTTTCCGGTCCGCATCTTGACCGTCGTATGCACCAGAGCAACCAAAGTTTTCAGAGAATCAGGATCGGTTTCCGCCAAGCCGCTGGCATGCAATTTAGAAGAGCTCATGATGACAACGGGATCGCGGGGACTCCAGACGGAACGCGATCTCCAACGTCTTTGTGAACTTGGATTGATTGAAGACACTGACTCCAATTCTTCAACCTTATCGACACGTGACGAAGCCAATATCACGCCCACTAGCCTCTGCCTGGAACTCTTTGCTCGCTGTAATGGACACCGCGGATCCCTGCGGGATTTTTACTCTGGAAATTCCCGTCGTAGGCGAACACCCATACGTGCGTAATGGTTCCAGAAGATCTTTTCCAATGGACAACCTCACCAGAAGGAACGCAGATGAACTCTGATAAGCATCCGGCACCCGGTCCGGCAATTAAGAAAGCCAATGGGTCATGGACATTTCACATTTTCCCCAACGGAATCGCGAGCGAGGCAGGCCAGTACGAAACGGAAGCAGCAGCCAAGGATGCCCGCTTCAAGGCGTTATTGCGCTGGGGCTCAAACGGCGAGACATACAGATCTTTTGAATAGATAAGCGCGCCACCCTTCCGTTTTGGGCGCATAACCAGCAAACCGGAAAATTACGCTGCCCCCCTCTTTATGGCGGGGATAAGCGGAATTGAACTGCCTATTGCCGTGACAGAGGCGATTCTAGATTGGAAGACGTTGCTCTTTTCCGGTCAGGCGGTTATTCACGATCTATTGAGAGATGCTAAAGCCCATCAGTTCACTTTGCTTCAGATACCCCAAGGACCTACTAACTGAGATATCTAAAAGGGGGTATGAGTGTTCCTGCCGAACATATGGAAATCGAACCATAGCAGAGTGTGATACTTCTGGCGGGAAGGCATCCTACCGGCCTCAGTCTGCATCTTCCTTCTTCAGCGCATTTAACTTTGAGTGTATTAAAAGCACTTCTCCCCCAAGGGCCTTTCTCAAGACTCTATCGGCCATCAAGCTTTCCCAAGTGTGCGTCTATGCAGATCGCGGATCAATGCGACGAAATCGGAACCACCCTGCTGTTATCGGATGCTGATTTGGCGTTGAGAATTATACGGATTGCACTCTCGCGCCCTGCTGGAGAACGTCAAGCGACAGCGATTCGAAATGCAAAAACCGCATACCGGCGGATATGTGAACTTGTTTCCCGCGTTCAAATGGATAGGAATGTCCTCCAGAATTTGATTGCGGATCTCGAAGCAATCCGAGTCGCGCTTGCTGAGGCGGACGAGAACCAAACCAAGGCTTAGTCCGTTCCAGCTTTCTGCCAGATCGCGAGTCGTGCTTCTAGTCAGGATGGTGTCCAAGCAAGTTTCCGGGCACCTGTGTTCCACTGGAGCGCATTCTGGGGAGGGCGCCCCAGCGGATACAAATGAGCAGGGATCACCCAGAACATCTCAGGCCTCAACAATCGCAAGATCGGCAGGGCACTACCTGATCGAATACTTGGACTCTGTGCGCATTATTGGCAAACCGAAGTTACTGACCTCGGACGCGAAGATTCATCAAGGTTCGGTCTGCCGACAACATGCAGAAATCGTCTAGGCATCACCTGCCAGGCCACGTCGGGTTCGCTGTCAGCAGTTATCTGGATACAAGACAGCGGTTGTCCTACTTCCTTGTTGACAGCAATTCAACTATCCGCTATCTTTCCCCACTGATCTTGCAATCTCGGTTGCGAAGCAATCAGCCCGCTAAGTCCGTTCTCTTGCCTTGGGCCAAATTCCGCGCTTGTACGTTAGCGAGCTGACGTCGCTGGGTCCCTAGTATTTAGTTATTTCGCGGTGGATCGAGAAAAGCGCCCGATACCACGATCTGAACATAGCCGTAGCGTATCGGCCCATCAGCAGATCCCTAGGTACAGTCAAGTCGCGACTTCCCTTCCGCTGAATAAGGGGACGGCTATTTCCGGGGAGGGAAAGTCCTGGACTAACTAGTATCCCAAAAAGAGCCCAACCTATTCCGGGCGACCACATCTGCTGCCGTCGTTTGGAAAGCAGAGTGCGCGTTCTCGGCCGAGACCATTCTCGACCAACTGAAAAGAGGAAGATGAAATGAGATATTGCCTAAGCAAACAGCGGCTTTTGTTCGTGGCGCCGCTGGCCTTCACGTTAACTTTGTGGCCAGCCGTTGCCTGTGCGCAACCCTCCGGCGGTTGCACAGGAGTTTCCAACATCACGGTCAATGGGACAACCTACGCACCGCAATGGTGCCAGGAATTCAACGGCAGTGTGGGGTCTCCAGACACCACAGTGTGGAAGTTCGATCTCGGAAATAACGGCGGCTGGGGCAACGGCGAAGCGGAAGTTTACTGCGGACCTCCGGGATACCCAAACAATCCGTCTCAGTGTCCCACCACATTCAGCACCTCGACCGCACCGGTCTACATCGATGGCAACGGGCACCTGGTGATCCGGCCGATCAATGAGAATGGCGCGTGGCTCTCAGGCCGCATGAATACCCAAGGGCTGGAGAACTTCTCGTACGGGATACTCGAGGCAAGTGTCGAACTCCCCGATACGACAAACCAAGGTCTCTGGCCCGCCTTTTGGAGCCTTGGCAGCGACATCTCCACGGTTCCGTGGCCCAGTTGCGGCGAAGCGGATATCCTGGAGAACTGGTCCCCACAGGTCCATAACGGCGCAGGCACCACAGGGGAGAACTCCACGATTCACACAACAAAAACCGGGGGGAGCGGAATTGGAAAACGCTTTACTTTCCCCAGTGGAGAAGCAACCAACACCGCCTTCCATACCTATGGGGTGATTTGGGAGGCGAACCAGATGCAGTTCTTTGTGGATGACCCAGCTACGCCGTTCTTTACCGCTACCCCCAGCCTTCTCCCCTCGGGAGATACCTGGCCATTCAATCAGAATATCTTCGTGCTCTTGAATGTGGCGGTCGGTGGCACACTCGGTGGGTCAGACAGCGGCTTGTCCAGTCCGGCGCAGCCGATGACGGTGGACTACGTTCGTTGGTACACACCGACCACGGGAAGTTGCGCTGCTGTTCCTTCGGCGCCAACCAATCTGGCGGCGACATCGACATCCTCCAGCGTCATCGGGTTGACCTGGACCGAGTCTGCTCCTCCGGCCAATTGCACGATCAGTTCCTACAATATCTACCGCAGCACGACGAGCGGATTCACTCCGTCGTCAAGCAACCTGATCGCCAGTGGCGTGACCAGCCCGAGCTACACCAACACCGGCCTCACGCCTTCGACAACCTACTACTACCTTGTCGAAGCGCTCGACTCCTTCGGCACATCGCCGGCTTCGAACCAGGCCAGCGCAACCACGCAGGCAAGCGGTTCAGGCGGGGACTTCATCGCTATCAACTTCCAAGGTCCGGCGGTCAGCAACTCGGGTGGCGGCGACGTTTCCTTCTCCGCGGATGAAGACTACAGCGGCGGAGGGAAAGCCACCCCGACGACACACTCCATTAGCACGACCGCGGCAGGCGCCAATGCGGCGCCAATGGCGGTGTATCAGACCCAGCGAGACGGTGTCTTTACCTACACGATCCCCGGCATGGTGGCCGGCAGCCAACACTTCGTCCTGCTGCACTTTGCCGAGATCTACTTCAGCGCGGCGGGACAACGTGAGTACAACGTGGCCATCAACGGCACACGAGTCCTCACCAACTTCGACCAATATGCTGCAGCCGGAGGAAAATACATCGCAGTGGTCAAGACGTTCACGACCACGGCCAACAGCAGCGGGCAAATTGTGGTTTCTTTCTCCGACGGCGCGGTAAACCAGCCCTCCGTCGCAGGTCTTGAAATCCGCTAAGACGGCCAGATTCGCATCGACCGAGGACAGAAGAGGCACTTTACCTGTTCCGCCCTCGGTCGTTGGCGAGCGACTAAACCGGAAGTTACTTGACCGTTGCGCTTATTTCCCGGATGACGCGGGCGCTGTTGCCGGCACCTTGTGCATTTCGTCTGAGAAGAACTTGCCGGAATCGGTCAGCGCGAACGGATCCCAGGACGAGATCATGGTTGGACCCCATTCGGCATCGAAGCACCAGGCGACCCAGCTGATGCCCTTCGACTCAAGATAGCTCGTGATTTCGCTTCCGTACTGCAGACCCATTTCCTTAGGACCGTAGTGCGTGCTGAATCCGATCTCGGTTGCAATCACCGGGTAGTTGGCGGCGGCAAAACCGAAGTCCTCTTCCCACCTGGGCGGCCACGGCTGCGGGCGCTTGTTCGGATAGGGATGAGTGACGTAGCCGATGTTCGCAGCGCGCACCGGTCCGTCGCGCAGCGGGGCGAGGTCGTAAGCCCAATCCAATCCGGCGACCAGTGGAATCGTTTCCTTGTTATAGGCGCGAATGAGCGCGATCATTTGTTCGTTGATCTCGCGCCACTCTTCCCAGGTCATGGTGCCGAACCTGCCGCTGGAGAGTGACGGCTCGTTGAACAACTCGAAGAAGGCCACGGTGTGATTGTGGTTGAAATGCACGGCCATGGTGCGCCAGAAGTTGAGCGTCTCGGGCAAACTGGTTTCGTAGATTGGGTTCTCAAAGAGCCCCTGCTTCAGATTGCCGATGGAGTGCCAATCGATATCGACGTAGAGGCCCAGGTCTGTGCTCCACTCCACTGCCTGGTCGAGCAAGGCCAGATAATCCTTGACGCCCCGGCCTCGCCATGCGACCGGATGAATCGGGATGCGCACGACGGTTGCTCCGGTGTCCTTGACTTTCACAAAGAGATCGCGATTCCAGTGCCCCTGGCTTTCAAGCTTGTCGGGATCGGCAATATTGACGCCGCGAAACAATACCGGCTTGCCGGTGGGGTCGACGAACCGGTTGCCGCTGACCGCGATGAGCGGGAGCCTCGTGCCGTTCGGACTGTTGAGTGGACGCATCTGATACACGACGTGCCACCAATCGTGCAGCTTGCCAGTCGGCGAAGGTGCTGACGCCGGCGACGTAGCTTGAACTGGAGTTTGTGCGTGAAGACTTAGCCCGCAAAGCAACGCGATGACGGTCGAAGCCGTCTTGAGACATTTCATGACGTTATGATCCCCTGGGATTTGCCAAGGATCATCGTACTGCATGGGGTAGTCGGGAGAGGTTCTCAGTGTCAGTTTTCAGTTGTTGGTTCTTGGTTCACAGCCGTAGTTCTGAGAGATCCGACAGCGAAGAAAAATCCCGTCCTGGCAATGCCAGGACGGGATCGAGGGAATGTCAGTCGTTGTGTTGAATCAGGCCTGACTTCAGCGTCCTTTCGAAAGCCCGAGTTGGAATGTGATCATGACGCTGCGGCCGGGAAGCAACTGCAACTGATCGCTGCCGTCGGCAACATAGGGCACCGCGGCGGTCCCGCCGAGTCCCGGCGAGAGCGAAACCACGTCATGGTAGTTGAAAAGATTGTTCATACTCAGCTTGATCTTCGATCCGTCGAAGATCGAGTTCTTCCGCAGTGAGTAGTTGACGAAGAGGTTGTTCATCCAGAACGAGTTCAGCTGTGTGGCCTGGTGGAGGGAGCCGTTGTCCATCCAGCGCGGGCCGATGTTCTTGTTGAAGAAGCCGAGATCCCAGTTCTTGTCCTGGTAGGTAGCGCCCGCGCCGACAGTGTAGTTCGGCGAAGCAGCCACCCACTGCACCGGAGTGGGCGCAAGCACCTGGCCGTTCGCCAGTGTTTGCCCGGCAGCGGCCTCATACTTGGCCTGGCCGGCCGTGCCATTGAAGTTGAAACTCAGCCCGCGAACCAAAAACAGATTGCCTTCCCCCTCAAAGCCCGTGGTGTTCGAAGCAGGAGTCGAATAGTAGTAGGAATCGCCGGGGATCAGAGGAGCCTGGGCGTTGGACGGCGCCTTGTAGCTCGCATACGCGTTCTCGTAGTGAATGTGGAAGACGTCAGCGTCGAAGCTGAGGCGGTTGATCTTGACCACCGAGCCGCC
>Ga0126381_100006915_pt1 | contig 12595 bp, 9 predicted proteins | sample PanSoiMetPlot_28_FD_96465 | JGI IMG/M metagenome (GOLD analysis project Ga0126381, IMG submission 96465) | Tropical forest soil microbial communities from Panama - MetaG Plot_28 | ecosystem: Environmental > Terrestrial > Soil > Tropical forest > Bulk soil | place: Panama | collected 2016-02-17
CCGCTTATTCATTGACCTGCCCTGCCTTCAGTCCTAAGATTGGCGGGGCCTCGGCAAGGTAAAGGCTGGTGCGCTGTGCATTTGGACGACCATGAAGAATCCTGAGATCACTCGCCGAGACTTTGGAAGGGTTGTCCTGGGAGGTTTCGTCGGCGCCGCAGCATCACGCATGCTCCGCATCCCTACGGTGGAGGCAGCCTCCCCCGATTTCACCACTGCCATCATTCCCGATCCTCAGGGCCTGGCGGGTAGATGTCCCGACAAGACTGGCCGATACTACACGGCGATGATGAAGTGGCTTGTCCACGACAGGCATCTTGTTCTCACATCCAGCGAACCGTCCTTTGACGCTAACATCAAGGCCGTAATAGGCGTTGGCGATTGCCTGCAGTCGCCGGTTCCCCATGAGATCAGGAATGCAGAAGCCGCCTGGACGGTTCTTGACACGAATAAGATCGCATTTATTGAGCCGCCGGGGAATAACGACTATGTCGGAAACCACCCGACGTCTCGAAGCAACCTCGGTGAGCATTTCAAGACCGGGTATTTCTCTGCGACGAACCGATCCAGGGTTTACGGCTCCGGTATGGATCTCGGTGGCGGAGATATGGCTTATTGGGTCGGATCGCAGGACACTACCGGCGCCAATACGGCGGTAAAGTTCGTCATTTCCGGGACAAAAATGCTGATCCTGGGAGTGGATTTCTTTGCCGGGAACGCGGCTTGGGAATGGGCCCATGATGTGATGATGAAGAATTCCGATTGCGAGTGTTACATCACGACTCATGCCTGGCTGACTGTCCGCGGAACGCAGTTCGACAGGGAAGAGGCTCATGGGCCAGTCACATATTCCATGGCGGGGCCTCCCTACTCAAATTCTGCTGTGGAGGCTTGGAGCACGGTCGGAGTGAATACCTGGCCGAACCTGCGTGGCATCTTTTGTGGCCACGATACTTTCAAGGACCAGCCTCTGGGTTGGCAGCGAGCTGCAATCAAGAGCGAGAGTGCGCGCCAGCAGACTGTGCAGCAATTATTTGTTAACTCGCAGCAATCGGACATCGCCTGTAGCGCCGCGGCCAGCCGGGCAACGGGAGCTGGAGAAATTGCAAACGTTTTCCTACTCAGTCGCCGGCCGGCTTTGGGGTTGCTCGAAGGGCGAATCATCTCCACCCACACGGAGAATTGGTTCAAATCGAAAGCACTCTCGTTCCCTGGCGGAAGCAGCTGGAGCGAGCACGAAAAACTTTTATTCTCGGTTCCGTTTACCGGACTCTCAACGGAACGAGCCATGTCGGCCCGAATTCCTGCCGCCATCGCGGGGTAGTCTCCTGAATTAAGACACTGAGCTAGCCTGGGGATCGCGCTGATCCATACACAACCCCGCTGCAAACAGCGCCATGACCATCGCCATCTGCGCTGCCGTGGCACTCAGCGACGTCGGCAGCACGGGCACAACATACATCCCCAACATTGCTGCCGCCAGCACAACGCGGGGCGCGCTCCATTGCTCACTCCACATCAGCATCATCGGCAACAGCAGCAGGGAAGCATCGTGCAGATACGCGTGGTAGCTCGCCAGCAATGCCATCACCATCACCAGCGAATAACTCGCTGCCGAAATCCTCCCACCGCGTTTGAGCAACGCCGCCATTCCGGCAAGCAGCACGATCGACATCCCGGCCGTCACCCATCCAACCGCCGCTTCCGATACTCGCCCATACAGCAGCGCATACAAGCACCCGCGAACATTCGGCATGCTCTCCGGATGTTCTCCCCCCAGTGCGCCCGGCAGCCGGTTGAACTCCATCACCGCGCGCGGGTAATGGAGCGTCGCCTGCCAACCCACGATGGCCACCGATACGCCCAACAGCGCCAGGCATGTGGAAGTGAACGCCGCCAGCGCCCTCCACTTTCGCCACACCATCAGCGCCAGCAGCATCGCCAACGCGAATTGCGGTTTTAACGTGGTGAACGCCAGCGCCAAGCCGGCCTGCGCATCGTTGCCTTCCGCCATACCGGCGAATGCAATCGCAAACAGCAACAGCATCAGGATCGAAAGCTGTCCCTGCATCAAAGCAAGCACTGCCGGCACGAACACCACGGGCGCGACGAGCGCCGCGACAACCGGTTTGTCATCCCAGCGAAGCGCTCGCCGCAATACGAAAGGCAGCGCCAGCAGCATGCCGGCGTTTGCCGCAAACCACATCAGCTCCGCCCACCGATACGGCAGCCGCGACATCGGCGCAAGCACCGCCAGCGCATACGGCGGAAACACAAACGGCAGCGAGAACCTCCGCCCGCTGCCGTCAACGAACTCGCTGCCGAGCCCACGGTCGTAGCGGCTCTGCGCAGCCAGATCGTAAACCTGCGCCCCATCGCCCACCGCCACCATCCTCCCCGCGCGATAAAAGCACGAGAAGTCCGCCTTCACTCCAGAAAACACCACCGGCTTGAAACCACTCCACAGCAGGACATAACCCGCCATCGCCAGCACGATCGCGCAAACCTTCGCAGCCAGGCACCTGCTGTCACTCGACAGCGCAGGATGTTCTTCCATCCCCATGTTGTCATCCCGGCCAGTTGCCCTCGCGAACGCATTGGAATCTGCCATCCCGAGCCCGGCCAGCTGCCATCGCGCATGCACCGGAGTTGTCATCCCGAGCGCAGCCGCGGGTCTGCGGTCCTACGCAGGAATCTGTCATCCCGGCCAGGGCCGCAGGTTCAAGCGTTCGCGAAGCCGCCCACGCCGCCAGCGCCGTAAACACCGCCCACGGATACAGCCACGCCGTCACAAACGGCACCGTCCACAGCTTCACGCCCGAGCCCGGCACAACCATGTCCCACAGCGAGAGCCCGGCCATCGCCACCGCCGACGCGCCAGCCAGCGTCCACGTCGCGCCGAACAGTAACTGTTGCCACTGTCCGCATCGCCTGATCTGGGCCGCCTTCATCACCATCCACAGCGCCGCCGGCAGCAGCAGCACTTCGTTATAGATGAGAAAAGGGAACAGCAGCTGAAACACCGCTACTGAATAGCTGATCGCGAACAGCAGGTCGGCGTCACGAAACCTGTAACTCACCAGGAGAACCGATCCCACCAGCAGCGCGGAAACCGGCAGCACAAAATGTCCCCGCAGCATTTCGGCCACCAGCGGCTGTGCTCCCGCATAGTGCGAATACGCGCGCATGGTGTGCACCCATTCGCCGAACCATCCGGGCACGATCGCCTGAGCTCCCAGCAACAACCCGGCGAGCGTTCCTCCCAGGGACAGCAGAAACGCCCTCCTCGCCCGCCACCTGCAAACTGCCCATAACGCCAGCGGCAGCAGCACCGCGACCGCCAGCTGAGGCTTTGCCGCGCAAAGCGCGCCCACCATCCCCGCCCGCACCAGCCGCCCCGATCGCGCCCACCACACAGTTACCGCCAGCAGCGCCACAAACAGCAGCGTCGGCTGCCGCAGCTGTATGGCCAGAGCCACCGGATAGCCGCTGAAGACCGCAGCCGCCACGATCAGCCTGTCAAACATCTCAGCCGGCCATCCGCACCACAAGGGAATCGAGATCGCCAGTAAAACAATGCTCGCGTCAAGCGCTATCAGCTGCGCGCCGGCAAAGGGCAGAATCGCCAGCGGCCAGTAAAGCGCCACCAGAAACACCGGGTAGGCAAAGCGCGGACTCGTCTCCAGGCTGGCGGCCGTCGTTCCCGTTCGCAGCGTGACCGCAATCTGCTGCGTCACCTCGCCCCGATACGGACTTCGCCCCTCGAGGATCTCGCCGCATCCCAGCCACTCCGGATACAGGCCCTGTTCCACCGTCGGCGCATGCGATCCAAGCCCCGCCGGCGCGATCACCGTGGCGAAGTACCACGAACTCACCAGCGCCAGCGCCGCCAGCGCGAGCAGTCCTGCTTGCCGCCCCGGTGACAAGCCGGCCGCAACACCTTTACCGCCGATGGGTCCGACCTGGACGTGTGCCGCCATGCAAAGCGGAGCCGATAAACCCACTCCATCACTCAAATCATCGGCGAGCCTATGCAGTTGCTTGAGATCACTGCCCGGCACCAGTCTCGCAATTCGAACTCACAAGGGCCGCCCTCTTACCACTTGCCATCCCACCCGGTTTACGGATGCCTCGTCGGGCGCCGATTCTTCCACGCGGGCGGACCGCAGATCCCTCGGCTGCGCTCGGGATGACAAATCGTAAAAATGGGGTCCCAACTCGACGCAAGAAATGGCTTGTGTCACGCGGCGAGGGAGCGCAGAATTGCCGATTGCGGGAAACCAAGAATCGTTGCCGAATCGGAGCCCTTTGCCATGATGCTCAATACCGAGGTCTTGCAGTTCGATCGCGGCGTCACGGGAATTTCATGCTATGGCCGCTTCACCATGGGAACCCGCCTCAGCGAAACCGAAGGGCTCATTAATTCGCTGATCGCCAACGGCGCTCGAAAGCTGGTGCTCGATCTCACGAACGTTGATTTTGTCGACAGTGCAGGGCTGGGTATCATCATGCGGGCATTTGGCGAGATCGAACAGCGCGGCGGAAAGCTTCGCATCGCCGGTCCTACGCCGCAGGTACGCCGGCTCTTCGAGATCACGCACACCCTGACAATCCTGCCTATCGATCCCGACCTGTTGACGAGCGTGCAGATGCTGAATGTCAGTGTTCAAGCCGCTGAAGGTCAGGGCGCCTGAATGTCCAAGGGGAGAAACGCGCGCAGCGGCAAAATCGGAATTCGCCCGCGCGCGGCAGCCCCTTCCAACCACTTGTCATCCTGAGCGCCCGTATTATGTTTCATCCCGGCGCAGCCGAGGGAGCCGTCCGCCGGTTACTGCTTTGGCGGTGACTGCGCTCCACTCGGGCCGCTGCCCGGGCACTTGCCCATTCCTGCGCCGATGCGTTGTACATCGATCGAGGCATTGCCCGCGTTACCCGCGTCTTTTACATTACCCGCGACCTGCACCGGTTCTCCCACATGCTGCACCAGTTTTGACGTATCCGCGTTGGGCGGAATATTCAGCCTGTACGTGGTGCCGGCTTTGTCGGTGATCGTGTAATTCGGCTCGCTCCCGCCCAGGCAGCCCTCGGTCACAGGCGCGTTCGCCATCGGACCCTGCCCGCCGCTTGGCGCCGTGTTTTGCTCAGCGCTGCCCGGCATCGACGGTTGTGATTGACTCGCGTCCGGCGCCTGCGAACTCGGGGCGGTGGCCTGGCCACTGCTCCGCCCGGGATTTGTACCCGGCTGTTGCGCCGCCGCCCAGGCCAGCATCGCCAGCATGAACAGGCTTGTTACCAGCATCTTCTTCATTCGGAAACCTCCAATATTGCTCTCCGCCGTCGCGCTTTCACATCGAAAGCGGCACAGTCGGATACACGTTAGAGGAGTTTGCTTCGCGCCGGTTTGCCTCGCTGGCACAGCCCCGCCGTCACAACTCCGACACATTCTGGTAGTAACAGAACTCCCCTGTTACTCCTACAGATGTGCCATAACATGGGGAAACATCATCTATTAAGTTGCAAATTCTTGCAGTCTTTCCCCTAAAGTAACGGAATTGTAAGGCAATTTCGCGGAATTCCGATTGCAAAGTACTCTGTAGAGGCTGTGACTGCCTCGCCAGCTCACAACTCTGTTGACTCAGCCGGGGGAACAACCGCCAGTGACCACCCGCGCTGTTTACCTATCTGGCGGCATGTGCTGGTTTCTCTTGAATTTTTGCCACGGCGAACCCATAGTGTTCGCAGGTTGTACTTAGATGTGGGAGGAACTCTGTCGCGCCACGCGGAGCGATCCCGCCAGTTTTATTGGGCGCTGTTGGGTGGATTTGGCTACAAGTGTTCTCTCCCTTGCGGGTGATTGGCGTTGTTTTGCTCTCGCTGCCGTCGCCGCAACGTAGTCCCGAGGGCTGCTGTTTAGAGGAACGATCGAACCGGTTTTTCCCTGGGAGGGATTGTTAAATGATGCGCAGGCTGCTGCTTCTGTCTGTACTCCTCTTATGCGGTGCCGTCTATTCGTTTGCCGGCCCCGAGGAGTTTACGTTCCTGGCCTGGAACAATGGCAACTGGCAAAACGGATATCCGTACGAGATTCAGGAGACGGACAATCCATCGGGTTCGGTCATCGCCGCCATGTGCGATGACTACATTCATGGTGGCTCGCCCGGTGATATGTGGTTCGCCAACACCACCAACCTCGGGACCAGGGACATCATGCTCACGCGATTTAATAATGTCGCCGGGCCCTTCTCCCTGTATTCCCTGATGCTCTACGATGAGGCTGGCTGGCTGCTGCTCGAGACGCTCACCGAACCCACTTCGGAATGGTTGAACTTGAACAACGCCGTCTGGAATATTTTTGATCCCAGTTCGCCTTGCGACAGTGTCTGCATGGCCTGGATCACCGCCGCGCAGAATGAAGCCAAGATTGGTTTTCCCGGTGTCGACTTCAATCGTGTGTACATCGTTACACCGGTGAACCAGCACGACCGCGATCCCCACAGTGTTCAGGAGTTTCTGTACATTGGGGAAGATCCCTCAAGCCAGGGCCTTCAGTCGACTCCCGAGCCCGGTACGCTGTTGCTGATGGGCACCGGCTTGCTCGCCGCCTTCGGCCGCAAGTTCTGGCACTGACGGAATTACAACCCTCCTCGACCCCAGGTCCGGCCAGTATTGCCTGACCTGGGGTTTTACTTTTTGCTTTTGTCATCCTGAGCGAAGCCGAGGGATCTGCGGTCCGGCTCCACGCGGGTGCCCCACACATTCGTTCATTCCGAAATGTGTTAGTCCGCCTCACCGAACCTCATCCATCACCCTCACGAACAACGCAAACGCAACTGCACCAAAACTGCTTCTTGCTACTGCCGCCGTTTCCAGTCATAATTGATCGTGCACGCCTGTGTGGCCCACTCTGTTTGCGCGAAAACGCTGACGGATGCGGCTCCCCTTAAAAAGGCCACTCGCCCGCACAAATCCCCACATCCGAGGAATCGATGGCAGCAAAGTACATCTTTGTGACCGGCGGTGTCGTGTCTTCACTTGGCAAGGGCCTGGCAGCGGCCTCCATCGGTTGTCTCATGGAAAGCCGTGGCCTCAAAGTCACGCTCCAGAAATTCGACCCCTATCTCAATGTCGATCCCGGCACCATGTCGCCCTTCCAGCACGGCGAAGTCTTCGTCACCGACGACGGCGCGGAAACCGATCTCGACCTCGGCCACTACGAACGCTTCACTCACAGCAAGCTCACGCGCGACAATAACTGGACCACCGGCCGCATCTATGAAACCATCATCGCCAAGGAGCGCCGCGGCGACTATCTGGGCAAGACCGTGCAGGTCATCCCGCACGTCACCAACGAAATCAAAGGCGCGATGAAGAAGGTGGCGCAGGATGTCGACCTCGCCATCATCGAAATCGGCGGCACCGTCGGCGATATCGAGTCGCTGCCCTTCATCGAAGCCATCCGCCAGATGCGACAGGAGTTGGGCCGCGAGAACACGCTCTTCGTGCACGTCACGCTTGTGCCCTACATCGCCGCCGCCGGCGAGCTCAAGACCAAGCCCACACAGCACTCCGTGAAAGAATTGCTCAGCATCGGCATTCAGCCCGACATTCTCCTCTGCCGCACCGACCGCTTCCTCTCTAAAGACATCAAGGGGAAGATCGCACTCTTCTGCAATGTCGCCGACGAAGCCGTGATCACGGCGAAAGACGTCGCTTCCATTTACGAAGTGCCGCTGGTCTTCGCGCGCGAAGGTGTGGACCGCCTGGCGCTGAATTACCTGCGCATCGACGCCCGCGAGCCCGACCTCAGCCGCTGGGAGGATCTCGTCCATCGCGTCTACAACCCGAAGGACGAAGTGACCATCGGCATCGTCGGCAAGTATGTCGAGTACGAAGACTCCTACAAATCGCTGAAAGAGGCGCTGGTGCACGGCGCGCTCGGCTACAACCTGAAGCTCAACGTGAACTGGATCGAAGCCGAAGGCCTGGAGCAGAAAGACGCCACCGTGCAGGCGCAGCTCGAGAACGTCGACGGAATCCTCGTCCCCGGCGGCTTCGGCAAGCGCGGCATCGAAGGCATGCTCAAAGGCATTCAGCACGCCCGCGAGAACAAGGTCCCGTACTTCGGCATCTGCCTCGGCATGCAGACCGCCTGCATCGAATTCGCTCGCAACGTCTGTGGACTGGAAGAAGCCAACTCCAGCGAGTTCGATCCCGCGACGCCGCATCGCGTCATCTACAAACTGCGCGAACTGCGCGGCGTGGAAGAACTCGGCGGCACCATGCGCCTCGGCGCCTGGACCTGCAAGCTCGAGCCCGGCTCTTTAGCGCAGCGCGCCTACGGCCAGAACGAAATCAGCGAGCGCCACCGCCATCGCTACGAGTTCAATCGGGAATACGAAAGCACGCTGGTCGCCGGCGGCCTGCGCCTCAGCGGCGCGACGCCTGATGGCACCTACGTCGAGATTGTCGAGATCCCCGACCATCCGTTCTTCCTCGGCTGCCAGTTCCATCCCGAGTTCAAGTCGAAGCCGCTCGAGCCGCACCCGCTCTTCTCCGGCTTCATCAAGGCGTCGTACGAGAACAAGCTCCGCCGCGAGCACGCAAAGAACGAAGTGGAGGTAGAAATGTTCCACCGCCCCGACAAAGTAAAGCGTTAGCTGTCTGTCGTTAATTTTTCTTCCGCCAACGCTGAACCTGGGCGGGCGATTACGCGGAGGACTTGCGAAGATAACCAGCAACGACAGCGACCGTACCATGAGCACTTCGCGATGAGCTCATCATCCTTAGGGCACAATCTCAAACACCACGCCCTGCCCGTAAGCCCCACCGGCGGAAGCCGTGCCATACAGCTCGCCGTGGTCGCCGACAGAAAGCCTGCCGTAGGGAGTGCCTCCATCCATTCCGCCGCTGAAGTCGTGCAGCGACTGGTAACTCCACCCTCCGCCCGACCTGGTCAGCTTGAAAACCGAGCCCCAGTGTAGCGCGCCGTCGCCCACCGTTGTCCCATAGAGATTTCCTTCATTGTCCATAATGAGGTTGCTGGCCGGCCCTCCGGAAGATGGCCCCGACAGCTCCGCCAGCGTCTGGAAGCTCCAGCTGTCCTCGCCCAACGGTGAAAGCTCAAACACCACGCCACCGGCGCCAGGGCCACCGTCTTGTGTCGCACCGTAGAGAATTCCTGCCGAATCCACCAGCATGCCGCCCGTGGGCGTGAGTCCATCGGCTCCGTTGCCGAAGCTGTAAAGCACCTCTTCCGTCCATCCCGATCCGGAGTTGAGCAAGCGGTAAACCGCTCCGTATCCACTCGCGCCGCCAGCTGAGGTCGTCCCGTACAAACTTCCTTGCTCGTCGATCGCGATCCCGCTTAACGGCGCAGCTCCATCCGGCGAACCGGCAAAGCCGTAGAGCACGTTCTCCGTCCAAAAGCCTCTCGGGTCTTCCGTCAGCTCAAACACCGTGCCCTGCTGATACGCGCCACCATTCCTCGTCGTGCCGTAGAGATGGCCGGCTGCATCGAAGGTCAGATCTCCACGATCGGGATTGCTCCCATCAGCATCCCCGAAGCGATGAAAAATAACTTCTTGCCATTGGTGGGCCGTTCTCCCCGGCGCGATGTGGAACAGCGTCCCGCAGCCGTACCATTGCATGCATCCGTTACCGTCGCCGCCGGAATGGGTTGTGCCGTAGACTTCGCCATCACGCCCGATCACTACACCGGCAAGCGGATCGAACCCGTCCCTGAGGTCGTTCAGTCCGTTGAAGGCATAAAGCGGGTACAAGCGCCACGTATCGCCCGTGCGTGCCAGATGAAAGACAATGCCCAGGCCCATCGCCCCGCCGATGGTTGTCGTACCGTAAAGATTTCCCGCAGTGTCGGGTGTGACCCCGGCGGCCGGAGCGGCTCCGTCATTTCCTCCCGTAAAGTCGTGCAGAACAGTGAATGTCTGGGCTCGCCCCGGCTCTATGGCCATCGCCATCAGTGCGCACAGTAAACACAGGGCGCCCGAGGCCTCCGCCAGGCGACGGCCAACTGACATTGCACTCATCCCCATCCTCCATCCATTCCAGGGCTCGCCAATCGCCCGGCGCTGACAATGGCTTGCCGGCCAGACACGCGTTGGCGCTTAGTTTAAATACTTGTGAGGAGCGTGTCTGCAACGATTGCGGCGCGTTTCTTACTGCGTAGGATTACGCGGGAACTTCAAAATCAGGAAAGGGCCTGTTCTACCGCTCTTGCAAAGGCGGAAGCGCCGGCGCGGTTAGGGTGTCCGGCGGAAGCGCGGTGACACTCTTCGCAGGCCAGCAGGTCTCCCAGGTTGCCGCCGTAGAACGAATCGCAGGCTGGAATGCGCTTCGACGCGACCTCATCCTCGGGGGGAAAATCTGGAGGAAGTCCCACGCCCCACAGCCATGGGTCGGATGCGAACACAGCATTTTGTTCGCTGAACGGCGCAACGGCGAAGCGGATGCGATTGCCGCCGAGGGCGGCGTTGGTTTCTGCAACTGCACGTCCCAGCCACATTTCGGAGTCATGCCAGAATTGCAGGCACAAGCTGAAGATCTTCCCGATCAGCGGAGCCGTGTCGAGAAAATCCGGCAGCGCGATTCCGCGAAACTGGAGCAAATGAGGCACTCGAAACGGATCCGAATCCGTGCTGAGTATGGGGTAGTAGCTCGTGACCACGATTTTTGTGTTCGGATTGGAAAACTTGGCTGCCACCACAGGGAGCAACACCTTCATGTCGGCGTAACAATGCAACTCCGTGCGATCACCCAGAGCAACAAAGCTGGTCAGAGGGTTCAGGATGGTTCGAGTATCCACATCGTTGATGCCGCCATTTACCAGGACGAGGTCGACGCTATCGGGATTGTCGTTAAAACTGTTGCATTGCGTCAGGATGGTTGGGTAGGCGTAAGGAATTTCCGGCGAGGAGGCGCCTGGAGCATTAGCGCGCCCAATGCCGATCACCGCCCCTGAATGCGCGACGAATTGCGGCGGAGTTGCAGATCCCAGGGCCTGTGCTACTAACGACGCAAACTTGTGCTCGGTCAGCAGCCCCTGTCCCCAAACAACGGAGTCACCGAGAACGACCATGCGGGAGATGCCTGGCATCATGCCTCCTCGTCTGCTGAGTTCACAGCGTGCCCCACCTGCGAAGGCGGGGGTGTTTTTGCGCGAGCGATTGTTATGGGAGCGAGGCAGAGACCCGTACTTCTGGGCGCAGCAATAGGGGAGCGATGGACAGTCAAAGACAAACTGCTGCGCCCGGCGTCTTCCTAGTGGAAGAACACAATCTTGTACTGAGGAAACGTGTTATCCGGATCCAGAATCATCAGCAGGCCTGGATTTCCATTCTCAAAGATTTTGTCTGTGACCAAGCTGCCAACAGCATAAGAACCTGACCCCGGGGTTCCGCCCATGTGGAAGACATCGCCAAAGCCTGCCGTGGGTGCATCGCAAGGTTCGGTGCCGGTATGGTCGGCGTGACATTGATGGAAGTACATGAAGCCCGCCGCGAGTGTACTTCCGCCACCTTGCCAGCTTGGAACGCCTCCACCCCTGCTTCCGTCGACAGCGACGGCGCGGTCCTGGAAGTACAGAAAGCCGCGATTATTGCGGGCAGGGTCGCCATAGGCTCCGGTGCAGGGTGCCAGAAGTACGTTGCCAGGAATGGTAGCGGGTACTTCATCAGGCGGATTTTCCCCGGCCGGACACTTAAGAGCGAGAGATGCCACGCCGAATTCGCTGCTGCCGTCCTTGTGGTATTGAACTACGCAGTTGGTCGGAGAACTGGTGCAAACCTGCAGGCTGCCATGGGGCTTGCCAGAATTGGCATCGATGTTCACGGAAGTGCTACCGTTACCGGAAAAGTAAAAGGTGACGCCGAGGTTGCCATCATCGCCGACCAGTCCGGCTCCCGTGGCAATGCGAACTATGGAGTTCGGCCCCAGGTCGAGGCCATGGTTAGCGCCTTGGCCCCCGATGTAGTAGAGGCCAGGAACGAAAATCGCGGTTGCATCCTGTACCTTAATCCCGCTGGGATAATAGCCGGGTTGATACTCTGTGCAACCAGTCGTATCCGGACATCCGTCTTGTGTGAAGTTTCTACTGACGGACACACCCATGGTGGTCGGGACAGCGGGGTACTGTACGTTCCTGTAAGGATCGCTAATAGGCAAATGAGGATAGAGCCACTTGCCGGTGGAGCCAAGAGTAACCGACCCAGGTTGTGATGCCTGGCCACCAAATGTGCCAAAGCTCGAGCCGGTATTGTCCGGTCCGCCGAGGGTGAGATCGACGGTAGACAAGCTGCCCGTAGTCACAGCACTTGGATTATTCGAGTTCACCTGTATGCTTTGCTGCGGTCCGCCAACGACCTGGATCAAGCTCGGCGCACCCCTCATGTCGATGGTCGCGGGATCCGTGGGGTGCAACACGATAATGGGTACCGGACCGGGAGTCGAGGTCAAACCGCACGCCGCGGTGGCGTGGACGGGCACCTCTCCAGTGCCTGTCAGCAATCGCGAGAAGTAAGCCGGCACCTTCTCCGTAACATCCACCTGCACGAAGGGAACAGCTACGTCAGCTGGCGGC
>Ga0126381_100006916_pt1 | contig 12595 bp, 10 predicted proteins | sample PanSoiMetPlot_28_FD_96465 | JGI IMG/M metagenome (GOLD analysis project Ga0126381, IMG submission 96465) | Tropical forest soil microbial communities from Panama - MetaG Plot_28 | ecosystem: Environmental > Terrestrial > Soil > Tropical forest > Bulk soil | place: Panama | collected 2016-02-17
GGGTGGTGGCGCGCCATCTGGCCCAGCACATTCCCGGCAATCCCACGATCGTGCCGCGCAACATGCCGGGCGCGGGCCACATCCGGGCCGCCAATTTCGTCTTCAGCCAGGCCCCCAAGGACGGCACCGTGATCGCGACATTCATCCCGATCTTTGTGCTGGCGCAGGTGCTCGATCGCAGCAAGAGCATCCAGTTCGATCCGGCCAATTTCAACTGGCTCGCCTCCACCTCGTCGAGCAACTCGACCGTCTATGTGTGGCACACGTCGAGCATCAATTCGCTCGAAGATGCAAAACGGCGCGAGGTGCTGATGGGCGGCACCGGGGTCGGCTCCTACACCATCATGTATCCGACCGTGATGAACAGCGTGCTGGGCACCAGGTTCAAGCTCGTCACCGGCTACCAAAGCGCCGCCGAGGTCGGGCTTGCGATGGAGCGCGGCGAGATCGAAGGGCGCGCCGGCAACAACTTCAACAGCCTCAAGGCCGAGAACCCGGAATGGCTGCGCACCGGCAAGATCAAGCTCCTCACCCAGGTCGGGATCGAGCGCGATCCTGAATTTCCCGACCTGCCGCTCCTGACCGATTTCGCCCAATCCGACCAGGACCGCCAGATCCTGAAGCTGTTCTCGACCGACGTCGTGATCGGCCGGCCGTTCGTGACCTCGCCCGGCGTGCCCGCCGAGCGCGTTGCGCTCTTGCGCAAGGCGTTCGACGAGATGCTGGCGGACCCAGCCTATCTCGAGGAGTCAAAAAAGGCGGGCCTCGACGTGACGCCGGTTACGGGCCCCCGCATCCAGACCATCGTTGCCGACCTCGTCCACACTCCCGCCGATATCGTCGCCAAGGCGAAGCTCGCCATGGAGCCCAAGAACATCATCGAGAGGCCCAATTGAACAAGCTCAAGCTCAGCATCGCGACCGAGGACTACGACCACTTCCGCGACTTCCGGCTCGGCGTCGTCCAGGCCGAAGGAATCGAGCACATCTGGCTGATGCCGGAGCTGCACGAGATTTTCGCGCGCTTCACCTTCAACCGCGAATGGGACGTGAGCGAATTATCATTCGCCAAGTTCAGCACCCAGGTCACCCGCAAGAACCCGGACATCGTGGCGCTGCCGGTCGTGTGCTCGCGCCACTTCCGCTTCTCGGCGTTCTATGTGAACCGCAACAGCAAGATCCGCTCGCCGGCCGATCTCAAGGGCAAGAAGGTAGGCTCGCCCGAATGGGCGCATACCGCGGCCGTCTACATGCGCGGCTGGCTTGGGGACGAGGCCGGGGTCAAGCTCACCGACATCCACTGGTACCAGGCCGGCACCAACGAGCCCGGACGCACCGAGAAGGTCGAACTCAGCCTGCCCGAGGGCGTGAAGCTCACCCGGGTCGAGGACAAGTGTCTGAGCGACATGCTGGCCGCGGGCGAGATCGATTGTGCGCTGGTTGCGCGCCCGCCCGACTGCTTCATGAGGCGCCATCCCGACGTCGTGCGGCTGTTTCCCGACTACCAGGAGGTCGAGGAAAAATACTACGCGCGCACCGGGGTATGGCCGATCATGCACGTGATCGCCATGAAGCGGGCGATCCTGGAGGAGCATCCCTGGGTGGCGGGCAGCCTCTATAACGCGTTCCTTGCGTCAAAAAACCGCGCCATCGAGCGGCTGACCGAGCAGAGCGTGTCGCGCTATCCCCTGCCCTGGTTGGTGGCCTATGCGCGGCGCATGCGCGACATGTTTGACGGCGATCCGTTTCCGTTCGGCATCGAGGAGAACCGGCCCACGATCGAGACCTTCCTGCGCTACGTCCACGAGCAGGGCATCGCCCATCATCATGCCAAGGTCGAGGAGATTTTCCCGAAGGGAATGATGGTCCCGGTTCATACCTGATCCGAGGGAGAGCACAGATGGCTTATCGAGGCATGATCGGCTTGATCGCCCTGACAGCCTCGCTGGCGACGGCTGCGCAGGCGTTCGACGAATCGAAATATCCGGACCGGTCGGGCCAATGGGTCAAGGTGCCGGATGGCGGGCCGCCCCGCTACGATCCGAGCAAGCCCGACGGGCGCGGCCAGCAGGCGCCGCTGACCGAGGAATATCGGCGCATCCACGAAGCCAGCATGGCCGACCAGGCCAAGGGCGGGCAGGGTCTCTACATCGTGAGCGTCAAATGTATCCCGATGGGCATGCCCTTCCAGATGAGCATCGTGTTCCCGTTCGAGTTCGTGCTGACCGAGAAGACGACCTTCATCCTCTACGAGATCATGACCTCGCAGCCGCGCCGCATCTACACCGACGGGCGCGATTGGCCCAAGGACCAGGACCCGATCTTCACCGGCTATTCGATTGGCCGCTGGATCGATGAGGGCAACACCGGCCGCTACAACGTGCTCGAGATCGAAACCCGGGATTTGCGGGTGCCGCGGCTGTTCGACCAGACCGGGATCGCCTTCCATGAGGACGGCCAGGCGATCATCAAGGAGCGCATCTATCTCGACAAGGCCAACCCGGGCATCCTGCACGACGAGATCACCACCATCGACCATGCGTTGACCCGCCCGTGGAGCGTGGTGAAGAGCTACCGGCGGATGCCGAAGGTGACCTGGCCGGAAAACAACTGCACCGAAGGCAACTACAATGTCGCGATCGGCGACGAGGTCTATCTCCTGAGCGGTGACGGCATGCTGATGCCGATCAAGAAGGGGCAGAAGCCGCCGGATTTGCGGTATTTCAATGAGCCGAAGAAATGAATAATGCGGTCGGAACAGCGTAGGGGCACCCTGTAGCCCGTCGAAAACGGGTGTTAAACGCCCTGCTGGTGGGTGCCCTCTTGCGGGCGGGCAGAAGGCCCGCCCCTACTCTTTTCGCTCACGTCCGCTGCCAGGGCTTGAGGTTCCGCACCTCCCATTTGCCCTTGCTGGCGCGGCAGGCTTCGCCCTGCAACCATGAGGAGCTGCCGTCGCGCTCGTAGCTTGCCAGAAACTCGCGGCAGGTGGCGCCGTCCTGGCTGTGGGTGGAGGCAACCGGCGTGACGGTGCCGCGGGCGCCGGTCGAGGGATTTTCCCAGGGCGCGCTCGCATCCTTGCCGCCGTGGCTCAAGACCTCACTGACGGCGGCGCGCGCGAAAGCGAGGTCGCCCTCCGGCGGCAGGCCCGCAAGCGGCTTGGACGCGAGCGGGCGTAGCGAGCCGGTGAGACCCGCTTCGTCCTTTTTTCCGAACAGACTGTCGAGCTGATAGGAGAAGCTGCAGCCTCCCGCACCGAGCGCGAGCACGAGAGCAACGGACGTAAGGGCAGGAGACGTGCGGCGGGCCCGCCATGGCCGCGCCGCCGCGCATGCATTATATGCAGCGAACGCCCTACCCTTCCGCAACCGACGCATTGGCAGCACCATCCACTACTGGACGTCCGAAATGGCCGATTCGGAGATACAACACCCGAACAGGTTAACGAGTGGTGATTTCACCGAGGCGGAGGAGCCGCTGCGGCTGTTCGGCGCCTGGCTCACGGAGGCGACCAGGAGCGAGCCCGCCGATCCCACCGCCATGGCGCTCGCCACCGTGGACGAAGACGGTCTGCCCAATGTCCGGATGGTGCTGTTGAAGGGCTTCGACGAGCAGGGGTTCGTTTTCTACACCAACCTGGACAGCCAGAAAGGGCAGGAGCTCGCGGCCCAGCCCAAGAGCGCGCTCGTGTTCCATTGGAAGAGCCTTTCCCGGCAGGTGCGGCTGCGCGGGCCGATCGAGCGCGTGGCTGATGCTGAGGCGGATGCCTATTTCGCCACCCGCCCGAGGCTTGCCCAGATCGGGGCCTGGGCGAGCAAGCAATCGGCCCCGCTCGAAAGCCGGATGGCCTTCGAGAAGGCGATCGCCTTCTACATGGCAAAGTTTGCGGTCGGAGCGATTCCGCGCCCCCCCAACTGGTCGGGCTATCGGCTCAAGCCGCTGGTGATCGAGTTCTGGCAGGACCGTCCCTATCGGCTGCACGACCGAATCGTTTTCAACCGCGGCAGCGAGGGCGAGCCATGGCGCAAGACGCGGCTCTATCCTTGAGCTAGCATAGCGAGGAACCGCCATGCCGACTCCACAGGACAATCATCCGCGCCGCACGCTGCTCCTGACCGGCGCCAGCCGCGGGATCGGGCATGCGACCGTCAAGCGCTTCTCGGCCGCGGGTTGGCGCGTGATCACCTGCTCGCGCCACCCGTTTCCGGAGAATTGCCCCTGGGAGGCCGGCCCCGAGGACCACATCCAGGTCGATCTCGCGGATCCGCAGGACACGCTGGCCGCGATCGCGGAGATCAAGCGGCGGATTGCCGGCGAGCTCAATGCGCTGGTCAACAATGCCGCGATCTCGCCCAAGGCCGAAGGCGGCAAGCGCCTTTCCTCGATCGAAACCACGATCGACGTCTGGGATCACGTGTTCCGGGTGAACTTCTTCGCCCCGATCATGCTGGCGCGCGGACTGGTCGAGGAGCTCAAGGCCGCCAAGGGCTCGGTCGTCAACGTGACGTCGATCGCGGGCTCGCGGGTGCATCCGTTCGCGGGCACCGCCTATTCCACCTCAAAGGCGGCACTCGCCGCGCTCACCCGCGAGATGGCGGCGGATTTCGGCCCGCTCGGCATCCGCGTCAACGCTATTGCGCCGGGCGAGATCGACACCCCGATCCTGTCGCCCGGGACCGAGAAGATCGTCGAGCACATCCCGCTGCATCGCATGGGCACGCCGGACGAGGTCGCCAAGATCATCTATGTGCTGTGCACCGAGACCTCGTCCTACGTGAACGGCGCCGAGATCCACATCAACGGCGGCCAGCACGTCTAGGGGACGAGTGGCCGCCGAGGCACCAGCTCAGGCTGCTTTTTCCGGGATCTGCCGCCGCTCCTTGTCTTCGTCGCGGCCTTGCTGGCTCTTCCCGGCAGTCCGATGGTAGCGCATCGCAGCTGCCACGGCCGATATGCCGATCTCGCCGTAGCGGACATCAAGATCCGCGGTCTCGCGCTTGGCCGGCTTCCGCGCCGGTTCTGCCCTTTTGGCCTTCATGTCGCTCTCCGTTGCTAAAATCGCCCTGTAGGCGGCTGGCGACCCTGGGCGAAATCGGGGCCGAAAAACGCAAACTCGGCGCTCTTCGCCACAATTCCGCACCCAGCGGGGGCGCAAAATCACACCCCTCGACCCCGTATGTTCAGTACGCGACTGTTGGTAAACGACCCGTTAACGGGACCGTTCCATTGGAAATGGCCGATGCAGACGGCCCTTTCTTTACGCAACGGTAAGGGCCTACGGGGCCGGTTGCGACATTCTTGCAACAGGGGCACAGACAATGCGGACAGGATGGCCGATGGTGTGGAACTGTCACGCTTTTTTCAGTTAATTGGCACATGGGTGAATCACGAACCTGACCGGCTCTGGGGCGCGCCAAAAGCGTAACAAGAAGGGGTAGCTATGGCGGGACGACTTGCGTTTCTGTTGACCGCATTGGTGTTGACCGGGTCGCTGCTGGGCGGCTGCATGCAGACGACGACGCTTGAGCCGGCCTCGGAGGCGAACTTCACGGCCCGCGACAAGCGGCTGCTCGCCAACACGCCCTACGAGAAGGTCGAACCCCCGATCAACTTCCGGCGCTCGATCGTCGAGTATCACCGCAAGGAGGCCGCGGGCACGATCGTGGTCGATACCGACGATCGCCACCTCTATTACGTGCTGCCGGAAGGCAAGGCGATCCGCTACGGCATCACTGTAGGAGAGGACGGCCAATCCTGGGCTGGCATCGCCAAGGTCGGCAACATGCAGGAATGGCCGGCCTGGGTTCCCACCGAGGGCGAGAAGCAGCGGCTCGGACCGCTTCCCTCCTATGTGGAAGGCGGCCCCGCCAACCCGATGGGCGCGCGCGCCATGTATCTGTTCCAGGGCAGCAAGGACACGCTGTTCCGGATCCACGGCACCAATCAGCCGGAATATATCGGCGAAGCCATCTCGTCCGGATGCATCCGCATGACCAACGAGGACGTGATCGACCTCTACAAGCGGGTCAAGGTCGGAACCCCGGTGGTGGTGCTGAACTCGCACCTGCACGTCGCCAGCCGTTGATCGGCCAGGCGTAGCGGCGCCCCCCAGCCGTCGAAAGACGGGCGTAAGCGCCCTTATGGTGCGCACCCGGGCGGCCACAAGGGCCGCCCCTGTGCATCAGCGGGATCAGCCGTCCCCGGATTACGGCCATAGCCCGTCGAAGGCGGGCGTAAACGCCCTGATGCGCGCGTCAATCCAGGCTACATCCGTGAATCGATCAATTTGTCCCGTACCGCCCAATCGAGCGTGCGGTCGAGCGCGCGGGTGAGCCGGTCGAACAATTCGTCGATCTCCTCGCGCGTGATGATGAGCGGCGGACAGAGCGAGACCGCGTCGCCGAAAAGCGCGCGCACGATCAATCCTTCTTCCTCGGCAAGGCGCACGGCGAGGTGAGCCACTGCGGCGGTCGCATCGAACGACCGCTTGCTCGCCTTGTCGGCAACAAGCTCGACGGCGCCGATGAGGCCAACCCCGCGTGCCTCCCCGACCAGCGGATGCGCGCCAAGCGCCGAGAGCCGTGCCTGGAAGTGGGGCGCCTTCTGCGCCACCTGATCGAACAATCTTTCGCGGGCATAGATTTCGAGCGTCTTGAGCGCGACGGCCGCCGCAACCGGATGGCCCGTATAGGTGAAGCCGTGGCCGAACACCCCGATCTTGCGGCTCTCATCGAGCAGCGCCTGATACATCGGCTCCGGCACGGTGACGGCCGCCATCGGCACATAGCCGGAGGTCAGCGCCTTGGCGACGGAAATCGAATCCGGCCGAAAGCCGAGCGCCTGGCAGCCGAATGCGGTGCCGAGCCGGCCGAACCCGCAGATGACCTCGTCGTCGATCAGGTAGACGTCGTGGCGGCGGCACACCGCGGCGATCTTCTCGAAATAGGTTTTCGGCGGCACCAGCACGCCGCCCGCCCCCATCACCGGCTCCGCGATGAATGCCGCCACGGTGTCGGGGCCTTCGCGCTCGATCATCGCGTCAAGCTCGGCGGCAAGCCGCGTGGCAAAATCCTCCTCGCTCTCGCCCTCCTGACCATGGCGATAATGGTGCGGGCAGGCGGCGTGCAGGATGCGCTCGATCGGCAGATCGAAATCGCTCTGGTTGGCGGGAAGGCCGGTCAGCGACGCCGACGCGATCGTCACCCCGTGATAGGCGCGCTGGCGGCTCACGATCTTCTTCTTGCGCGGCCGGCCGAGCGCGTTGTTCATGTACCAGACGAGCTTGATCTGGGTGTCGTTGGCCTCCGAGCCGGAATTGCAGAACAGCACCTTGGAGGTCGGCGCCGGCACCATCTCCTTGAGCTTCTCGGCGAGCTCGATCGCCGGATCGTGGCTCTTGGCGCTGAACAGATGCGCGAACGGCAGCTTGCGCATCTGCTGCACCGCCGCCTCCGCAAGCTCCTCGTTGTCGTAGCCGAGCGCCGTGCACCACAGGCCGGCCATGCCCTCGATATAGGCCTTGCCGTTCACGTCATAGATGAAGACGCCCTTGCCGCGCTCGATCACCAGCGGCCCGCTCTCGCGCACGTGCGCGAGATTCGTATAGGGATGCACCAGAGTCTCGATGTCGCGGACCGCGAGATTGCTGAGGGGAGCCATGTGCCTTTCCGGGTCGTTGTAGGCATGGGTTGAGCACCGAGATCGGGCACTTGTCCGATCTCGATGCGATACCCATCAGCGGCGCTGCCGCCGGAAATGTCCATGATGGGTATCGGCGTGTGATCGGACAAGCGTCCGATCACACGGCTCAACCCATCCTACATCAGTGCAGCCGCAGGCCGTAGTGCGAGGCCGGTCCGTCCTCGATCGCCGGGCGCGGGCGCGGCAGCGGCACGGCGGCCTGCGGCGCCTGGCCAGGCTCGCGTACGTCCCACTCGCACAGGCGATAGCCATTGCGCCGCTCCGCAAGATCGATATGGACATGCTCCTCGTGATAGCCGTCGGACCCCGGGCCCAGCACCGTCATGAAGCGCGCGCAGACGCTCTGCCGCAACCCTTCGCGAAAATCCTTGTCGACATGCGGATCGGTGAGCACCAGCGCCTTTCCGTCGGCAAGCTTCAGCGAATGAACATCAAGCGCATTGGCGCGGCCGTGCTCGGAGAGCCTGGCGCCCTTGATGTTGTTCTGGCTGCGGCAATCGTAGGAAGCGAGCGTCTCGATCGATTTGAGCGAGCCGCCAAGCGCATGCAGGCGCGGCGCCGCCTCTTCCCGCACCCAGCTCGCCACAGCCTCCGCCATGGTGCAGCGAAGGATCGCGGGCGGCGTCATTGCGACCGAAGTGCGGTCGGGCAGATGGATCGCCTCGAGCCGCACCACATCGGGGGCGCCGCACTCGCCCGGCCCGGTGATCGGCGGCAATGACGGCGCGGTGGCAATGTCCGGCGTTAGCCGGAGCCGGCACGCTGACGGCTCGGCCGCGACACTCGACTCCGCCGCCGGCGCGGAAGGCGGCCGAGGCTGCGGCAACGGGACGGTCTGGGCGGCTGCAAGACTGCAGGAAGCGGCCATCAGTGCAATAGCGCAGACGAGCTTCATGGTTCCCACGGACACGGCTGACGATCGAGCCGCACACCTTGCCTGGACTGCCCCTTGCGCAGGTTATTGCCAGCAGGGGCCGAGCTTCGCAACCATTGGCTTTGAGTGGCGGCTACTATCGGCGGCGAAAACGAGTCATCCATCACGTTTCGGTATCACCCATTGCCAGCGCGTCCGCTCCGGCCTCCGCCGCAGCGGGATCGGCGCGGCCGAGCAGCACGTCGATCTCGCAGCGCAGGCCCTCGGGGGCGTAGTCGAAGCGGGCGTTCTTGAAGGTCGCCTTGACGAGGGAGGTGCCGAAGCCGTGGCGGGTCGGCGCCGTGACGGGCGGGCCTCCGCTTTCCTGCCACTTGAACTTCAACTGGCTTGTGCGGCCTTCGCTGACGATCGTCCAGCACACCCCCACCTTGCCGCTGGCGCTCGACAGGGCACCGTATTTGGCGGCGTTGGTCGCAAGCTCGTGCAGGGCAAGCGAGAAGCTTTGCGCATATTGCGGGCCGAGCTTCACGTTGACGCCCTCGATGACGGTGCGGCCGGCGAAGGGCTCGAGCTCGAGGCGCACGATCTCGGCGAGGTTGACCCCGCTCCAGCTCGATTTGGTGAGCTGCCGGTTGGCGCGCGCCAAGGCATGCAGCCGCGCCTCGAACGCTCTCCGGGCCTGGGGGAGCGGCTGGTCGCCGGCGAGGCTGCGGTGCGCGATCGCCTGGATGACGGCGAGCAGGTTGTTGCTGCGATGCTGTATCTCGCGGATCAAGGTTCCCTCAACCTCCTCGGCGCGCTTGCGCTCCAGATAATCGGCGGTCTGCCGCGCCAGAAGATCGAGGAGGCGCAGCTGCCGCTCGCTTGGCCGATGCGGCCGCACGAAATGAATCGAAACCATCCCCAGGAGATTTCCGGTGCTGCTGGTCAAGGGCGTCGAGATCACCGCGCGGGCGCCGGCATCGAGCATCACCTTCTGGGCGGGCTGCCCGATGAAAATCTCGCTCACCGTCACGTCCTCGACGATGACTCGCTCGCCCGAGCGCATGGCGGCGGCGCAAGCCGAGGCGTCGTCGCGCACGCTCTCGAAGAACGTCAGGAACCGCTCCTCGAAACCGCGCTGCGCCGCAATCGTGAGCGCGCCAGAGGCCTGATCGATGAGCTGCACATTGCCCTTGGCGGCGCCGGAGATTGTGATGGCGGTCTCGAGTACCTCGGCGAGGCATCGGTCGACCTCGCCGCCCTCGCGCATGAGGGCGGTGCTGAGCTGGTGGAGGCGGGTCATGTCGGCAAGGTCGGCGGCGATGCGGGACTCGCTGTCGCCGAGCCGGCATGCGAGCTCTTCGAGGCGGTAGGTGTGGCCGGTGCCAAGCAAAAGCAGGCCGCCAAGCAGACCCGTGCCAAGCGCGCCCGCGGCGAGCACGGCCCAGCTCTGCCAGCCCCGATGCAGCGCGAGATAGCCGGGCGACGGCGCCGTCTGCACCTCATAACGACGGCCGCCGAAGTCGAAGCCGGCCGCATAGGCAGGCGTCTGCGACGTGCCAAGCGAATCGAAGAACGGTGGCGCCCCGCCCGCATCGGCAAGCCTGAGGCTCAACGTGTGCACGAGCGGATCGGCCCGCGCGTGCGTGAACGTGCCCATGCGCAGCGCGATCAGCACGATGCCGGGCCCGGAGGGGCTTTCCGGCACCGCATCGATCAGGAGAATGCCGGCCTCGCTGCCGGGCTCCTGCACCAGCCGAATGGGCGCGGTGGCGGTCACGCTGGCGTCGGCGATCGCGCGGTCGATGGCGGCGCGCCGGTCGGCGTCGGAGGCGAGATCGAAGCCTGCCGCCTGCTCGTTGCCGGCAAGGGGCTCGAGGTAGGTCACCGGATAGAACTCGCTGCGGTCGGAGGCACGCAGCAACTCGCCCGCCGCCTCGCGATCGCGGATCGCGAAGCCCGGCAGACCCGCCTGCTGGGCGGCTTCGAACGCGGCGCGCTCGGCGGAAGCGACATGAGGCGCCCATTCGACCGCCTGAACCGTCGGAAAACGCTGCAGCAGCGTCTGCACCAGCGCATGAAACTCCTGCCGGCTCAGCGTCGAGCCGTGGTTGGCAAAGACGCTCGACAGCTGCTCAAGAAAAAGCGCCTGCTCGTCCAAAGCCGCCTTGATGCTATCCGCCACGCGCTGCGACAGGACGCGAAATTCCAAGAGCGCCTGGTCGTTCTCCCATTCGCTCACCCGCACGAAGATCGCCACGAAGACGCCGAAGCAGGCGATCATCGGAACGGCCACGAAAGCCCGGCGCACGCGCCAGAGCGCCCTGGGCTCGCCGACGAGAGCGAGAATGAGCGGCAGCGCCAGCAGCACGCCGAGGCTGTCGCCCGCCCACCACGTAGTCCAATTGCTGACGACGTCGGGGGTTTCAACCGCGCCGACAAGCCAGAGACCGCCGACCGAAAGGCTCGCGCTCGTCATGCAGAAGATCGGCGCGAGCACGAGAAAGAGACCTACCTCGCGCGGGCGGTCGAGCGGCGCCGGCCAGCCGATGAGGCGCCGCAGCGCCACGCCCCCGACGGCGGCCTGCGCCACGGAGGCAAGCGCGATGATGAAAGCCGAAACGACGCCGGTCGCGTCGAGCCTCTGCGTGATCGCGTCCGAGACCCATACATTGAGCAGGAACGAGCCCAGGAACGTTCCGGGAAGCGTGGCGGGGCCGGCCATGAACATGGCCGCAACCGCAATACCGGCCGGCACGAACACCGCCGTCGCATAGCCCGGCGGCACCGCCAGCAGGAGGCCTAGTCGCCCGCAGACGACATAGGCGAGCGGCAGCACAGCATAGATCAGAATGTGCCGGCGTGCCGCCGGGGTGAGGGGCGCAAACCGCAACATCGAATCGTCTCTCGGATTGGCGCTTATCCTAGATGCGAAAGCCGGCGCTGGCGACCCCTTTGCGATCGCGAATGGCGAATAGCGAAAAAGGAACAGCAAATGCTAAGTATTTCGGACGATGAGGGTGGCGGTGTCGCCTCTTCAACTATTCGCTACTCCTTATTCGCTATTCGCTGGATTCACCATTCACATGGCCCACTTCGACGTCGTCGTGTGTGGACTTGGCATTACCGGCAGTGCCGCGCTCCATGAGCTTGCCTGCCGCGGCAGGCGCGTTGCCGGCATCGAGCAGTTCATGCCCGGCCACGATCGCGGCTCGTCCCATGGCGAGACCCGCGTCATCCGGCTCGGATATTTCGAGCATCCGTCCTACGTGCCGCTGGTCAAGCGGGCGCATGCAAAATGGCGGGAAATCGGCGAGGCCGCCGGGGACCGGCTCCTCCATGTCACGGGCGTCCTGGAGATCGGGCGGCCGGACAGCACGCTCGTGCGCGGAACCCTCGCGTCGATCAAGGCGCATGCGCTCCCTCACGAGGTTCTGGCGGCGGGCGATTTGATGCAACGCTTTCCGGCCTTTCGGGTTCCAGCAGACTTTGTGGCCGTGCTGCAGCCCGACGGCGGCTATCTTGCGACCGAACCAGCGATCCATGCGCTCCTTTCGCTCGCACGGCGCGCCGGCGCCGATATCCGCAGCGGAGAAACGATCCGCACCATCGAGCCCCGCGCCGGAACCGTGAAGATCACGACCGATCGCGCCGCGATCGAGGCCGATGCCGCGATCGTTTCGCTCGGGCCATGGCTCAAGGCGCTGCTTCCCGATCTGCCGGCGCCAATCCGGGTCACCCGGCAGGTCATGGCCTGGTTCGAGCCGCTTGATCCGGCGCTGCTCGCGCCGCCCTTCCTGCCGGTCTATCTCATCGAAAGCCGCCACGGCATTCACTACGGCTTCCCGCTGCGCGGGCGCACCCTCAAGGTCGCCAGGCACCACCATGCCGATCAGGCCGTCGACCTGCAGAGCTTTGACCGCAGCGTGACCGCGCAGGACGAAGGGCTCATCCGCGCCGCGATCGCGGAGCATCTGTCGCCCGCGAACGGTCCGCTGGTCGAGGCCAGGACCTGCCTCTACACGATGACCCCGGACGGCGA
>Ga0126381_100006917_pt1 | contig 12593 bp, 6 predicted proteins | sample PanSoiMetPlot_28_FD_96465 | JGI IMG/M metagenome (GOLD analysis project Ga0126381, IMG submission 96465) | Tropical forest soil microbial communities from Panama - MetaG Plot_28 | ecosystem: Environmental > Terrestrial > Soil > Tropical forest > Bulk soil | place: Panama | collected 2016-02-17
CTTGCGCCGCTCCTCCTGGGTCAGGTAGCCCGCCCGGAACCGCTGGCTGTCCACCCGCGCCGCGGCACACAGCATACGCGTCAGCAGCGACTCCTGCGACATTTCCAGCGAGAAGACGGCTACCGCCTGTTTATTCTTAAGCGCCACGTGCTGCGCCACGTTCAAGGCCAGGGCAGTATTGTGCACGCAGACATCGTTTGCAATGAAATTGTGCGTTTCCGGGATCGTGAGGTCGTACACCTGCTTTCGGCCCAGGTATTCGATGGAAACAATCCTGTCCCAATATAAATCGCTAGCTGCCAACGCACGCAACGGTTCGGATTCCAGGGCATCCGCGATGCGTGCGAGCCGATCGCGCGACAAGCTCCTCTTGCCGATGTGGAGGTTCGGACCCTCGCCAGTGAGTCCGATTCGCCGCGAGACTTCTGCCCACGAGAGTTCTCCTTTCGCGGTTTCAATCCGCTTCCAAACCTCTTTCGGAATCAGGTCGCGGTTCCAGTACGGTGTCCTCTTCTCAATTGCGGCCAGTACGCGTGCCAGCTGCCGTTCTTTTCCGAAGATGCCGATTTCCGATGCGAATATGCGAATCGATTTCGCATCCGTGATGTCAAGCTGCCACGCCGTTATACGCCCGCCAGCATACAGAACGGCTCTTCGTTTCAACGCGGCGATGATGCCGAAGCGCAGAAGCAAGTGCTGCATCTGCCGCGCCAGCCGCTCTGAAACCGAAGACAAGCCGAGTTGCGCCTGACCCGAAGCCTGCGCCGTAGCCCATCCATCCGTTGCGAATCGTCTATTGAGAAAGAGGGCAACGGCCCGCCGGCTGCTGCGAAAAACAATGTCCGGAACAAACTTGAAGCGTGCGGCCCTGCCCCAAAGACCGACCGACTCGAGCCATCGGGTGAGCCCGTTGTTAGCGTTGCGGCTCGCTGCTTCGGCACTGCCCTCGAATAGCTGTTCCGTGGAACGCCCCAGCGCGGCGGCCAGCCGCATCGCAGTGTCCCCTACCGGTACCGAGCGAGCCTGCTTCCACTGACAAACCAGGGAAGGGCTGACTCCGAGTTCCAGGGCCAAGCTTCCATCGGACCGGCCAGCGTCTTTCAATGCATTCCCGAGGTTCGCTGCGAACCGGCAGCGTTTCTCAAAGACGAACTCCTCGTCCGCGGCAACACATATAGTGGGCGATCGGGTCCCATTTGAGTCTTCGAGACGTGTTGGGACGCCTCCGAACAACCGAAGGCATTCAAAAAACTCATCCCGGAGCCTGGGATCGGAATTGGTGAATTCCGGTGTGCTGTCTGTGAGGCACCCGTCGCCGAGCAGATACCCGAGGATCTTTGCGTGGTGATCGCTAAGCTCTCCAGTGCCAAAGACTGGAACTTGACGCGGAACGGCAATTGTCTCGCCTGGTTTTAGCTCCTCCAGCCTCTTCCAGCCGTCGAAGGTCAGGAAGGGGTGCGTCAGAGTCGTATCGACGCACCGGCCAAGCCGTGTGCGAACGCGGAACACAGGCTTGATGCCGTCGTCTACAGATGCGCTTGGCGACGTCCAGTGCAGCCGGCCGTCTTCCGCGAGCGTCAGCAACTCCGCGGCACCCTCCAGGCAGATCTGTTCTATGGTTGTGACCGATCCGTCGGCAAGAACAATTTCCGCATCGGCAGCAAGGCATTTTCCCATAGACGGTCTTCCGGCCAGAATGAACAAATCGCCGCCGTGCAGGCCGCCCGTCATCTCGTCGAACTTCGTGAACCCGCTGCTGATGCCCTTGATCCGCTTACTGGGGTCAAGGAACGCGCTGATGCCGCCGTCGTATACCTCCAGAATCTGTTGCGGGTTCTTGAGCCCCGACTTTACTCGTGCCTCGCCCAGCTTCAGGAGCGTCTCTTCGGCGCCGGCCAGAATCTCGTCCGGCTGCTCCTCGCCCGCCATCGCGCGGTTCATCATGTGCTGCGAGGTGAAGATGATGCGCCGCAGAATCGCCTTGTCCTTGACGATGCGGATGTAGCTGTCGAGGTTGGGAATGCGCGGCAGTCCGTCGTCGAGCGAGACCAGATAGCTCAGGCCATCGCACGCTTCCAACTCGCCCGTCTTCATCAGCTCGTTGGCCACAGTGACGCGGTCGATCTTCTCGCCACGATCCTGCAGGTCGCCCATCCGCTTGAAAATGCGGCGGTGCTTCTCCAGGCTGAAATCGTCCGATTCCAGCGTGCCCGCCGCCTGGATGTAGAAACTGTCGTCGATGAGAATGGAGCCAAGCACGAACCGCTCGGCATCCAGATTTGTGGGAAGGGCCTTATCCGTGGTGTTTCCCGTTGACATGACGCGACTGACCTAGCTTAGCGTTGTGAAGCCCCGCTGATTTCAGAATTTTTTCTCCCCGATTTTGAGCAGGTTACACTCAGGAAAAAACATGGCGGCGCCTCCCCTGCGCACCATCGCGTCAACTGCTTTGAAATCAGACCCTCACGTCTCGACCCGGGAGGAATTCAACAGTGCTCCACAGGCTTTCCACAACAGCCCGCCGTGCATTTTCTTTTTAGCGGGCTGCACTGCACGATGCTACCACTTTCCTTTTAAACCCATGCCAAATCCGCCACATGCGAAAATCCGCCATAGGAGGAATTACGAATGCCCGGCTGGCTGGTTTCGCACTCGATGTGGCAAGACACATTTGCGGTTGGCGTTCCCGTGCTCGAAAAGATTCTCCGCCCCATCATCGTTTATTTTTGTCTGGTTGTCCTGCTGCGGGCATTCGGGAAGCGCGAGCTGGCGCAGCTCAACCCCTTCGACCTCGTGGTGCTGCTTTCGCTCTCCAACACAGTGCAGAACGCGATCATCGGTAACGACAACTCCCTCACCGGCGGCCTGATCGGCGCCTTCACATTGCTGGGTGTCAACTATCTGGTGGTTCGCTTCCTGTTTCGGCACCGCCGGCTCGACCAGGTCTTCGAGGGCAAACCGACGGTTCTGGTGGAGAACGGCCGCATCATTAAGAGAGCGCTTGCCAGCGAACTGCTCACCCGCGCCGAGCTGATGACGGTGCTTCACCGCCAGGGTTTCGATGGTCTTGCCGACGTCGACCGGTGTGTACTGGAACCGGGCGGTACCTTCCATATCCAGCGCAAGGTGCCGGCGGGGGATGAAGTCAAGCACGCAGAAGTGATGTTGCGCCTCGACGAGATCCAGGCGCGCCTCGATCGCCTGCTGGAAGCACAGGGTAGCAACTAAGGGCCATCGGCACGGTGAGCTTTGCTCCTCCACTAACGAAAGCTTGCGGCGCCAGCGGCGGCGGGCTATGATTACTCCTAATTGCGCGCATCCCCTTGCGCATTGCGTGACTGCATTCCATATGGAGGAGACGAATGCGCCTAAGTCTGGTTTTCCTTGCAAGCACCGCGTGGGCGGCTCCCAGCGCCCAATGGGCGAATCTCCCTTTGAGCTTCGAGCCGAATAGCGGACAGGCGCCGGCCGAGGTCCGGTACCTCGCGAGAAGCCGTTTCTATACCTTGTATCTGGCGCCGGCGGAGGCCGTGCTCGCCGCGCCGAACCAACCGCCCTTGCGTGAGAAGTTGTCGAAGGCCAACCCGTCGGCACGGATCGCGGGTGAAGCTCAACAGCCTTCCGTCAGCAACTACATCGTCGGGAACGATCCGGCCGCGTGGCATACTGCCGTTCCGAATTATGGAAGCGTCCGGTACACAGGCGTTTATCCGGGAATCGATCTCGTCTATTACGGAAAAGAAGGAAACCTCGAGTACGACTGGATCGTTTCTCCCGGCGCCGATCCAAAGCAGATTCGCATCACGTTCGAGAATGCAGACCGGTTGCAGATCGATCCACATGGCGACCTGGTAATTGCCTCCCGCCATAGCGAATACCGGCACAAGAAGCCTAGCGTTTATCAGCAAATCGCCGGCCGACGCGTTCCGGTGAGCGGCTCGTGGACGCTACATGGAAACGAGGGCAGTTTTCGCATCGGCGGCTACGACCGCGGCAAGGAACTGGTGATCGATCCGCCTCTGATCTATTCGACCTATCAGGGTGGAAGCGGATTGGACTACGCCTACGCGGTTGCCGTCGATTCCGTCGGCAATACATATGTCACGGGGGGCGCCGGCTCGACCAACTTCCCCACCACTAATCCTTTTCAAAACACCCTGAAGGGAGCGGAGGACGTTTTTGTCACTAAGATCAACCCCAGCGGCTCCGCCAAGCTCTACTCCACCTATTTGGGCGGTGGCGGCCCGGACGAGGGGCATGGGATCGCGGTCGACGCTCAGGGCAATGTGTATGTCACAGGGAGCACCGGTTCACTCGACTTTCCCACCAAGGGTGCGGTGCAGAGCGCTCAGGCTGGATCGGGTGACGCATTCCTGGCGAAGCTGAACGCAACCGGTTCGGCGTTGGTGTATTCCACCTATCTGGGCGGGATCGGCGAGGACACCGGCTCGGGCGTCGCGGTTGACGCCGCCGGAAACGCGTATGTCGTGGGATCGACCTTTTCGGCCGATTTTCCAACTACGCATGCATTCCAGGCTGCCAAAGGCGCCCAGCAGGACGCATTCGTCGCGAAAATGAATCCTGGCGGCACGGCGTGGGTCTATGCCACTTACCTGGGCGGCAACAACGTCGATCAGGGCAATGGAATCGCCGTAGATGCCGCCGGAAGTGCGTACGTCACCGGCTACACGGCGTCCACCGACTTCCCCGTTCAGTCCGCCTTGCGCGGTTCCAATGCGGGCGCCGTTGATGCATTCATCACCAAGATCAATCCTGACGGTTCGGCACTGGTCTATTCCACCTATTTGGGGGGTTCGGCCACAGATTACGGCACAGCGATCGTAGTGGACTCTTCGGGAAACGCCTACATAACGGGTGTCGTGAGCTCGGAGGACTTTCCCGTGGCGAATGCGATCGACGCCACACTCGGAAGCCACGCCGTGGATGACGCCTTCGTCGCGAAGTTGAATCCTGCCGGCTCGGCGCTGATTTATTCGACCTATGTGGGGGGCGGATCGGAAGATGAGGCGTATGCGATCGCGATTGACAAGGCCGGCAACGCCTATATCACCGGGCGCACGAATTCGAGCGACTTTCCTTTGACGAATCCGATTCAGGCCACGCGGGTCGCCTTCGACATGTTCGTGACCGAGATCAACGCCGCGGGCACGGCCCGGTTGTTCTCCACATTCATCGGCGGTACAGGAAGCGAATCCGGGCGCGGCATCGCAGTGGATCAGGTGGGGAACATTCATATCGCCGGTGAGGGCACTTCGGCGGATTTCCCTGTTTTGAACGCCATGCAGAGTACGAGCGGCGGCGGCGCCGCCCCGCAAGACGCCTTGGTGCTGCTGTTCGGCACTGCGGCCCCCTTCAAAGGACCAACGATCACGGGAGTCAGCGACAATTTGATAGCCGGCGGCGCGGTAGTGCCGGGCGGATGGTTCTACGTAGGAGGCTCGGACTTCTCAGACGTGACGAGGATTTGGGGTGCAGGCGATTTCACCGATTCCCCTGCACTGCCGACAGACCTGAACGGTGTGGAGGTGTGGGTCAACGGCGCTCCGGTACCGGTTTATTTCATCAGTCCCAACCAGGTGAATGCACAGGCGCCGTCGAACGTCAGCGGCACGATGACCGTGCAGGTGTTCCGTCTGGGAGTCGGCAGCAACGTTTTCTCCGCTCCGGTCGCGCAGATCCAGCCAAGTATCTATTACTACCAGGTCAACTCAAGGAATTATGCGGCTGCGTTGTTCCAGGACTATTCCCTGATGGGGGACCCGGCAATCGTGCCGGGAACTCATAAGGCCATGCCGGGCGACATTATCCAGCTCTATGCCGCGGGATTAGGTCCTGCTCCTGCCGGAACCGCTCTTACCTCGCCGATCCCAATCGCCGGAGTCGGTGTCAATATTGGGACCGCGGGCGCCCAAGTATTGGCCGCGGCATTGGTTGCGCCGGGGCAGTTCCAGGTCAACTTCACCGTTCCCCAACTTCCGGCCGGCGAATATCCGATCACCGTCTCAGCTGCCGGCAAGATCTCGCCCGCGAACGTGTTGTTCGAAATCGGGCAGTAGCTGCGGCAGTGGAGTTGGGCGTCGCGTGCGCGGCGTCACTCCTTCGTTTCGGTACCGTCGGCCTTCACCAGCACTTCGTGCTTCCTGCCGGCTTTGGTCGTATATTCCGCTTCGTACAGGGTCTCGCCGCTCCGCAGAAAAAGCTCCACCATCCCGACCTTTCCGTCCGCGACCTTCTTCATGATGCCTGCCTTCGCGGCCGCGGGGATGGAATCGATGGTGGTCTCTTCTTCCACCACAAGAAGCTTGCCTTTGGTGTCCACGTTGAAGTCGCGGTGCTTGCCCTCGCGCATGGTTTCCACTTCGTACTGCGCCACGCCGTGTTCAGTCTCTTTGCCGATGCTTTTGATTTCGCCGCCCTTCAACTCGTCCTGAATGGCTTTCTGCACCGCCAGCGGCAGGTCCTTCAGTGCCAGCTTCTTCTCGGCGAACGACGCGCCCAGCGAGAATGTCAATAACATACTCATAATAGTTAGTGTGCGCATAAACAGCTCCTTGTCTGACCCTAGATAACCACTGATTTGAGCCCACAAGCGAATCCGCCGGTAACAAAAATGACCGGAGACCTCACTAGTATGTATGCCGATTCTGAAGAAGCTCTGAATAATCCCAATCACGCTAGTGGCAGCCACACGCGAGCGGTCGATCCTATACCTAGCTCGCTCTCGATCTGAATTTCGCCTCCATGTCGCTCGGTTATCGTCCGCGCGATCGAAAGCCCCAACCCAATGCCGTCGATCTTCCTAGACCGATCCTTGCTGCCTCTGTAGAATCGCTCGAAAACGTGGGGCAGATCCTCCGCCGCGATGCCCTTCCCCTGGTCCTTCACCTCGATAACCGCCATTTCACGATCTCCCAGCCGACAGCGGCCGAGGACCATCTGCACCTCGCCTCCCGGATGCGAGTACTTGATCGCGTTGTCGAGCAGAATCAGAATCATCCGGCGCAAACTGTTCGGATCTCCCGAAACCGCAAACTCACACGGATGAAAGTCGGCCAGGTGAATGCCCGCGGCCTGCGCCAGAACCTCGGCCTCCGTATACACCGAAAGCGCCAGCCCGGCCAGCTCGACGCGCTCCCAAGCCGCCTCCTCTTGGTGGGCGTCCGAACGAGCCAGCAACATCAGGTTCTCGATGAGCTGTGTGATGCGCTCGCTCTCCGCCAGAATCAGGTCCAGCGCCTCGGTGTACTCTTCTTCGCGGCGAGGCTTTCTGCGGACCACCTCCGCTTTCGTGCGGACAATGGCGATGGGGGTTCTCAATTCGTGCGATGCATCGGCCGTGAACTGCGTGATCCGGCGAAGCGAATCCTCCAGGCGGCCGAGCATCGCGTTCAGCGTAACGGACAGATGATCCAGCTCGTCGCCCGTTCCGCGGACCGGCAGCCGCTCCGACAGGTTCTTTGTCTCGATTTCCGCCGCCGTCCGCGCGATCTGCTCGACCGGCGCCAGCGCGCGGCGGCTCATCCAGTAGCCGCCTGCCGATGCCAGCAGCAGCAGAACCGGGCTGGCCAGCAGTGCGGTCCAGGTGAACGCCTCGAGCATTTCGGCGAACTCGTCGATCGGAGCCCCAATCTGGACCACGCCCGGGGAAAGAGTAGCCGTTAATATGCGGATCGGCTTGCCCTTTTCGATCACGGTTTGGGTTCTGCCTCGGGGCGGCAGCGGACCGGGCGGAATCGCGGTTCCCCAAGCGGCAGTGCTGGGCGGCTGATAGAGCCACCGCCCCTCTCCGTCGGCGATCCGGAAACGCGTTCCCACCGGCGCCAGTGCCGAGTGTTCGATCAGCTCGTCGAGCGGCGTATCGTCACCGGTCGTTTCCTGCTGGAGGAACTCGCGCATTCCCGCGAGACGCGAACGCAGTTCCTTGTCTACGGTATCGTTGATGCTGTCCCGGATGGCCAGCCACACCCCGATCCCCACCGCCGCGAGCGTCGCCGCCATAATGGCCGCGTACCAGGCAGTCAGCCGGAATCGAATCGATCGCCGGTTCATGCTTCTCCCCGCAATATGTAACCGTATCCGCGTACGGTGTGGATCAGCCTGCGTTCGCGGCTCGTGTCGACCTTCTCCCGCAGGTGCCCGATGAATGCATCGACGGTGTTTGCTTCCACGTCCTCTTCAAATCCCCAAACACCTTCGATGATGGAGTTGCGCGACACCGCATGGCCGGCTCGGCGCATCAGGAATTCCAGCATCCTGTATTCCGTCGCCGTAAGGTTGAGGAGCGCGCCGGCACGTGACACTTCGTGCGATGTCGGGTCGAGCACCAGATCGCCGACTTCGAGCCTCGCCTTCGGCGCTTGTACCGAGCGGCGGGAGATGGCTCGCAAACGGGCCAGCAGCACTTGAAACGAGAAGGGTTTGGTCAGGTAGTCATCGGCGCCGGCGTCGAGCCCACGGACGATGTCCGCCGCTCCGTCGCGCGCAGTCAACATGAGAACCGGAGTCTGCCTGCCGCCCGCCCGCAGACGGCGCACCAAACCCACGCCGTCCAGCCCGGGCATCATCACGTCCAGTACGATGGCGTCGAAGTCGCACGTCTCAGCGGCGTGGATGCCTTCCATACCATCGGCAGCGGCCACCACCGTGTGATTCTCCTCTTCCAGCCCCTGGCGCAGCGCCTCGCGCATCGAGGCTTCGTCCTCCACCACGAGAATCCACACGTTGCACTCTTTCCGCCTCAGAACGTGAACTTGATCTGCGACTCCAGGCGGCGATTGTTGGCCGTTTCGTAGAAGCCCTCGCCGTTCTGCGAGCCCGCGATCTGATTGGCGAATCCGAAATAGGGCGACGTAATGTTGCCGACGATCGGCCCGGGATTCGTGTGGTTCAGCAGGTTGCGGATCGAAAGGCCGATGCTCAGGTTGAAACGGTGCGTTGTGGTGGGACTGCCGATCAACCCAGCTAGCCCCCGGCCTGTTACCGCCTGGATCGGATTCGCCGGGCCGCCTGAAGGCCGCGCATCGCCCGAACCCCCACGCTCCCTGCCGAACCCGATCGTCTTCGCAATCCGTAGATTCACGTTGTATTGGCCCGGCCCGCGCCCAAAATTCCGCGACACGAGCCGCTCTCCCGGAGTGGGGTTGGGGTCGAGCAGCCCGTAAGCTGTCTCAATCAGCCCCGGCTTGGCCGGGTCAGTCGCGATCGCCGGCCGCGCGTTGAACAGCGTGGTGCCGTAAAGATCGTTGCCCGCGGTGATGTCGAACGGCGCGCCCGACTGCATCACCACAAACGGGCTGATGCGTACTGCCCACCTCAGATTGATCGACCCGCCGATCGTTACCCGATGGTGTACGTCCGTCGCGGCCGGGCCGTACTCGCCGTTAAAGTTGTACGGGTTAGCCGGGAACGTGCTCAGGCCGTCGGTGTTGCTCCGTGCGCGGTTGTACACGTAAAAGCCGAACAGCGACACCCCGGAATTCAGCCGCGCGTTCACATTCGAAATCAACTGATTCTGGTTGTACAGCCCCGACGATTCGGCCAGATTCACCGCACCCGGATGTCCCAGCGGATAAATACCGCTGTTGGCCCCCGCGGGGTTATAAGTGCCCGGCAGCGGCGCATTGATATCTTCCGAGCGCAGCACGTGAAGCCCGTGCGAATTCGTGTACGTCACCGCCAGCGTCGTGTTGCGCGGCAGCTGCCGTTCCACGGTCACCGCCGATTGAAGAATATAAGGCGCGCGCAGCCGCGAACTGATCTCCTGAATCACCTGCGTCGATTGAAATCCTGCCAGCGACGCCGGCACAGGAACATTCGGGAAGAAATCCGGATTGGTCACCACGTATTGCTGCTGCACCAGCCCGTTGTAGCGTTGGGCGGCGAGTGTGGCGCTCAGCGGAAAGCGGTCGTAAAACGTCCCGAATCCCGCGCGGACGACCGTCTTCGAGCGCTTGTTCCCGCCGCCGCCCGGCGCCCAGGCGAAAGCGATGCGCGGCGCGATGTCGCGGTAGTCGTGAATGTTGGTCTGCGTTTCGTAGCGCAGGCCCAGGTTCAAAGTGAAGTTCGGCCGCACGCGCCATTCGTCGCCCGCGAACAGGCCGGCATCTACTTGGTGTACCGCCAGGCCGGCAGTGCCGCTGCTGATGCTGAACTGCGTGGCGCCGCCGCCCAGGTTTCGGATCTGCGCTGCCGTAAACCCCAGTTGCTGGAAGAGCAGCGTGCGCCGGTAGCGCTCGATAGACGTAATCGGCGCCAGCACCATGTTCCCCTGCCCGTCCAGCTCCGCTTGGTTCTGGGCGTTCAGTACCGGCTCCAGGGCGCCGCCGGAGAAGGTGAACGTGCCATTGAAATTCTGTGGCGAAACGTTGTCATCCGTCTGCCCGCGCAGCCGCACGCCAAAACGCCACGAGTGCGTGCCATGAATCAGCGAAGTGTAATTCTGCAGCTCGTAACTGTTCTGCGTATCGTAAGTCTGGCCCAGCGTGCTGCCGCCGCCGTTGAACGATTGCAGCACCTGGGTTGTCGGCCCCGTCGCATTAGCAATCGACTGGCTCGCGCTGCGGTAAAACTGAAAGCGCGTCTCGTTCACAGCCTTGCCGATGAGAACCGTATCGGCTGCTTGTACCGTTTGATTCGTGAATTGCGAATGGTAGCCGCGCGAGGTCAGATCGAACGCGCCGATTCCGTTGTCCCGTACGTCGGAGTGCGTAATGCCGTAGCGGAACATCACTGTGTTGTTCTCACTGAGCTGGTAATCGATGCGCGGGCTGACGTTGGTGTACCGCCCCGGCGTCACCAGCACGCCTGCAAACGGCTCGAGAGCGAACGTCTGAGGATTCACCGTCACCACGTTGGTGATGGAGCCGTTGTCCACCATGTTGCGCTGCGCGTCCACCGTGAAGGAAGATTTCTTCGTCACGGGCCCACCCGCGTTGCCTTCGAACTCGTTCAGCAGGAAGTAGGCTTTGTCCGGCGCGTAAGGATTGCGGGTGTTCCAGAAATCGTTAGCGAAATTCCACTGCGCCGTGCCGTGGTACTTATCCGACCCCGGCTTGGTGAAGATTTCGATCTTGCCGTATCCCAGCTTGTCGTACTCAGGCGAGAACGGATTCTGGTTGATACGGATCTCGCGGATCGATTCTTTGGGAGGCAACTGCCCGCCGCTGAACCCGTCCACGAAGATCGACCCGCCGTTCGGACCCGCCGACGGCCCTGCCAGCGCCTGCAGGTCCGCCGCCAGATCGTCGGGATCGTCCGACAAAGCGTCCAAATCCGTCCCACGCAGCACCACGGCGCTGGCGTTGCTTGAGGAGTCCGTGCTCAGCGACGGCGCCGACGTGTCCTGCACCGTCAACTTCTCCGCCCGCGACGCCACGTGCAGCACCAGGTTCAGGCTTTGCGTTCCCGGCTTGAGCGTGATGCGCACCGGCTGGTCCTGCTTCAATTGCGGAGCCGAGGCCTGTACGGAATACGTTCCCGGAGGCAAGCCCGCGAAGCTGTATGAGCCGGTACCGTCCGCGTCCACCGTCCGCGCCGCCACGCCAGATCCGGTCAAGGTCACCTTGGCACCGGGAATTACCGCTCCGCTTTCGTCCGCCACCTGGCCGCGCAACACCGCCGTCTGCGCCAGCACGCTGGAAGAAAAAAGTACCGCGACGAGTATGAGATACGGGAGTCTGACAGTATGATTCAAAGAATTGCCGCCCAATCGGAATGAAACTGCTTATAAATGCGAGTTTGACACGCCTGCGCGCGAAACCCTTATTGAAACATACCCGGGGATTCTGAAGAATCGCTGAACAGTCTTTGCAGCCCGCGGGACCCAAGACGGCAGGACAGGACGCGAGACCCGGGAATCGCTGCGAATCACCACTCGCGCGAGGCTATAATCGCCACATGTCCGCCTCACGCTTCACTCGCCGTGGCATGCTGCGCTCCCTTCCCGCCCTGCCGCTTGCTTCCGGCGCCGCCGCCCAAACCAACGCCGCAGGCGAGCGCCCTAACATTCTTCTCGTCATCTCCGACCAGTTCCGCTGGGATTGCGTTGGGGCCATGGGCATCAATCCGATGAACCTCACGCCCAATCTTGATGCCATGGCGTCCCGCGGCGTTCTGTTCCGCAACGCGTTTTGCAACCAGCCGGTTTGCGCGCCCACGCGATCCAGCATGTTCACCGGGCAATATCCCAGCAAGACCGGCGTCTGGCACAACGGCGTCGGACTGGCGGAGAACTCGGTGACTCTGGCCAGCACGCTGCGCCAGCACGGCTATTCCGCCAACTATATCGGCAAGTGGCACCTGGCGCCGAACGATCGCCAGCGCCCCGAGACGCACGGCGCCGTCGCGCCTCGACATCGCGGCGGCTTTCTCGACCTGTGGGAAGCCTCCAACGAACTCGAGCTCACCTCGCACGCCTATGAAGGAGACATGTACGACGCCGCCGGCCAGCCGATGCACTTCTCCGGCCAGTACCGCACCGACTTTCTCACCAGCCGCGCGCAGCGCTTCCTCCGTTCGGCTAAGTCCGCTTTTCTGCTGGTGGTGTCATACCTCGAGGTGCACCACCAGAACGA
>Ga0126381_100006918_pt1 | contig 12592 bp, 9 predicted proteins | sample PanSoiMetPlot_28_FD_96465 | JGI IMG/M metagenome (GOLD analysis project Ga0126381, IMG submission 96465) | Tropical forest soil microbial communities from Panama - MetaG Plot_28 | ecosystem: Environmental > Terrestrial > Soil > Tropical forest > Bulk soil | place: Panama | collected 2016-02-17
CGACAATATCGACGTCAAGGCGATCAATGCGCGCGCGGCTTCCGAAGTTTCAGCGCAAAAGGGCCACGATCTGTTCCTGTTCCTCTCGCCGCCCGCGGTCTATGAAGACCAAGTCATCGACCACAAGGAGATTTATCAGGAGGTCGAGAAGCGATACAACACCAAGCCGATCCAGCTCGCGATCAAGAGCACCTACAATCCGAAGACGAAAAAGTACTTCGGCTTTTCGGACAGCTTCGTACCCGATCCGGTGAACTATCGTTCCGATCTCTGGGGCGAAATCGGGATGACGCCGGACAGCTGGGACGACATCCGCCGAGGCGGAAAGAAGATCAAGGACAAGACTGGCATTCCGGTTGGCATTGGTCAATCTGCCGAGCTGGACACCGCGATGGCGATGCGCGCGGTGATGTTCTCGTTCGGCGCGTCCGAGCAAGATGAGAACAATCAGCTCATTCTCAATTCCAAAAATACCTTGGAAGCCGTTAAGTTCGTCAAGGCGATGTATCAAGAAACGATGACCCCGGAAGTGTTGGCGTGGGACCCATCGTCCAACAACCGCGCCATGCTGGCCGGCAAGGCTTCGGTTGTTCTCAATGCCATCTCCATCACCCGACAGGCAGAGAACGACCACATGGACATCGGCGACAAGATCTTGCTCGCCAAGGCGGCCAAGGGCCCGGTGCGCCGAATGGGCCTCGAGCACGTGATGAATGTGTACGTGATCTGGAAGTTTGCCGAAAACAAGGAAGGAGCGAAGAAGTTTCTCGCGGACTACATCGGCAACTTCCGGCAGGGGTTTCTCGCCAGCGAATTCTACAACTTCCCGTGCTTCTGGAATCAGGTGCCGGATATCACCAAGCTGCTTGAGTCGGACACCAAGGGCAAGCCGGTAGGCAAATACAAGGTCCTCGTCGACTCGCTCGATTGGGCAACCAACGTCGGCTATCCCGGTTACGCCACCGCGGCGATCGACGAGTGCTTTACCACGTGGGTGATCAATACCATGTTTGCCCAGGCAAGCACTGAAGCGATGTCTCCTGAGGACGCGATCAAGGAGGCGGAGGCCAAGTGCAAGAAGATCTGGGCCAAGTGGCAAGAGAAGAAGCTCATCTAAACTGCACTGCGGGGTCTGCGTTTTTTGAAAGGGGGACGTTGACGCGTTCACCTCGCGAGCGAATCCTATGGCAATAGTCGAGACGCGAGACATCAAGAAGCGCTTCGGGGATTCGATCGCGGTAGACGGCGTAGACCTGGCCACCAAAGAGGGCGAGTTCCTCGTGCTGCTTGGCCCCAGCGGTTGCGGGAAAACGACCTTGCTGCGAATGATCGCCGGCCTGGAGAAACAGAGCTCGGGCGACATCTTAATCGGCGGCCAGGTGGTCAATGACTTGCCCCCGCGCGCTCGCAAGATCGCGATGGTCTTCCAAAGCTACGCCCTTTATCCGCACATGACGGTTGCCGAGAACATTGCGTTCCCGCTCAAGGCACAGGGAGCGAAGCGAAGCGAGATACCCGGGAAGGTGGAGTGGGCGGCGGAAATGTTCGGCATCAAGCGGCTGCTGGAGCGAAAACCTCGCCAGCTCTCGGGCGGCGAGCGGCAGCGAGTCGCGCTGGCGCGCGCGATGGTGCGCCAACCCGATGTTTTTCTCCTCGACGAGCCGCTCTCCAACCTGGACGCGAAGCTTCGAACGATGGCCAGGGACGAGCTGCAACAATTCCAGCGGCGGCTCGCTACGACCACCATCTACGTCACGCACGATCAGGTCGAGGCAATGGGGCTCGGCGATCGGATCGCGGTGATGAACCAGGGCAAGGTGCGGCAGCTGGGGCCGCCGCAACAAGTCTATTACGATCCCGCGGACACCTTTGTGGCGGGATTCCTCGGCTCACCGCCGATGAACTTCTTCAACCAAGACAACGTCTCGGCCGGCTTTCGTCCGGAGCATTTCCTTCCCAAAGAGGTGTATCAGGGCGTCCAGGAGCCGTTGATCAACCTCTGGTTTCACGTCAACCGCGTGGAGAACCTCGGCGCCGACCGCCTGGTTTACGGGCATCTGCGCGACGTTTTCCAGAGCGAAAAGGTGATTGTCAACCTTCCATCCACGCTTCACCTGCACATCAAGCCGGGTGCGGCATACGAGTTCGCGATCAAGGAACAGGATGTGAAGTACTTCGACCGCACCACCGGCGTACGCACGGAACCAAAGCCGTTCTGGAAGCGCGCATGAGCACCGCGGCAGAGACGGCACTCCGGGCTCGCGCGCGCGCCCGACGAAGCGGCGTCGCCGACGACGAGGCGCGGCTGGGTCGGCTGATGCTGGCGCCCGCGGTCATTTACATCGTCGCCCTGGTCGGCCTGCCCTTCACGCTCGCGCTTCTCTACAGCGTGAGCAACGTCACGGTCGGAAGCACCGGGTTTCGCATCGTCGGAATAGAGAACTTCCGGTCGGCGATTGAGAACCCCACCTTCATCCGAGCTCTGAGAAACACTCTGGTCTTTGCATTGATCTCGCAGGCTCTGGTGCTGATCCTCGCTACCACGCTTGCCCTCGCCCTGCAGAAGAATTTCCGCGGCAAATGGTTCGTGCGCTTGCTGATACTGTTGCCGTGGGTGGCGCCGATCTCGCTGGGCACGATCGGCTGGCTGTGGATCCTCGAGCCGATCTACAGCGTGATCAACTGGACGTTGCGGTCGATCGGTATCTTCGGGCCGAACACCTGGCCGATCTGGCTTGGACAACCACGCTTGGCGATGGCTTCGGTGATCACCGTGCACGTCTGGCGCCTGCTGCCGCTGGCGACGATCATCCTACTCGGGGGCCTCAGCTCCATTCCCCAGGACATCCACGATGCGGCGGCGATCGACGGGGCAAACTTTTGGCGCCATCATTTTCAGATCACCGTTCCGCTGATCAAACCCATTTTGCTGGTCGCGTTGATGTTCGGGTTGATCTTCGCGGTGACGGACATGATCGTCATTTACGTCCTCACCCGGGGCGGGCCGTACGATCAGACGCAGGTGCTCGCCACGCTCGCGTTCTTCACCGGCATTGACGGAGGCGACCTCGCGGCGGGCGCTGCGATCGCTCTATTCCTCTTTCCGGTCCTCGCCGCCGGCGCCATCGTGCTGCTCCGGCTCGCTCGTCGCTCAGAGGTGGTCTGAAATGGCGAGCCTGGCGCTGGTAAGAACGGGGGCGCCAAGGCGATCACCTTCGCGGTGATCGCCGGATTCGCCACCTTTGCGGCCTTCCCGTTCGCCTGGATGCTGATCACCAGCTTCAAGCAAACCAGCGATTTGGTCGACCCCACCCACAATCCTTTCGTATTCCACAAGCCGCCCACGCTCGAGCACCTCCGCATCCTTTTCTTCCACACACAATTCGCCCGCTTTGCTGCCAACACGCTTTTCGTCGGAGTGACGGTGGTGGTTATCACGCTGCTTCTCGCCGTGCCCGCAGGGTACAGCCTGGCGCGGCTGACGGGCCCGACGGGAGAAAAGTTGGGGATTGCGATCTTCTTCACTTACCTCGTTCCGTCGACGATCCTCTTCATCCCGATGTCGCGGATCATCAGCACGCTTGGCCTTCAGGATTCGCTCTGGTCGCTGGTCCTCGTCTATCCCACGTTCACCGTGCCCTTCTCGACCTGGCTGTTGATGGGCTTCTTTAAAGTCATTCCCCGCGATCTCGAGGAGGCGGCGATGATCGACGGACTGAGTCGCTTTGGCGCCTTTCTCAAGGTGATCGTGCCGGTGTCCATCGCCGGAATTTTCACCGTGATCATCTTCACCCTGACACTGGTGATGCAGGAGTTCGTTTACGCTCTGACGTTCATCAGCGGCGCGTCCCGTTTCACCATCAGCGTCGGAGTGCCGACCGTGCTCGTGCGCGGCGATGTGTACTTTTGGGGCTCGCTGATGGCCGGGTGTTTCATCGCCAGCGTGCCGATCGCCATTCTGTACAACTTCTTCGTGGACCGCTTCATCGCCGGCTTCACCGTGGGCTCGGTGAAGGGGTAGCACCTCGAGCAGGTCGACACCCAGGGCAGAAGCTAGGGCGTGCGCTCGCTCGTCTCACGTAAACACCGCGGCCAATCAAGCTGCCTCCGAAGCCGCGACTGACCCGCATCGATTAGGCCATCCCGCCGACCAAGCTGAAAAATACCGTTCTGCACATCCAGTGGTAATTTTAACTCGCTTTCCGAGTTAAAATTACCACTCGACTGGAACCAGCCGCCGCGGCGCGTGCGCAAAAGGGAGCTCTGGCCAGAAGGGCTCGGTCGAGCCTAGGAGTCGAAGCAACTCCCGCGATTGCGCGGTTGGGCCGAGTCGGGGCCTCAATCAGCGGCGTTTGAAGCGTCCCACCAGGTCGGCCAACCGCTTGCGATCGGTCGGGTCAACGTTTTCAAAACGCACGCCGATGGCGCCCTCTCGTTCCCACGCCACCGCACCCGAAAGGCTGTACTCTTGATCCTCGACTGTCAGCAGAAGCTGAAGCGCGGCCCCGACCTCGTATTGCCTGCGAGTCTTCAGGCACAGGCCTCCAACGGAGAGATTCAGCGAGTACGCGCGAAACGCGCGGGCCGCTTCCGAAGCTTCCTGAAATCGCACTTCGATCCGGGCGACGACGCGCTCGTCTTTGCGCCTCTCAACTGCCGGTGCTCCAGCTCGATCAGGCGTGCTTTCAGCGCTCATCGGGACCCCCCGGTCTGGCCGCTTAATGGAGTACCCTGCTCCATCGCGCGCAGCGGGTCAAACAACTGGAGCACGCGGCGTACGACTGGTGCAAAAGCGCATGCCGACGAAGATCCATTTGAAGCGCAGCTGGGTAAGTGAGGGCCACAGCCCACGGAATAGCGAGCGTCGGTAATGGGTTCGACGCCCCATCGTACCGAGCGTACTATCCCACGCTCGCGAGGAGACGAAGCATGGAATTGAGGATCGAAAACCTCTCGAAGACGTACGGCAACGGCGTCCAGGCGCTCAAGGACATCTCGCTCACCATTCCCGCCGGAATGTTTGGGCTCTTGGGCCCGAATGGCGCGGGGAAATCGACTCTGATGCGCACCTTGGCGACGCTGCAGGAGGCCGATGCCGGTTCCGCCACCTTGGGAGATGTCGACATCCTCAGGGAGAAGGATCGGCTCCGCCGAATCCTCGGCTATCTGCCTCAGGAGTTCGGGCTGTACCCGAAGGTCTCGGCGGAGGACATGTTGAATCATTTTGCGTCGCTGAAGGGAATCTCCAAAGCAGCTGAGCGAAAAGCTCTCGTCACCGATTTGCTCCGTCAGACCAACTTGTATCAATTTCGCGGAAAAGCTCTGGGCGGCTTCTCGGGGGGCATGAAGCAACGATTCGGGATTGCTCAGGCGCTGATCGGAAACCCCAAGCTGATCATCGTCGATGAGCCCACCGCTGGACTGGATCCTGAGGAGCGCGTTCGTTTCCACAACCTGCTCAGTCAGATCGGCGAGAACGTGGTCGTCATCCTCTCGACGCACATCGTGGCGGACGTGAGCGACCTTTGTCAAAAGATGGCGATCATCAACGATGGGACGCTGCTGTTGATGGGAGAGCCATCTCGGGCAATTGCCGCCCTGGCAGGAAAAATTTGGAAGAAGACCGTCGACAAGTCCGAGGTGGAACATCACCAGCAGCGATTTCAGGTTCTCTCGACGCGACTGTTCTCCGGAAAGACCCTGCTTCGCATCTACAGCACCGAGCAACCGGATGTACAGTCACAGCCGGCTGAAGCCGATCTGGAGGACGTCTATTTCTGGACGCTGAAACGGCGCAGCCCGGACGCGGCCCGCGCGGTTGCTTCCACTCAACCCAACTGATCGGCGGGATCGAGACCTACGATGCGGAACATTTTCACCTTCGAGCTGCTGCACCGGCTCCGCCGGTTGTCGACATACATCTATGCCGTCGTCTTCTTCGGTTTCACAGTCGTGTTGATTTCCGCGGCTGGCGGCGCATTTAAAGGAGCAAGTGTTTCGGTCGGAGTCGGCGAGAAGGTCTTGATCAACTCACCCTACTCGCTGGCCACCTTCATTGGCCTTTTGAGTTTCTTCGGCCTGCCGGTGATCGCGGCCATCATGGGCCGGGCGGTACAGCAAGATTTCGAGTACGAGGTGCACCCGTTCTTCTTTACCGCGCCGATCACCAAGCTTCAGTATCTCGGCGGCCGTTTCCTGGCCGGCGCGGCTTTGTTGCTCCTGGTTTTCGCCGCCATTCCCGTCGGCGCGCTCTTTGCCAGCCACGCCCCGTGGATCGACGCATCCCGCGTCGGCCGCAATCAAGCGATGGCTTACATTGGTCCGTGCCTCTTCATCGTCATTCCGAATCTCTTGTTCACCGGCGCCGTGTTCTTCATCATGGCGGCGCTGCTGCGAAAGATACTGCCGGTCTTCCTCACCGCCGTCATCACCCTGGTCGGATACTTCATTGGACTGCAGCTGGCGAGCCAGCTGGAGAACAAGACGGTCGCCGCACTGGTCGATCCGTTTGGAACGCTGGCGCTCGGCCGTCTCACGGAATATTGGACAATCGCCGAGCGAAATGGTCGGCCTATTCCCTTGGAGGGAATTTTCCTCGCGAACCGCGCCTTGTGGATGGCAGTCGCGATCGCGGTATTCGTGATCGCCTATCATCGATTCAGATTTACCCACGTCTCCGAGCGAGGAGCTCGCGCGCGATCGGACGCATCCGATACCTCCCCGGCGCCGAGCACGGCTGAGATTGCGCCGCTTCCCGTCACCAAGTCGTTCTCGCCATCGTCGTTGGGTTTCCTTTTCTTCCGCTCGAGTTGGCTTCAGTTCATCGAGACGATCAAGAACGTCTACTTCGTCGTCATCGTCGCGGCGGGTGTGCTGTTCATGGTGGTGACCGCGATTCTGGTGACGGGTCGCCTTTATGGGACGCCGACCTATCCAGTGACGCACATCATGGTCGAGGTCGTCGGCGGCTCTTTCTTCTTGTTCTTCTACATCATCATCACCTTCTACTCGGGCGAGCTGGTCTGGCGCGAGCGCGACGCGCGGGTCGCCCAGATAATCGACTCGTCGCCCACGCCGACCTGGTTGCTCGTCGGCTCCAAGCTGTTTGCGCTGGGGATCGTGCAGGCGGTCCTGTGCGCGGTGGTGATGCTCACCGGAATCGTGCTCCAAGTGGTGAAGGGATACTTCCATTTCGAGCTCGGGCTGTATTTCAAGCAGCTGTTTGTCATCAATTTGATCAGGCTCTGCCTCATCTCGGTGTTGGCGATGGCGGTCCACGTGCTGGTGAACCAGAAATACATGGGCCACTTCGCAATGGTGGTTTATTACGTGGTGAGCAGGTTTGGCTTGGCCGCGCTCGGCTTCGAGCACCGCCTCTACAATTATCCGACTGCGCCCCCGGTCATCTACTCGGACATGAACGGCTATGGCCACTTCGTGGCGCCCATCTTCTGGTTCGACCTCTACTGGGCCGCATTCGCGGTCTTGCTCGTCATCGCCTGCAATCTGTTCTGGGTGCGCGGCGTAGACGAATCGGCCCAATGGCGGAGCCGCTTGGCTCGAATGAGGATGACTCCAACGATTCGGGCTGCCGCGGCTACTGCCCTGGTGGTCTTTCTCGCCGCCGGCGCCTTTATCTTCTACAACACGAACAAACTCAACCATTATCGAACGAGCTTTCAGACTGCCGAGCTGCAAGCGCGATATGAAAGACAGTACAAGAAGTACGCCTCGACACCCGAGCCGCGGATCACCGACGTCACCGTCGCGGTCGACATTTTCCCGGCCGAGCGACGCGCGGCGATGAAGGGAAACTACGTTCTCGAGAACAAAACGGATGCACCGTGTTCTTCCATCGAGGTCAACGTCTTCAACCAGGTCGAGGTCAAGCTGCTCGCTCTGGACCGGGACAGCACACAGGTGACCAACGACAAAGAGTTAGGGTTTTACCGGTTCGAGCTCAAAGAGCCCCTGCAACCGCATGAGAAGGCGAAATTGAATTTCGAGCTCAACTACCACCACCGCGGATTCACCTCGGACGAAGTCACTCAAGACATCGTCTACAACGGAACGTTCATCAACAGCGGTCTCCTTCCCACCCTGGGCTACTCGGAAGGCCGAGAGTTGTCGTCGGACGAGGAACGGAAGAAACACCACTTGCCGCCCAAAGAGCGGATGCGCGACTTGAATGATCCAGAGGGCAGAAAAAACAATTACCTCATCTCCGACTCGGACTGGGTCACCTTCGACGCGACGGTGAGCACCAGCGCGGATCAGATTGCGCTTGCCCCGGGTTATCTACAGCGCGAGTGGACTGAAGGAGGGCGCCGCTATTTCCACTATGCAATGGACAGCAAGATCTTGCGGTTCTTCGCCTTCTTGTCTGCGCGATACGAGGTCAAACGGGACCATTGGAACGACGTGGCGATTGAAATCTTTTACCATCCGGGCCACGAGTACAACCTCGACCGGATGATCAGCTCGGTCAAAAAATCGCTCGACTATTACACGCGCAATTTCAGTCCATATCAGCATCATCAGGTTCGAATCATTGAGTTCCCGCGATATCGCGCCTTCGCGCAATCATTCCCAAACACCATCCCATACTCGGAGGGGATTGGATTCATTGCCAAGGTCGACGACAAAGACGAGAACGATATCGATTATCCGTTTTATGTTACCGCCCACGAGGTCGGGCACCAGTGGTGGGCTCACCAGGTGATCAGCGGCCGGGTGCAGGGCTCGACGCTTCTTTCGGAAACGCTCTCCCAGTACTCAGCCTTGATGGTGATGAAGTCCGAGTTCGGGCCGGCGAAGATGCGCCGCTTCCTCAAGTACGAGCTGGACCGGTACCTGATCGGCAGAACCACCGAACGCAAGAAGGAGCTGCCGCTGCTGCGGGTCGAGAATCAGGACTACATCCACTACCGCAAAGGCAGCCTGGTGATGTACGCGCTGCAGGATTACATCGGGGAAGAGGCCGTGAATCGGGCGTTGGCGCGATACATTCAGGCGGTTGCCTTTCGAGGGCCTCCTTACACTACTGCTGCCGAGCTGCTCGCTCAGCTTCGCGAAGTGACGCCCGACAAATACAAGTACGTGCTGGAGGACATGTTCGAGACGATAACACTCTACGATAATCGAGCGAGGAAGGCGTCGTACCGGCAGCGCGCTGACGGAAAGTACGAAATCCGACTGACCACCAGCTCAAAAAAGCTGCGGGCGGATTCGCTGGGTAAAGAGCAGGAAGTTCCTCTCAACGACTGGATCGACATCGGCCTCCTGGACGAAAAGGGGAATGCGTTCTACTTGCAGAAGGAAAAGATCGACCAGCCGGAAATGGAGTTCTTGATTCTAGCCGACCGGCGGCCGGCCAAAGCGGGCATCGATCCCCTGAACAAACTGATCGACAGGAAGCCAGACGACAATTCGATCAAAGTCGAAAAAGAGTCAGCCGAAGAAGAGCGCGAAACGCCGCGGGCCAGGCCCGCCGCCGAAAGCTCGGCCGTCCAGTAGACAGAACGTTCTGTCTACCGGGGGCGCTCCGTCCCAGCCGCCGCTCCACTCGACGAGCCGCTCGACTCGAGCAACAGCGCGCGGGCCGGCGAACCCGTCAGTCCGCCCGTCGACCGAAGCAGCGGCGAGCGAGCCGCGGATCTATTCAATCGGCCACTCGACTCGCTCCGAGCAAGAATTCATCGAGCTGCTTCGACTTCACGGGATCTCCACCCTCGCGGACATTCGCACCATCCCCGGGTCGCGCCGCAACCCGCAGTTCAACCGCGAGCAACTGAGCGATGCCCTTCAGCGGGCGGGCATCCGATACGTTCACCTGCCGCGCCTCGGCGGACTGCGCAAGAGCACCGGCGAAACTTCCCCGAATAAAGCGTGGCGCAACACGAGCTTTAGAGGATATGCGGATTACATGTTGACGGATGATTTCGAGCGCGGCCTGACCGAGCTTGACGAGCTGGCGAAGCAGAAGCCGTTGGCTATGATGTGCGCCGAGGCCGTGCCCTGGCGATGTCACCGGTCGCTCGTCTCGGACGCGCTGCTCGCCCGAGGACGAACCGTCATGCACATCACAGGTAGCTCAGAGCCGTCGCCTCACGAGTTGACGCCCTTCGCAGTTGTCGAAGACGGCTGGGTGACGTACCCGGGCGACGGGTGATCATCGAGCGTCATGGTTCAGCGGCCTTCAACGCGAGCGCCGCTACTTCTGGACCGAGCTCCGTGCCAAATGAGCGCGAAGAAGCCCTGCAGGCGGGGGCAAATGCTGGCGGCTTAGCCGCCGTCGACGGTGCGCGGCGGCGTCGGCTCCGGCGGGACGTTGAGGAGGCTCTCGGGGAAGAGCTCGACGAGGTACGCGACGATGTCTCGAACGCCGACGACTCCGACCGGCGTGCGGTCGGGCTTCACCAGCGGAAGGTGGCGGTAGCCCTCTCCGCTCATGTGGTGCAGCGCGAACGCGATCGAGCTGTGTTCCGGCAGCGTGAAGGGCTCGGCCGTCATCACCTTTGAGACCGGCATCTTCTCCAGGTCCATCGACTGGCCCGCCACTTTCCGGAGCACGTCGCGCTCGGTGAAAATGCCGGCGAGCTTCCCGTTCTCGACGATCAGCGCAACTCCCACGCGCCTGTCGTTCATCGCGCGGATTACGTCGGCAATGGTCGTCGTAATGGGGAGAATCAGGGTCGGGCGCCTGGGTACTTTGCTCAGCGGCTCACTGAAGACTTGACCGCGAACCTCGCGGTTGTCGTCGTACTCCTCTTCGAATTCGCTGGACCGACCCTCGTCCAGGGTCTCAACTGTCACATTTCCACCAGTCATCTAGATCCCCCGATCGAGGAAAACCGGGATACTACCGCATTTCCACGCGCCGTGGCATCTCCCCAAAACCGATTCCGCCTACCTGGGAGCTTGCCTCGACAGCTCCTGCGGCGTCAGGGCGCGCGCGGCGGTGCCTTCAGCCTCGGAGGCGGGTAACCCCTGCTCAGTCAAGGACATTCTCAAGCGCTCGCGGCGAATGGCGAGAAGCTCGCGAACGAGGACCTGTGCGGTGGCGGCCGCCGGAACGGCGATCACCGCGCCGGGAATGCCTGCCAGGTCGACGAAGAAGAGAACCGAGAGGACGGCGATCAGCGGATTGAGCTTGACCGCGCGCCGGTAAACCATCGGCGAAAGGACTTGGCCTTCAAACTGTCCGTAGAGGATGAAGTAAGACGCGCTGGCAACTGCATGCCACACCCCTCCGGTAACCAGCGAGATCAAGCTGGTGAAGATGGCCATCACCGCCGGGCCGAGGTAGGGAATGAGGCTGAGCAGCCCGCTGGTGATCCCCAGGGGCAGGAAGAACGGGACTCTGTTGATGGCGAGAAAGACCGTCGTGCAACAGGCGTTGACCGTGGCAATCAGCAGCAGACCTCCGATGTATCCTCCGATCGAGTCGTAGATCTTGGTGAGGATTCGCTGGTAGCGCTCGCGGCGTGCCGGGGTCGCCTCCGCCAGCGCCGCGCTCACCAGTCTTCCACCGAAGGCGAGCATGAAGATGTTCAAGAAGAAGAGTGTGAGGAACGCGAGAAAGACGCCGACCGCGCTCGAGATCGCCTTGAGCGCCGGCTCGACCGCGCCCTGGAGATTGCCGGCGCTGAGCTGCCAGACGGTGGCGAATCGCTCGTCGAGCTGCAGCCGCGCGTTCAGCGTCTCGTAGAAGTAGGTCTGCCGAAACTTCGCGATCAGCTGCGGCGCCTGCCGTATCAGCGACTGTCCCTGCTCGACGGCTGTGGGGATCACCAGAAGCCCGATCCCGATGAAGACCACCAACAGCGTGACCATCACCACGGCGATCGCGGCCGGGCGTCTCGCCCCCAGCCTTTCCAGCGCCTCCACTCCATGGTTGAGAGCGGTGGCGACTAACGCAGCGCCGATGGTCAGCGTCACCGCGAGGCGCGTCTGCATCACGAAATACACCAGTGCCGCGACGCCCAGAACGGTCAAGCACACCTTCAGGACGTTCTTAACCGATACCGTCGACTGCGTAGGTTCAGCGCCGTTGTCCACTTCTCGCCTCGGCGCCACCTAGTTTAAGCCAAGCACGGGTGATTACATACCGAGCGGCCGCCAGTTTCGCCGCGCCGTTTGGCGGGAAGGCCTTGCAGGCCGTTGCGGGTGGCCGGTTTCTTTTGCCTACGCCAGAGGGATGGTCTACAAGGCCAAGGGCCGTTTCGGGCGGTGCGCGCACTCCGCTGTTCGCGAGAGGTCTTCACCATGAAAAGACTGGTTGTGATCGGTACGTTGGCTGCAGCCTTCGCAGCCTGCACCCCGGACATCCCGCAGAGCACGGTTACTCACTACGTCACGGCCCTTTTCGATCCGTCGGTCAGCAATGTTCCGACGCCCAACCTCCTCGCCACCGATCCGAAGACGGGATTCCTCGCGGTTCCGCTTGCGCCCGGCGCGTCGCCGGCTCAGGCGGATTTCGTCGCATTCTTGAATTCGCTGGACGGATTTCCCGAGGACACTCCAGGCAAGGCGCTTTTCGACGGACCCCTGCTTCCAAGCACCGTTCCCAGCAACATCAGCGCAACCAGCA
>Ga0126381_100006919_pt1 | contig 12591 bp, 8 predicted proteins | sample PanSoiMetPlot_28_FD_96465 | JGI IMG/M metagenome (GOLD analysis project Ga0126381, IMG submission 96465) | Tropical forest soil microbial communities from Panama - MetaG Plot_28 | ecosystem: Environmental > Terrestrial > Soil > Tropical forest > Bulk soil | place: Panama | collected 2016-02-17
GAACTGTCCGCGTATATCCCGGATGCGAGGTTTAGTGGGCGGAGCCCGTCTGTGCGGCTGCCTGGCCAGGATGGGCGATCTTCCGATTCGGGATGACGCGGCGGGTGGCAGCCAGGAGACGAGGCCTGCGTTGGCCGCGCGGCCAAGCCGGCCCATCACGTCCGCCCCCCGCATGTCCCGGCGCCTGATTCGGTCGCGGCAGCCGGGCCCTCCCCGCCGTCAGCACCCGGCGGCTCACGGCGGGACCCTCGAGATCATTGCCTGAAGTGATTCCCGTGTCGCTATCCGGCCGGGAGATCGTCCATCTCGCTCCGGCCCAGCTCACTCGGTCCAGAGGTGGTCCGGGCCCGCGGCAAGTCAGACATTTCGGCCCAATGCACGTATCTGGCGGCCGGGCTGTCGGCTCTGTACTCGTGACGGGGAGAACACGGGGCACGACGCCGAGCAGGGGCGCAGCGCCGACTCGCCGCCCGAGCCGAAGACGGCCTGGACTCGGGATTGGGCATCGCGCCGATGGCCGGCGGCTTGAGATGTCGCACGCCACCAAGTCATCGGTACGCGATGGCCTCCGGGCTGCGTGCGCGCGTCTTTCGGGGTCGCGTCCTTGGCCGACAGTCGAATGGCCCGAAGGAAGAGAGAACATGCTGGCCTTCGAGGAAAGCGCTACTGAGGTAATACGGGCGGTGACCGATCCGCCCGGAGCGATGCCGGAGCCCGGCCCCGAGCCACAGCGGGTGGCCACGGTGGCGCGCGGGGAAGAACCAACCGAGGTCATCCGGGCAGTGGGTGATGCGCCCAGCGCGATGCCGACGTCCGGCCCCGAGCGACAGCCGAAGGCACAAGCCGGTCCCGGGCGATATATGGTCGTCGGCGGCACCCACGCGCCGCTGGATGACGAGCTGGCCGACTCCGGCTTTGGTTATGAGCGGTATAGCAGGCTGGCTGGACCGGTGGTCCGGCCCCGCTCGGATGAGCCATACCAGGTTCGGTACCGCGGCATTCATCGCAACAGGCGCGAATGGGTGGCCACCAGGCTCATCGCCGTGGCTCTAGTCGCCCTGGATGCCAGGTTCATTTACTGGCTGATCTTCCAGTCCCAGTTCCCGCATCTTGGCGAGTGGCTGTGGCACTCGGGCACGCACGCGGCTCTGGCCGACAGCTCCATTCTCCTGAGGGCGGGCATGGCGTTCGGGTCGATCGTCATGCAGCTATTCCTGCTGACAAACGTGCTGACGGTGTCCCGCGCCTGCCTGGTGGCGCGAGACCCCATTCCGGTTGAACCCGACACCAGGCTCCGCGTTGCGTTCCTCACCACGATCGTTCCGCATAAAGAACCGGTCGAGATGGCCGAGCGAACACTCCGGGCGGCCAAGTCAATCGTATACGGAGGCCAACTCGATCTGTGGATCCTGGATGAAGGCAACTCGGACGAGGTCAAAGAGATGTGCAAGCGGCTCGGCGTGCATCACTTCACCCGTAAAGACCGGGGCCACCTGGAGCTTAATACCGGAACCTTTGCCAACAAGACAAAGCACGGCAATCACAATCGCTGGCTCTGGGAACACGCCGGTGATTACGACGTGGTCATGTTCGTCGACACCGATCACGTGCCGCTGCCCGTCATGGCCGAACGGCTGCTCGGCTACTTCCGCGACCCCGACGTCGCGTTCGTCGTCGCCCCTCAGTTCTACGGGAACCAGGACAACCGGGTCACCCGCTGGGCCGAGTCGGCGCAGTACCTGTTCCACAGCGTTATCCAGCGAGCGGGCAACCGCCGCAGATGCGCCATGCTCGTGGGCACCAACGCCGCGGTGCGGACCGTGGCCATCAGGAACGGCTACGTCGCCTCGATCACCGAGGACATGGCCACCAGCCTCAAGATCCACACCACCAGGAACGAGGCCACGGGCAGGCGGTGGCGATCGGTCTACACCCCGGACCTGGTCGCTGTGGGCGAGGGACCGAGCTCGTGGACCGAGTTCTTCGGTCAGCAGACCCGGTGGTCGGCCGGGACCTTCGACGCCCTGCTACGGCAGGTCTGGCGGATGGTGTCCAAGCTCCGGCCCGGGGCCATGCTGCATTACTTCCTGATGCTGACCTATTACCCGTCTATCGCCATCGGATGGATAATGGGCATTATCATAAGCGCCTGCTATCTGGGATTTGGGATCAGCAGCCTGCGCACTAACCAAGGCTGGTGGCTCACCTATTATGTCGACGTGGCGGCGATGCAATTCCTGCTGTATAGGTTTATGCGCCGACACAACGTCAGCCCGCACGAGCCAGCCGGGTCATCAGGGCTCTCCGGAATGGTCATATCGGCGATAACCGCGCCGATCTACGCGCGGAGCCTGATCAAAGTGGTATTCCGGCGCAAGCTGTCCTTCAACGTCACGGCCAAAGGATCCTCGGCCAGCCCGGACCGTTTGTCGACCTTCCGTTACTCGCTCCTGTGGGCCATCGTGCCGGTCGCCATTCTGACGGTGGCGGTCGTGCGGCACCGGCCAGATCCCATGATGATGTCCTGGACCGCGGTCATCTTGGCCATCTGCCTGGCGCCGATCGTGGTCTGGGCGTTCGACCGTGCCGTCAGCGCACGCAGGAAGAGGGAGCCCGGGCGGCACGCCAGAAGGCGCCGCCTGGCCGGGTCAGCGGATCTGAACCTGACCTCGGCGACCAACTAGGAGGCTTTTCGCCGATGAATGCTGACATCGCGCCTCCCCCCGAAGAGGGCAGGCAGCGGCGCAAGAAGTGGACCGTCCGCCGCATCGTAGGCATCCCGGTCGCGACGCTCACGGCAGGCATCGTCGTGGCCGTCAACGTGCCGACCATCGGGGGCGCGATAGAGAACTGGTACCACCACTACGAGATCACCAGGCCGGCTTACGAGGCCAAGTACGGGCTCTGGACCAAGCTGAATATCCCGGCCAAGTTCCGGGTGAACGGAATCCACTCGACCCTGCTGTATAACGGAGACGTCCTGATCATGGCGGGGTCGGGGAACAACCAGGCATTCTTCAACGCCAGGTCGTTCAAGACGCTCCTGCTCAACCCCGTGACCATGCACGAGCGGCTCATCCCGACGCCATGGGACCTGTTTTGCGCCGGCCACGTCGAGCTGCCCAACGGAAACATCTTGATCGCCGGAGGGACCGCCCGTTACGAGAACCTGCACCCTACCCACGCCGCGGGCAGCATGACGGTCGTCAACAGGGACACGGCCCAGCCCTGGACCCTGCCCAAGGGCACGATCTTCACCGCCCCGGGCGGCGCGCAGTTTGCGTCCGCCACCACCGTGACGGTTCCCCGCGCGACCGAAGGCCCGCCCAGCATCACCGGGCTGCCGACGGTGGTGCCGAGCCAGCAGAACATATGGGTGGATGCGGTCAAGAAGGGCAGAGGATCGCTGATCGGGAAATCCGAACGGTACCGGGTGCAAGGACTGCTCGGCTCGAACGACCAACTGCTCTACGGCCTCGGCACGCCGATGACATTGCAGAAGCAGGACTTCCACGGCACCAAGGACGCGTACATCTTCAACGTCAAGAAGTCGCGATTCGTCAAGGTCAACTCGATGAATTACGCCCGCTGGTATCCGACGCTGGCCGAGATGGGAAATGGCATGGTCATGGCCATGTCGGGACTCGACGGCACGGGCCAGGTCACCATGAACAGTGAAATGTTCGACCCGAGGACCAAGACCTGGGCCCAGGGCCCGGCCCACGGGTTCCCGACCTATCCGGCCACGTTCCTCACCGAGAACGGGCAACTGTTCTTCACCGGGTCCAACGCCGGCTACGGTCCCTCCACGCCGGCCTGGCGGACGCCCGGATTCTGGAACGTGGAGACGAACACCTTCCGCCGGGTGCCCGGCATACCGGATGCGAAGAATCTGGAGACCAGCGCCTCGGTCCTGCTGCCGCCCGCCCAGAACCAGAAGATCATGGTTCTCGGCGGCGGCGGCGTGGGCCAGTCAAACACCTCAACCGCCCGCACGGCCCTCATCGACACCGCCGCCCCGGACCCGCGCTGGGTGCGCGGCCCCAACCTGGCCCGGCCGACGCGCTACCCCATCACCGTACTGCTGCCGAACGACAAAGTGCTGGTCACCGGCGGGTCGCGTTATTACCGCGGCATGCACGGCAGTGACAACCGGGACACCCGGATCTACAACGTGGCCACCAATTCGTTTTCCTGGGCCGCTAACTCGATCACCGGCCGCGACTACCATTCCGGCGGCATCCTGCTGCCCAACGGCAGCGTGCTCACGCTGGGCGGAAACTCGCTGTTCGGCAACAAGGAAGACACGGCGCCGCAGACCTTCAACCAGGAGATCGACGTCTACGACCCGCCGTACATGTTCGGCGGCGCGCGCCCCCGCATCCTGGCGGCGCCCAAGGTCATGCGCCCGCGGCGCAGCTACGTCCTCAACGTGTCGCAGGCACAGAGCATTCGGTACCTGCGGCTGATGAGGCCCGACAACCCGACCCACGTGACCGACGTTAACGAGCGCTCCGTCGCGGTACGGTTCACGCGAGCCGGGGACGGCAAGCTCAGGATCACCCTCCCGTCGAATCCTGATCTCGTGCCGCCGAGCTATTACATGCTGTTTGCGGTAAATAGCAAGGGGATTCCGTCCACCGCCTTCTGGGTCCGAGTCGGACGACTCTATGGATAGCCGGTTCAAGGCGACCGACCGGTCAGCATTCGGGACGTTGCGGATTCAATGCGTTCCGGGTCTAAGTCACCAACCATGAGCCTGGAGGAACATATGCCTAGACTCCGATTGAATACTTGTCACCCCCCTCATGGCTGCCCGCCCGCTCCGAGCGCGAGATCGGCGGATGAAAAACGCCCTCGGCCTCGCCGCCGGGCCTGGCGCGCGTTCGGCGTGGCGATGGCTGCCGCGGGTTCACTGGCCGCCGCCACGGCCTGCTCTGCTTCAAACGCGGCCGCCAACCGGCTGTATGCCGATCCCCGGAACCCGCTCTGGGCCGCGGCCGCGCAGTTGGGGGTCACGGGGCATAAGGCAGAGGCGGCCGAGCTCAAAGCCATCGCCGGGACTCCGTCGGGCATCTGGGCCGCCGGTCAGCCCGGCGAAATGCAAGAGGTCAGGCGGGTCACGCTGGCGGCTGACCGGGCTCACGCCATTCCGGTCATCGTGGCCTACAACCTGCCGGGCCGTGATGCGTGCGGAAAGCTCTCGGCCTCACCCGGGCCGGCCGCTTCGGCCTACGAGACGTGGGTCGGCCAGCTCGCGGCCGCCATCGGCACCGGCGACGACATCGTGATCGTGGAACCCGACGGCCTGCCGGATGCGGTCCGGGGGTGCCTCAGCCCGTCGCAGACCTCCGTGCGCTTTCAACTGCTGCGGTACGCGATGAGGAAGCTGGGCGGCCTGCCACACGCCCGGGTGTACCTGGACGCCGGCAACCCGGGCATGTTCCAGGACCCGTCGCAGCTGGCGCAGCCGCTGGAGCGGGCCGGCCTGCGGTACGGCCGCGGATTCTCGGCCAACGTGTCGAACTTTCAGTGGACGGGCAACGTGGTGACCTGGAGCCAGCGCCTGGAGCGTGCCCTGGGCGGCAGGGTGGGTGCGGTCGTCGACACCAGCCGCAACGGCCGCGGCCCCTACAACGGCCCCGATAATCCGCAGTGGTGTAATCCTCCGGGCCGGGCGCTCGGCCCCGCTCCCGGGCTTGACCCTGGCCCGGCCGGAATCGACGCGTACCTGTGGATCAAGGATCCGGGCGCCAGTGACGGGCCCTGCAACGGCGGGCCCCCCGCGGGTCAGTACTGGCCCCAGTACGCGGCGGAACTGGCCCAGGCCAGCCACGGCTGGTGACGTGAGAAGCCCACCATGCTTATGAGCGGCGTATTCACCGCACGCAAGACGCGACGTGAGCCGGGATGGCTGGACGGTCTGGGCCGGGTTCAGGTCACGCGGCGAGGTATCCAGATCGCGCTGGGACTGCTCTGGACCCTGGACGGCCTGCTGCAATTCCAGCCCGCGATGCTGACCAGCAAGTTCGCTACCCAGGTCATCGCCCCCGCGGGACAGGGGCAGCCGGTATTGGTCTCCGGCCCGGTCACGGAGGCAGCACGGATCATCCTGCTTCATCCGGCCGCCATGGACGTGGGGTTCGGGCTGGTCCAGCTCGCCCTGGGTGCCGGCATCCTCTGGCCGCGGACCGCGCGCTGGGCCCTGCCCGCGTCGGCCGCGTGGGCGTTGTCGGTCTGGTATCTGGGCGAAGGGCTCGGCGGCCTGCTCGGGAACGACGCCAGCCTGCTCACCGGGGCGCCGGGTGCCGCTCTGGTTTACGCGATACTGGCCCTGGCCGTCCATCCGCTGGGAGCTCACGCGGCGGACGGTCAGCGGCCGGGCCGGTGGGTGGCGATGGCCTGGGCCGTGCTGTGGCTCGGCGGGGCCGTGCTTGAGCTCCTTCCCGGCAGGAACACCGACGCCTCGATCAGGACGTCGCTGGATATGAACGCCTCAGACGCACCCGGATGGTTCGCCATCGTCGACCACCGCCTGGCGGCGCTGGTGCCTCACGCCAGCGTGTCCATCGTCGTTGATCTCGTGGCGCTGCAGGCTTTCGCCGGCCTCGGCGTGTTCATGGCCCGCCGCGCGAGGATGGCGGCTCTGATTCTGGGCATGAGCCTGTCGCTGATCTACTGGGTTGCAGGCCAGAATATGGGCCAGCTCTGGTCAGGCTTCGCCACCGATCCGAGCACCGCGCCGCTGATCGTCCTGCTGGCCGTGACCGCGGCCGGCTGTGCCCCCTGGCGTGAGCCGCGAGGCGACGGCGCGGGCCTGGTGTCCGGATTCCACCCCAGCTATCGGCCCAACTCTGCGCCGCGATGGGTGACCCGCGCGACCGCCGGCGGGTCACGCTGACCGTGCCCAGGCCTCCGGAAGGTCCGCACTGTCGGCTTCGGCGTTGATCAGGGCGGCGATGGCCGGGTGGCGACGGAGCCGGTCCACGCAGCGGCTGCGGAGAGGCCCGATGCTGCCGATCGAGATGCCCAGCCGGGCGCTGATCTCGGCGTACGAGACCGGCGGGTCTTGGATCAGCAGGCCCAGCAGCCGCTGGAAGTGCGGGGGGAGGCTGGTGAAGGCTTCGCGCAGCGCGGCGCTCCGTTCGGCCGCAAGCAGTTCCTGCTCGACCGACGCGGCCTGCGAGTCGGGGATGTCCTCGGCGCCTGGCACCAGCCCGGGCGTTCCTGACCGGCGCGCGGTGTCCAGGACGTGGATGCATTCGCGCCGCGTGGTGGTGACCAGCCAGCCGGGCAGCGCGGCCGAGTCGCGGAGCCGGCCTAGCTGGTCCACCAGGCGCAGCCATATGGTCTGGGCGACGTCCTCGGCGTCGGTGCGGTCGAGCCGGTACCGGCGGCAGATCGACCAGACGAGCGGGGCGTACCGGCCGATGAGCGCGTCCCAGGCCTGCTGATCGCCCTCTCTCGCCCGTGTCACCAGGTCGGTGGCGGTCGGATCGTCGCGCATCGCGGTTGCCCCTCCCCGTGAGCCGCGGAAAGCGGCTCTAACGCCACGCGGGGACCTAAGCCGAATGGGTTGGCCGTGCTGCCCGCTGGGCGGCTGGTCACGGCTGGATGCGGATGGTGCCGGCGAATTCCAGCGTCGCGGCGTTGACCAGGTGGCCGGTCTCGTGTACCTGGGCGCCTGCCTGCCAGCCGGAGGCGATTTCGCCGTTCATGACGACGTTCCCTGTCGGCCAGTTGAGGATGCCGGTGAGCGGGGCGTCAAAGCTGCGCTCGCCGGCCGAGATCTGCCAGTCGCAGGTGAGCCGGACCAGGACGGCGTTGTTCGGTGCCAGGTTGCATACGGTGTGGACGGTTCCGGGTGCGGCGCCACCGGTGGTGCCGTCGAATTGGCCATCTCCCACGTAGTGCTTGTCGAAGGAGACGTAAGTGGGTGCGGCGCCGTCGGCCAGGGCGGGGACGGCCATGATGGCCGGGGCGGTGACGGCCGCGCAGACGGCTGCGCCGGCTGCGGTCAGGTGGATGGGCTTGAACATTGCGGTAATCCTTTCCAGGTGGTGAGCGGGGATGGCGGAGGTCGGGCGGGGGTTCACGTGGCGGGCCGGTGGGTCATCGGGCGGAGCCAGCTCTGGCGCGGCTGGCGTCAATTCCAGGCTGGGGGCGGCCACTTGAACGCGACTTCACTGCGGCTGTAACCCGCTGGAACGCCAGGGCCGGGATAGCCTGTGGGGTATCACGGGGGAGGAAAGCGGGGGTGGACGGTAGTACTCTGCGGTTCCGCTTGCTGGGTCCGTTCGAGGTGTTGCGGGGTGGGCGGCCTGCCGGCCCAGCGGGCCTGAAGCGGCGTGGGTTGCTGGCGATGCTGGTGCTGCGTGCGAACCATACGGTGCCGGCGGCGGATCTGATCGATGGATTGTGGGCGGCTGATCCGCCGCCAAGTGCGGGGAACCTGGTGCAGACGTACGTGTCGGCTTGGCGCAAGGCGGTGGAGCCGGAACGGACGGGCCGCGGAGGTGGTGACCGGCTGCTCACGGCCGGGTCGGGGTACCGGCTGCGGATTGAGCCAGGAGAGCTCGACCTGGACCAGTTCACCAACGCTGTGGCGGGCGGGCAGGCCGTGGCCGCGGCGGGAGACCCCCAGGCGGGCGCGACGCGGCTGGGCGAGGCGCTTGCGCTGTGGCGAGGGCCGCCGCTGGCCGATCTGACCGGCCTTCCGTTTCAGCAGGCGGCCGCCGACCGGCTGGAGGAACTGCGCCTTCAGGCCGTGGAAGCCTGGGCGGCCGCCGCGCTGCTGTGCGGGCACGCCCGCGATGTGCTCGCCGTCGTGCGGGAGGCACAGCAGCGGGAGCCGCTGCGGGAGCGGCTCTGCGAGCTCTTGATGTGGGCCCTGTTCCAAGACGGCCGGCAGGCACAGGCACTGGCCGCCTACGAGGAAACGCGCGGGGTCCTGGCCGGCGAACTCGGCGCCGACCCCGGCGCTGGCCTGCGGGACATGCAGACCCGGGTGCTGCGGCATGATCCGCGATTGGGGCCGCCAGCGGCACCGGTATCCCGGCACCGCCTGCCGGTGCTGTCCGACAGCTTCATCGGCCGCGACGGGGAGCTCGCCGATGTCCGCAAGCTGATCGAGGGACACCGGCTCGTGACCCTCACCGGGCCCGGAGGCTGCGGCAAGACCAGGCTGGCCCTCGAGGTCGCTGCCGAGATGGCGGCGGACGGGGGACGAGAAGCGTTCTTTGTCGATGCCGGGCCGCTGGCCGACGCCGCGCTGATTCCCGACCGGCTGGCTAACGCGATGGGGATCCGGCCAGCCCCCGGGCAGCCGACTGCCGACGCGCTGGGCCACGCGGTCGTCGGCAAGGAACTGATCGTGGCGCTGGACAATCTCGAGCACTTGCCCGGCGCCGCTCCGGTGGTCACCGAGTTGCTGCGGTCCGGTCCCGGGCTGCGGCTGCTGGCCACCTCCAGGACCCCGCTGCATTCCAGGGGCGAGCACCGGTATCCCGTGGCCCCACTGGCGGTGCGCGGCCGGGCGGTAGGACTAGCCGAGCCGGCGCCCGCCGTGAAGTTGTTCGCCGACCGCGCCACGGCGGTCGATCCAACGTTCGAGCTGACCGCCGAGAACACTTCCGTGGTGGGCGAGATCTGCCGGCGACTCGACGGGCTGCCACTGGCGATCGAACTGGCCGCCAGCCGGGTTCGGGTGCTCCCGCCAGCATCGCTGCTGGCCCGGCTGGACCGCCGTCTCGATCTTCTGGCTGAATCTGCCGGAGACCGGCCAGCACGGCAGCAGACTCTGCGGGCGACGATCGACTGGAGCTACCAGCTGCTCGACGATGCGACGCGCCGGGCCTTCCGATCACTGGCGGTATTCCGGGGCGGCTGGAGCCTTTCGGCGGCGGCCGCGGTATGCGGCCAGACCGATGAGGTGGCGCTGCTCGGCGAGATGGGATCCCTGGTGGACGCCAGCCTGATCGAACCGGCCAGGACAGTCGCCGGGCAGCAGCGGTTCCGGATGCTGGAGAGTCTGCGGGAATTCGCGCTCGAACAGCTCGCCGCCCGCGGCGAGGATGACGAGTGCCGTAACCGGCATGCCGACTATGTATACGGTCTAGCCGCCGAGGTAGCGCCGCACCTGACCGGACCCCAGCAGGTTTCCTACCTGGACAGGCTGGAGGCCGACCGGGACAACATCAGCGGCGCACTGCGCTGGCTGATGGACACCGCACAGACCGGCCGGGCGCTTCGCACGGCGTCGCTGCTATGGCGGTTCTGGCACCTGCGAGCGCACCTGGGCGAAGGGCGCGCGCTGCTGGAAGCGCTCCTGGCACGACCGGACCCACAGCTTGAGCCGGCCGCCCGCGCTGGAGGGCTGGACGCGCTGGGCAGCGTTGCCTACTGGCAACGGGATTACGAGTCAGCGCGGCAGGGATTCGAGGAAGCGCTGGCCGTTTACACTCGGGAAGACCTGAGGAACGGGATGGCGCAATCTCGCTACAACCTCGGGTTCACCGCAATCTTCCACGCGGGCGACCACGCAGCGGCCCGCGAATACTTCCGTCAGGCACTGGCCGACTACGACGAACTCGGCGACCGGCTCGGGGCAAGCAGCGCACTGGCTGGCCTGGCCCTGGTTGACCGGGTGGCAGGCGATTACGAGCGCGGCCGGCAGCGCGCAGAGCAGAGCCTCGCGCAGCAGCGCCTGCTCGGCGACGAGTTCGCCGCCACGAACACCCTCGGCCTGCTCGGCAGCATTACCAGCCGGACCGGTGCGGTGGCCGAGGCGGAAAGCCTCCTCCGCGAGGCACTCACGCGGCACGAACGCGCCGGGAACGTATCCGGGATCCTGTGGATGCTGCATGAACTCGCCGCCACCGCGGCTGCCCGCGGCCAGCCCGAGAAGGCGCTGATGCTCAGCGGCGCTGCGCGATCGCTCGAAGGCGAGCTCGGCGGCGGCATCGGCATCGAGCTTGAGCTCACCCAGCTCGCGCGCGCTGCCTGGGACCAGCTCAAACCCGCCCATGCCCAGCGCGCCTGGGACAGCGGATTGAACATGGACCGCCAGCGGGCGATCAAGGTTGCGCTCGCGGAAGACGCCTGACTCCGGAGAAGGCTGACAGGTCACATCCGCGCGATCACATGTCCTCCTGACTATTGTCTCGACGCCATTCCCCGACTGTGCCGAAAGGTACCAGGGCAGATGCCGCCCGCAGGGCCGGGGACACGATCCCGACACCCGGAAACGCACCCGAGCGGCGGCGGTGATAGCGGATCATGCTGAGCAACTCGCTCCCGGCAAGATCGTCCCATGACCGACGAGATCAGCTTCCCGCGCCAGCATGCCAGGACCCCGGTCTTCACCCGCGAGGTCGATGCCAGCCAGCCTCAGCCGGTCAACGACGTGCGGCTAAGGCGCTCATGCCGATGAGCGCGCGGTTATCCAGATCTGTCGTCGAACGCTGGCCTGAGCACTCATGCCCTAGGGCTGGGCTCTGTATCGTAAACAGATGGTCACTTCGCCACGGCAGGGAGCAAATTCCTCGGTGCGCCGGCGGTGATGCCGCAAGCCAATATCGGTAGACGGTATCCGAATCGGCGTGTCATTCTGTGTATGGGGGTTGGTTCCAGTTGCCCGTGCGGTCTGTCCATGAGCGGTCGCTGGCAACCAGCAGAGGGGGGAATGCTGATGACTCCGGCAGAACGGAAGCAAGATCAAGATCTTGGCTACGCGGTGGCTCACGGGGAGAGCGAAGGGCAGGGAGAAGGGCGGAAGGGACTCCGATCTCATTGGGGTGCGGTGCCGCGGATATGGAAGGTTTTAGGTGCCGTCCTGACTCCAATCGCCGCTATCTTTGCGATAATTGTACCGCTTGGGGTTATAAGCCCAAGTCCGTCGCCTGCCCAGCCGACTGGCTACTTTCAAGGATTCGTCATGGGGCAAATCGGCCTTCATGTTCGCGAGACCCCGAAGAGTTCTGGATCAGTTGTTGCGTCTTTGCAGCCGGGGACGACAGTGTTCATTGTCTGTACCAAGAAGGGCGACCCCGTCAAGGGACCTGGCCATAGCGGGGGAACTATCACAACGCGAGTTTGGGATTATGTCCGGACGGCTACCTCGGTTAGCCCGCTTGGCTTCGTGCCCGATGCCTGGGTGAACACGGGTAGCATAAAACCAGAGGCGCATAATTGTTAAATAACGCCTCCCTGGCCGACATCGGAGACCGCGGCGGCACGGTAACAGCCCCGGGGTGAATGCTCGCGCTGATCCCGGGGCTGCCTCCGTCAAGGCTGCTAGTGGAGCAGCGGGTCGAGAGAGCTGACCTGGACCAGGTCGCCGGCGTTACCCAGCAGCGGAAGGCGGAAGTTCCGCTCAATGGTCTGCAGCAGCGAGTAATGATTCGCGCGGACAGAATCGACTCGATGCCCGACACCCCTGGCCACGACGATCATCGGAACGTGGCCGCCGCCGTAGACGGTGCCGCCGACCAGGTCGCCACCGCCGCCGGTGGCGGGGTCGGGAGGGGTCGCGGGCAGGATGGGCGAGTTCGGGCCGCCGCGAATGTCGAGCGGGCCGAACGGGCTCTCATC
>Ga0126381_100006920_pt1 | contig 12590 bp, 13 predicted proteins | sample PanSoiMetPlot_28_FD_96465 | JGI IMG/M metagenome (GOLD analysis project Ga0126381, IMG submission 96465) | Tropical forest soil microbial communities from Panama - MetaG Plot_28 | ecosystem: Environmental > Terrestrial > Soil > Tropical forest > Bulk soil | place: Panama | collected 2016-02-17
CAGGCTCGCCGCCGAGATAGATCGCATGAATCTATTCAAGATCGCCGCCTTCAATGCGAAACGGCCAACCGATGCGCGAGCGTCTGAAATTAAATGTCAGATAATTGTGATTTGCAAGTTGGCTGGCGTCTTCGGGCTACCATTTCGCTGCAGATAACTCGGCGCGGCACAAACTGTCCGGCGGTTCCGACCTAGCTTTCGCGCGATCGTGGCACTATCCGGCGGATTGCCAATGCGAACGGCACCTTGCTGCCGTACAAGAATCGTCAGGAGCACGTCCGCAGTTTCCCGCGTTGCGGCCGTGTATGCAACTTAATCGCGGCAGTAGGCGGACTTTGGCCCAACGCGGGCTAGCTTGGTGGGGAGCCAGATGGTCATGCGAATACCACCCTCAGGCGTTTGGGTCGTTCGCATTCGGATAAAAGAGTTGCTGACCGTCGATCTTATATCTAGCGATAGCGCTCTGACCTTCCGCCGAGATTACCCAATCGACGAATTGCTGGCCGAGATCCTTTTTGACATTTGGATGCCTGGCCGGATTTACCAGCATCACGCCGTATTGGTTGAACAAGCGCTTATCACCTTCGACCACGATGACCAGGTCACCAAGATTATTTTTAAGGGACAGCCAAGTCCTGCGATCCGACAAAACGTAGGCATTCAATGCCGAAGCCGTGTTCAGGGCCGCGCCCATCCCGTGACCGATTTCCTTATACCAAGAGCCTTTAGCCTGCGTGGTATCGATGCCGGCATCCTTCCAGAGTTGGATCTCGGCGATATTCGTCATCGAGCGATCACCCCGTGAAATGAACGGCGCCAGCTTGGCCCTGATGGTTTGCAACGCAGTCACGATGTCCTTGCCCTTGACGCCAGCGGGATCACTTTCAGGGCCGATCAGCACGAAATCGTTGTACATCACCGGATAGCGCTTGACTCCGAAACCTTCCGACAAGAATTTTTCTTCACCCGCCTTGCAATGGACAAACACCACGTCAGCGTCGCCATGCCGCGCGGTGTCGAGCGCCTTGTCGGGGTCGGTGGCCTGAGCCACCATCACATCAATCCCGGTCTTCGCCTTGAAGATTGGAAGCAAATACCCAAACAGTCCCGAATCCTGCGTTGGTCTGGTCGAGGCGACTACGATGGATTTGTCCTGTGCGGCTGCTTGGGTCGCTAAGGACGCGATGATTGCGGCGACGAACAGTAGCGATCGAGTCAGCACGAGAATCCTCCGTCGTCTCCGTCTCCCGAGAGAAACGCAGTTGGCTTCATCGGTTTTGGGAATATTTAAGCATGTTTCGGTCGGCCTGATCTACTACACTATCGTTTATGATCTAACCTGACCCAGGTTGAATGGCGCCTGCAGTCGATCTGCGGGCCGCGGCCGCCGACGCTTGAATGGAACTTATTGCAATAGTGCCACAGTAGCGTTTCTCAAGCGGCGCCGCGCTTGGAGAAATGCCCACACTAAGATTCGGACCGGGTGTTGTGGGACCCGTTTGTCCGCTGCGCGTCCCTTCTTTCGGCGCATGAGTCCGGCGATTGCGCGTAACTCCCGTCGAGTTGAAAAACCGGCCGAGGGGGACCAAAGCTAAGGGTGAGATTCGGCAGCAATACGCCTATGCGATCGACCTCTTACTGACGGTGCTCGAGGCGTTAGGGACCGTAGCGTCCGCAGTCACAGTCAACGAACGAATGCCGGTGGACGAAGCTTCCAAATTGATGGGGCTTGCATGGCATACCAGGCTGCGAGCCCGAGATCACAAACGGCACATCCTATCGACGAGGACGGCTGAAAGGGAATTATCGGGTTGCCATAAAAATGATGACCGACATCCCAACAGGCGTGTAGAACCCAGCCGAAAGCAATCGCTCTGTAATTTTCCAATCCTCGATAGGCGAGATACGTAATTGCAGCACAAAATCCGAACTCGAAGATTCCGAAGCCCCCGCTAAGGTATGCGGCGCCCGCTCCGGCAAGAAAGATTGCGCTGAACTTTTGCCGTGATGGTTCCTTTAGCAAGGACATGGTCGCAATAAGGACTAAAGCTACGAGCAATGGGGGCAGCAGAACCGTCGTCGTGAGTTCGAGGTGAGCTTGAGGTGACATGATTGGCGGCTCCGTATTTCAGGCAGGTTTGTTTGCAGTTGCCAACTATTCACAACGTGCGCCGGCACGCTGTATCAGGCTCGAGAATGCGGTATGGGCGCGAATTTCGGCCTTTGGGTCACGAATAAAGCGGCTTGATGCATGGTGGCTTAGATAAATGCCGAAGAGTTCCCACACGAATTGTTCAACATCGACGGTTTCCGTCAAATGCCCACAATCCACCGATTCGGTCACCAGTGAAGCGAGCAGAGACCGCCAGCGTGCATCCAGTTCGGACACGCGATCGCGGACAACGCCGCTCAAATCATCAAGCTCAAAGATCGCAGCCGCCACAGGGCAGCCACCGCGGAGTCCGGCGCGCCTCGACCAACCGAGCCAATTTGTGACCAGCGCGGTCAACCGTGGTAGTCCCTTGGGCGCTGCCATGGCAGGTGCGACGACGTTTTTATCGGCAACGCGAACCATCTCGTCGAGCAGATCGAGCTGCAACTGCTCCTTTGAGCTGAAATGGGCGAACAAGCCGCTCTTCGACATGCGAGCCGTCGTTGCCAAGTTGCCCAGAGTGACGCCAGCCAGTCCGACGGTGCTAAGCGTGTCCAACCCTATGGACAGTAGCCGCCCCCTTGTGGTCAGACCTTTCCTGCTCATAAGATTTTATTACGACCGATCGTGCTATTTGTCAAGCCGCACCCGCTCCGATCCTTGCGGCTTAGGGGTTCGAATGCCCCAAGGCCATGAAATCAAACATGATTGCGCCGGCACGGCGGCGCGAATGGCGTGCCGGGGGCCGAAATAGGCAGCACGTCGTCACAGCCGCCGCGCTGATAGGGTCTCCTGCATCGGGGTCGAGGCTGCCAGAAATATTCTTGCAGCAGGCGTCCTCAGGCCGTCTTAACACTCTCCGCGTCGAAAAGGCGGTCGCCTCAGCGAGTGGATCGCGGCATTAACCACCGGGTGCCGCACAGATCATTACAAACTCCAGTCCACTGAGAGCAGAGAGATCCGCAGGAACGTAACGATAGGCTGCAGTCGAAGCGCGCGTTTTGTATTTGTGCAGCGCGGCCGCATTCATTCGAACGCTTCTGTGCCCCGACGCTGAGAGCGCATGATCATCTGCGCGCCTTTCTCTGCAATCATCATGGTGGGTGCGTTGGTGTTGCCCGACGTGATGGTTGGCATGACTGAGGCGTCGACGACACGCAATCGGTCAAGGCCGATCACCCGCAGACGATGATCAACGACCGCCATCGGATCCTCGTCGCGCCCCATCCTCGCGGTTCCCACCGGATGGAAGATAGTGGTGCCGATATCGGCGGCCGCGTTGACCAGGCTTGTGTCGTCATCGCCGACCGCCGCTCCGGGCCGGTACTCGAGCGGGCTAAGCGCTGCCAGCGCCGGTGCGGCCACGATGCGGCGGGTGAGCCGGATCGATTGCGCCGCGACCAGCCGGTCCGCATCGGTTGACAGATAGTTTGGCTGAATGATTGGCGCTTGTGTCGGGTCGGCGCTGCGCAGGCGAACTTCTCCGCGGCTCGTCGGTTGCAGGTTGCAGACGCTTGCCGTGAAGGCCGGGAAGCGGTGCAGCGGCGATCCGAAGGCGTCGAGCGACAGCGGCTGGATGTGAAATTGCAGATTGGCGCGGTCACGGTGCGGCTCTGAGCGGGCGAATAGTCCGAACTGCGAGGGCGCCATGGTGAGGGGTCCGCGGCGAAAGAGCGCGTATTTGATGCCGATCATGAGCCGCCCGATAGGCGAATGGTAGGTTTCGTTGAGCGTCCGACAGCCTGTGACCTTGTAGATCAAACGCAGCTGCAAATGGTCCTGCAGGTTCTTGCCGACGCCGGGCCGATCCCACGTGAGCGGGATCCCCAGCGCGGCGAGCTCGGCGGTCGGGCCGATCCCTGAGCGCAACAAGATCTGCACTGACCCGATCGCGCCGGCGGCGAGCACGACTTCGCCGCTGCAACGGGCCTCGCGCACCACACCGCTCTGGCGCCAGCGCACCCCGACGGCGCGACGGCCGTCAAACACCAGGCGGTCGACCACGCAATCGGTCTCCAGCCGCACGGTAGGGCGGGAGAGCGCGGGCTTGAGAAAGCCGCGGGCTGCCGACCAACGCCGGCCGCGCTTCTGGTTGACGTGGAAATAGCCCGACCCCGCGTTGTCGCCGGTGTTGAAATCCGCGACCGGCGCGATGCCGGTCTCGGCCGCCGCGGCCTGAAAGGCGTCGGTGAGGTCCCAGCGTATGCGCGGCGGCTCGATCCGCCATTCGCCGCCCGATCCATGGCTCTCGCTTGGGCCCAGGAAATGATCCTCGTGTTTCTTGAAGTAGGGCAGGACGTCGGCCCAACTCCAACCCGGCAGCCCGAGCTGACGCCAATGGTCATAGTCGGCTGCTTGGCCGCGCATGTAGATCATGGCGTTGATCGCCGATGAGCCGCCGATCACCCGGCCACGCGGATAGGCTAGGCTGCGGCCGTTGAGGCCGGGCTCAGGTTCGGTGCGAAAGCACCAATCGGCGCGCGGGTTGCCAATTGCGAACAGGTAGCCGCACGGAATGTGGAACCAAATCCAGTTGTCGTTCCCGCCCGCTTCCAACAGCAGAACCCGGGTCGATGAATCCGCGCTGAGCCGATTGGCAAGCACACAGCCGGCCGAGCCGGCGCCGACAACGATGTAGTCATAATCGCCCGGGATCGGAGTGGCCATAACGTCTCAATCTCCTTGCGGCGCCTTGCAGCGGCGGCCGGCACGCCCTCAGGGCGATCGGTGCATGCGGTCTGCGCCGCGATCTCGCTGCGAGGATCAGGAAGGCCTTGAGCAGTTCCGCGGCGGCGTTGGCGGCAAGTGCGCCAATTCACGTAGGCATTCGAGCTCGCGATGAATGTTGGCGCGTGCCTGCTGCTCGTAGCGCCCGCGGAAATGCGTGCCGTAATAGATAAACGGCCGCCCCAGGAACGATTGTAGCAGGCCGCGGCGGCGGTTCACATAATCGTCCTCAGGCACAAACGCATACTCGCGGCGGATGTTGCGGCTTGACGCCTCGACCACGGGCCAGCCTTGACCGAGCCCGGAAAGGTCGGCATCCACGATGAGTTGCTGGTCGGGGTCGGCGACCGCGGCCCGATGCGTGGTTGCCCGGACCAGCGCCGAGACAGTCTCGCGCAATGCCCTCGATGTCACGAGGTGCTGTAGCTCCAGATTAGCCAACGCGGCGCTTTGTTCCTCGTTGTCGCTGCGATGCGGGTCGTAAACGACGTCGTGAAACCAAATGGCAATTTCCACCGCGGCGGCATTGTGGGCAAGCCCCCGCACCGCGTCGAACTCCGCAAGGCAGGCAGCGACGTGATCTAGCGTGTGATAGGCGCGGTGCGCCTCGCGATAGCGCGCCGTCAAACGCGCATAGACCGGCGCCGACAGCCCGCCGGTCACACCCAGCGAATGCCAAAAACCTTCCCAGCGTTGCCTGAGGGGTTGGGTCATGGCGTCATCCTTTCAGGACGGGGCGCGTTGCCAGTGAGGCCCCGGTTTTGCTCGATCTTGACCCTCCGTCACCCAGCGTCGCGCAGCCCTGACCTGCGGACACATTATGCGGGATTGCGAGGCTTTTCAAAGCATCAGGCGAATTGATGCAGGGCACAAAAAACGCCCGCCGCGACGCCCTCGTGGGCCTGAGGCCCCTGGAGCTTTTTTGCACAGACGCAAGAGAACGTTCCTCCTCATCATTCCCGGGGCGAGGCTCTCGAAAGTCTGTCCGATAATGTCTTCTTAAAGCGCCCCGCAATCGCCGGCCGGTTCAAGTCATGCGCCGCAGGCCTGAACGGACTAAAGGACGGCAAATCCCCAGGCAGACGCAGGAGCGCACGCCCGACGGGCTAGTCGAACGCCGCGTCGATCGGCACGCGGTAGCCATTGGCGAGGCGGTTGGTCTCGTTGGCCATCCCGACCACCCCCATGAGTTCGGCAAACATCGCCTCCGTCATCCCGGCCTTGCGGGCGGAGGCCGTGTGGCTGGCAATGCAGTAGCCACAATTGTTGGTGACGCTGACTGCGACATAAATCATCTCCTTGACCAGCGGACTGAGCGCGCCAGGTGCCATCACTTGCTTGACGCTCTCCCACGTGCGTTTGAGGCCGACCGGGTCGCGCGCCAAATATTTCCAAAAATTGTTGACGTCTTCGACATTTCGCAGCGCCTTGATGTCATCAAACACGGCGCGGACTTCAGGTGAGGCCTCGGCTGCATCGATCGGTTGCGGCTTGCTCATGAGTCTTTGTCCTCAATGGTGGGTGGGCCAGTCTGCGGAGATCTCTGACCGCGTCAAGACGCTCGCCCGACGGGGACTGAAAGCCGATCGGGCGGTCGAAGGCGGAACACCGGGACCGCGACCTTCTCGCGAAATCTCTCGACGCGGGGTCTTAACGCTGGCGGCGAGAGGTCGTAATTTATGCGCTGCCGAAAGACCCCCAGAGGGTCCGCCCGGCAACGCGGGGGCTGCCAAATGGTCGGCCGGCCGAGAGGGAGCGGGTGCGCCGCGCGCCTTAACCGGCGGCGTTCCGGCCACAAGGGAGGTCGAACCAATGCTGCGCTTGAGCGAGGCCCTGAGCTTACCCGACGATGGATTTGCCGGCGCGCTCGCCGCGCGGGTATGGCGGCCGGATCAGGACGGCCCTTCGGTGGTGGCGCTTCGTCCCGGCGGCGTGGTCGACATCACGTCGACCTTTGCGACCATGCGCGACCTGTGCGAGGCGCCCGACCCGGCGCAGGCGCTGCGCGCGGCCTCCGGCGTGCCGCTTGGCGCCCTTGAGGCGTTGCTTGCCAACACGCCACCCGATGCGCGCGATGCGTCGCGACCCTGGCTCTTAGCCCCGATCGACCTGCAGGCCATCAAGGCCGCCGGCGTCACCTTCGCGGTCTCGATGCTCGAGCGCGTCATTGAGGAACGGGCTCGCGGCAATCCGGCGGCGGCCGGCGCGATCCGGGCCGAAGTCAACCGCCTGGTGGGTGGCGACCTTGCCCGGCTCAAGCCCGGGTCGTCGCAGGCCAATGATCTCAAGCAAGTGCTGCTGGCGCACGGCGCCTGGAGCCAGTATCTCGAGGTAGGCCTCGGCCCCGACGCGGAGATTTTCTCCAAAGCGCAACCCATGTCGGCGGTCGGCACGGGCGTTGACGCCGGCATCCACCCGAGTTCGCGGTGGAACAATCCCGAGCCCGAAGTCGTGATTGTCGTGGCCTCAAGCGGCACCATTGTGGGCGCGACGCTGGGCAATGACGTCAATCTGCGTGACCTGGAAGGCCGCTCAGCGCTGCTGCTTGGCAAGGCCAAGGACAATAATGCGAGTTGTGCGCTCGGGCCCTTCCTGCGGTTTTTTGATTCGACCTTCACGCTTGATGACGTGCGCCGTATGACGGTGCGGCTGACCGTCGAAGGCAGCGACCATTTCCGGCTCGAGGGCGCTTCTTCGATCGAACAGATCAGCCGCGACCCGATGGATCTGGTCGAACAGATGATGGGCGCTCACCATCAATATCCGGATGGCGCGGTGCTGTTCCTGGGGACGATGTTCGCGCCGATCGACGATCGGGACACGCCTGGGGAGGGCTTTACCCACAAGATCGACGATATCGTCACCATCGCCGCCCCGCAGCTGGGCCGTCTCATTAATCGCATGCGTTATGCAAACGACTGCGCGCCCTGGCGATTCGGCACCGGGCATCTCATGCGCAATCTGGCGCAGCGCGGTCTGTTGTGAGGCGCCGCTCAGCTTTCGAGCGCCGTCCGCAGCCGGTTCCACGCGTCATCACTGCCAGGAAGTCCAAACCGCAGCCAGGTGGGCCGCGCCCGGAAGCGGCGCACAAAGATTCCGGCGCGACCCAAGAAATCAAATAGCTGCGGGGCGTGTACGGTATGCACCAGACGGAACAGCGAGGTGCCGCCAACGATCTCGAGCCCGGCGCTCAACAGAATCTGGTCGAGGCGGATCGCGGCAGCGGCAAGGTCAACCCGGGTCGCGCTCGCCCACGGCTTATCCGCGAGCGCCGTGAGCCCGGCCGTCAGTGCCGGCCCCGACACCGCCCAGGGGCCGAGCCGCGTGCGCAAATCGGCGGCCAGATCCGGCCTGGTGAGCGCAAATCCCAGCCGTAAGCCCGCCAGCCCGAAGAACTTCCCGAACGAACGCAGCACCACAATATTGGCGTTCTCGACGTCGCCCGCCAGGCTCGCGCCCGGAGGCCCGACATCCATAAACGCCTCGTCGACAACGAGGAGTCCGCCACGGCGGCCAAGTTCAGCGGCAAGCGCGAGCAAAGACTGCCTCATGAGCAGGCGGCCGTCAGGGTTGTTGGGATTGGACAATAGTGCCAGGTTGACACTGGCGAGTTCATCAAGCGTGGTCGTTTCAACGACGGCGTGATTGGCGAGCGCGGCGGAGCGTGCGTGCCCCGCATAGCCGGGAGCCAGGATGCCGGCGTGGCCAGGCGACACCAGGGCGGCCACCAGGGGCAAGAGGAGCTGCGTGCCGGGAGTCGGGACGACGCAGGCGGCCGACGGCGCCCCATAGGCATCCGCCGCCACCTCCGCGAGCCGGTGCAGGCTGCCCGCCTCCGGCAGCCGCATCAGCGCCTCGGGCGGGGTCGGGGGTAACGGATAGCTTCGAGGGTTGATCCCCGTCGATAGGTCGATGAACGGTTCGGGGGCCTGCGGGAACAAACGGCGTGCGACGCCGAGATCCCCGCCATGTCCCAAGAGATTAAGTCCCCGCCGCGAATTATCTACGATCATAGCCGCCACACGGACCGTTCCTTCGTGACTTGCTCAAACCCCCGCATCAGTCGGTCGCAGGCTTTCAGCCTTCGCCGCCCCGGTCGGGCCGCATCATCTCGCATCGGCTCGCCGCTGTCTTTGATCGTCGGCTCGCATCGCCTGCTTTGAGTCCGGGGGCGGACGATGCCGCCGCCCACGCTGACCCACCGGCCGCGATCAGCGCACGAAGCATAGAGGCCGTTCGGCCCGCACGAAGCCGGCCTGCCGGCTTCGTCGTTAGCACGACATCCTTGCCCATTCTTGCGCCCAGCACGACCGGCCATTTGCCGCGTGCCGCTTCGATCAGCCGCGCGTGAGGAGGGCGGGACGAGCAAAGGCTGGCACCGCAAATGTCTGATTGAGTCGCCCCAAGGGCAAGGGCATGCGCCAGGCCGGCTCTCGCTCCATCGCCGCGCCGGTGTCAAAGTCTCCGCGAGGCCCAGGGTTGCGACCATCCGACGGGCGTTCAAAGCGCCCCCGCTGCGATCGCCCGTCAGCATGGTTCCCGCTTGCAGGCCGCAGCGACGCGCGGTTTCACGGCGTCGCGCGGGCGATGTTGTTTGCTCGCCGCGGCAAACCGCATCGAGACCGCCGTGACCAGCGTTCCTCGGCCGGCGATGAATTCGGCGTCAGACATCGTTGCCTCGTCTGGTCCCGGGTCGAGCCATCATGATCTCTGAGGGCGCCAACCACCGGCGCGCGGGTCTGCGGATGACAGACAACCGCAATCTTGCGACCTTGCCGCTGATCCGTGCGCAGAGCAAGCGGATACAGGCCAATGGCCGTGCGTGGCACTGTCCCCCGGTCGCCCGATCACGTCGGTACCGGCGTGCCGAAATGGGGAATTTAACCGCGGGGTGCGGCATGGTTCAGCTTCATCTGCTCTCGGCGTTGGCGGCGCTGCTGATCGAAGCGCTCATCGGCTATCCGGACGGCGTGACGCGGCGCGTGGGGCACCCGGTCATGTGGATGGGAGCGCTCATCGACCTGCTTGATAGCGGCCTCAATCGCCAGGCCTGGACCGCCCGGTCGCGGCGCGGGGCGGGGACGCTCGCGGTGTTAATTTTGATTCTCATCGTCGCGGTCCCAGCGGTTGTGCTCGAGCGCGGCCTTCACGCGCTGCCATTTGGGGCTATCGCGGTCGCGCTCGCGGGGAGCACGCTGATCGCGCAGCGCAGCCTTTACGATCATGTGACGCGTGTGGCCGACGCGCTCGATCGAGACGGGCTTGCCGCCGGGCGCGCTGCGGTGGCCCACATTGTGGGACGCGATCCCGATCGCCTCGACGCCGCCGGTGTCGCCCGTGCTGCCATCGAAAGTCTTGCCGAGAACTTTTCCGACGCCGTCGTGGCGCCGGCGCTCTGGCTGATTGTCGGCGGTCTTGCGGGGGGCGCCGTCTACAAGGCGATCAACACCGCCGACAGCATGATCGGACATCGCACGCCGCGCCACCAGGCATTCGGCTGGGCGGCCGCGCGCCTTGATGATCTCGTCAATCTGCCGGCGTCGCGGCTGGCGGGCCTGCTGATTGTCGCCGCGGCCGCCGTCTCGCCCCGGCTCTCTGCGCGCGCGGCCGCTGCCGCCTGGGCGGCGCTTCGGCGCGACGCCGCCCGGCATCGCTCGCCCAACGCGGGCTATCCGGAAGCCGCCACGGCGGGTGCCCTCGGCCTTAAGCTCGCCGGTCCACGATTCTATGGGGGCATCCGCATCGCCGATGCCCCCATGGGGGATGGCCGGTGGGAGGCGACCACCACCGATATCCGCGCGGCGCTGGCGCTCTACCAGCGCGCTGACGCCATTCTGATTACGCTTGTCGCTACCTTGGCGCTCGTCGTCTGGGGGCTGTCCGCTAGGGCTTGATTCGCGATCCGATCTTGCCCTCAACTTTGACAGGGCGTTGGCTGGCGTGAAGCTGGGGACTCTGTAATATAATACCCGATGGGTCGCGGCGTTGCGCTCGCGCGAGGTTGCCTTGCCACGCCACGGCCGCGGGGGGAACAAACTGGCCCTGTTGTCGCGGCATCGGGTCATTGGAACGTCGGCGATATCGGGCCGGAGCACGGAAAGATCACAAGATCGCCCCGTGCCCGGTCGAAGACGATGGCGGGCCATGGTCGGAGGGGGCCTGTGGAACAGGAGGAGACGGCGACATGAACCTCGTCGATCGCGCGAAGGACATTGTCTTAAGACCCCGAACCGAATGGTCGGCGGTCGACCGCGAACCCAGCGAAGTCAGTGATTTGTTTGTCAGCTATGTTGGGGTGCTGGCAGCGATTCCGGCTAGCTGCGCCTTGATCAAGCGGGTGCTCGTCGGCGTGCCGCTCGTGACCGCACTTTCAATCGCGATCACGGCCTATGTGGTCAGCTGTCTGACGGTCTATGTGATGGCGCTGATCGTCGATCGGCTCGCGCCGTACTTCGCAGGCCGCAGGGACTTTGAGAATGCGCTTAAGCTCATCGCCTACTCGGCGACGCCCATTTGGCTCTCGGGCGTGTTCCTCCTCATTCCCGGGCTTGGCTTTCTCGTCCTGTTCGGCATCCTGGACGCTGTCTATCTGTTGTGGCTCGGGATCCCGGCGCTGATGCGCGTGCCGCACCATCGCGCATTGGCCTGCATGGGCGCGCTTCTTATCTGTTTGATTGTGGTCGTGGCCGTGTTGGCCACGGTCGCCATGCAATTGTTCAGGGTGCGTGCGGTGATGTAAACTTCCCATGGCGAAAGCCTGGCCGGGGGCTTTCTCGTGTTTGCGGATCACGAAGTCTGGGGTCTCGCGGGCGATGGACCGGCAGGCTCGGGCAACCTGCCGTTTGGTCGCGATCGGTCTCACTCGCATGCGGCTTGCATCGGATCGTCAGGGTTTGCATGGGCTATACGTTCTTTTGATTCTCGATGTAGCACTTGATGACGGCGAGCGGCGCCCCGCCCACGGTTGAGACGAAGTAACTGTGGGTCCAAAGCGGCGGAATGCGGGATTTCAGCCACGGAAACGCGTTTCGCAGCAACCGAGAAGATCGCCGCTTAATTGCCTTGACCACGCGATGCAGTCCGAGCTGCGGATCGACATCAATCAAGAGGTGGACGTGGTCCGGCCCTCGGTCTCGAGCAAGAGGCTGTCCGTTTCCTTGGCCACTTCGGCCATGATCTGCTTGAGCCGCCGATCGACGCCATCAACCAGCACTTGGCGCCGATATTTCCCACAAAAGACCACGTGGTACTTGCACGAAAAAACGATGTTGCGATTCGATCTGTACCCCATTCGGGGATATATAGCCGCCGTTTATATAATCATAAAGAAGGGCGCGCTTTGCTCCCGTGATTCGCGCTGCTCGCATGCGCCAGAACGGTTGTGACACCCTCGAACCTTTGGCGCGGAATTTTTGGGTCCGGTTTTTTGGGTGTCAAAATCATTTCGAGATCTTTGCTTCACAACCACTGATTTTAGCGAGGGCGCCGTTTAGCAAACGTCGGGAGCAATGCATGGCCCCGATGCCGGACGTTAGGAAAAGTGGATTGTCGCAAAATTGCCACATCTGCGCGGTCAAAAAAGGTGCTCTGCCCTGGTCGGCGTTGCGTCAGCACCTCCGATCGAGGGGAGAGGCGCTTGCTCGGGTTGGCTCATCGGTGAAGATCAAGAACGGGGGATCGAGCAACTTTGTCGATGAGTGAGCGCATTCAC
>Ga0126381_100006921_pt1 | contig 12589 bp, 10 predicted proteins | sample PanSoiMetPlot_28_FD_96465 | JGI IMG/M metagenome (GOLD analysis project Ga0126381, IMG submission 96465) | Tropical forest soil microbial communities from Panama - MetaG Plot_28 | ecosystem: Environmental > Terrestrial > Soil > Tropical forest > Bulk soil | place: Panama | collected 2016-02-17
CAAGTTCCGCCGGGCCGCTATCGCGTGATCGTGACGCTTGCAGACGTGAGCGACGCTCAGGATTTGTCGCATATCCGTGAAGCCTATGCGACGTTAATCCTTGACGAAGCAGCGGATGAGATTTCTCGCCGCATCATCACGCCTTCACCCGACGGCTCGGCCTGCGCTGTCGAAATGAGTGATGACGGGACATATTGGGGCTTTCCCGTGGACGCCGGCACCGCGTGTTTTGTCGACGATCGGTCAATTGCTACTTCGATGCCCGCGGATGACTGGCTGGAGCACGTGTTCGACAACGGCAAGCCCGATTCCTGGTTTGCGCGCATGGATGACCCCAACCATCTTCGCGCCGGCCTCGCCAACATTCGTCTGCCGCAGGCGGCAAACGAGGAGAACATCATCATCATTCATTCCGGTTGGGGCGATGGGCACTATCCCGTCGTCGGCGGATACGACGCCTCGAATCGGCTTGTCCGCGTTCACATCGATTTCTTCGTCGTATTCCGCGACGACGAATAGCGCAGCGCGAGGCTTCACCGTTCCCTTACCGGCCTCCACGCGTTCGCCAAGTCCTGCGCCTCATCGATCTGGGCCGGGGTGAGTTTGAACGCAACGGCGTCGCGGATGCGCGCATAATAGTCTCGCTGCTGCCTCGGAGCGTTCGCCGCCGCCAGGATTAGCCACTTGTGCGCGAGAACCCAATCCTGCGGAACGCCGTGCCCCTTGTCGTACATCAGGCCAAGCAGGTACTGCGCCGTCGGGTCGCCCTGATCCGCAGCTCGGCTGTACCACTCAACGCTGTTGCCGAAATGCTGGGGAACGCCGCGACCAGTCTCGTACATGAACCCCAGCACGGTCTGCGATCGCGCGTCCCCGCGATACGCCGCCCAAGCCGCCCTTCTCGCCCTCGCGACGTCATCGCCGGCGCGAGCGGCCGGGGCATCATACAAGAGCCCTGCAACGCTCATCGCCGCGGCCAAAAGGCCGATGGCACGAATGGAAATGCGCGGCCAGGTGGGCATGACGTCTACTCCTGATTTGCCGAGCTAAATTCCGGTTGCATACAGCCAACCCAGCCAAATCGCCGGCGCGAAAAATACCCCGAAGGGCAATCGCGCCGTCGCATGCAACCGCCTGCGCAAGACCAGCTGCCGGAAGCCATAGACCGCGAGCGCGGACAGTGCGGCGATCTCGATGGCAAGAGGGGTGATCGACCAGTCGAGCCAGGCACCGGCCAGACCGGCAAGTTTGACGTCGCCAAGCCCCACTCCTTCGCGGCCACGCCACCATCGATAGGCGACTCGCAGGGCGAGGAAAGCCAATGCCAGAATTGCTGCGCGCAACACGGCCATGGCGACGGCCTCGACCGCAATCTCCGGCCGCTGCAACCCCGCATGAACGAGACCGAGCATAAACGCGATGGCGGTGAGCGCATCGGGAATGACGTAGAAGCGCGCATCAGTCACGGCGACAGCCAGCATTAGAATCGCCAGCGCGCCGCCGAGCGCCCCTACCGCACCGGGAGCGACCGTTGCGCTGACAACGACGCTCCCGGCTGCAACTGTGGCGATGACGATCTTCTCGCTGGTTCGCAGCGCCGCAAAGCTCGCCGCGGTCCGGCTCGTTGGAAAGGCGGTCATTGGCTTCGCGCTGGCTGCGAACGACGGAACCTGAGGATTTTTGGCGACGTCGCGTATTTGGCCGGCTTGCGCCATACTTCTACTGGGCCCTGCGGGTGGCGTCATCCGCCGCAGGCTGCAAAGTTCCCCGCAGCTTGGCCCGTAGTTCCTCGGCGACGAAGTGCGCATCGACACTATCGCGAATGATCTGCGGGCGGATGAAAATGATCAGCTCGGTACGAGTGGTCTTTTTGTTGGTGTGGGCAAAAGCGTCGCCGACCACCGGAACCTGATCGAGGCCCGGTATTCCCGGCCGATCACGCTGCTTGTTCTCGGTGATGAGCCCAGCCAGTAGCACGGTCTGTCCGCTCGCCACGGCAATCGAGCTTTTCACCTTGCGCTCGGAAACCGTGGGCGTCAGCGGGGAGGCAGCGTTGTTGGTGTTGTTGTTGTTCGCCACCTGGCTGATCTCCTGCTCGACATCGAGACGGACGTTGCCGTTGGCATTCACGCGTGGAATGACGCGGAGAATGATCCCGGTGTCGCGATAGTCGATGGTGTTGACGATCGTATTGCTGGTCGTCAGGACGTTGGCGCTGCCGGTGGAAATGGGAACTTGGTCCCCAACCTGAAGCGTCGCCGGTTGATTATCGATCACGACCAATGAGGGGTTTGACAGAATTTTTACCTCGGTGACCTCGTGCAGAGCATCGAGTATCATGTTCGGTTGCGCCTCCGGTCCGACCAAGAAATTGAACCCGGGGAAGGCGCGGTTGAGGAATGCGTTGGCTACTCCGTTGGCGACGCTTGGCGCCTGGCCCGCGTTCGTATTGAGGGCGGAGCCCTGGTCGGGATGGAGCCCAACATTTTGACTGGTCAAGAAGAACTGCACGCCATAGTTCAACGTGTCGTTGAGGGTCACCTCGGCGACAGTGGCATCGATGGCGACCTGCAGCTGCGGACGGTCAAGTTGTCGAAGCGTGCGCTCGACGATCCGAAATTGCTCCTGGTTTGCGTAGATCAGAACGGCGTTGTGGACGACATCGGCGGTGATGCGCACGCCTGGAAGCACCGGCGCTCCACCAGAGGAAGAGCTTGCCGAGTCGGGCGTGCCCTGCCGACCCGGCAAGGAGCTTGCGGCCCCAAGCGTTGAACCGCGCGTGTCCGTCGGCGCCACGCCGAGCTGCTGCCGCACGTTCAAACCAGTCTGCGACTGGTCGCCGAAGCCAGAGCGTTCGCCACTTGACGATACGGAAAAGCCGGAGCCTGGCGCGATCTGATTGGTCGATGAATCAAGTCCGGATCCGCTGCCGGTAAAGACATCATTCAAGACGCGCGCGAGCTGGCGGGCATCCCCATAGCGGATGCGGTACACATGCACGCCCGTGCTTTTCGTATCGGCATTGTCAAGTCGCGAAATCCACGTCGACACTGTCTTGAGAGCGTCGGGCCTGCGGGCGACGGCAAGGATTGCATTCTGTCGGGCGATCGCCTGGAACTTGACCACGTTCTGGCCAAGTCCTCCCTCGCCGGAATCGAGAATTTTTTCCAGTTCGGCGATCAGCGGCTCGGGCGCGCTGTTGTGCACGGGATAGATGCCGACCGACTGGCCGCGCATCCAATCGACGTCGAAACTTCGTGCGGTGTCGAGCGCCAATCGCCGCTCAGCGCCGCTTCCCTGTACGATGAGGATGTTCCGGTTGGGGTCGACGCGCACCGTGCCGGGCTTGAACGCGAAGCTATCGAGAAGCTTGATCAGTGTCTGCGCGGACACGTTACGCAAGGGGATGACGGTGATCCCGTAGCCAGGCTCCGCCTGATCCCCTTTATCGACCGGCCCGCTGCCGACCGCCTCGCCGAGTGGGCTGAGACGATAGCCGGCAGCGTCGCGCACGAGCACGATATTGCTCATGCGCAGAGCAGTTTCGAGCACATATAGCATGTCCGACTTCGGCACCGGCCGGCCCGACGACAACGTCACCGTGCCTTGGACGCGTGGGTCGATCGTGTAGCCGACACCCATGATGTCGCCGAGTACGACTTTGGCGACGTTCGCGATCGGTGCGTTCTCGAAGCTCAGCTCATAGCCGTCGCCGGCGGCCGCCGAAGCCGGCTGTGGATCGCCGGAAGGAGGATCAACCGATCCGGGATAGATGGCAGCCTGACGCTGATCGGTGGTCTTCCCCTGGTCTCGTGCGGCTTGCTGCGGAAAACGCGGCAACAGATCGATCGCGCGGATCTTGTCGAAGACGTCGGCGTCCCCGCGTGCTTCGTACGGCCCGACCATCAACTGGCTGCATGCGGTCAGCGCGTTCAAAACCACCAAAGAAAAAAAAGCCGCCAACAGCACGGGCAGCGAGCGAGACCGAGGGAGATAACCTTCCACGTGCGCCAATTGGCCCAATCCGATCTGTTCTTTGCGCTCGCGCCCGTTCGATCTGTGCCAAGGCACGCGCCGCAAAAAAACGGGCGAATTGCTGCATTTAGATACCTTTTGTGACAGACAGATAATTGGAGCCGCTCTGCGCAGAAAAATCTGGCATGGCGGGACCTGATCAGTGGATAAGATGGGCCGCGAGCGGTGCTGCTCCCAAGCGGGGGCGCGAGGAATTTCAATCCGTGAAAGCGATGACGATTGCTCAACCGGCATCGCTCATCTTGTCGGAGTCTTAGGTCGCCGCTCCGTTCAAGAAAGTGTCGTGCACGCAACCTGCCGAATCCGATTGCGCATATTACGTGCCGCGTAACAGCGCGCCATCGGCGCCAACATCAGAACAACCGATAACGAAGCAATTGTAGATTTATTCCGCGAGAAAAAATTCTTTTATAAGGAGCGTGACATTGTCGTCGCGATCAACGACATCGCGCGACAACGAATGCGACTCGATGCGATCATCGCGAAAATTATTCCTGGCCCAAAAACTTTTTCTACGTCTCACCGCCTGTCTTCCGATCGTAACAACACTGTTACATGAGGCGACTACGGTCCGCGCGCGCTCGCAGCGTGCGTAGGCGAGTGCCGTTCTTAAAAACTTATCTGCATTCTTTCATCTTCCATCTTCTCAACAACCGGGAGCGACTATCGATGAAACGTAGAATCGTCTACGCCAGCCTCGCGGCGATCATCGCCTGTGCTGCGGCCGCAGCCGGCGCGCTTGCCGAGGATCGCGACGGCGACCGCGACGATCACGGCGCGCGCACCGCGACGCCGATCAAGCATGTCGTCGTGATCTTTCAGGAAAACATCTCATACGATCACTACTTCGGCACATATCCGAATGCGATGAATTTGCCGGGCGAGACGGCGTTCCACGCCTCTCCGCGCACACCGAGAAACAACAATCTGCTCACGCCCCTCGACGTGAACAATGGCTTCAAGCCGTTGGTAGGCGTTGATCTCATCAACAACAACCCAAACAGCATCAGCACGAACCCGGTGGCTCCGAACAACAACAAGCAGAACGGCCCTATCGCAGCGAACCCGTTCCGCCTGTCGGCCGCGCAAGCCCTGACACAGGACCAGGGCCACAACGAGAGCCCGGAGGAGAGCGCCTACAACAATGGGCACATGGACGGCTTTCCCGCGTTCGTCGACACGCAGGGCCCGCCCCCGAACGGCATCGGCAACAAGGCGCTGGTGATGGCCTATTTTGACGGCAACACCGTCACGGCACTGTGGAACTACGCTCAGCATTTCGCCCTGAACGACAATATGTACACGTCGCAGTTCGGCCCATCGACCCCGGGCGCTCTGAACCTGATTTCGGGACAGACCAACGGCTTCGATGCCACGCTCAACATCTTCAAGGCGGATGGTGTAACGCTCGCGCATGCGACCCACGAGGCCTTCGGCGATGCTGCTCACCTGACCAGCAACCTGACCGAAATCGGAGACGGCGATCCGCTCGGCGACGTTTGCTCGAATCCCGCCCTCGATCAGGTTCAGATGCACGGTAAGAATGTCGGCGACCTGCTCAACGCCAAGGGCATCACCTGGGGCTCGTTCATGGGTGGTTTCGACCTGACGATCACCAATCCGGCGATTGCGGCGAACCCTCCGGGGATTCCAACCGCCCTCCCTCCGACGACCGGTTGCGCACGAACCACCGCACCGACCGCGCCGGGCTCGCCCGCGTTCATCTCGGCTGACTACATCCCGCATCACGCGTGGTTCCAGTACTATAAGTCGACCAGCAACCCGACCCACGCGCGTCCAAGCTCGGTGGCAGCCATCGGTCACAGCTTCGTCCCCGGCACCCGCACGCCGGAGCCGGCGAACCACGGCTATGACATCCACGACTTCTTCGACGCCGTCAAAGCTCACAATCTGCCCGCCGTGAGCTTCCTCAAGGCGCCGGCGTTCCAAGACGGCCACGCCGGTTATTCCGATCCGCTCGACGAGCAGAACTTCCTCGTCACCGTGATCAACACGCTGCAAAAGAGCCCAGAGTGGAAGGACACCGCTGTTTTCATTGTCTATGACGACTCCGACGGCTGGTACGATCACCAGATGCCGCCGATCGTGAACCCTTCGTTCAGTGGCACGGTCGACACCGTCGACACTGTCGATACGCTCAACGCAAAGGGCGTTTGCAACACCAGCAACGGCTTCCAGCAGGGAAAAACAACACCGGCGACGCCGCTGAACGGTGCCTTCGGACAACCCGTACAGGGGCGCTGCGGCTATGGAACCCGCATGCCGCTGCTCGTGATCTCACCGTTCGCCAGGGTCAATCACATCGACCATACCTTGACGGATCAGAGCTCGGTGCTTCGCTTCATCGAGGACAATTGGCTCGACGGCGAACGCATCCAACCCGGCGGCTCCTTCGACACCATCGCCGGAACCCTTAACAACATGTTCGACTTCGATCGCGGCGAGGACGAGGGCGAAGCCCGCAAGGTCATTCTCGATCCCAAGACCGGGGCGGTCGTCTTCACGTCCGCCAGGGACGACGACGATGACCGACGAGATGGTGACGACCGGCATGATCGGCACTGACCAATCACGCTGGCGCTGATCGACGAATGAAAGAGGCCCATCGGCCCGGCCCGAACAGGGCAGTCCGATGGGCCCTTTCTCCTTATCATCCGTCCAATATCTGTTGATCTGTAATCGAAACGTCATTTGAGGCGAGTAGGAGGGCCGGCTACGCCCTTGCCGTTGGCCGAATTTCGAGAAGTGCGCATGAGTGCAGACGCGGCAGAGTTTGCGCGCTACCTTGTCAGCAAACAGCACCTTGCTGGCGACTTCGATTCGGCTGCTCCTGATGCGCATTCCGAAAATGGGGAATCGGCGCTCAGAAAGCTCTGGAAGCTGACCGAACTATCTGCAGCCGATTTTGCAGACGAGGTCGCGCGCTTTCATCAGATACCGCGCGTGGGACTGCAAGAGATGATCGCAGCGACCTCGCTCGCGGAGCGGTTTACGCGTCGTTTCCTGCGCGACACTGCCGTATTTCCATTTCAACTCGCCGATGGTCAGTTCGGGCTAGCGATAACGGATCCAAGTGACTCATCTGCGGTTCGCGCGGCCGAGATCGTGCTTGGTCGCCCGGTCAAGATCACCGTCGCGTCGTTCGAGGACATCGGTATTGTTCTCACCGAACGCCTTGGCGATGCCGATCGATCGGGCGTGGATGCGCTGGATCCCGCCCAGTCGGAAACCATCGACGACGTCGAAAGCCTGCGCGACCTCGCGAGCGGCGCTCCGGTCGTCCGTGCCGTCAATGACCTCTTGGAAAAAGCCGTCGAGCTGCGCGCAAGCGACATCCACATCGAACCATTCCGAACCGGCCTCGTCGTGCGCGTGCGCGTTGACGGATTGTTGCGGGCGGTGGCGACGCCGGCGAAAGTGCCACCGCAGGCAATCATCTCTCGCATAAAGATTCTTTCCGGCCTCAACATCGCCGAACGGCGACTCTCCCAAGACGGGGCTGCGCGCCTGCGGGTCGCGCGTTCGGACCTCGATATCCGCGTCGCCACCATGCCAACCCAATACGGCGAGTCCGCCGTGATAAGGTTGCTCCCGAAGGACCGCGGCCTTCTGGACATCAGCAGGCTCGGACTCTCAGGCAGCGACCAAGAAAAGCTCGAGCGGCTCCTTGCGCTTCCGCATGGGATGATCGTCGTCACCGGCCCCACCGGGAGCGGGAAAACGACGACCCTTGCCACCATGCTCTCGATCCTCAACGAACCAACGCGCAAGATCCTCACGATCGAGGATCCCGTCGAGTACGAAATTCCCGGGATCAACCAATCGCAGGTCAAACCATCGATCGGGCTGACATTCGCGGCCGCGCTGCGCGCATTCGTGCGCCAAGATCCGGACGTGATCATGGTCGGCGAAATCCGCGATGCCGAGACCGCACATATTGCGATCCATGCCGCTTTGACCGGCCATCTCGTGCTCACCACCCTGCACACCGAGACCGCGGCGGCCTCGGTCCCCAGGCTCCTCGACCTCGGCGTCGAGAGCTTCCTGCTCAAATCGACCTTGCGCGCCGTTATCGCGCAGCGCCTCGTTCGCACATTGTGCGAACGCTGCAAAGCGACGCGTAGCCTGACCTCGGCCGATCTCGTGCAGGACCCACGCTACGCAGCGCTTGGTTTCGCAGCAAACGACACTGTTCACGAACCCGGACGATGCGAACGCTGCGGCGGCACCGGTTATCGCGGCCGCAGCGGTGTCTTCGAAGTGCTCGAACTGGTCGAGGACGTTCGCGGGCTGATCTCAGCTCATACCGATGCAGGCACGATCGACAAGGCGGCAATCCGCGCCGGCATGACGACAATGATTGACGACGCCATCGCAAAATGTCGCGCCGGGGTGACTTCACCGGCCGAAGTGCTGCGCGTCACGACGGCGCGGTGATTCTATGGCGAGCTATCACTATCGCGCGTTGACGCAAGGTGGCGACGTCGTCACCGGATCCATAGCGGCCGAGAACGCCGGCGACGTCGTCAGCCGCATTGAAAGTCTCGGCCTGGTCCCGATCGAAACCCGCCCCGGGAACGAGGCGGCGGGCCCGAAAGGCATTACTTCAAACTTCCTGTCACGACCGAGCGCCGAAGATGTGACAGTCTTTACGCGCGATCTTGCGCTGCTTCTCAAAGCGGGCGCACGCATCAACGACGCCCTCGAGCTGCTGGCAACCGACATCGACATCGGTCGGCTGCGTCCCACGGTCGCCGAGATCAAGACTGCAATTCTCTCGGGTGAGAGCTTTGGCGATGCCATCGCCCACCATCCATTGCTGTTCTCGCCATTGTATGTGGCGCTGATCCGGGTCGGCGAAGCCTCCGGCACGCTCGACCAGGTTCTTGAAGTGTTGGCCAATGAGCGCACGCGCGCCGAGGCAACGAAGCGCAAGCTCACCGATGCCTTGCGCTACCCAATCTTCGTGATGTTCGCGGCTGCAGCAGTGCTCATCTTTTTTCTGTTTTTTGTGTTGCCGCAATTTGGAACGGTGCTTCGGGATTTCGGCGCCAAGCTCGATCCCGTTGTCGCAACCCTTCTTGCCGCTTCGGATTTTGCGCGGGGCAACACGATTGCGATCGTGGCAACCCTCGTCGCTGTCGGGCTTGGAGCGTGGCTACTTCTGCGCGGGGCCTCGACCCGAGCGGCTCTGGTCGGCGCACTTTCCCGATTGCCGCTCGTTCATTCCGCCTTGAACCTGCATCGCACGGCCATGTTTTGCCGCAATCTGGGGGTGCTCCTCGCGAGCGGCGTCACCCTCACGACTGCGCTTCGTATTCTCGTCGACATGATGGCAAACTCCGGCAGTGCCGCGGCGTGGACAGCCATGGCCGATCGGGTCCGGCAGGGCGGCAAGCTGTCGGACGCTCTCGCGGCAACGGCGGCCATTCCCCCCATGGCCGTGAGAATGCTGCGGCTGGGCGAAGAAACCGGACAGCTGCCGATTTTGGCGGGTCGGGTCGCCGATTTCTACGAGGCCAAACTGCAACGCACGCTGGATCGGGTCGTCGGTGTCGCGGGTCCGCTCGCGATCGTCACCATCAGCACCATCGTGGGCGGCCTGATCGTCTCGATCATGACGGCACTCTTGTCTGTGAGCCAAATCGTTGGATGAGGCAACGCGTGTCCGGAGCTTGGCCTTTCGAACCTAACCCGCGACGGCAAGGCGTCGTCATAGAGCCTTCATCGTCCGGTTGCAGAATTGAGCGGCAGGGCCACAAGTCCGAGCCGCTCAATTCCTTGGATCAATCGTTGTCGCTGCAGCTGCCGTCTATGGATCGTTCGACGGCGTTCAAGAATTGAAGGAGTGCCCTCATGGATGTTCTGCCTTTCTCTGCACGCTCAAATGCAAAACGCCGATCCAAACGCAGCAACGCGGGCGAACATGGTTTCACCTTGGTCGAGATCTTGGTCGTCATCACGATCATCGGTCTCATCATGGCGCTCGTGGGGCCTCGCGTGCTCAACTATTTGACCGAATCGAAGGTCAAGGCGGCAAAGATCCAAATCGAGAGCTTCGCCAGCGCCCTCGATCTCTATTACCTCGACATGGGGCGATACCCCTCAGGCAATGAGGGCCTCAATGCGCTGGTCCAGGCGAGCGGCAACACCTCGGGATGGAACGGCCCTTACTTGAAGGGCGCCGTCGTGCCCAGCGATCCCTGGGGACATGCCTACGTCTATCGTTCGCCGGGCGAACGAACCGCCTACGAGATCGTTTCATTTGGTTCGGACGGCCAGCAAGGCGGCGAAGGCACTGCCGCCGACATCACCAGCGCGCCGCACTGATGACCCGTAGCAAAAACGATGGCTTCACGCTGCTCGAGGTCACCTGCGTCCTCGCCATCGTCGCCATGCTTGCAGCCATCTTGTTGCCGGCAATTCCGCGCGCGACATCTCGGCCTCAGCTTGAAAGCTACGCGGTCGAGATCGCCGCGTTGCTCAAGGGTGACCGATTCGCCGCCATTCGCCGGCGAATCGATATCGCGACGTCGATCGACGCACGATCTCGAGCGCTGCGGTCAGGCACGACCGGACAGACGGTTCGCGTTCCGCAAGACGTCGATATGACCCTGGTCTCTGCGACCAGCTGCCAGCAGCAACGCGCGCAGGCCGCAATCGTATTCCTGGCATCGGGGATGTCTTGCGGGGGATCCGTCACGCTGACACGTTTTGGCTCCGGATACGAAGTTCGCGTCAATTGGCTTACGGGAGCAGTGGAGATCGTTCCACGACATGCGACCTGAACATCGCGCATTGATCGCCGGCTTCACCCTGATCGAGGTGCTGATCGCACTTGCGATCGTCGGAATTTCGCTTGTCTCGATCGGATCGGTCATGGGCACAAGCATACGTGGCGCTCGCGCACTCGATCGCCATGTGGCTCTCCTCGACGCGGCCCGTGCGGTCGAGGCTGGCCTCCCCGATCGGGCACAGCTTGGCCCGGGTGACCTCTCCGGCGACTTCTCCGGCAACCGCTGGCACGTCAGTGTCTCTCCGTTCCTCGACTCTGCAGTCGATCCGCATCCCTCGAGCCGTTGGGTCCCGCAGTCGGTCGCCATCCTGGTCACGTCGCCCTCCGGGGCGACACTGCGGATCGACACCGTCCGCCTTCGCCGCAGGGACCAGCGGTGACAGAGCGCCGATCCGCCATATCGGGCTTTACGCTCGTGGAGGCGCTGGTCGCAACGGCGCTGATGGGACTCGTGCTTGCAGCGCTTGCAACCATCACCGCGCAATGGCTGCCGAACTGGGATCGCGGTCTTGCCCGGGTCCAGCGAAATGAGTTGCTCGATATCGGCGTCCAACGCATCGTCAGCGATCTCGCCGCGTCCGAATTCATTCCGCCCAACGGCCGGACGATGCGTCCGCTCTTCGAGGGTGCGGAGTCCTCGGTCATGTTCGTTCGCTCGGCAATTGGCCCCAACGCGCGCCCAGGTCTCGAAATCGTGCGGCTGGCCGAGGAATCCGACGCGCGTGGCGTCCAGTTGGTCAGAAGTCGCGCCGCTTTCGTCCCGATGCTGCCGCAGACCTCGCCGGCATCCCAGCCATTTACTGATCCGGTCACGCTCGTGCGCTCGCCGGCGCGGGTCTCGTTCTCCTATGCCGGCCGCGATCGGGCGTGGAGAAATGTCTGGCACAATGAGCGGACGCTACCGAGCGCGATCCGTATCAACGTGCGCGATGCTCAGGGATTGCTGCCGGCGTCGACCGTGGTCGCCCTGCATATCGATACATCCGCGCTGTGCGCGAGCACCGACGACGCCGGCGACTGCGGTGATGCGCCACCGAGATCCAAGACCAACAGTGCCAGCTCCGCCTCGGACAACCTTTCGCAGCAGAACCGATGAACGCGTTTCGAAATCAGCAGTCGCGGCCAGGCCCCCGGCCCAACGGGTTCATCGTTGTGGCCGTCCTCTGGATCATCAGCGCACTCGCGACCTTTGCCGTGATCTACGCCACATATATCGCCAATGTCGCTCGCGGCATCTCGATCGATGATGACCGGCTTCAGTCGGAATCGCTGCTTTCGGCGGCGCTTGAACTCACGGCCTACGAGCTCACCGCGGCGAAGGGGGATGCGGTCCCGACGCACGGACAATTCAGCTTTCGCAGCGGCCGCGCCAGCGTCACCGTTCAATTCGTGTCGGAAGCCGCGCGTATCGATCTCAATCGGGCGCCGAAGGAGCTGTTGGCCGGCTTGTTCGGCGTACTCGGCGCCGCCCCTGAGCAAGCCAAAAGCTATGCCGAAAACGTCGTGGCTTGGCGCACGCCACCGCAAGGCGCCGACCGAGGGCCCGCGCAATACCTCGCGGCCGGGCTGAACTATGCTCCGCGCGGCGGTCCCTTCGCTCATGTCGACGCGTTGCTGCTGGAGCGCAGCCTGCCGCGCGAGATGGGCGAAAGCGCGCTTCCGTTCGTGACGGTCTTCAGCGGCCTGTCGGGTGTCAACGTCCTTGAAGCGGCGCCGGAGGGTCTCGCCGCACTGCCC
>Ga0126381_100006922_pt1 | contig 12589 bp, 6 predicted proteins | sample PanSoiMetPlot_28_FD_96465 | JGI IMG/M metagenome (GOLD analysis project Ga0126381, IMG submission 96465) | Tropical forest soil microbial communities from Panama - MetaG Plot_28 | ecosystem: Environmental > Terrestrial > Soil > Tropical forest > Bulk soil | place: Panama | collected 2016-02-17
TCTCGTCCCAACCGACCATCTTACGGCCGTGATCATTGAGGAATTTTTCGATGCCGCCCATAAACCAGCTCTGCATACGGTCTTCGCTGTCTATCCCGAGGGCACGCATACGGGCCTGAACCGCGGCGTTCGATCTCCACTGATCTTTGATGGCCTCGTCTCCCCCCACGTGAACGTACTGACTGGGAAACAGGTCCATAATCTCCAGCAACACGTTCTGCAGAAACTCAAACGTGGCATCGTTCACATTGTAGAGATTCGGAAAGATGCCCCAGCCAATCGGAGGCGACGTCAACGGTTCGGCTACGCTGCCGAACTCTGGATACGCAGCAAGCGCCGCCGAGGAGTGCCCTGGCATCTCGATCTCTGGCACAACCGTGATGTTTCTCGCCTTCGCATAGGCCACAATCTTCTTGACTTGCTCCTGCGTAAAGAAGCCCCCATATGGACCTTTTGGAGCGGTCGAGCCTGCTTCATATGGCGGCATCGTCTGACCACGGAATGCACCTACGGACGTCAATTTGGGGTACCGTCTAATTTCAATGCGCCACCCCTGGTCATCGGTTAAATGCCAATGTAAGACATTCAATTTGTGTTCTGCCATGTAATCCAGCAATTGGAGGATGAATGCCTCAGACTGGAGGTGACGGGCGGAATCCAGCATGAAACCACGCCAGCGAAAGCGCGGCGCATCTTCGATTTCCAAGGCAGGCAGCGACACCGGATGATCACTTAGAAGCTGCAATAGCGTTACTGCGCCATAGAAATACCCGGCGCGGTCGCTAGCGGAGATACGGACACCTATGGGGTCAATCTCAAGGCCATAGCTCTCATCGACTCCGGTTGCCACGTGGGCAGCACGATGCTTGAATATCACCGCGGGCGCAGCATTGGGCTGATTCGACGGTCCCATCTTGAGTATTGCAGCAGAGCCGCTCTTACGATCCATCTCCGTCAAATAGAGAGCGACGGATGCAGCATCTTCATCCCCGCCTGTGGTGATCGACAGACCGCGTGAAAGGTCTAACAAACCCTTCTTTGGCTCCATGTGTGCGGGCGCAGGCACAATCGACCATGGTCGCATAGCCCCATGCGCGATGACCGACAAAAACACAAACACCCCAACGGTAAGAAGCACACGCAAGGTAGATCCGTTACCGTTCACTGGTTCGCATCGCGAAAAGTATCGTCCTTTCACCACTAGACCTCTTTGAAGATTGGCACCGAATCGTCACTGATCGCATCGAGCAACGCTTGCGCCTTAGTATTTTTGCTTGGCATGAATAGGCCCACAGCCACATAGGAGAGGAGAGACATCACCACAGGCGCTCCGACTGAGATGGCAAAACTTCGGTCATCTGTGTCAGCGCGTGACTTGAGCGTTACCTTAAGCATCGCAAAGGTCACCACACCCGTTCCCCAGGAAACGATCGCCGCCAATGCTCCGCATCGGCGAAACAGCCGCAGCATGCCCAGCAACATAGGAACGGCAACCGGTCCCACCAGCGCACCGTACCAAAGGAGTAACAATCCCAGCACTCCGCCCATTCGGTCTGCCAGCAGCGCAATTCCCATACTCCCCGCAAGGAACAAAAACGTGAAGATCCTCGCGGCCAGCAATTGATTTCTTTCCTTCGATACCCAACGCCCGGGCAAAAGTACAGGTGCGATATCCCGCACAACCACAGCGGCAACGGCATTCGCATCAGAAGACGTCATTGCCATGGAATGCGCAAACAGCCCAGCCAGCACCAGCCCCACCAGGCCAGAGGATAGGAACCGTTGCGTCATCAGCGCATAGCCTTGTGAAGGATCTGCAAGATGAGGCAGGAGTAAGGGCGCCGCCCACATGGGGTAGAACAGAACCAACGGCCACACCAGATAGAGAGCCGCAGAGAGGAGAGCAGAGCGTCGAGCGGAGCGCTCATCGGGTGAGGCTAAAAAACGCTGCGCCAGACTCCACGTCCCGCCGTTATAAGAGAGAAGATTAATCAGCAGGAAGGCAGCAGCAAACCCGGCCGTATAGCGGCCATGAAAGAGATCGCTGTGGCCAGCCGGCAATCGTACCCACATCGTCCATAACGAGGAGACCCCGCCGAGACGATACAGTACCACTACAAACATCACCATTCCTGAAACAAGCTGAATCAAAAACTGGCTGAGGTCCGTGGCAGCATCCGCCCAAAGACCTCCCATCACGGAATAGACGAGCGTCACACCGCCCGTAAGCAGCACGCCCCACACCGGATCAACATGGGCAAACATCGCTAAAAGCATTGCTGAAGCAGTCCACTTCGCCCCGACGTCGAAGATCTTAAGTGCCGACCCGCTGCATGCAAGGCACTGCTGTGTAACAACGTTATAACGCACTGCCAGGTACTCGAGTGGAGAGATCATGCCTGTGTGCAGCCGCAATCGTACCCAGCGCGGAGCAAAGACCTTCGACCCTATGAGCAGCGCAAACACAATCGAGCAAGCCCACCATATGTAGATACACAGACCGTCCGTATATGCAATGGCCGCATACCCGACGAAGACAGCTGAGCTATAGCCTGACATGTGATGGGAAATGCCGGAAAGCCACCATGGCATTCGGCCGCCTGCTGTAAAGAAATCCCTCGCATTACGGACGCGGCGACGGATGTAAAACCCAACCGCCAACATCAGCACAAAGTATGTCGAGATCGCCAACCAGTCGAGCCAACTCATGTCGAAATCATCCCTTGGACATAAATCATGGTTGCACTTCTCGCGATAGCCAAATCGCTCTCAAAGCAGGCCAACACCAGCGGCTTCTCGTCAGCGGCAAACGTAAGATATGCTCCGGTGCTTACGATTGGCGCCGGAGGTTTCGGCAGCGTGCTCATCGTGAACGGCATTTTGTAGCTTGCGGTCTTCGCTCCCGACTGTACGCTCTTGCCGTCTTCCCATGTTCTGCTTGCGACCGCTGGCGTATCGGTGACCAGGTAGAAGTAGACTTTCATAGGCGTGGTTTGGATGTTCCACCCCATGACGGATGCCGGCATACCGGCGATCTCCGTCGGTGACAGTACCTCAACGTCCGTCGAGCAAACCACTTGACTTTCGGGATAGCGGTGTGGCGACTCATGCCTGCGCATGAGCAGGTGTCCTACATCCACCAGCAGCGTCCGCTGACCGGTTGCGGGGTAGGTGAATCGGTACACCGGCGTCCGCCGCGCAGTCGTGACCTCCGCGCGAATTCCCGATCCGCCCAGCTTCTGGGAATCATATCCAACCTCTGCATGCTCATCCTCACAGGGCGCGGAGCTCTGTGCAGGATCGGCGGCTCCCATCATGGGCTGAATCAGGATGTTGCCATACTTTGGACCTCCGCCGGTACCCGAGACAGGGAGCTGCGAGAAGCCGTTCAGGTTGCCGCTCGCCTTCCATCCTGAATTGCCTTCATTGTCCCCATCATCCGGACCAGGCTTCGCCATGTCGAAGGGAAGCGTTGGTCCCACAAAGACATTGCCACCCTTGTCTGCGCCAAGCATTGGATCAATCTCCGGAGAATTCTGCGAGTGAGCAAGAGCGGTTTGGGCCGCAACAAGAAACGAAACCATGACCAAAAGAAGAGTGCGCATGCCATTGGCGACTTTATACTCCAGCAGCGCTGATTGCATCTCCCCGCAGCCTACTTTTTACACCACGTAATAAGTTATTTATAATAAGTTAGTTACTGTCTATATATAAAGCATTACTTTTACATCGATCATAGCCGGAACAGCACATCGGGCAACCAAGTCCGCATCTGCGTTCGCTTCTCGTTTTCTCCGGCCTAGCGGAGTTGGTGGGCAGCGCGAGTTTTATGTCTTCGTTGACTGACCAGTTGATCAGAATTCGTAGTTTTTCTCATACTCACCGATCTCAAGGTTGGGCAGATCGAATGCCTCGAGTGGGTAAAGATCTTCCTGATGTTGGCCGCGGCGTTCGGGCAACATCAGCCGCTAGAAAAATTAGATACAGCACATTCACGATGAGCGCCATCATTTCGTCATGGAGGGCGATACTCTATCGCACCTTCCAGCGCGTCGAAAGCGCAGCCAGTTTGTCCTCCATCGTCTGCGGCGGGTGCATCCGCTCCTTCTTCTGAAACTTCGGTGCCGGCTTCGGCCCGCGACTCTCCGAGTGGGGTCCCGGGGCACCCGTCAGAGCTTTCATGGAAAGCGAGATACGCTTTGTCGACGCGTCCGCGCTCAGCACCTTCACCTTCACAATTTGGCCGACCTTCACCACATCGTTCGGGTCCTTCACATAGCGATTCGAAAGCTCGGAGATGTGCACCAACCCATCCTGGTGCACGCCAATGTCGACAAATGCGCCGAACTTCGTCACGTTCGTCACTACGCCTTCCAGCACCATCTCGGGCCGCAGGTCCGTGATCTCGCGGACGCCGTCATGAAAGCGCGGCATCACAAACTTGTCACGTGGGTCGCGACCCGGCTTGCGTAACTCCTCGACGATGTCAGCGAACGTAAAACTCCCGACCGAGAAGTTCGACCGGTCCACTCCATCCAGCAGCGACGGGTTCGCAATGATCTGCTCTATCGGCGCATTCAGCGAGTCCGCGATCTGTTCTACCAGCACGTAGCTCTCGGGATGCACCGCTGTCGAATCCAGGGGCTGCGAGCCTCCGCGAATCCGCAGGAACCCCGCTGCCTGCTCGAATGTCTTTGCGCCGATGCCCGGCACCTTCTTCAGTTCTTCGCGATTGGTGAAGCGCCCGTTCTCGTTACGGAACTGAACAACGTTCAGCGCTGTGCGCTCGTTAATTCCCGCCACATATCGCAGCAGCGTCCATGAAGATGTGTTCAGATCGACGCCGACCTTGTTCACGCAGCTCTCAATCGTCGCCTCGAGCGACTGCTGTAGTTGTCGCTGGTCAACATCATGTTGATATTGCCCAACGCCAATCGACTTCGGATCCACCTTCACCAGTTCCGACAGCGGATCCTGCAACCTGCGCGCAATCGAGATCGCGCCGCGAATCGTCAAATCAAGGTCCGGAAACTCTTGCCGCGCCACTTCCGATGCTGAGTACACGCTCGCCCCGGACTCGCTAACCGTTACTTTGAACACATCCGTCACCCCTTGCTCGTTCAGAAAATCGCGAACAAACGCATCCGTCTCGCGCGAGGCCGTGCCGTTGCCAATTGCAATTGCGCGCACCTTGTGTTGCCGCAGGAGTGCAGCCAACGCCTGGTTCGCCCTCACCGTCTGCCCTGTGTGCGGATAGATCACGTCATGCGCCAGAAACTTACCTGTCTCATCCACCACCGCAATCTTGCATCCTGTTCTCAATCCTGGATCGATCCCCAGAACGGGGATCGGACCCGCTGGCGCGGCCAGCAGAAGATTCGCAAGGTTGTCGCGAAATACCTGTATCGCATCAACATCGGATTGCCGCTTCAGCTCGAGCCTCAGTTCGCCCTGTATGCTCGCGCTTAGCAGCCGGGTCCAACAATCGTCAATCGCAAGATCAAGCTGCCCCGTCCAGTCGCCCTCAGCCCGGTGCACTTGCCTCCGGATCACGCCCGCCACGCGCTCCGTCTCCATCTCGACCACAAAATACAGCACCGACTCCGTCTCGCCGCGACGTATCGCCAGCATGCGGTGCGACGGAATCGTTTTCACGGGCTCGCGAAACTCATAGTACATCTTGAACTTCTCTTGCGGATCGGACGCATCCAACAGCTTGCGGCTCACAATCACGCCCTCGTCGTGAAGCAGTTGCCGTAAGGCCTTGCGCAGGTCCGCATCCTCCGAGATGCGCTCGGCCACAATATGCCGTGCACCCTCCAGCGCTTCCTTCACACTGGTTACGCCCTTCACCTCATCTACAAAAGTCTCCGCAAACTCCAGCATTGAGAGCTCAGTCTTCTCTTGCGCCCAAACATAATCCGCCAGCGGTTCCAACCCCTTCTCGCGCGCAATCGTCGCCTTCGTGCGCCGCTTTGGTCTATACGGCAGATATAGGTCCTCAAGCTCGCTCCGGTCCACCGCCGCCTCGATTTTCTGCCGAAGCTCATCCGTTAGCTTGCCTTGTTCCTCAATCGAATTCAGGATCGTCTCTCGGCGACTGACGAGTTCCCGAAAGTACGCCACCTTTTCTTCGATCTCGCGAATCTTTACCTCATCCAGCGCGCTCGTTGCCTCTTTTCGATAGCGCGCGATAAAGGGCACCGTCCCGCCTTCATCCAGTAACGAAATCGTTGCTACCAGCGAGTGCAGCGGAATGTCCAGCGTTTGAGCGATGTGCAAAAGGATGTCTGGGGCAAGCTGCTTTGTTTCAATCATATTCCTTTAGCGATCTTAACTCGCCGTGCAGAGGAAAAACCTCCTCCGAACCACTTTGCAGAGATAGCTACGTCGCGGCGTCAGACACGGGGTGAGCCTGGATTCCGAAATTCGATGGGCGAACTCCAAAGGATTCCATATCCTGTTAATATGAGCTGCCATGAAGAGCGTTCAACTCCCGAGCGTGTCCACGAGCGGGCCAAGGCAGCGGATCGACCGTAGCAGGCGACGGGAGTCTCCGCCTCTAGGAACCGGACAAGATTCCATGGACGAAACAGGTACGATAACTCCGGCATTGTGGCCCGGTTGTCACTTTATTTCCCTATTAGATTCTGTAACTTACAGAATCCAGGCAGTTTAGAAAAGTCCGACTTTTACGATGTCTCCATTCCCCATCTCCGACCCACGAATTTATTCAGCCATGCTTAAGCAATCAGCAAGATACTTGAATTGTTGTGCGGCATTTCCAGTTGGAGCCGCAAAGATGAGTACCGGGGTGCACTGTGCGTGTTCTGATCGTCGAGGATGACCTCCGGCTTGCTGAGAATTTAGTGCGCGCTTTGCGAGAGAGCAATGGTTTTGCCGTTGATCACGCGCAAGACGGCATCGATGGAGAACATCTCTCACAACAGGGCTGCTATGACATCGTCATTCTCGATCTCATGCTCCCAGGTCAGAGTGGTCTGTCTCTACTGAGGCGCCTCCGTGCCAATGGGTATGCAACCCCTGTACTGATTCTTACCGCGCGCGAGGGCTCGGAGTCCATCATCGAGTTGCTGAATGAGGGAGCGGACGATTATCTCAGCAAGCCGTTCGATCTCGGCGAATTGATTGCACGCGTCAAGGCGTTGATCCGCCGTGGCAAAGGAAGAGCTGCTCCAGTGCTGCAGGTCTCCGATGTGAGGCTCAATACGCTGGAACAAACCGTACAGCGAAATGGCGAGACTCTGGACCTCTCTCCGACAGAGTACCGAATTTTGGAATACCTGATGCACCGGCCTCGCGCCATCGTGTCGAAGCGCGAATTGCTTGAACACCTTTATGACTTCAACTGGGAACATCACTCCAACGTTATCGAAGCGCACGTTTCAAACCTCCGCCGCAAGCTCGATGCCGGCGGCGCAGCCTCCTTCATAGAGACACTGCGGCATCGCGGCTATCGCCTGAGCCGAGAGGAGGTTTCGCGATGAAGATGCAATCCATAACGCAGAGGCTTATCACGGTCGTCCTGTTGCTGGAGTTTTTCTCTGCGTTGGTATTGATTGCGGTAATGGTTCTCTATGAGAGTCACATTCACATGCAAGCCTTTGATGTGATGCTTAGAGGTCATGCAGATAGTCTCTTTGGTGCCGTGCAAGACGCTGATGATGCTGCCGACAGCGTCATGTTCGACAACTCTGGTGTTACGCTGGCGAAGGACGATGTCTTCGATGTAGATGAGGCTGGCCATTCCTTGGGGCAGTCAACGCGATGGCCTGAGAGGCAAGTGCGTCACGGACTCGAAAATCTCAATCGAAATGGTATTTTTCGGGCCTCCCTGAACGGTGAAAGCTATCGCTTCATCGTTATCCATGGAGTTCGGGTTGTCGACCCCGGCGCCAGTGACGGTGGAGTTGCGCATCCGATACGTGTGATCTATGGAGCGCCCACGCGACAGGTATGGCACCAGGTGCTGGAAACGGTCCGCTTTTACATCATCGCGACTCTCCTCCTCATGACCCTTACAGCCGCGGCGATGGCATGGTTCTTGAGCCGTGGCATGGCACCTCTAAGAGAACTCGCTGAAGAGGCTGGCAACATATCCGCTCAGCAGTGGAGTTTTCATCCTCCAGCCAGCGCGCGCCGAACGAAGGAGTTAGCTCCTCTGGCCAGTGCTCTTGAGGCAGCGCTCAGCCGCCTCCAACAAGCGTTCTCCCAACAGAAACGGTTGACCAGCAATGCGGCTCACGAACTGAAGACCGATATCGCTGTCTCTAAGTCTTCGCTTCAACTCTTGAGTATGAAACCTCGAACGGTTGAAGAATACCGGCAGGGTTTGGAGATCTGCGTTGCCGACTGTCTTCATCTCGAAGAGACCGTGCAGCGGATGCTCACCCTGGCCCGCGCTGAGTCGACAGGTCCGGACACCCGATCAGCAGGCTCGGATGCCTCGGCTTGCGCACGCGAGAGCGTACAGCAACTCGCTGCGCTGGCAGAACTCTGTCGAGTCAACGTCATCCTGGATGCATCGGAAGGTGCAATCGTACCGCTCGATGCAAACGACTGCACGATCCTATGCACAAACCTGTTGCACAATGCGATCGTGCACAGCAAGCCTGATTCATCGGTCACTATAACCGTGGCTGCCGCTGACAATTGGGCGATTCTTACTGTCCAAGACTCCGGCGATGGCATCTCACCTGAGGCATTGCCGCATGTCTTCGAGCCGTTTTATCGCGGAGACCTTTCGCGTGACCGGAGGAGTGGCAGCACAGGCCTTGGTCTGGCCATCTGCAAAGCCATGTGCGAAGGCGTGGATGGCAGCATCACCCTGACAAGCCAAGTTGGCTCAGGAACCCTTGTAACGGTCCGCCTTCCAATCACTGTAGGGGCGCACAAGAATCCCTCCGAGACCATTCACAGCTTCGCGTGATGCGACCCCAGTGCTACCGCAGCCCGAGTCCGCCGAGTGAAGCTGTCTTACTAGCGGTTCTGTTCAGAACCCACTAGGTTTTCAGATTGGCTTCTCAGCAGTGTCTCGCGGTGATCTGCAAGCAGATAATAGACCACGGGGGTGACGATCAAGCTGAGCACCATTGAAATCATCAGCCCGCCGATCACAGAGATCGCCAGTGGCTGCAGCATCTGCGAGCCAGACCCGATCGCGAAAGCCAACGGAAGCATCCCACAGATCGTGGCAATTGCAGTCATTGTGATCGGACGCAGCCGGCGGCGTGCTGCGTGGACCATCGCCTCTCGTGCACTGGCCCCTTCGGCGCGATAACGTTCATCAGCATCCAGCAACAGAATTCCATTCTTTGCAACGATGCCGATGACCATGATCAACCCCATGAATGAGGCGACGTTGAAGGTCGTTCGTGTGATGAGGAGAGCGAAGACGACTCCAGCAATCGAGAGGATCGACGACACTAAAATTGCAGTAGGTGCGGCGAAGTTACGAAACTCCACAAGCAGGACGCCGAAGACCAGCGCCAGCGACAAAACAAGCACGCGCAGCAATTCATGGAATGATTTCTGCTGTTCTTCGTAGGTCCCTCCGTACTCGATTCGCACCGAAGCGGGCAGATGCATGCTGCTTACAACGTTCTGCACCTTCGCCATGGCGGTACCGAGATCTGCCCCTTCCAGACGTCCCGTGACCACAACAAGCCGCTGCAAATTCTCCCTCCGGATTTCGTTCTGAGGAGGCAACTGCTCAATATGAGCAAGGGCTCCCAGTGTGGCCGTCTTGCCGCTTGTACTGTTGAAGACGGTGTTCTGGATCGTATCCAGCGACTGACGGGTCTCGTCACCCAGGCGCACGCGGATCGTGTAGGGACGACCATTTGCAATCAGTGGATCCGTCGCCGTGACGCCATCCAAAATGGAGGTCGCGTCTTCTGCAACCTCTGTTGCCGTAAAACCCATGCGCGACGCCAGAAACGGGTCGACCTGAAAGTTCGTCGCCGGTCCGCTGATCGTGTTATCGATTCCATTTTGTACGTCAACAACTCCATCAATTTTGCTGATTGCGGTTGCTACCCGAGGACCGAGTTGTTCAAGGAGTTTAGGGTCGTTGGTGAAGAGCTTGATCTGAATCGGCTGAGGTGCATTGGAAAGATCGTCAATCATGTCTTGCAGGACTTGCGTAAACTCGACATCAAGAGCCGGTTCAGCCTTTTTGATCTCGTGACGCGCATCGGCAATGATTTCATCGATTCCTCTATCACGTCTACTCTTGAGCCGCACTGTAAAATCGCCGGTGTTCGCTTCGGTAACGGCGGCGAGCCCCATCTGAAGTCCCGTTCTCCGCGACGTGCTATCTACCTCCGGTATCTCGTGCAGGATCTTGTCGACGTGGGCCAAAACCCGGTTCGTCTCGGTCAGTGAGCTGCCTGCCGGCATGATGTAATCGAGGATGAAACCACCTTCATCCATCTCGGGGAGAAGATCGGAGCCCAACCCCCTGTATGCAAACCATGTGCTCGCCACCAGCAACAGGCAAATGCCAAACAACATCTTGGGTCGTCTCAACGACCACTCGAGCGCCGCTCCATGCCAGCGCAGAACGCGACCCATTAACTTTCCGGGTTCATGATGGCTCTGCTTGCTCGCAGATTTTTGATGGCGCAATAGCGTCAGGCTGAGCCCGGGAGTCCATGTCAAGGCGAGCAGGAGTGACGTGAGCAGCCCGGCAGTCATCGTAACCGCGAGTGCCCGGAAGAATGTTCCAGTGACTCCTGTTACTGAGATCAGAGGAAGAAAAACGACCACGGGTGTGATGGTCGATCCAATCAGAGGAATGGTGATCTCTCGCAAAGCAAGACGAACCGCTTGAACTCTGTCTTCTCCAGCATCGCGATGCATCACAATGTTTTCTACCACCACGATTGCATCGTCGATAACAAGTCCAATCGCTGCTGCCAACCCTCCCAAGGTCATGAGATTAAAGCTCTCGCCAATGATCCATAGAAAAAGAATTGTTACAGCGACAGTCACCGGAATGACCAGGCCTGCCACAAGTGAGGTTGTCCAATCTCCCAAAAAGAAAAAGAGAATGACGCACGCGAGCACAAGACCAATGATGATCGCGTCACGAACGCTTCTTATGCTGTCGCGCACCAACTCGGACTGATCGTAGAAAGGCTCCAGCTTGACTCCCTTTGGAAGAGTCTTCCTCAGTCGCTCGATCTCAACCCGAACGCTATCGGCAACTGCAACCGTATTGCTGGTCGGCTGACGCGCAAGATTCAGTAGAACTGCAGATTTCCCGTTTGCTGTCACCGTTGTGTAGACAGGCATTGTCCCGTCCTCTACTGCGGCAACATCGGAGACGTGGACGGGAGCGCCTCCTGGCGTGGTCTTCACCACCAGTTGGCTCAATTGATCCGCATTGTGGACTTGAGCCCCAACGAGCCCCAAAATTAATTGATGATTGTCCTCATAGAGGCCCGGCGAATCGATGATGTTCGACGCCTGTACGGCGTTGACCAGATCAAGAATTGTGACTCCGGCACTCTGCATTCGCGCGAGGTTCGGGACCAGATGAAACTCAGGTACCTTGCCACCCTGAACCGTAACCGTGCTTACCCCCGGGACGCGGTTGAGCGGCGGCTTTAGATCATAGGTCGCTAACTCCCAAAGCTGAGTCTGCGAAAGTGTGTCCGATGTAAGGCTGTAACCGAGTATCGGGAAGGTTGCGAAAGTCAGGCGATTCGTAGTTATCTTGGCTGTACTGGGTAGCGTTTGCGCTACTTTGCCCAACGCCGCGTCGACAAGTTGCAGCGTGTGAAACATGTCTGCGCGCCAGTCAAAGAACAGGCTAACCTCGGCCGATCCCCTGCTCGTCGTGGAACGCACCGTCATCAAGCCAGGCACAGCATTGACCGCATCCTCAATCGGCTTGGTGATCGTCACCTGCATCTGTTCCACAGGCATCACTCCGTTATCGACACCGATAACCACACGTGGAAAATTTGTATCCGGAAATACTGAGATGGGAACCTGTTCAGCGGCATAGATGCCGACCAATGACAACACGGTGATAAAAAAGAAGAGCGGCCCACGAAAACGCAATACCCAAAAAGGCTCTTCGCCACGCGAGGTCGGATCGGTACTCTCGAACCACTTCATTTCGACTCCTCGCCCTTGCCGGCAGCAGGCTTTTCGTCATCCTCTGCGGCTCGAATCTTGACCTTCGTGCCTTCCTCCAATCCATAGGCTCCGGATGTCACAACCAGGTCAGCTGCCGTAAGCCCTTGAAGGATCTGGACGTCCTTTCCGTCACGAATGCCTAGCGCTACAGCCTTGCGATGCGCCACCCCATCGGAACCGACCACCATGACGGAAGTAGTGCCATTTTGCGCGGTCAGAACTGCAGCCGATGGAATTTTGGTTGCTGACGGGACCATACGCCCCTTGACAGCGGCCTGGACGGGTGTGCCCACCTTATACATCCCACCCCGATTATCAACGCGCAACCAGACTTCCACCGTAGTACTGCCCGGATCGAGCGCGGGGCTGATCAGCGATACCTTTGCCGGAATGGGATCTACAACACCCGGTGCGCCAA
>Ga0126381_100006923_pt1 | contig 12588 bp, 8 predicted proteins | sample PanSoiMetPlot_28_FD_96465 | JGI IMG/M metagenome (GOLD analysis project Ga0126381, IMG submission 96465) | Tropical forest soil microbial communities from Panama - MetaG Plot_28 | ecosystem: Environmental > Terrestrial > Soil > Tropical forest > Bulk soil | place: Panama | collected 2016-02-17
AAGCCCGACATTCTCCAGGGTACGCTCGACCTGATGGTGCTGCGGACGCTGGAGACCATGGGGCCGCAGCATGGATTCGGCCTGGCGCAGCGGATCCAGCAGATATCGGGCGGGCTGCTCGATCTCAACCAGGGGACTCTCTACCCCGCCCTGCTGCGGCTGGAGCATCGCGGATGGGTGCGGTCGCGATGGGGCGTCTCCGAAAACAACCGCAAGGCGAAGTTTTACGAGATCACCGCCGCCGGTCGGCGGCAAACACCTCGCGAATCGGAAGAGTGGGCGAGGACGGTGGATATTATGAATCGCTTTTTGCGGCTCGAACCGGCGGAGTAAGCCATGGCCGCGATCTGGCAGCGCATCGTCGAGGTGATCCGCCGCGGCCGTCTCGACGGCGAACTCGATGATGAAGTCGCGTTCCACCTCCAAATGCTGGAGGAACAGTTCCGCGCTCGCGGCATGACAGAGGCGGACGCAAAAGCCGCCGCGCGCCGGGAGTTCGGCGGCGTCGCGCACGGCAAGGAGGCGTACCGCGACGAACGCGGACTTCCATGGATCGAGACCACCGCGCACGACGTGCGCTACGCGCTTCGCGGTCTGTGCCGCAGCCCCGGTTTCGCCGCGGCGGCAGTGCTTTCTCTAGCGCTTGGCATCGGCGCGAACACCGCAATCTTTTCGCTGTTCCACGCACTGCTGCTGCGCATGCTGCCGGTGAGCCATCCCGAGCAACTGGTCAACTTCTACCAGACCGGCGGCTGGATGAACGGGTACTCCTCCTATCCGCTCTACCAGGAGATCGCCAGGCGCACCGACCTGTTCGGCGGGGTGCTGGCGCGCACCGGCGTGTGGAAGGTGCGGTTTCGGGAACGCGCCACCGCGCGCGAGAGTCTCGCGTTACGCGAGTTCGTCTCCGGCAACTATTTTGAGATGTTGGGCGTCACACCCGCGGTCGGGCGGCTCTTTACACCGGGTGACGATCGCGTTCCCGGTGGCCATCCGCTCGCGATCCTGAGCTACGACTGCTGGCGCAATCGCTTCGGCGCGGATGCAGCGGTGGTGGGCAGCACGGTGATCGTAGACGAGAAGCCGCTCACGGTGATCGGCGTGGCCGCAGCGGGCTTTCGTGGCGTACAGGTGGAAGTTCATCCCGATTTATGGGTGCCGCTCATGATGTCCGAAATGAATCTCCGGAGCGCGGGAACGTGGTGGTTGCAGATCATCGCGCGAACGCGGCCGGAGATGCCGCACCGGCAGCTTCAGGCAGCCATCGACATTCTGATGCAGCAGCACCTGGCCGCGGCCTTTCCCGCCGGCACGAATGCCGGGCTCCGAAAACGAATGCGGGAACAGCGCCTCGAAGTACGCGAGGGAGGTATCGGACTTTCGATGTTACGCGAACTGTTCGCCCGGCCGCTCCAAGTGCTGATGGCGGCCGTCTCTCTGGTGCTGCTGATGGCGTGCGCTAATGTGGCCAATCTGCTGCTGGCGCGGGGAGCGGCCCGGCGGCGCGAAGTGGCACTGCGGTTTTCGCTCGGCGCCACCCGCTGGCGGCTCATCCAGCAGGCACTGGCGGAAAGTTTACTGCTGGCCGCATCGGGGGCGGCGCTTGGTATCCTTCTGGGGATTTGGGGCACCAGCCTGCTGATCCACTTCCTGCCGCCGGAGGCCGGAGATCCGGTGAGCGCAGTTCCGAATGGCGCTGTGCTGGCCTTCACACTGGCGGTTTCCATGATCTCGGCAGTACTATTCGGCCTCGTGCCGGCGCTCCGCTCCACCGCGGTACATCCATCGGCAGGGCTGCGTTCGGAAGCGGGAGCGGCCACCGGGATTCCGCTGCTCCGGCGCGCGCTGGTAGTGGCGCAGGTGGCGTTTTCGGCGGTGCTGGTGGTGATGGCGAGCCTCTTCGGCCACAGCCTCTTCAACCTGCGCTCGGTCGATCTGGGATTCCGCAACCAGAATGTGATTGCGTTCAATCTCGATCTGCCGCGCGACTGGCGGCTGCGCGATGTGCTGGCGCCGTATCAGCAGCTCTCCAGGGAAATTGTGCGCTTGCCGGGCGTTCTCTCGGTGAGCTACGGTTTTCCCGGACCGTTCCAGATGGGACGATCGAGCGCGAGCGTGCGCGTGCCGGGCTCGGAGCGCGCTACAGGCGAGCCGGTGGATGTCGCCACGGCGCAGATTGCACCGCGCTACTTCGAAACCATCGGCACACCGCTGCTGTTGGGGCGAGAATTCGATGCCGGCGACGTCGTGATGCGGCGCAATGTCGCAATGGTGAACGAGGCGTTTGTGCACGCCTTCCTTCCAGGCGAAACGCACCCCGACCGGCGGTACCTGAGCTTCGAAAAGGAGCACACGTCAATCGTCGGAGTAGTGCCCGACACGCGCCAGGACGGTATTCAGAAAGCCCCGAAGCCGACAATTTACGTTCCGGCGGGCTCCTCCATCAATAGGGGCGGCCCGACGATGCTGGTGCGGACGGCGCTGCCTCCCGCTGAGTTGCTGCGGGCCATCTATCGCGAGACGCTGACCCTTGGGCCGTCGATTGTCATCCAGAACTTCGGCACTCTGGCCCAGCACGTCGATGATTCGATCTTCGAGCAGCGGCTGCTCGCCGCCCTGAGCGGCGTCTTCGGCGCGCTGGCACTGGTACTCGCGGCTGTAGGTCTGTACGGCGTGGTGGCTTATGGCACAGCCAGCCGCACCGCCGAGATCGGAGTGCGCATTGCGATGGGCGCGGGCCGCGGGCAGGTGGTGTGGATGATCCTGCGCGGGTCGTTAGCTCTGGTATCGATGGGTCTGGCGATCGGACTGATCGCATCCTGGGCGGCAGCTAATGCCGTAGCATCGATCCTGTTCGGCATCCCGCCTTCGGATCCGCTGGCGTTCGGATTCACGGCCGTGGCGCTGGCGATCACGGGCGTTGCGGCCGCATTCGTACCGGCGCGGAGGGCGGCGTCGATCGACCCGATGCGGGCGCTGCGGCACGAGTAGGGCGGTCGCGGAACGCTGTTTTCATCTGTGTTACTCTGAAATTTCCACGTGTGCCAGCGCGTGTCAGCGAAGCTCTTGTTTTACGAACCTATCCGCTGAAAGAGGCCGACCTCGTAGTCAGCTTCCTCACCAGGGACCAGGGGAAATTGCGAGGCGTAGCCAAGCGGGCGCGCCGTCCGAAGAGTCCCTTCGGCGCGGGGCTGGAGCGTTTATCGCACGTGCGAATGGCGTATTTCCAGCGTGAGACTCGCGAGTTAGTAAATCTGGATTCCTGCGAATTGATCCAATCCCAATTCGGTTTGGTTTCCGACTATCGCGCCGGTGTAGCGCTGGACTACTTCGCGGAGGTGGGCGAGCAGTTGTTGCCCGCCGCGGAGCCGAGCGAGAAGTTTTTTCGCCTGCTGCTGGCCGTGCTGGAGCATATGAGGTCGGCCGGTGCGCAGGCGGTGTGGCCGGCCGTAACCTATTTTTCATTATGGGCGGTGCGGCTCTCCGGCTGGCTGCCGGAGTTGAACGTGTGTTTGAGCTGCGGCTGCCTGCTGGACGATGCCGAATCGCCGGAGCGCGCGTTCTTCAGCCGTGGGCGCGCCGGCTTGATTTGCGGACATTGCCGCCGAACGTTGGGCGCTGGGAACAGCTGGGAATTGAGCGCGGAGTCGAGAGCACTGGCTGCGGAGATGCTTTGCACACCGGTAGGCAGGCTCTCCAGAACAGGTTGGGATCAGTCAACGGCCGCGGATTTAAGAAGGTTTCTGGTGCAGCAGATCGAGAGCCACGTGGAACGCAAACTGGTAACGGTGCCGATGCTGGAAGAAGAGTTTAAGGCCACAGATGAACACAGATGAACACGGATAAGAATTTATCCGTGTTCATCTGTGTTTATCTGTGGCTGAGAATCGAATGCAGACCTTTCAAGACATCATCTTCAAGCTGAAGCAGTACTGGGCAGAGCGGGGATGCATTATCCAGGAGCCTTACGATGTTCAAGTCGGCGCCGGAACGATGTGTCCCGAGACGTTCTTGCGTGTCCTGGGTCCCAAACCTTATCGTGTCGCCTACGTCCAGCCCAGCCGGCGCCCCGCCGACGGCCGTTACGGCGACAATCCCAACCGCCTCTACAAACATTCGCAGCTCCAGGTCATTCTGAAGCCCTCGCCTGATGACGTGATCGAGCAATACCTGGGCAGCCTCGAAGCCATCGGGATCGACCTGCGGAAGCATGACATCAAGTTCGAAGAGGATAACTGGGAAGCGCCTACACTGGGTGCGTGGGGCATCGGCTGGCAGGTGATGCTCGACGGCCTCGAAATCACGCAGTTCACGTACTTCCAGCAGTGCGGCGGCATCGATCTCGAAGTGGTCCCGGCCGAGTTGACTTACGGCCTCGAACGGCTCACCGCGTTCCTGCAGGTAAAGGACAGCGTCTACGACATCGACTGGACTCCCGAGTTCACCTATCGTGACGTGCGCTATCTGGACGAATTGCAGTACTCCGTCTACAACTTCGAAATGGCCGATATCGCGACCCTCTGGAAGCTGTTCGATCTTCACGAAGCCGAAGCCGCGCGGCTGCTGAAGGCCTACGATCCGAAATCGGCCGACAAACGGCGCTTTCCGCTGCTGCCGGCCTACGATCACGTGCTCAACTGTTCCAACATATTTAATACTCTCGACGCGCGTGGCGCCATCAGCGTCACCGAGCGTGTGGGCGTGATCCAGCGAGTGCGCAAGCTGGCCGTCGGGGTGGCGCAGGCGTGGATGGATCAGCAATCGCCGGCCGTAGCAGAGGTGGCCCGATGAGCGCCGATCTGTACACGGTCTATCTGCCGTTCCTGCTGGAAATCGGCACCGAAGAGATTCCCGATTGGATGATTCCGACAGCGCTGGAGAACCTGCGCCTGTTGTTCGAAAAGCTCGAAATTCCGCACGATTCCGTCACGCTTGACGCCACGCCGCGCCGACTGGTGCTGCGCTCGGAAGGTCTGCCCGAGCGGCAGGCCGATAGCGAAGAGAAGGTGCTCGGCCCGGCGAAATCGGCGCCTCCGCAGGCAGTCGCCGGATTCGCGCGTAAGCAGGGCGTGACGCCTGAAGCGCTCGCGATTGAGTCGACACCTAAGGGCGAATATTACACCTTCGTCAAGAAGGTGCCGGGCCGCGCCATCAAAGACATTCTGGCTGAGTCGCTGCCCGGCGTGGTACTGGGAATCTACTTCCCCAAGACGATGTACTGGACCGCCAAAAGCGGCCCGCGCTTCATCCGGCCGATCCGCTGGATCGTGGCGCTGCTGGGACAGGAGATCGTGCCGTTCGAGATCGCGGGCGTACGGTCGGGTGCGCTATCGAGCGGCCACCGCCGGCTGGGCGCGCGCGAAATCGCGGTTACTGTCGCCGATTACGAGCAGCGCCTGCGCGACCACTACGTCATCCTTTCCGCCGAGGAGCGCCGCACAAAAATCCAGCGTGAGTGGAAAGACGTGCACGTGAAGCCCGACCCGTCACTGCTCGAAACGCTGGTCTACCTCACCGAGTTTCCCACGCCGATCGCCGGCAGCTTCGATGCAGAGTTTCTCGCGCTGCCGGAGGAGGTGCTGGTCACCGTGATGCGGCACCACCAGAAGTACTTCTCGGTCGCGGGCGAAGGCGGCAAGCTGGCGCCACAGTTCGTCGCGGTGATGAACATCCCGTCCGATCCGGAGGGGTTCGTGCGCCGTGGCAACGAGCGCGTGCTGCGCGCCCGTTTCAACGACGCCCGCTTCTTCTGGGAGACGGATCAGAAGAAGAAGCTGGCCGATCGCGTGGACGACCTCGCGCACGTCACGTTCCAGGCCAAGCTGGGCTCGTATCTCGAAAAAACGAAGCGCATGATGAAGCTCGCTGCCGAACTGGGCGGCGATGCGCAAGCCGTGCGCGCGGCCGAGCTTTCGAAGTGCGATCTCACCACCGAGCTGGTCAAAGAGTTCACCGAATTACAAGGTGTGGTCGGCGGCCTCTATGCGCGCACGCAGGGTGAATCCGAGCCCGTCTGGCAGGCCATCTACGACCATTACAAACCGGAGAGCATGGAAGACTCCATCCCGCGCAACCGCACGGGACAGATCGTCGCGCTTGCCGATAAGCTGGACACGCTGCGCGGGTGCTTCGCGGTCGGCCTGATTCCTACCGGCTCGCGCGATCCCTTCGCGCTGCGCCGTGCCGCCCAAGGCGTCGTCAAGATCCTCGTCGAGGCAGAGCTCGAAATCGAGCTCTGGCCGCTGATCGCGGACAACACCGAATTGAAAGCCTTCTTCGAAGATCGCGTGAAGTTCTACTTCAAGGATATCCGCGGCTTCGCGTATGACGAGATCAACGCGGCAATGGCGGCGGGCTGGTCGAACCTGGTGGATCTGGAAGCGCGGCTCGCGCGCATTCAGAATCTCCGCCACTCGCCCGATTTCGAGCCACTGGCCGCCAGTTTCAAACGCATCAAGAACATCCTGGAGCAGGCGAAGTTCGTCGGCGAGGGAACAGTCGACCCCTCACTCCTCGAACCCGGTCCCGAGAAGGATCTCTACGAAGAGTCGCGCCGCATCGCCGGCCAGCCGATCGAATCGGCCATCGCGCGCCTTCGTCCCAAGGTCGACCTGTTCTTCGACAAGGTTTTAGTGAACGCGCCGGATGCTCGCGTCCGGCACAATCGTTTGACGCTGCTCAACACGCTATTACGGGAGTTCTCCACAATAGCGGACTTTTCTGAAATCGTAACCAGTTCATAGGAGCCAACCGCAATGAAGAAGTTTGTCTACTCGTTCGGCGACGGTACAGCCGACGGTGACGGAAAAATGAAGGATGTGCTCGGCGGCAAAGGCGCCGGGCTTGCCGAGATGTCCCGCGCGAAGCTGCCAGTGCCTCCCGGGTTCACCATCTCCACCGAAGTGTGCAACATCTACTTCGAAAACAAAAACCAGGTTCCCGCGGACGTGAACCAGCAGATGGTGGAAGCTCTGCGCCTGCTCGAGCAGCGCATGGGGCAGAAGCTCGGCGATGTGAACAACCCGCTGCTGGTCAGCGTACGGTCTGGCGCGAAGTTCTCGATGCCGGGCATGATGGACACCATCCTGAACCTCGGCCTGAATGACGAAACGGTGAAGGCGCTGGAAGCCAAAAGCGGCAATCCGCGGTTCGCCTACGACTGCTACCGCCGCTTCATCCAGATGTACGGCAACGTAGTGCTGGAAATTTCCAAGCACGACTTCGACGGCATCTTCGAAGGCCAGAAGAAGAAGGCCAAAGCCAAGCTCGATACCGAGCTCACCGCGCAGGATCTGCAGGAAGTGATCGCCGGCTATAAGAAGCTGGTGCAGAAGAAGACCGGCAAGCCATTCCCGCAGGAAGCGATGGAGCAGCTTCAGGGCGCGCGCGATGCCGTGTTCCGGTCCTGGTTCAACGACCGCGCTAAATACTACCGCAAGATGAACCAGATCCCCGACAACCTCGGCACCGCCGTCAACGTGCAGGCCATGGTGTTCGGGAACCTGGGCGAAACGTCGGCCACGGGTGTGGGCTTCACCCGCAACCCCGCGACCGGCGAGAAGGTCTTCTATGGCGAGTTCCTGGAGAACGCGCAGGGCGAAGACGTGGTGGCCGGCATTCGCACGCCGCACCCCATCTCCGAGCTCGAAAAGTGGAATCCCGCGGTCTACCAGCAGCTTCACGACATCACCACGATGCTGGAGAAGCACTACCGCGACGTGCAGGATTTCGAGTACACCATCCAGGATGGCAAGCTCTACATGCTGCAGACGCGCAACGGCAAGCGCACCGGTCCGGCGGCCGTCCGCATCGCCGTCGAGATGAAGCAGGAGGGGCTCATCGATAAGAAAGAAGCCGTGCTGCGCGTCGATCCGCAGCAGCTCGATCAGCTCCTCCACCCGGTGCTCGATCCGGCCTCCAAGAAGTCGCTGACCAAGCTGGCCACCGGCCTGCCGGCTTCCCCCGGCGCCGCCGTCGGCACCATCGTGTTCACCGCCGACGATGCCGTCGAGAAGTCGCAAAAAGCGCCCGTGGTGCTGGTTCGCAAGGAAACCGTGCCGGACGACATTCACGGCATGGAAGTCTCCAAAGGCATTCTCACCTCGCGCGGCGGTATGACCAGCCACGCCGCGGTGGTCTGCCGCGGTATGGGTACGCCGTGCGTTGCGGGCGCGGAAGCGGTCAACGTGAGCGAAGCCAAGAAGGAAGTCACCGTCACGGTGGGCGGCAAGGCCGTCACCCTAAAAGAAGGCGACTGGATCTCGCTCGACGGCTCGACCGGTGAGGTGTTCGCCGGTAAGGCCAACACGCTCGACGCCGACCCGACCTCCGGTATTCTCGCCACGTTCATGGGCTGGGCCGACGAGTTCCGCGGCGGCTTCGGAGTGCGCGCCAATGCCGACATTCCGCGCGACGCCAAGGCGGCCCGCAAGTTCGGCGCGGAAGGCATCGGCCTGTGCCGCACTGAGCACATGTTCTTTGCCGAAGACCGCATCGAGCACATGCAGGCGATGATTCTGGCGCGCGACGAGAAGAACCGCCGGAAGGCGCTTGCCAAGCTGCTGCCGTTCCAGCGTAAGGATTTCGCCGGCCTGTTCCAGGCCATGGACGGATTCCCGGTGGTCATCCGCACGCTCGATCCGCCGCTCCACGAGTTCCTACCCAAGCGCGAAGAGTTGATGGTGGACCTCGCCATCCTGCCCTACGCCGACATCAAGAAGAAGAAAGAGCTCGTCAGCAAGTACCAGCGGTTCGGCGCCGAGGTAAAGAACCTCAAGACTGTATTGCCCGAGCTGCTGCACCGCGTGGAAGAGCTGCATGAGTTCAACCCCATGCTCGGCCATCGCGGCTGCCGTCTCGGTATCACCTATCCCGAGATCACCGAGATGCAGGCGCGCGCCATCTTCGAAGCAGCCGTGCAGGTTGCAAAGAAGGGCGTGAAGGTGATTCCGGAAGTGATGATTCCGCTGATCGGCGGCATCAAGGAGCTCGCCAACCAGAAGGAGATCGTGGTCAAGGTGGCGGAAGAGGTTCTCGAGAAGGCCGGCATGCAGGACCTGAAGTACATGGTCGGCACCATGATCGAGATTCCGCGCGCCGCACTGACCGCCGATTCCGTGGCCAAGGAAGCCGAATTCTTCAGCTTCGGCACCAACGACCTGACCCAGACCAGCATGGGGCTTTCACGCGACGACTATACGAAGTTCCAGAAGGACTACCAGGACAAGAAGATCTTCGACGCCGACCCATTCGCCGTCCTCGACCAGGAAGGCGTGGGCAAGCTGGTGAAGATGGCAGTGGACGCGGGCCGCAAGACCCGTCCCGAACTGGAAGTCGGCATCTGCGGCGAGCACGGCGGCGAGCCGAGCTCGGTGCAGTTCTGCTACCGCGTGGGCATGAATTACGTCTCGTGCTCTCCGTATCGGGTGCCGATCGCCCGACTGGCGGCCGCGCAGGCGGCCATCTCCGGCGACAAGTCGGAAGCCATGCGGACCGCGTAACCGCGCCGCACAAATCGCTCATAGTAATCGAGGGCCTGGCAGCGTCATCTCGGACGCTGCCAGGCCCTTTTTCTTTCTACCAGGACCTCGAGCTGGCCGCGGAAGAGCGAGACGGCGCGTAGCGCTTCACTGTGCCTGCACATTCATCTTCAAGAGCTGCCAGTCCCCTCCCGAATCACGGGACAGATCGCACGTGTACTCGTACGTCGCTGCCGCGCCGCTCTCCCGCCGTACGGCTTCTACCCAGCTGTTGACCACGTATCGGTTTTCCACTCGCTGCACGCTATTCGAATCGACGGGAGCGAAACGAAGTACAGTCCCGACCCCGAACCGGTCCTTGACGAAATTCATCGCTACCCGTGCGGCTTGCATGCGGTCATTTTCCTCGGAGCGGCCTGGCTGATAATTTCGGATAGCGAACACGAATAGGAAGACTGCCAGAGCAAACAAGGGAAGCAGCCACACCCAGAAGCCTATATGACGTCCCGCCGACCGCGTCTCCAGCACCTGAGGCGCAGCGGTTTCGTTTTGCTCGGGGCGCCTGGAGTGGCGGCGCAACATAATCGGTGAATTGTAACGCATCGCGCCGAAAGAGTGAGCGCACAAAACGAACGGGCCGGGGGAACTCCCCCGGCCCGTCATCTTTAGAAACGTGTCAGACTCGACTACTGCCTAGAACCTCTTCTTGCGCCTGAAGTAACCAAGCCCGAAAAGCGAGGCGCCGATCAAGACCATGGGAGCCGGTTCTGGTGCAGTGAACAACCCGGAATCGGTCTCGATGAACGAATTCGACATGCTCAACGCCTTGGCGGTCTGCGTAGTTGAGCCCTTGCCGTCAGAAGTCGTGCCACCGAAAATTGTGAATGCATCGTAAGCGCCCACCGTCGTCACCGTTCCGTCACTCAGCGGATACGTAGCGCTTCCGCCCCTGGTTTGCGGGTTGGTGAGGCTTAGGTTCGCTCCCGAATAGCTGAAGTTGCCGGTATTGACCACGGTCGCGGAATCGGACCCGTCGCAGAGCTGACTGGGGAAAGGCGCATTTCCCATATCGAACGCACCATTGATACATGCATACTTCTGCATCTGCAGCGGGTGACCGCCTGGCGTAAGCGTGTGGGAGCCGCTAACATCACTCACCGTCTGCGAGGTGGTGTAAGCGCCGGTTGCGCTTCCGCTCATGCCCGTGAATTTCGCGTTCTCCGTGGGTGCAATGTCAACCTGGTATTGAATCGTCAGAACCAGGTTCTGATAAGGCCCGACCGTATTGTTCGCATTGAAGGTGAAGGTCAGGGTAGGATCGACGGGATTACCGTATGCGCCGAAGCCACTGGGGCTTGAAAAAGCTGTGCCCACGTCCGTAGCGGCGGGCACCAAGGGCGATGCCACCTGGTTGTTGCTTGTACCGCCCTGAAAATTGAACAAAAAGTTCGAAAAGATCTTGTCGTAATACTGGCAGCTTCCGTCGTTGATGAGGGCCTGGAGGGTCCCAGCGCTGGTGCATAAAACGGGTGATGCCGAGGCATTTATCGCTGCGAATGCCAGAACTGAAACCGGTAGTGCGAGCTTTCGGATTGCAACACTCAACATGAACATGAATACCCTCTCTTCGCCCGATTGTACGAATTAATCCGTCAATCTTTTTGGATGCTACCATACACAAATTCAAAACTGAAGGGAAAAACCGGATGCGGGAGAAGCAAAGTACTGGGGTGAGGTACTGGAGCGATTAGTCCGACGCTATCAGCAGATAAGGTCTTCGCGCCCGATTCGGAAATTCTCGAGGTTTCCCAAGATCGTTAGTGCTATCTGCTTGGGATCAAAGAATGTTACCGCAATCCGCTGCACATCGGAAGCCGTAACCGATTCGATACTTTCCACCAGTTCGTCGAGTGTGAAGAAACGTGCGAAATACATCTCCTGCCGGGCCAGGTTCGACATGCGGCTGGCGGTCGACTCCAGACTCAGCATGAGCGATCCCTTGAGGTGGTCCTTGGCTCTACGGAGCTCTTCTTCACCCACCAGGTTTTCCTTGAGCTGCCGGAACTCGTTGAGGATCGACTCCACCACCTGGCGGGCAGACTCGAGCGAAGTTCCAGCATAAATCGAGAGACAGCCGGTATCGCGATAGGGATTGAGTTCGGAAAACACCGCATAAGCCAAGCCCTGACGCTCCCGGATATTCTGGAAGAGCCGCGAGCTCATGCCACCGCCGAGCAGCGTGTTTAGGACGTAGCAGGCGAACCGCTCCTGATGGGGGAGCGGATAGGACGGCACTCCCAGGCACAGATGTACCTGCTCGAGCGACTTCTTGCTGCGCAGCGCGATTCGTGCATGCGTGCTGGGCGGCGCTTCCGGAGCCAGAGGAGCGCCCGGTGTCTGCCCTTCGAAATGTTCTCGTACCAGCGTTACCAGCCGATCGTGCGTGAGGTTCCCCGCCGCGGTGACGATCAGATTGGCAGGAACGTAGGCTGCGGAGTAGTACTCCGTGATCGCGTTGCGGTCGAACTTCTTGACCGTCTCGCGCGTTCCCAGGATCGGCTTGCCCAACGGGTGGTCTTTCCAGAAATTGGCAGAAAAGATCTCATGGACCAGATAGTCCGGGCTATCCGCCTCCATCTTGATCTCTTCCAGAATCACGCCTTTTTCCTTCTCGATGTCCTCTTCGCGGAACAGCGGATGGAGCACCAGATCGGCCAGGACATCGAACGCGAGCGAGAGATGCTGATCCAGGACCTTCGTGTTGAAGCAGACCAGTTCCTTGGCGGTGAACGCGTCCAGATTGCCGCCGATCGAATCCACCGACCGCGCAATGTCTTCCGCCGATCGCCGGGTCGTGCCCTTGAACAGCATGTGCTCGATAAAATGCGAGATCCCGTTGCGCTCGGGCGTCTCGCGGCGCGATCCCGTGCCGATCCACATGCCCACGGCGACGGAACGCACGTGCGGCATCGCCTCGGTGATCACGCGCACGCCGTTTGGCAGCGTCGTGAATTCGATATCGCGTACAGGACTGAAAGAAGTGCTCATTAGAAAATGCGGAAGACAGACGTCAGAAGACAGAACAAAACCTCGCATTCTGCCTTCTGTC
>Ga0126381_100006924_pt1 | contig 12587 bp, 5 predicted proteins | sample PanSoiMetPlot_28_FD_96465 | JGI IMG/M metagenome (GOLD analysis project Ga0126381, IMG submission 96465) | Tropical forest soil microbial communities from Panama - MetaG Plot_28 | ecosystem: Environmental > Terrestrial > Soil > Tropical forest > Bulk soil | place: Panama | collected 2016-02-17
TCGCCTTCAACGCAAGCGGGCCGGATCATCTCTATACGAATTTCCTGGCAGGCCGAACGACGCTCGACGATACCGGCTACAGGCTGGATGTGGAGATTATGCCGCCGCCGTTGTCGGTGGTCCCGCGCATGGCCGGAATCCATCAAGAGGTGTACTCCGCGCCTTGGATCGAGAGGGAAGTATGGCTTCGGCAGACATCCGAATAGAAGACCGGCACCTTGCGCTCGAAGCCGATGCCCCCTTCCGCGATGCCATCGATCACCTCCTGGCCGAACTCGATCTGCTGATGCTGATGCTTTACCGCGAGGTGCTTCGTTTCCGCGCGATGGGCATTGCCGTCGAGGATCAGTTCCGCGGACTGTACGTTTCCGACGAACAAGTGGACGCGATCTTGTCCCGCAAAGATGGCGAGATGACCGCGGCGGCGATCAGCGCGAGGATCGAAGAACAGCGCGAGAATCTGACGCGCCGCGCGGAGGCGAGCATCTCCGCCAGCATCGACTTACCGCTCGAACGGCTCGTTGAAACATTCTCGTTGAATGCGTTCGAACGGCTGGCGCTGCTGGCCTGCGCCGCGGTTGAGGTGGATCTCCGGTTTGAAACGCTTTACTCGTACGCGCAAAACGACGTCAACCGCAAGCGTCCGACGGCCGATCTGATCTTGCGGATGTTTGCGGAAGCGCCAGCCGACAGGCTGTTCCTTCGCTCCGCGTTTTCGGCGGGAGGAGCGCTCATCCGTAACCAACTGATCCGCACGGCTGGCGATCCCCAGCGTCAGGACCAATCGCTCCTTGCGACTCCACTGCGCTCGGATGAACGAATCATCGAATACTTGCTGGGCCGCCACACGCTTGACCCCCGGCTGCGAGGCTTCGCAACAATCGCGGAGCCGGAGCGCCGGCTCTCTGAACTCCGGTTACCGGCGGCCTTGCTCAAATCGCTTTTGAGCGCGGTGCGTTGTTTCGGCGACTCGGGGGCGGTGCTCATCCTGAGCGGCCCGGCGGGATCTGGGAAACGCGCCGCCGCCGAGGCACTCAGCATCGAGACACGCCGTCGGTTGCTTGTAGCCGATTTACATCAGGTGTCGTCGCTGCCGATGTCTTTGCCGGAGATGCTCGGGCTGCTTCGTCGGGAAGCCATATTGCACGATGCCAATCTGCTTCTATCATTCGGCGAAGCGCTGACGGACGACCACGATGGCGCGGCGCAGGTCCGGTGCGACCTGGAGCGGCACCTGATTGCGGCGGGCCGGCTGGTTTGCATTGCAACCGAGAGCCCGGCGCTGGACCTCAGCGCACTCACCTGGCCCATCCTGCATTTTGAATTTGCCATGCCTAGTTTCCAACAGCGGTTCGAGTTCTGGGAAGCAGCGATCCATAACGGCGCCATCCCGACGGCTGCCTCGATTGACGCCGGCGCGCTGGCAAACAAGTACGTTTTGAGTGGAGGCGAAATCGGCGCGGCCGCTCGCAACGCCGCTCACCGCGCCTTGCTCAACGATGCGGAACATCCCGAATTGCGAATGGAAGATCTGGAAGCCGCGGCGCGCGCCCAATCAAACCAGGGGCTGCGGCGGCTGGCACAAAAAGTGGAGACCCGGAACGAATGGCAGGATTTAATTTTGCCGCCGCGCCCGCTTCAGCAACTCCGCGACGTCTGTTCCGCAGAGCGCTACCGACAAGTGGTCTACTCGTCGTGGGGCTTCCAAAACCGGCTCGCACTTGGCAAAGGCCTCAACGTGATGTTCTACGGCCCCAGTGGAACCGGAAAAACCATGGCGGCCGGGGTGCTGGCGCGGGAGCTGGCTCTGGACCTGTACAAGATCGACCTTTCGACAGTGGTAAGCAAGTACATCGGTGAGACCGAAAAACAGCTCAACCGCATCTTTCACCAAGCGCAATCCTCGAATGCGGTGTTGTTTTTCGATGAAGCCGATTCGCTGTTCGGAAAACGTACCGAAGTGAAGGACGCGCACGACCGGTACGCCAATGTGGAAGTGGCCTACCTGCTGCAAAAGATGGAAGAGTATGAAGGCATCGTCATCCTCGCCACGAACTATCGCAAGAATATGGACGACGCCTTTGTGCGGCGCATGCACCACATCGTAGAGTTCCCGTTGCCCGATGCTGAATACCGGGAGCGGATCTGGGCTGGACTCGTGCCTCCATCGGCGCCGCTCGATCGCGATGTGGACTTCCGTTTCCTGGCGCGGCAATTCGAATTGGCGGGTGGCAACATTCGGAACGTTGTGCTGGCCGCGGCTTTTCTTGCCGCGGAGGAGGGCTGTGCGATGCGCATGGAACATTTCATCCTGGGGACCTCGCGTGAGTTGCAGAAGATGGGCAAGATGCCGGCGAGGTCGGATTTCCGGGAGTATTTCGAGTTGATCCGAACGCGCGGCTGAAATGATGGGGTGCGCCGAGCAACACGAGATCACCTGCTGGCAGGTCGAGAATATGCCCGCCGCACCCTCTGATCAGCCGCTGGGGAAGTGAAGCACAGAAACTGACGTGGAACACATAGTCCAGCCCGCACGCGCGCCGAAGCAGAAGGTGCCGATGCGGACCGAGACTCCTTCGTCCGACACAAAGCCTTCAAATGCTGTCTTGGACTTGCAGGAAAAGGCCGGCAACCAGGCAGTCCAATGGCTGCTGCGAGCCGGCTTGATCCACGCCAAGCTCTCGAATTCGCGGCCCGATGATCCGGACGAGCGGGAAGCTGACGCTGTGGCCGACAGGATCGCCGGCCAGGGCGCCCCGAAGTGCGCCTGCGCCGGCGGAACGCCCTGCCCCAAATGCGCGGGACATGCAGATTTCAGCCACCAGCGGCCTACCGGTGGCCCACTACCGCACTCCGAACGCGCCTATTTCGAGCAGTTCCTCGGCCGCGATTTCTCCCGCGTCAGGACCCACGAGTTTCGAGGCGGGGGCGAAATCCGAGCCTTCACTGCCGGCAACGATATTGCGTTCGCCCCCGGCGAATACGCGCCGGGAACCGCCGCCGGCCGGGCGCTGCTCGCGCACGAACTGACTCATGTCGTGCAGCAGTCCACACGTTCCGACGTCCGCCGCTTGCAGGCCGATGCCGGCGCCATCAGTCCGCAGGAGATGGAAGGCATCAAGCAATGGGTTGCGACGCAAGGCAGGCCCTTCGGCACCGTCCCCTACCGATTCCCCGATAGGTTTCAGCCGCTCGAACCCGGCGAGTTTCGCTTCGGCGATGGGTTTCACCCCACCGGACCGCCGCCCGGCACGATCTGCCCCAACTGCCATAAGACCCCGCTCGAACAATGGCGGGAGAAGCAGCAGCATGACGAAGAGTTGCGCCAGTGGAAGATCAAGCATGCGGAGTCGGAGCGTAAGGCGCAACTGGAGGCGGCGTGGCCGGGGATGATCGAGGAACAGCACAAAGTGGAGCTGGCCCAACAGGCCAAGTCACTTCGCGAAGACGTCGAGAGCTCCGAGATTCTCGCCGCCCAACTCCGCCTGCAGATGTTCGAAAAAGCGCTCGCCACGCCTTCGATCCGCGGTTTCTTTTCGGCGGGTGAAGCTACTCCTGCCATGCGTGATGCCTGGGCAGCGGCGCAGCAGGCGACCCTGGTCCTGCAGGCGCTGCTGCGCTCCGCAAAAGAGGAGGTCCCATCCGAACTCACCGAGCCGTTCCGTCTGGCATACACCGGGTTCTATACGACGCTCACCGGACTACTCACGGAACAGGACCGCGAGGACGCGCGCTTCATGGAGGAAATGGCTCACCTTCCTAAGATGCGCCAGCCGACTCTGTGTCCCGGGCCGTGCCACCAGCCGGCCTCCGAGTATCCCTCGTATGGGCATGAGCCCGAGTGGCGCAAACAGCCCGCCCTTCTCACCGCTAATACGCCGGCCAAAGGTCCCAACCGCAAGCGGCTTGACGAAGCGATGGTGCGCGCGAGCAGCGCCGCCTCCAACGCCTCCTGGGGCGGCGTCCTCCGCGACTTCGATTGGGCCACCGGCCAGGTGGATCAAATGCTGCGCGCGCGAGTCTATGTCTCCGGCCAGGAATTGCTCGAGCAGTTCGATTACGTGCAGGAGAGGCTCCAGCGCCAGCGGATGTTCTATGCGGACCACCCCGACGCGATGAAGGTCCGCGCCGTCTTCTATCCAAACCTCGAATTCACCGAGAAGGCCGACGAGAAGGGCGTCAAACGCGAGGTGGCGAAGGGGATCCCGTGGGACTTCTACATCACCCACAACCCGGAGACCTCCGAATGGCAGCTCCACGACCTGACCGCCCCCCGGCGGGACAACCGCACCGTCAAGACCCAACACCAAGTCACGCTGCTCGAGAGCCACTTCCGGAATGTTTTCCACGACGTCGATCCTCCCTACGACCTCTTCAGAGAACTCAACAATGCCGACTTCTTCCCGGAGGGAATGCTCTACTGGGTCTATCCCATCAGCGGCGCGCCGGGGCACCTCGAAACGACGGCGCCATGGTCCTTCGGCACGTGGCTGAAGGCGATCGGGATGACCATCGCGATCGTCGGTATCCTGTTAGCAGCGCCCTATAGCGCGCCCCTTGCCTTCGGTCTCATGGTGGCCGGAACCGGCCTGTCGATCGCGGGAAGCGTGGTCCGCCTGCGCGAGATGGAGGAGCACGGCATCCTCACAGACGCTGATCTCAACCGCTTCTACTGGGATCTCGCGCTCGATATCGTCTCGATGGTGACGATGGGCTTGGGGACCATCGCGAAGGTCAGCGCTGCGGCAGGCAACCTTGTGAGGGCCGGACAGGCGATGCGTGCGTACGCCATCGTGCGCCGGGTGCAGCTTGGCATGGATATCGTCAACATCGCCGTGATCGGTGATGACATCCTGAAGCAGATCCACGCGATCCAGAACTCCAACATGACCGCCGATCAAAAGCAGCGGGCGTACACGGAATTGGGCCTCTTCGCCACTCTGAGTCTCGGCATGGCCTTCGCCGCGGTGCGATCCGGCATAAAGGAGATCAGCATGCGACCGCCCGTCGGTCTCGACGTCGATTCGGCCGGCCGTCTTGTAGCCGATGTCGAAGGCACCGCCATGGCGGCGGACCATGCCGGTCCGGGCGCCCCTGTCGACATGAAGCACATTGAGACACTGACGTTCGCGCACCCCGAGACCGGCGAGATCCACACGTATTACCTCTACCCGAACGGACGCATCACCCGCTGCAGCGAGCCCCCGTGCACACTCATCGTCGAGTCCATCGTCGGGCGCGTCAGCGACATCGCCGAAGAAATGCCGCACGATAGCGCGCACTACGAGGAGTTGCAGGAACTGCTTCAGCGAGCGCGCGCGCTGCGCGAAAGCGCGGAGGGGCTTGCCCGGCAGTCCGCCGAGGCTCTCACTGCGAACCGCGGCAAACTCCTTCAGCAAGCACGCAAGATCGAGGAGGATATCTACCGTTTCGAACGCAAGGTCGCCGGAGAAAGCGAAGTCCTGGATAGCAGTGCACGCGAGGTTGCCAGCGAGCGGTACGGCCCAGAGGCGCTGAACTATTCCCGCAAGTATTACCGCTGGGAGCGATACGAAGGAGGAACCAAGATCCGTTTCGTGCGGCGCACCAGGGGTGTGCCCCAGATGGACTTCAATTCCGCCACCAAGAAGTTCGAGGTCACGCAGCCACTCTTCGTGCCCGCATCCGAGGAAAGACTCCAGACCATCCGCGCCACCAGCGAGACGCGCACCTTCCCCATCGAAGCCACGATAGATAGCATCGCCGATCTGCGGCGTCTGCGACCCGGGCGCGTCGGCGCAAAGCCGCTGGGCGGCGGTTGGGTAATAGTTAAGATCAACGACAACAACCTTGTCGATTTTCTCGAGGAAGCCGTCCCGGAACGGACGATTTTCGAATACCCCGACGGATCCCGTGTCTGGCGCACCCCCGAGAACACCATCGCAACCGAGGGTGCCCTCCGCGCTCCCATCGGGCGGCGCGGATGGGAGCAGACCGTCCCTCCAGCGCTGCGGGTCACGCCCGAAGGGGAAAGCAACGCCGGCGTCGATGTGGTGGGAGCCACCGGGGTCGAGCACCAACGCGCCCATCCGCGCGGATCGGGCACCGGGTTCGAAATGACTGGCCAGATCCCGTTCGCGCCGACCTACATCAACCAGGAGTTGCAGAATCGCGGTATTGAGCTATACCTGGCCGAGGTACAGCGCTTGCACCCGGACGTAGATCTTCGCCTCTCCACCGAGCACGCCACCATCTCAGGGACGAAGGTAACCCGTCGGCAGCAGTGGATCGACTATTCCCTCGACGCGGTGAGCGGCGGCAAGAAACGCTCCATCTTCAAAGTCCGGATCGAAACGAACTATAACAACCCAACCAAGCCGGGGAAACCCATACTCCAGTACATGACGAGCAACCGCGAAGACCTCGCGATGCTCGGCGAGGTGGACATGCCGGAAGCGCTGGCGACGCTTGCCGAGAAGATCAAAGCGCGGCGCGGCGCGAAGCGCTGAGGCCCCGGCCCAGCCTGGAGGGAGTCTTGCGTGGAACGTGATACCCAAGAGCCGAAACACGATGACCGCGGGAGACCGGGGGGCAGAAGCCCTTCGTTTGGTATGGGTCAGTCCGCGCCCGCCACCCATCCCCTCCAGGAAATTCAGGCGCAAACAGGCAACGCGGCGATCCAGCGGCTCCTTCGTTCGGGCGGCGTTCAGGCGAAGATGAGAATCAACAGTCCGGACGACCCGGAAGAGCGCGAGGCCGACGCCGCAGCCGACCAGATCATGCATCCACAGTCCATCTTCGGCGGACCGGCTCATTGCGCGTGCGACGGGTCGGATGAAAAGTGCGAAGCGTGCCGGAGCGCGGCGGTTTCGGTCCGGCGCCTCACGGCCAGCACCGCGAATCCAGGCGTTCGGCCGGCGCCCGCCATAGTTGAGGGCGTGCTACGCTCGGCCGGCCGCCCGCTGGATGCCAGTACACGCCGTTTCTTTGAACCGCGTTTTGGCCGGGAGTTCGATCACATTCGCGTGCACACCGAACCGGACGCAGAGCATTCGGCCCGTTCGATTCAGGCACGTGCCTATACTGCCGGCAACCACCTGGTGTTCGATCGCGGTGAATTTGCGCCCGAAACGGAGGAAGGAAAGCGCCTACTGGCGCACGAACTCACGCATACGATCCAGCAGGGAGAAGGGGGCACCGTCCGCCGGCAGACATCGACGAAAGACTTCCCATTAATCGATCTGGCGGGCAACCCGATCGGGCCGCTTGACTTGGCGCGATTGGCTCCGCAGGGAATTTCCGGTCCATTGGAGCCTGGGGTTGTTAAGGAGGATGAGGAACTCAAGATCGTTCAAGTCGATGCTGAACACACGGAGATTGATTACGGCGAGGCTTGGGTGAAGATTGCGGCCGATGCCGGAGTCAAGTACAGCTATTACGTCGAACCGCCCGCGGCACGACCCCCCGCCGAACCGGCTATATTCTTCCCGGGCGAGGAAAAACCCGCGCCGCCTCCACAGCGTGTCGTTCGGGTCGCCGGACCGGATCCCAGGCAAGTGCAGGTGAGCAGCTTCGTCCCACCGGCCGAGATCCAGCAACTGGTGATCCACACGAGCTGGAGCGGCGGAGACCTGCCCGCTTCGGTTGGACAGCTCCGGGAAGAGCCGTTAGGAAAGAGCTCCATCAACCTGATCCTTGACGACTCGGTGATCCAGATACTGACGCCGGAGGATCGGCCGACTCCTCCGCCGCCGGGGACCTATCCCAACGGCTCGCGGTATGCATACTCCATAGAGCCGGATTGGACGGGACCGCTATCGCTGGAAAGACGCGTTTGGATTGTGGCCTCACCTGGTGTCCAAGTGCCGCAGGCCGAACTTAAATATCAGCCTGTCGTGAATTACGGCCGTCGACTCGTACCTGAGATCATTCGGGTACCGCACCCGGCGATGGTCCCGGGGCAGGGGACGGTCATTAAGCCGGAAAATTTCATGGCTGTGCAGGTCTATGGCGATGTCAAAGAATCAGAGCCGATCGCGCAGCAGAGCGGAGTTCTGACGGCATCCACTGGCCGGGCGGGTGTGACCATCTCCGAGCCCTATTCGGAGGCCAGGGTAACCATCCGCCCCTGGCAGCCTGAACTCGGCGCTGCCTTCGCATGGCAAGTGGTGCCCGCAGGTGATGGAAAACCCAGCGAAGTTCGCATCGTGGCCGAGCAGCGCACCTACATTGAGTTTGCAGAGCCGGTGCCGTACCGCCTGCGCGATCCTTACGGCCCCGTTCCGACCTTCGTTGCCGATCGCGGAAAGATCGGGGAAGGCTGGGCTACAGAGCTGAAAATTGTGGAAGTGTACGATCGGGCGTATGTGCCAATCCAGGGAACGCCTCTAAATCTAGAATACTATCTACAATTTGGTAAGTTCCGCGATCCCGATGCACATCAGTGGCTGGGGACCGACGACACGTGGTTTATCATCGCGGATACGTTTATTCGGATGATTCCCTTCTTGGGGGAAGGGATCTCGATCGTTGATTTTCTCTCCGCCGCCGCGAAGGGGGAGGACATATACGGACGCAAAGTAACCAGCCAGGAAACCGCCGTACTCGGTATACAGGCGCTGATCGGTTTGTTACCTCTTGCCGGACAAGCCTTCGCAGGCGCGGGGCGTGGTATCACGAACGCGGAGCGAGCGCTGCTGATGACACGCCGCATCATGGTCGCGCGCGGGATCGGAACGACCATCGAAGAGGCGGAGGCCTCGCTCTTACGGGCGACTACGCTGGCCGCCGATGCGCAGGAGGCCGCCCGATTGGCGCGCGCGTCGCGGGCATTAGAAAAAGGAGAGGAGATTCTCGAAGAAGACATGCCGGCCGTCCAGAAGGCGCTCCAACGCGAGCCTGAACTTCCACGCCTGGCCGGTGTGTTGGACCCGTCACACGGTCCAGTGCGGTTCATCCTGCCCGAGGCCGACGTTCGGCCTTCATTGGAGCAGCCGGGCTTCACCAAGCAGGTGGTCGACAAATTCAAAGAGACCGGCGAGGTGGCTCCCGAACTGGAAACCGTTGTGCGCGAACAGGGCGGCACCTGGGAGGAGGGTCGCGCGGCGGTCCAACAAGCGTTGAAAGATGCCACGCGGGATCCCGCGGCCGGAGTGGACGCGGCCGCTGCCCAAAATCTCGCGGAGAAGTTGCCCGCGAAAGACCCGCATCCGGAGATCGCGCGCCGCCCCGACCCGCCGATCGATAAGTTGCTGGAATCTGGCGGAGATCGATTCCTCCAAAAACGAGACGAAACGCTCCAGAGTTACCGTGATCGTCTGCGAAGCCTAAGTTCTGAGGTCGAGCAGAAAGGCGATGTCGATGCGTGGATGCAATATGAGCACCTGATGGAGCGTCTGGATGAGGACGCCGCCAGACTCGCCCAGTTGCGAAAGGAGCTACCAAAACTTGAGGCAGAACACAGGAGACTCGATAACGCATTAGTTCGCGCAAGAAGGGCGATGCGGGATCGGAGCGTGAAGCTCACGGAGGAAGAGAAACTCGTCACCCCCGGACAGCGAGAGAAGGCCGCGATTGAAAAGGCCGCTGTACAGCGCGAAATCAAGGGACTCGAGACGAGGGGGCTCGCTCGATCGGCCGCTTACGAATACAATGACACCGGAAAACTGAAGCCATGCTTTGCGCCCGGGACTCCCGTCCTAACACCAGATGGCACGCGGGCCATTGAGTTGTTGCGTGCTGGTGATCTGGTGAGGGCCTGGGATTGGCGTTCGAGTACCCTTGAATCGCGCCGGGTGCTTTCCGTGACTCGTTCCGCAACCACATGCCTGGTGCGAGTGCGTGTTGGTGCAACCGAGATCCTATCGACGCGGCAGCACCCATTCTGGGTTGAGGACACCAACTGCTGGCGCGAGGCGGCGAGCCTTTCTGGGGGGCAAACCCTCAAGACTAGTGCCGGATTTGCAAAACTGCAATCCGTAGCTCTGGATGATGTCGATTCTCCAACAGTCACTCTGGAAGTCGAGGAGTTACATAACTTCTTTGTCGGCAATGCCCAGGTACTGGTACACAATGGGCCCTCCGGCAAAAGCTTCGACGATCTGACGCGCAAGCTCAACAGAATTTATCGCGTCGTTGAAACCCTGCTGGACGGGTCCAAGAGGGTGATCTATGTCGGGCAAACGTGGCAGACATTGGAGGAGCGATTCGCGCAACATCTCCGCACGAAACCACACTGGCAAAATCGGACCTTGAACATTGAACTGGAGGTGGAAGGTAAATGGACCAATTTCGAAACCGCGGTGTGGGAGCGGCACACCATCGAGGTTTACAAACTACAAAATCCGGCGCTCGAAAACGACGCTGAGCCTCTTGCCGAGGGAACGTTTAACCGGCTGAAGCGGTTCTTTCAAGGATGTTGATATGGGTTGGTGGAAAAACGGTAACGACCTGCTGGGCGACGGTCCGGCCGATTTGTTCATGGATGGGCTTAGGGAATTTGTCACCGGACACGACAAACCGACCTGGCAAGAGTTTCTCGATGCGCTGGATGCTGCGCTAGGCACATCCCGCCGGTTACACGCCGTACTTGGCAGTGGTGTTGAGTTGCGCAGCAACCCGGCTCGGGCGAATGCATTGCTCAGGGATCGCTTGGCCGCCATTATCGCGCAGGTGACCGGGCATTACCGGGAACGCCGCGAGCGCGATGCTACTGCTTCAGAGATTGTCGGGACGGCTCGCTTTTCGCTGAGCGGATCGCCGGAAAAGTATCTCTGTTCCGAGGGTGAGGTACCGCAGTTGGAGAACCTGATGTTAGAAGAACCGGCGGGGGAGGGGGAGACGAAGGAGTGACGTGGAATATATGCTCGAGCTGCCCAGGATGTGGGTTGATACGATCATGCAACCTGAGTTCGAAGGCGACGTCGAGATGGTTCGGCAAGCCCTGTTTCAATACAGCGGCGACGCGGGATTTGAGCCGCCAAGGGTGGAAATTTTGAGAATCTCTACCCCCTCACCAGTGCACGTAACCGTGCGACCAAACCTGCTACTGACTGAAACTCACGAACACGTAATCTTACCCTCAAGCGATAGTTGTCGAAGTTGCGGACTCCATAGGCTTGGCGTTGGAGGACTTCCATCTTGGTGTGAAAGCCTTCGGTGATGCCGTTGTTCCTGGTAAAGAGCCGCATCGTGGCGGTCCCAACGGACCGGGAGGAGAGGGTCTGGCCGAGTTGCAACGAACTGAGCCAGGCCGGCCGGGGGACCGTTTGCGCTCCGCCACGTCGCGACCTACTGCTTCGTGGCCTAAGCCGCCTCAGACGTTCGGTGCATGGTCAACCAGCAGACTATTACGGAGTCAGGCCACCTGCCGTTCCAGGATCGATACTGAGTGGAGGATCGTCTCGACGGCGATATCGACTCCGAGGCCGGTGTTGATCATGAGATGGAAATAATGACGGGCGGGCCAATCCACGTCGAAGTACTTCTTGATGTACTCGGCGCGATCGCGGTCTACTGCTTCCGCCAATTCGAGCGCTTCGGATTCCGTCTTCCCCTCGGATCGCAGGCGGCGTACCTTCTCGTCAAAGGAGGCGTACACGAAAACGTGGAAGGCGTCGGGACGGTCGCTCAGGTAGTAAGCCGAACCCCGTCCGACGATGACCGCGTGCCCCTGCTCGGCCGCGGAGAGCACCACCCGCTGAGCCATCTGGCGGATGCAATCGGCGTCCACCATTTTCAGGCGGGGGGCGTTTAGGGTCCCTTCAAAACTACCCCGCATGAACGCCTTGAATAGGCGGTACTGCAAGGAGTCCCGCTTCTCTTCGTGCTCTTCCACGGCTAGGCTAGGACAATCCATCAGGCGAGCGATTTCTTCGGTCAGCAAATGATCCCAAAGCTTCCAGCCCAGACGATCCGCCACCTTGCGCGCGATTTCCGCGCCGCCAGACCCGTACTCCCTTTCGATGGTAACCAGTCGAACCATGGTTCCTCCTTCAACTCTACGCCTCCAGCGACGGCCCGCGCTACAGGATCCCCGGCGGCCATGCGGGCTCAGCCCACGGCCACCTCTCCACCAGCGGACGGATCGTTCGTACGCATGACGAAGGAGAGTAAAAACATGATTACGGCGCCAATGGCGAGCACTTTATAGGCGTCCACATAGGAGAGCAGCAGCGCCTGGTTCTGCATCGACTGATAGATCATCCCATGCGCCTGATGCAGGGCATCGGCGGCGCTGGTTCCCGACTGAGTGAGCTGCCGGCTGAGCGCCCCCGCCTGGTTCCGAAAGACCTGATCGTAATTCGAGGTGTGGGACGAGAGCATCGACTGGTGAAATTGCGACCGCCGCGCGAGGAGCGTGGTTACCATCGAGGTTCCTACGCTGCTGCCGATGTTGCGCATGAAATTGATCAACCCGGCGGCATCGTTGCTCTTTTGTGCGGAGATTCCCACATAACTCGCCAGGGTAACCGGAACGAACAGAAATGGCAGCGGGGCGGCCTGGCCCACCCGCAGCCACATGGCCACCGGGAAGCTGATATCCAGATTGATGCGCCTGGTGGAAACGAACATCGCAATCGCCATCGAACCCCAGCCAAAAGCGATCA
>Ga0126381_100006925_pt1 | contig 12587 bp, 11 predicted proteins | sample PanSoiMetPlot_28_FD_96465 | JGI IMG/M metagenome (GOLD analysis project Ga0126381, IMG submission 96465) | Tropical forest soil microbial communities from Panama - MetaG Plot_28 | ecosystem: Environmental > Terrestrial > Soil > Tropical forest > Bulk soil | place: Panama | collected 2016-02-17
AGCCGGAAAATAGGTGACCATCCCGAACCTCCTGCCACAATTGAATTTGGCAAGCGTACAATTCTTCGCTTTTCGACGTTTGACAGTGTTTTTAACTCCCGGCAGCACTCGCGGAGAGAGCTTGTCGATTCGATAATGGCTGTTTGCCGTAGCGGACCCCAAGTTTCTCCGACAGAAACCTGCTGCCACTATCTGGTTCTGTTGCCCGAATTCAAAAACTTTGTCGCTGAATTTCGTCCCGTTGCTCGAGTTGGAGGGGAAGAACATAACGAAAGCGGAGCTGATCCGAGCGCTTGAGCCTTTCGACGCAAGCGCGATGGTTGGGATCAGGCATCACGAACATCATATTTTTAACATTCAGAGAGTCGAACTGACAGCTGCCACTCCGTGCCACAAAGGGAAAAGCAATAAAGAATAAGCTAAGATGGCGGCAGTAGGAGTCCCACTCGCTGACTGGCAAGATCTTCTCTCAGAGGGAATTATGAGAAGAATGCATCGCAACGTGGGCACTGTTCGCAACGTCTTCTTTGGCTGGAGAATCAGCCTTTCTGAATTTCTATGTTTAGGCGTAGGCCTGTTCGTCCTGATCATCGCGGCGGCCTCTCATAAATTTTCAGTGTGTGCCAAAGAAGATTCGGCGTCTGCATACATCTTGTATAACGGCAAAGTTTTCACCGCTGAGCCGGACCGCCCGTATGCAGAAGCGGTTGCCATTCAAGGTGAGAAGATTGTCGCCGTAGGAACTCTACCGGAAGTGATCAAATCCGTTCTGTCCAATGCCCCGCGCGTTGATCTAAAGGGCAAATCGCTCTTCCCCGGGTTTGTCGATTCGCACAGCCATTCGATCCATGGCGGCATCGAAAGAATCTCCGCAGATGCAACCGAACACGTGAAATCTCTTGCCGATCTACAGCCCTTTGCGAAAGAAGCGATGGAATCGGGACGCGGAATGCGCGGCGATATTCTCGAAATTCTAGGCATCCCTCTGGAATTCTGGTCTCACCCCAAGGAACTCAACGATACTTTCAGCAAGGGTCCCTACGAACACCAGGCTGTGCTCCTACGTGGTATGGATGGCCACACCTGTTGGGCAAACCAGGCCTTCTTGAAGCGCGCAGGAATCACCAGCGATTATCTGAAAGGTCTTTCTGAGGGAGAACGTAGCTATTACGGCATTGCAAGAAATTTTGCGCCGACCGGATTCCTCGTCGATAAGGGAATGGATAAAGCTTTGCCTTTACTTCCCAAAGCAAATGATGATCGCTTGCTGGCCGCAGGGCGCGCGGCCCTCGAATACAATTACAGTCTCGGTATCACAGCGTGGTTGGACCCGCTCGCCACTGATGATGTTTTAAAGACGTACAAGCTCTTGGCGGATCGCGGCGAGCTGCGTTCCCAGGTGGACGCTTTTCCGCAGCTCTTCGCGAAAGACCCCGCTGGCGAACTTGCTGCGTTGCAAAAAACCCGTGAGCTGTACAAAGGTGTTCCGAACCTTCACGTGAGCGGCCTCAAGGTCTTTGCAGACGGTGTTGTGGAATATCCGTCACAAACCGCGCATCTCACTAAGCCCTACAAAAATACCGGGCGCAACGGAGAGTTGCTATTTGACCCGAAGGAATTCGCAACATTATGCGTTGCCGCGGACAAGCAAGGGCTTATCATCCACGTGCATGCTCTGGGCGACGGCGCTGTCAGGGCCGCGCTGGACGGAATCGAGGCGGCCCGCAAAGCAAATGGCCATTCCGGCCTACCGCACACGCTCACTCACGAACAGTTCGTCGCCCCCGAAGATTTTCCGCGATTCCGGGAGCTTGGCGTGATCAGTGCGCTACAGCTTCTGTGGGCCGAAGCCAGTCCAGACACCATAGAAATCGTGAAACCCTATCTCGACCCCAGTATCTACAAGTGGCAATATCCGGCGCGCTCGATTCTCGATAATGGTGGCATCGTCTCAGGCGCCAGCGACTGGCCAGTATCCAGCGCCAATGTATTCCGAGCCATTTATCAGGCGGAAACCCGGAAGGGCTCGGAAGGGGTGCTGGATGCTTCTCAAGCCATGCCGCGTGAAGCGATGTTTTACGCATATACGCGGAATTCCGCCCGCGCCATGAATTTGCTGGACGTGATTGGCAGTATCGCTCCGGGGAAACGTGCTGATCTCGTCCTCATCGATCGCGATGTTCTCACCATTCCTCCGGAAGAAATGCGCGAAGCCAAAGTGCTGTGGACCATGGTCGCCGGCCGGACGGTGTGGCAGGACCCGTCATACACACCCCAAAATCCGTATTGAAACTTTGGTCTCCTTGCTCGCACCTTCAAAAATTCTGGCTCGACCCACACTACGCCGCATCATTTCGGCTGAAGTTCGATGTTCCTGTACTTGTCAAATCCCCTGGCGGTGTAGACCTCTCCGAGCATAATCCTGAACAGCTTCTCGGTCCCCAACTCGTCTTTTACCTCCGCTGCGAGCCTCATCGTTGACATTCCGTTACCGTGACCCTGTCTCCGATGTGGAATTTCGACTTATTGTTGGAATACTGGGGGAGGTCCGCTAACCCGCTTCCATTTCAGGCTGACATTTACTTCGGCACGGTTGGCGATCTTAATGAAGGGAATGTTCTTGTTCATGCCGTAGTCTTTGCGATCGAAGGCCATTGTGCCGTCGATGCTCCCGGACGTTGATCCCTTGCCGTTGTCTGTAAGAGTGAGTGTTTCTGACTTCGTGACGTCACGAATGGTAAAGTCGCCTTCCAAGTCGAATGTGTTTGGACCGGTCTGAACAACTTTCGTGGATTTGAACGTGATCATGGGGGAGTCCTTCGCGTTAAAGAAATCCTTACTCTTTAATTTGTTGTTTTTCATACCGCTGCCGGTGTTCACACTGTCTGCTTGAATCTCGATGTCTAAAACGCCGCTCCTCACATCCGTGGACGAAAACTTCATGCTTGCGTTCCATTTGTCAAAGGTACCTTTGATGGGGACCGAAGACTCGACACCAAATTTGATGGTGCTTTCCACGGGCGTAACTTCGTATACCGGAACCTGTGCACGGTTTGCTGAGGGCAACGCGCAAAACACAAGCAGACAGAGAACGACCATCGCTGAGTCGCGAGTTCTTGCTCTCGCAAGATCCAGCTCACTGTTAGTGCGGGACCAGTTTTCTTTTGCTGCAAACCTATTTGCCAACACACTGCGTTTCGATTTCATGGATGCGCTACCTCCGGATCGCTCTCGCATTTTGTTTGATAAACGCCAGGGATTTCCTCGATGTCATAACGAGCTCGGCCTCACGACGAGCCGAGTAGACTGCTTCGTTGTTCACCCGAACAGCGCCCGGATCAAAGGAGGTCGAATGGCCCGCCTTCAAGGTAGAACGGCAGCAATGGTCGCGACCAGTTCCAGGCGATAAGCCCAGCAAATCGGCAATGAGAATTACTGCTTGGACGGCTGTTCCAACATTGCTGCAAAATCTGTCCGTTAGCTCAATCGAAAGGAGACTAACGATGATCACCTCATTTATAGAAAGACTGACTTATTACCCAGTAAAGACTACCGATGCTCAAAACGGGCGCAACGGTGACCTGGAAATCGGTTCCCCCGGCGCAGCGCCGCGCGCAGCAGACATGAACCTCCTAGAATCTATCGGATTTAGCCGCGGACGGCAGTCCCTGGATCATTCGGTTTGGTACAACGGTGCACTAATGACCTTTCTGGCTACCGGTGAAGACACGCAAGGACAGTTCGGGTTGATCGAGGTGTTTGGTACGAGAGGCAATGTTCCGCCCCCGCATATCCATCACAAGGAAGATGAGATCTTCTATGTATTGGAGGGCGAGATTGTCGTTTCGGTCGGCGATCACACAATGAAGGGCACGCCCGGCACCATGATCTTCTTACCGCGCGACGTGCGTCACTCGTTCACCATCGAATCCGAGCAGTTCCGGATGCTTAATCTTGTCACCCCCGCCGGATTTGAAGCGTGGTTCAGGGAATTCGGTGTACCGGCGCCCGCAATGACGTTGCCGCCGCCGGCAAATGAACCTGCATACGGCGAGGTACAAAGAATGCTAGAGGCCGCTCCGCGATATGCCATAGAATTTGTGTTGCCATAAACACCATGAGCGGAACTTTCTGACGAGCAACGAAGATGGAGGAGCAAGCCCCGTCACGGGACAAGGTTGGGCAACATTGCGGTGTCCGAACTGACGATCGCGGGCGGGGCGCGACTGATGGCGTGCCTGCCCATAGCCACAACCATTATGATTAGGGGATCAGGACGCCAACGCGTTATGCGTGATCACGCCAGCGGCCATCGGTCCCCAGTAGTTCCGCGATTGTGCCGGCGTGTTGGCAGCGGCGGCAAGTAGTCCGCCGGATCAGGCGAGGGTGATAGAGATCGTGCGGCGTTGCGGCCTAACGCCCCGCGGTGGGCTAAATTTCAGGGAAGCCGCCGCGCTTTCAATTGTTACTTTCAAGCACCGTTTCCGTGGATAATCTGCCCATGGCGCAGCTGGAGAACTTTCGCCTGAAAGTATTTCGTGCCGTCGCAGAACACCTGAATTTTCACAAGGCGGCGGAGCAGTTATTCCTGACCCAACCGGGAGTGACTTTGCAGATCAAAGCGCTGGAAACCGATCTTGGCGTGCGCCTGTTCGATCGCAAGGGCGGAACAGTTTCTCTGACTCGGCAAGGTTCCATTTTGCAGACTTATGCCAACAAGCTTGCGGCCCTGGTTTCCGAAGCTGAACGAGAGCTCGGCTGCAAGGATGGCAAAGTTTCTGGAGGGCTGTCGCTTGGAGTTTCGACGACTATCGCGCAGTACGTGCTCGCTAGACTACTAAGAGCTTTCCTCGCCGAGTATCCACTTATCGACCTCACACTCCATAGCGGTAACACCAGCGAAATTGTGCGCCTGCTGTTGGATGGGAAGGTCTCAGTCGGCCTCATTGAAGGCCCCGCGCGCGACCGGGGCGTGCGCACCGAACCCTTTATGGAAGACGAACTCGTGCCTATAGCCCCTCTGTATACTCCATCCGACGACTTATCCCGGAGCGAGTTCGTGAAAGAGAAACTGATGATTCGTGAACACGGCTCCGGCTCGCGCCAGGTCGTCGAGACGGCTCTTAAGAAGGCCGGCTATCCGCTGAAGGCCTTCAAGAATGTAGTGGTTCTGGACTCCACGGAAGCGATCAAGTCAGCGGTCGAAGTCTCCGATGGAATCGGGTTCGTCTCGCGCTGGGCTATTTCCAAAGAACTGGAGTTGGGGACGCTCAAAGTAGTCAAGGTGGAAGGCGTTAGAGCGACGCGGCATTTTAACGTCGTAACGCGCACAGGACCGGAACCGCAAGGCCCGGCCGGAGCGCTCCGAACCTTTGCGCTGGAGCGTGCACGTCTTCTTTCCGACGCGCCGCCACACAGACCAGGCACAAACCGGTCCAGCTGATAAGCAAACTTAATTAGCAACGAGAATTACTGCTCAGACCTACCTCGCGCGTGCGCATCTCATCCTGTGGACTCGTTCTAAAGGAGGCCACATGACCACACACGTCGAGACAGTTATTGTTGGGGGCGGGCAAGCAGGACTGGCAGTCAGCCACTACCTGAAGCGGCAGAATCGGCCGCACATGGTAATGGAGCAAGCCGAGAAACCCGCAAACGCGTGGCGCAATCACCGCTGGGATTCCTTCACACTGAATACACCGAATTGGCAATCCGGGTTGCCGGGAGTGGAGATCCCTGGCTCAAATCCAAACGGGTTTCTCTCGCGAGAAGAAATAGTTGCTTACCTCGAGAATTATGTCAGCAGGCTTCAGTTGCCGGTGAGCTACGGAGTTCAAGTTCAGACCGTCATTCCAAAATATTCGGGCCGCGGATATGTCCTTGAGACCAGCGCTGGGCGCTTTGAAGCGATAAACATCGTCATCGCAACAGGCTTTTATCAGAAACCGAAGATGCCTGCGCTTAGCGCGGATTTTCCACGAGAGATAAAACAGATTCACTCCGACGAATATCGAAACCCGCAATCCCTGCCTGACGGTGCTGTCCTCGTGGTGGGCAGCGGGCAGTCAGGCGCGCAGATTGCCGAAGAACTTTATCAAAGTGGCAAGAAGGTCTATCTGTCCGTGAGTAGCGCGGGACGCGTTCCCCGGTGCTATCGCGGTAAAGACGCCAACTGTTGGCACGAACGCATGGGAGACTACGAGCGCCGAGTTGATCAGCTCCCGTCACCGCAGGCCAAGTTTGCCAGCAAGCCCATGATCTCCGGGAAAGATGGGGGCCACACTCTGAATCTCCACCAGTTCGCTCGCGATGGCGTGATTCTGCTCGGACGGATTCAAGGCGTGCGCGACCACAGTATACGGCTGGCTCAGGACTTGAAAGCAAACCTGGCTCGTGCCGACCAAATTGAAGCCGATTTCGTGAAGAAGATCGACGAGTTCATCGCCAAAAATGACATCGAAGCGCCCGAAGAAACCCTTTCGGGATTGAAGCATGGCTACGAAGTCAACGAAGTGTCAGAACTGAACCTGATAGACGCCAACATTCATACAGTGATCTGGGCAACCGGTTACAGTTTTGATTTCAGCTTGGTTCGGCTTCCTCTTTTCGACACCGATGGTTATCCCATACAAAACCGCGGCGTCACCGATTACCCCGGCTTGTACTTTGTTGGTCTACCGTGGCTCCACAACGCAAGATCCGGATTGCTTTTTGGTCTGACTCAGGATGCGTCTCACGTCGCTGCTGCCATCGACGAGGACGCGCGGCAGCGTGGCCGAGTTCGCAACGCGTCGAAACTACAAAAGCCAGTCAAGCCCAAAAAAGAACCCCGAAATTGCCAAAAAGGTCGCACTCATGACCGGCGGGACGAGCGGCACCGGCGCTGCTACGGCGCAACGCACTTGAGGCGCCGTCGCACCTCGTGTCTGGACATGGCGCGATAAACTCGCGAATCGTCGACGAGTGAAATTACGGGGCTGATCCTCTGAATTCTGCGGCACTAAAACATAATATTGACAGAAATCGTTAGTTTCTTGTCTGTTGTCGCGCGGGTCAAAACATTCAGGCATGCCTACAAAGCAATTCAGAAGGTGTGAAGAACTTGCTCCGCCAAATGTAAAAAGTGGCGTGCCTTAGCCACAAAAGAGAAACCAACGTGAACGCTCTGGAGTCCCTGCTACAACGCAACAGCTCGGCAGTCTGCCAATGGCAAATTGATGCCTTCGCTCCCAAGGGCGCTGCCAAATGTAAAGGCGATCAACATTGGTTCCGATGACATGCGTGTCGATCCTGCCGATGTGCTTTGGATTAAACCGGGCGAGGCCGTCGCGATGCGTAATATCGGCGGGCGAATCACGCCGGGATTGTTGGAGCAGTTGGGGCTACTTGGGCGACCTTTTTATGGGCCTCCGTCGCTCCGGTGGGTCTCCTGCCCGACGCTTGGAACGTGCGACTCATTCCCCATTATTCTCTGGGCGTTTGGTCGTCATCAGCGACATGAGACTCGGTCTCCTGGGTGTACTACTCGCTCGCGGGGTATCGCGGCTCGCAGCCGACCGTGTCGCATGGGGTATGAGCGCTCGGGGCAGCATTTGCCCTCACGACAAGATGTTCAGGCAGTGGCTCATGAGTTCAATCGAAGCTCGTTCAAGCCGCCCGGAAGATCGAATACTGGGTCTCTTTGCCGCGCTACATGATCGATTCGATTCTGAAGGCTACTATGGCTGCGCATTTATTAGGGCGAGCATCGAGTATCCCTTTCCCAATCATCCTGTTCACCGTGCGGCTCGAGAGCACAAGGAGATGATTCGCTCGTATCTCCGGGGCCTGGCTGCAGAAGTGGAAGGAGCAGATCCCGTGACTCTTTCCGAGCAGCTTTACCTGTTGGTGGAAGGTGCTATCACCGCCTCACAGCTGCACGGCGAGCCGTGGCCGGCCGAATATGCGCGGCAAGCGGCCGAGAAATTGCTCGCCGGCGCGTCTGTTGGGCCTCATCGGACGGCTGATACAAATACGTTCGCCCGTGCTGAGCGTGCACACGAGAGATGCGAGACGTATCCGGTTCGTGGTTCCGATCGTGGTCGACAGAAAATGCCTCACGTGAAGAATGAGCGGTAACGCACGCTTATCCGCAGCTTTCACAGTGGGCATTCTTCCGCGCCTTCAGGATGATGGGGTGATGGTTCACAATCCATTTTTCCATCTTCACCACCAACTCCGCCAAAGAGTAGCCTAGTTCGGTGAGTTCGTACTCGACTCGCGGTGGAACCTCAGGGTAACTGATTCGTTTCACGATCCCGTTCTGCTGCATCTCTCGCAGCGTCTGCGTGAGCATCTTCTGTGAAATGCCCTGCACTTTCCTTTTGAGTTGCCCGGTACGGGTTTTGCTGTCGTAGAGCGCGCAGAGGAGCAGCATGCTCCATTTGCTTCCAATGAGTTCCAGGACTTCGCGGGAGGAGCAGTTCGGGTCGAAAAGGTTGGCTTTCTTTCTTGGCCTGGTCGGCATGTCTAATTATTACCATAAGGTGCGTACTGGATCAAGCAAAAGGTACATGCTATTGTGACACTATTGCGCGAGAGTCGAACAAATGCGCTTTCGCAGAACGGAGCTTTTCATGGAATCAAAAACAGCAATTGTTACTGGGGCCTCAAGCGGGATCGGGTTGGGCATTGCCCGAGTACTATTGAACAAAGGCTATCACGTGGTGGCCACGGCGAAAAACATCACGAAGGCTGGAGTGCTCGAATTCTCCGAACATTGCATTCTGGTGGACGGGAACGCGGCAAACCCGGTTCTGGGCGTAAAACTCTGTGAAGCAGCAGTGGCCAGAACCGGGAGGATCGATCTGCTCGTAAACAACGCGGGAATTTTCGTGCCGGGCAACTTTCATGAATACACCGAGGAGCAGTACCGGGCGATTATGTCCACCAACGCCGATGGCTTCTTTTATGTAACGCAGCCTGCCGTCCGTCAGATGCTCAAGCAGGGCGGTGGCCATGTGGTAAGCATCTCAAGTACTTTGGCCGTGCAACCGGTGAAGGGGCTCAACGCTTTCGGAACATACTTCAGCAAAGGCGGGATCAATACCGTCACCAAGAGTCTTGCGATTGAGTATTCGGACAGAGGCATCCGCTTCAATGCCATCGGCGCGGGAATCATCGATACCCCCATGCATAAAAGAGAGGGCCACGAGGCGCTGAAGATTCTCCATCCGATTCACAGGCTCGGAACAGTGCAAGAAATCGTGGATGTTTTGCTGTTTTTGGAGAAAGCGACGTTTGTGACCGGAGAAGTCGTGCACGTGGATGGTGGCGCGCATGCCGGCAAGTGGTAAAACAGGATTGCCCTTGATCGGATACTCTCCGCTCGTGTTCGAGGCCAATGACGTTCTCGCGAAGAACCGGGTCTCCTGGTTTTGGTCAGCGTGATGGGAGGGTATTCGAAATGTACTCCTGGCTACCTTTTTCTGAATTTGCTGACGTACTTCGAGTTGGCTCGCACTAAGCGAGCCAACGCAGCGAAAACGGAGTGAGCGGCTCCGGACTGACGATGGCCAGCTCGTTTCCCCATCACGACAACCGCAGCGCTGGACGCGCGGACATAAGTCTACAGAAACATCTGATTCAACACACTTTTCAGCGACAACCCCAGCGCACGCAGGTCGAAGCAAAAAGAGAGGCTATATCCTGACAAATCCTCAGCTAAGCTCCCGAGCACGTGGCCAGACGCCGGCAGTTGTTCCCCGAAGAGTCACTGCGATTTGCGCCGCTCCTCCAAAGGAACCGCGGACATGAACGAATTCTGTGCCAGAGATAGAATGCCCAAGACAAATAAACGTGCTCAGTGCCGATCCAAGGATGATTTAGTTCCGTTTTGCGGATAGGAAACAGAAAGGAAGTGCGGTACAAACGGAGTTGCATTGGAATTCAGAAAAGGCGGGGGAGAAAACGTGACGGGGACAAACCAAGTAGCAGATTCGATATTGCAGGCGATAGGGAACACGCCGCTGGTGCGGCTAAAGAAGGTGGTGTCGCCGGGGATGGCGGACGTGCTGGTGAAATTGGAATATTACAACCCCACTGCATCGTACAAAGACCGCATGGCGTCGGCGATGATCGAAGGAGCGGAAGCGCGCGGGGACTTGCGTCCGGGAATGCGTGTGGTGGAGTGGACGGGAGGAAGCACGGGGTCGTCACTGGCTATGGTTTGCGCGATCAAGGGTTACCGCTTTACGCCGATTTCGTCAGACGGATTCTCCGAGGAGAAGTTGCGCACGATGCGGCTGTTCGGCGGGGACTTGGAGATTTTGCCCGCACCGGGAGGCAAGCTCGTGCCAGACCTATACCGGCAGATGAAGCGACGCGCAGAAGAGTTGGCGCGCGAGCCGGAGACGTTTTACACCGACCAATTTCATAACGAAGATGCGATCCAGGCGTACATGGGAATCGGGCGTGAGCTCATGGAGCAAGCGGGCATAGAGCTAACCGCGTTTTGCGGTGGGGTGGGCACGGCGGGAATGCTCGTTGGGGTTTCGCGAGCGCTGAAAGCGTCGGGATGTCATGCGCGAATCGTGGCGCTGGAACCGACGACGTCGCCCGCATTGAGTACCGGAAAAGGCGGTGCGCATCGAGTCGAGGGGATCGCCGCGGGATTCCGGCCACCGCATTTGAAGGATGAGGATTTCGACGAAGTGCGCACGGTGGAGGAAGGGGAAGCGCGCGAAATGGCGCGGCGGTTGGCCAAAGAGGAGGGGATCTTTGCGGGCACGTCGTCGGGGCTGAATGTGGTGGCGGCACTAAAGCTGGCGCAGGAATTGCCGCGCGGAAGTACGGTGGCGACCGTGGCTGTGGACAGCGGGTTCAAGTATTTGGCGGGGGACTTGTACCGAGGGTAGAGAGCGTGGCGACAGGGCACCGCCGCGAATGCCAGGGACACTCCTTCGCGGCGCAAAGTTCGTAGTCCAACCCAAAATCGGGTACTGCTACGGTCGATTTGAGCGGGTGACGGCTGCAAGCGGCGTTGAATCAGCGAGGCTTAAGATATAATATTTGGGTTCGATTCCCATCGCCCGCTCCATCCATCCTATTGAATCAATTCACTTTCCGGTTCGGTTTGTAGTCCAAAATAGTCCAAAATCCCGGCCACCTTCTCGACCGCGCGTCGCTGCGCGTCGCCGATCACGTGAGAGTAGATGCCCAGGGTGATGCTCGGATCCGCGTGTCCCAACTGCGCTTGAGCCGCGGAAACCGGCGCTCCAGATTCCACCAGCATGCTGGAATGCGTGCGCCGGAACGAGTGTAAACCGCAGCGCTGGATCTTCAACCCGTCCAGGATCGGGCAGAGCCGGTGCTCGACCACGTTGTTCGACGACGGCGGGCGGTTATTCCGGGTGACGAACAAGAATCCTCCCGGATTCGGACGCCAGTTGCGCACGTAGTCTTGCAGGATGCGCGCAAGCGGTTCCGGCATCGGCACTGTCCGGACACTGCTCGTCGTTTTTGGACTCTGGGTTTTGCCGTACCATGCAGACCGTCTTACCTGGATCATGCGACGCTCGAAATCCAGGTCATTGATTTGCAAGCCCAACAATTCGCCGGCGCGTATTCCGGTCATCGCGGCTAGCGTGAAAAAAGTCTTCCACGGTTGAGGTGCCGCAGCGACGATTGCTCGAACCTGATCCGCGGTGAAGAATCGGGCTCCGCGGTGCTCCGCGTTAGTGGGCAAGGCCAACGACTGGATGCGGACCGGCTCACAGAGATATTTCCACTCCCTGGCCTTGGTCATGATCGCGGAGAGTGTGCCCAGGACGTTCAGCAGCGTTTTTTTCGCCACTTTGGGGGCAACACGGGTGACGAATGCCTGCTGCACCTCCGGACCAATCTGATCAAGATGCAGGTTGCCGAGCCAAAAGTCTCCAGCTTCGATGCTTCAGTCCTGATCACTTGAGTCCGGTTGATTTTGGTTTTTGCTTCTGAGCGCCCCGCCCCCTCACTTCACAGCAGCGATGGACGGGTTGCTGCGCACGTCCCACCCGCCGCCGAGGGCGCGGAAGGTGCGCACGGCAGCTCGATCCGCATCCGCTCGGGTGCTCTCTGCGTCATCTCGCGCAACGAGAAGCTGACGAGCCGCGTCCAGAACATCGGTCAGCGGGATTGCTCCGGCCTTGTAGGCCCGCTCCGAAAGGTCGCGCGCTCGTGTAAGAGAGGCAACTTCACCCTGCAACTCTTGTAGGCGCACCTGCGTTTGTGCAAGTTCCGTCAATGCGTTCTCGATGTCTTCCGTAGCTCTCAAGGCCGCCTGACGGTACTCTGCAAGCGCCTGGGCATAGGCGCCGCGCGACTGGGCGACCTCGGCGGCGACCTTTCCAAAATCGAAAAGCCGCCACCGCAACGCTCCCGCCCCAATGGGCTGGAACGCCTTCCCATTAAAAAGAGTGCCCCCGTTGATACTGTCGAAACCAAGCGCGCCAGAAAGCGAAATCTTCGGGTAATAATCCGAAATCGCAACGCCAATTCGCTCGTTCGACGCGGCAAGCCGGCGCTCGGCCGCGATAATGTCGGGCCGGCGGCGTAGGACGTCGAGAGGC
>Ga0126381_100006926_pt1 | contig 12587 bp, 11 predicted proteins | sample PanSoiMetPlot_28_FD_96465 | JGI IMG/M metagenome (GOLD analysis project Ga0126381, IMG submission 96465) | Tropical forest soil microbial communities from Panama - MetaG Plot_28 | ecosystem: Environmental > Terrestrial > Soil > Tropical forest > Bulk soil | place: Panama | collected 2016-02-17
AAGTCGGACTCGCGAGCAAACTGCTCGAGATTCCCCACAGCAAAGTCACCGGCCCCACGCTTCAATTCGCAAACGGTCCCTTTCGCCCCTTCGATCTCAGCCGACTAAAAACGCGGTTTCCGTACATTGCCATGATTCCTCAGGTTCGCTTTCTGGAGCTCATCACTCGCGAGGCCGCGAAGTATCCAGAATTCAGATTGATAATGCACGCCCAAGTGCAGCACCTCATCGAGGAAAATGGAACAATCGCGGGCGTGCGCTACCTCGGCGACGACGGCGCAGAACACGAACTTCGTGCCATATTGACCGTTGGCACTGACGGCCGCTTTTCCATCGTTCGCCGCCTCGCTGGCTTCGAACCCATCAAGACCGCCCCGCCGATGGACGTCCTCTGGTTCCGGCTGCCAAAGCTGCCGGGCGAACCGGAGGTCACTGGTGGAGCTTTTGGCGGCATCGGCGGCGGCCGCATTTTTATCGTGCTCGAACGCCATGACCATTGGCAGGCTGGCTTGGTCTTTCCTAAGGGTCAGTATCAGGCGTTGCGTGCGCAGGGTGTCGAAGCCATTCGCAAAAGCATGCTTGAAACCGAACCTCGTTTTGCGAAGCATGCTGAATCGCTGACCGATTGGCAGCAGTTTACCCTGCTCTCCGTCGAATCCAGCCGCTGCCCCCTGTGGCACAAGCCGGGCGTGCTCATTATCGGGGATGCCGCGCATGTGATGTCCCCCGTCGGAGGCGTGGGAATTAATTACGCTGTCCAGGATGCTGTGGTTGCCGCCAACGTCGTGGCAAGTCCATTGAAATCCGGGGCCATCTCTGAAGCTCATCTGGCCGAAGTCCAACGCCAGCGCGAGTGGCCCACTCGGGTCATCCAGCGCATGCAATCCATCATGCAAGACCGGCTGATGGTTCGCGCTCTCGAATCCACGCGCCCCGCCATTGTGCCGTGGCAATTCAAACTCTTTGTCAAAATCCCGTTCTTGCGCGACATTCCATCTCGCTTGATCGCTTTCGGCCCTCGCCGCGTCCGCCTTGAGGAAGCTTAGAGGCCAACACCTCGAGCCTGATGCCTTCCGCGCTCATAGAGAATCCACAAACCAGCTCGTTTTTAGTGCGCCATCACGATCAAGCAAAGCCTCCGACGCCACGATTTCCGTGTGGATGCAAGGTTTTTGCGCCAAGACTGCTCGATAATGGCTATGCCGAACTCCCAATTGTCCTGCAACAGTTGCACCAAAAGGTTTGGCTCGCCGGGCGAACTTGCAACCCGTCGGTTAAGAGCCTCGAACCCCAATTAATCACAACTTGACAACGTGAAATAGCTGAGATCGTGGCGGATTACCCTTTTACCGCGGCCCGCCGCTGACGGCTGACCACAACCGTCGGCGTCATGTCCACCAGCGCGTGAATCTCGAGGCCGCCGGCTCGCACCACCGGATGTTTCGACATCAACTGGATAGGGTGGTTCAGATCGCGCGCTTCCAGCACGTAGAGTCCGCCGATTTTTTCTTTCGTCTCGACGTGGGGGCCATCAATCACTGACACTTTGCCGTTCACCATACCTAACGTAGCGGCGTTCCGGGCGCTCTCGAGCCCTTCCGCCGCCCACACGTACCCGCTCGCGCGCAGTTCGTCCGTGTAGGCAAACACTTCGTCGAGCGCCACGTCTCTGGCTTTCGGGCCTAGCGTCCCAGCCTTCTTCTCCTACATAAGCCAGGCAAATGTATTTCGTGACTTCCTCCCAATGTCAGATTTGTGATGACTAGCGCTTTTTCACCGTTCCGCGGAGCACCTTTTCGACACAGTTCTGCTGCTGCCTACCTTACTCCTGCAAGCGCCGCCCCGGGGTCCAGCCTCCCTCAAGCTTTGGCTGCGGCCCCCCGGCGCCTTTCGCTCGCCTGCAATGCGCCGGACATATCTGCAAGCGGACGAATTTCAAATCCCGCGGCCGCAATCCCGGGATGCTTGGAGATGAGTTGAATGGCCTCGTCCAAGTCCTTTGCTTCCAAGATGAGCAGCCCGCCAAGCTGCTCCTTCGTCTCCATGAAAGGCCCGTCGGTCACGAAGGGCTTGCCGTTCTTCACGCGCACAGTGGTCGCGGTCCGGGCGCTCTCGAGCCCTTCCCCGCTCAGAAAGTGGCCCTTCGCGCGCAGCACCTGATCATAGGCGAAACACGCGTCCATGAACGCATTGCGTTCCGCTTCGGTCAGCGCTTCGAACTTCTTTTCGTCCAAGTAAGCTAGGCACACGTATTTCACGGTTTCTCTCCTTTACGCCTTCTGGACGGCCGGAGCCATCCTCACAAATTAGTCGCACGGCCCGGTTGCATTTCGACATTCCTTTCAGAAATTCTGACTCCAGCTCCGCCAGCCGTTTTTCGGGGAACCGGCGCTGCTGCGCTTGGCTGGTCAGGGCCAATGCCTGCGCAAAGGAGACCCGGGCTTGCTCGGTTTGCCCCAGCTGGGACAGGAAGGTTTCTCCTGCTCGGAATTCCACTTGGCTTTTCTCGGAGCTAGGGCATAAGACGGAAGCCCACAGATTCACTTCGAGTGTTCTTGAATGCGATAAGCACATCGTCGGTCACCGGCGACAATGTGTTCCACCCGCTCGACGGTGACGTTTTCACCCAAAACGGCCCGAAACAGGTCCTGCTCGGTCGTGCAGAATCCTCTGCACACTTTGGCAGCCGCGCAGATCGGGCAATGGTTTTCGACCAAAAGAAAGGTATCTCTCTTTTCGGGCACCAGTTCCGCCATGTAACCCTCGGCAATGCGGATGCGCACGAGGCTTCTCAGTTTCTCCTTCAGAGGAACGTTGGGTGCAATCTGTTGGAGGTAGGTCGCCAGCTGGTTCTCGTACCGGGCAGCGATGACCTTCTGCACTCCGCTCTCGCCAAAGGCGCGATCGACGGCATCAATGAGCGAGAGACTGAGTTCTGCGTATGCCTGGGGAAATAACCGATCGGCTTTCGCTGTCAGTTTCCAATATTTTGCGGGTCTTCCCAGGGGAACGGGTCGTTCCTCGGCTACGACAAACTTCTGGTCCTCGAGTTCATACAGGTGTTGACGCACGGCCATCGCCGTCAAACGCAAATGACCTGCAAGCGTCGTCGCATCGGCCGGTCCCTCGGTCTTCAAGAACTTCAGGATCGCGTGCCGGGTGGTGTTCCCGGGTTCGGCGCTTTGCCCTTCGCGTGCCATGATTTTACTTTCTAAACTGTATCCTTTCGAAAGTCAAGGCATCTAAGTGGACAGAGTAAGTAAAGATATTCCTTTACAAAGTCGGAGGCGCAGAAAAATGAAAACAGAAACCTTGGAGACCAGTACAGGCTCAGATGTTCCCTCTCACGATGGTTTTTTTGGCCAGCTGCGGGTTGCCATCACCGGCGGCACCTCAGGACTCGGGCTGGCGTTAGTCCGAGAATTCAGCGCCCGCGGAGCGCGCGTGGCGTTTCTCGCTCGCCATGCCGAACCCGTGGCAAAGGTCGAGCGCGAAAACAAGAACACGCACGGCATTGTCGCAGATGTCTCCGATAAAGACGCAATCTATCCGGCAGCCCTCCAGATCGTAGGCGAACTGGGCGGCCTGGAGATCTTGATCAACAATGCCTCTGATCTCGGCGCTGTACCGCTCGCCCTCCTTGCCGATACCAACTGTGAGGACCTGGGAAAGGCAATGGCCACGAACGTTCTGGGGCCGTTCCGCCTGACCAATGCTCTGCTGGGGGCGTTGTCAGGGTCGGTTCGCGAGGGGCGAGCAGCCCTAGTGGTCAATATCTCGAGCGATGCGGCCGTGACGCCTTATCCCAAATGGGGAACCTACGGCGTCAGCAAGGCCGCTCTCCGCCACCTGACAGAAATTTGGAATCAGGAATTATCGGTCGAGGGCGTACGATTCCTCTCTTTTGATCCAGGTGACATGGATACCCCGATGCACGCGCTCGCTGTTCCGGATGCGGATCGCACGACACTCAAAACTGCGGAAGCCGCCGCACGCGATTTGATAACCGCAATCGAGACTGCGCTGACACGCCCTGCATAGCTCGAAATAACACCGGGAGGAACAGAGAGTATGATCGCCGCCACTGCTCCGGTCCAACGCCCACCGCGCGCGAAGGTTATGGTCGTCGACCCAACCGGCCAAATTCGAGACGTGCCACGCGCCACATTGCTTGACCAAATCCAGCCTGGGGATCTGGTCGTCGCCAATGATGCTGCCACCATCCCAGCGAGCCTTAGCGGCGTACATTTGCCGAGCCACCGGCCTATTGAGGTTCGGCTGGCCGGTGTCCCCTCACTCGACCCAGACAATCGCGAGTTTTCAGCTGTCGTCTTTGGCGAAGGAGATTTTCACACGCGCACTGAAGATCGGCCTCAGCCCCCTTCGCTTGCCGCGGGTGAGCAACTTCAGATGGGACCACTGTCGGCAAGGATCTTACACCTGCTCGACCATCCCCGCCTCGTTATGCTCGAGTTCGATCACTCGCGAGACGAGCTTTGGGCTGGCTTGGCTCATCACGGCCGACCTATCCAGTACTCGCATGTTCCGGTTCCGCTTGCCTTATGGGATGTTTGGACACCCATCGCGGGGCCGCCTGTTGCCTTCGAGCCGCCGTCCGCCGGCTTCGCGCTCAGTTGGCAACTTGTCACGGAGATGCGCGTCGCGGGCGCGCAATTTCAGACCATCACGCATGCCGCGGGATTGTCTTCAACCGGTGACCCCCTGCTCGACAAGCGGTTGCCCCTTGACGAACCCTACCGCATTCCCCGAGCGACCGCGGATGCCATCAATCAGGCGAAATCTAACGGTAAACGAATTATCGCTGTTGGCACTACCGTCGTGAGAGCGCTTGAGCACGCGGTACATGAAGGCAAGATCGCGGCCGGAGAGAATCTGGCGACCGGGCGCATCGGCGTGAAAACGCGACTCCAGGTTGTAGATGCACTGTTGTCAGGCACGCATGAACCCGGCACCAGCCACTACGAGTTGCTGCGCGCGTTCTTAACAGACGCGGAACTGGAAAGACTCACGACCGAACTCAACCTGCGCGAATACCGCACGCACGAGTTTGGCGACTCTGTGCTGGTTTCGCGCACGTTTAACAAGCTGGCAGAGGATAAACCAAGATCCCAAATACCATGGTAGACCCTAGGTGAACAAACTTCATTAGTGGATTTGAACCCCGACCTCCCGTCCCCGAGCTGGAACAGGTCAAAATCTAAGTGTTTGTTGCCATGTCGCCTACGGACTGAGAAACAGTCTTAAATTACACCGGCTTCAATGTGACCTAGAGAGATCTAAACCACTCGCTCTTGATCAGCACTGAGCCTTTGAGGAACATTCGCGCCAAAGCAATCTCAGTTCTGGATAGAGCCGCATGCTGGCGGGACATTGCGGGAGCTAGCCCCAATTTTATCCCGAGTGCAAGCAGCTTCACTGAGTTCTCACAGCAGCTTCCGGACTAGCAGCCCTTCGGTTAACAGCCGAAGCAGACAAGAATCTAAGTGCCGTATCTGGTGTCGCTTGCAAGAACTCGAGAGCTATTACTCCCTCTGTGGTTGGTTGCAGCCCATGTCGCACCCACATGGCGGCTCCGCTCGCTGATTTCGGCGATCATTTCGAGTTGCAAAAGCTAGCTAACTTATTGAACGGAAGGCGGAAAAACCCTGCTGAGGTTCAGTCAGTTCAGCAGTTAGGGTGACTGGATTTGAGATCTGGGAAGATTGGCCAGGATGTATGAGACGCCCACAAAAGTCCCACGGTTGCACTTGACCGCCCAAGGTCGAAGCCGGCGGCCTTGAAAGTAAAATCGCCGATTCGCTATCTACTAGAAGATAAGAAAAACGGGGCACCTTCTCAAAGAAAGTGCCCCGCCGAAATTAATTCAATTCTCTAGTTGCGATCGTCGTCGTCACGATGCTTTTTGTACCAGCCTTTGTGCTTGCCGTTGTCTTCGTGCCAGCGACCGTGGTCCCTATCGCGGTCATGGTCCCAGTGATGGTCGTGCTCGAAACGCCCGCGCGGACCTCTCCAGTAGCCACCATAGTAGCGGCCTTCCTCATAGTTTGGACCGACCCAGACCGCGCCAACATACGGCGGAAGCGTCCAGTAGCCTCGGTGCCAATAATAATGACCGTCGACCGGATACCAATAGCCGTCGATCCACACGTACTCGGCATCTTCCGGATCGGGGCATGGCGGGCGGGCGGCGAACACTCGCGGTGGGGGCGGTGCGCCGATTTGGACTCCGATTGAGACCTGACTGAACGCAGCGGGCGCGCCGGCAAAAAGTGTGCCTGCGAGCACTAGCGTTCCTACCCACGTTTTGTAGTTGAGTTTCATGTTCCTGCCTCTCTCCGCAGCCCCGAAGCGCCGCGGCGATTACCTCCGTTGATTCGTAAAAGTAGCTGGGGCCGCCGGTGAGCTGGGTGGATTGCGGCGTGGGTCCCTCATTGCCGTCCTACAAGGGTAAAAACACCTTGGAGAGGTTTTTGTTGCGGGTTTAATTGGCAAGGGTAAGTGCGCGAGTAACTAGAACAAACGTATGGCGTTTGTGGCGACGGCCCGATATTTGCGCGGGAACGGTTCTACTTGGAGATCGCGCCACAGCCGCAACATGATTTCATAGTGAAAGCCTTGCAGCAAAAAGTCTTCAAGAAGGAACTGATCTTCGAGTGGATTCTAGAAGTGTGCAAAAAAGATGGAGGCTTTGAGGAGGTAGCAGCCGATGGAGGTCGGCCAGGACCATCACCTCCTCTCGAGGCACCGCTCCTACGAGCGGCGCCGGCAGCGGAAGCAGCACGCAGGGGAGCAGCAGCTCGAGGAGAACGAGCGAACAGGGGCGCGTGCTGTCAAGATCGTGCCACCGTCGACAAGAAAAAGCGAAGAGGCCCAACCGGTGCCTCGAAAAAGCTTGCATCTAACATACGGCTGTAGTAGCGTTCCATACGTTTATAGTAGATGACCCATGGCTGAACCCAAACTAAGCAGGCTCGAACTTCAAGTCATGGAAGCCCTTTGGACCCGGCAGCAGGCCTCCATTCGCGAGGTCCAAGAAAGCTTCCCGGAAAAAAACCGGCCAGCGTACACGACTGTCCAGACAACCGTCTACCGCCTGGAGGGCAAAAAGGCCGTGCGCCGCGTCAAAAAGGTCGGGAACTTTCACATCTTCGAGGCCGCCATCACCCGTGATGCCGCACAGCGAAGGCTGATCGACGACCTCCTAGCCCTTTTCGGTGGGAGGATCCAACCGGTGATGTCGCGCCTGATCGAATCGGGCAAACTCACGCTACGGGACGTAAGGGAGGCGGAGAAGACTCTTCGAAAACTTGAGAGAAAGGATTGACCACAATGATCCTCAAATACTTGTCCGCGATGTGGATGGCCATCCCTCCAGCGCTCGGTAGCCATCTTTGGCAGTCGACACTGTTCTGCGTGATAGCTGGATTGCTGACCTTGATGCTGCGAAAGAACCGCGCGCGGGCCCGCTACGGCCTCTGGCTGGCAGCTTCGGTGAAGTTTCTCATTCCCTTCTCGTTGCTGGTTGGCCTCGGAAGCCATCTCCCGTGGGCGCGCCGTTTGGCAGGAACGAAAGCGGGATTGTCGTTTGCTATAGAGGAGGTCAGCCAGCCGTTTGCGAGCCCATTGATGATTGTGATGGCTCAAGCCACTCCGAACAAACTGACAGTTCTTCCGAGTCTGAGCCATTTGCTTCCCGCAATTCTCGGAGCGGTCTGGCTCTGCGGATTCGTGATGGTGGTTTTTGTCTGGGGTGCGCGGTGGCGGCGAATCTCAGTCGCCATACGCGAATCGGTGCCACTAACAGAGGGACGCGAGGCGGAAGCGCTGCGTCGCCTGGAGCGTGCGGCAGGGATACCAAAGGCTATCCCGATTCTGTTGTCGCGAGCTCCTTTGGAACCAGGAGTTTTCGGCATCATTTGGCCGGCTTTGATATGGCCGAAGGGCATATCCGAACGTCTTGACGATGCACAACTAGACGCCGTTCTTGCACACGAACTGTGGCACGTGCGGCATCGAGACAATCTGGCGGCTGCAGTACACATGGCGGTTGAAGCCATTTTCTGGTTTTTCCCGGTAGTGTGGTGGCTGGGAACGAGGCTTGTAGAGGAACGTGAGCGAGCCTGTGACCAAGAAGTCGTGGGGTTGGGCAGCGAGCGGAGGGTCTATGCCGAGAGCATTCTGAAAACGTGCGAATTCTGTTTGGAGTCTCCGCTGAGCTGCGTGTCTGGAATTAGCGGTGCCGATCTGAAGAAACGAATGGTTCTGATTATGACGGAGCGTGTTCAAGAGAAACTCGGTTTCAAAAGAAAGCTGTTGCTTGGCGCGGCTGGATTGATGGCCATCGCCTTACCTGTGGTTTTTGGACTGCTCCACGCAACGCAAAGCTTGGCTGAATCACAGGCACGAAGTGGGGGCGGCAAAGCGCCCGTGTACGAGGTCGCCTCGATCAAACCAAACAAATCTGGTGACAACAACACCAGAATGGGGTACTCGCCCGACGGTTTCAGCGCGACAGAAAGTAACCTGCAGATGGTCATCATGGAAGCTTACGGAGTCAACCCTCATGAGATCTCCGGAGCGCCAGACTGGCTCAACTCTGACAGATACGATATTGAAGCAAAAATGGACAGCTCTACAGCCGATGGACTTCGCAAGCTTAGCGAAAATGAGCGTAGGGCTGAGAGGCAGCGAATGCTGCAGGCCCTTTTGGCCGATCGCTTCAAGCTGATGGTCCACCGCGAAACCAAAGAACTGCCCGTGTATGAGCTGGTCGTGGCGAAGGGCGGTCCCAAATTTCACGAGGCAAAACCCGGCGACACCTACCCCAACGGAATGAAACTCCCCGACGGCCATGGGCGCGCGGGCCTGATGTTCATGGGAATGGGGGAGTTAACAGCTCAAGGGCTTCCACTTGCACCTCTGGTGCGGGAGTTGTCACTGCAATTGGGCCGCACTGTTATCGACAAGACCGGCCTCACAGGCGAATATGATTTCTCGCTCAAGTGGACGTCAGATGTGACCGTCGGGGCCTTTGGTGAAAGGTTATCTTCGAGGGGCACAGAAGGAAGCCAGCCAGGGACTGGCGGCACATCCGGGCCCGAAACTTCAGGACCTTCGATCTTCACGGCAATTCAAGACCAGCTTGGCCTCAAACTAGAATCCCAAAAGGGGCCAGTAGCGATCCTGGTCATCGATCGCGTAGAGAAGCCCTCAGCAAACTGACCGCCGGAAGCATGCGTAGAAGCAGTCTAGGCTCGGGTAAAAAGTCATTGTCCAGTTTGGCTGGATTATGGGCCTTTGGAGACTTTAGTCATCCTTCAGCAAACTAGAGGAACCAACCGACGATGATGGTAATCGGAGCTATCTGAGCAGCTGGCTCAATGCGAACATTGGTGACTTATCTCTTTCATCGGTCAATAACCTGGCGTTGAAGGGGTTTGGTGCGACGAATGGTTGAAGCCGGCCTGTCACCTGAGATCGTAGGCAATGTGATGCAACTCGCAGAAATGAACGTGGCCTCTGCTGTAACAGAGCCAAAGGACTCCCAAGGGTCCGTGGATTAACGCTAACGGAATGCAACTGTTCCCTGGTTAACGTGCGACCGGGAGAGTGACCGGTTGCTGGAGCCGGAATTCGAGCAACGTCTCCGATGGAATGGAAAGTTGCTCGCCCCTCCTTGTGGCCGCAACAGCGGCCCCAGCTCCAACTCCAGCCAGCGCGCCGATTCCGGCGCCCCTTCCGCCGCCGGCGATTCCGCCGATTAGCGCACCGAGCCCCGCACCCCCAACGGCCTTCCTCGCCGTATTCGAGCCCTCACCGTTCCCTCGGATCGAGTAATCGCTCGTGACAATGGGGTACGACGTGCCGTTGATTACGATATCGGTCAGCTGCAAAGTGAGTTCTGAGCTCCCTGACATTCGACCGGCGGAAGATGCGGATATCAATCGGCCGAACACGGTCGTCCCTCGCGGCGCGACAACCCTGTTATTCACTTGGAGATTGGTCTCCAGGCTGGCGGTAAACCTCTGCCCGACCCTCTGTTTGGTCGTATCAATCGAATCAACCATGCGAATGAGAACACGCGTTCCCGCGGGGACAGTCACTCTATTCTGTGGCGCCGCAGGGACAGCCGCCAATCCTAGGATAACTGTTGCGGCGAATTGCATTGCCTTTGTCATTCTTTTCTCCTTACCCAGAAAATTAGGAACTCTCTCCTACGAGCGGCAGGGAGGAGTCAATCTGAAGGTCCCTGAAGAAACCTGGAAATTCTGACTTTCGCGAGAATTAAAACGCTGGCAATAGAACGGGCAACTGTCAGAATTGACAGGGTTGGTGGGGCCGCGACAGGCCGAGTGCATCAACGTGTGGGCGGATGGTTGACCGAAGAGCGACAGAGTCCGCCGAGAAGCAGGTCGAGCGACAACTCGACAATCCCCGGGGATGCTGCTGCCTGACCGAGCCGAGCACCAGCATGCCCTCAGCGGGTTCTGGGTGCACGACAAGAATAATCCGCACGTCTAGCAAATCGATAAGACGCGACAAGTCAGATTCACTTTCTCTTGGCGTTTTCACCCGCGATGTGCCGCGGCTCATCGCCGGTTGCATGACACCGTAATGACACACAACGCGCCTAAGCCGGGTATGAGGCAACCCGCAGAACTGTACCAGGGGCGTTGTTTCCCCGTGTTAGTCTTGCGCTCAGGTCTTGGTTTCGGCCGCTGTCAATTTGCCGGCGGCCTCTAGGGCCTTCACGGCTGAGCGAGCCAAACGCAATGCGCGATGTTTCTCCACCCTTACCAAGTAGGGAGGTCACTCTATGCCGCGAAAAGAGATCCTTGACCGCATCCAGAAGTACACTCAGCCGTTCCGCATTACAAAGGCCGCGGGCTTTCAGCTGAAGAACTGTGATCCCGGCAACACCTGCGGGCTGAAGCTGGACAAGGGCGAGGCGTCCGAACTTCTTCGACAAGGTACCGAGTGGCTTACACAAGAACAGGACATGCTTTACGCCCAAGATCGCTGGTCGCTGCTGCTCGTCTTCCAGGCGATGGATGCAGCGGGCAAGGACAGCACGATCAAGCACGTCATGTCAGGCGTGAATCCGCAGGGCTGCCAGGTTTTCTCGTTCAAGCAGCCCTCACAAGAGGACCTCGACCACGACTTCATGTGGCGGTATTCCAAGCGTTTGCCCGAGCGCGGGAGGATCGGGATATTCAACCGCTCCTATTACGAGGAGGTCTTGGTTGTGCGCGTGCACGAGAAGATCCTGAAGCAGCAGAAGATACCCCAGCCGCTTGTCGGAAAGCGCATATGGAATGAGCGGCTCGCAGATATCGCGCACTTCGAGGACTACCTCACTCGCCAGGGGGTCATTATCCTCAAGTTCTTCCTGCAGGTGTCGCGCGAGGAACAGAAGAAGCGCTTTTTGAAGCGCCTCGATACTCAGGAGAAGAACTGGAAGTTCTCTGCTTCGGACGTGCACGAACGTAAGTTCTGGGGCGACTACATGCGCGCATACGAAGAAGCTATTCGCGCCACCGCATCGAAGCACGCACCTTGGTTCGTGGTGCCCGCCGACAAGAAGTGGTTTACGCGGCTGGTTGTCGCCGCCGCGATTGTGGAAGCGGTCGAGCAGCTCGATCTTACATACCCGAAGGTCGACGCGGAGAAGAAGAAGGAGCTGGCGACAATGCGCGCGGCACTGGCCCGCGAGACCTAGCGCCGGGACGCAAGCACCGCCGAACCTTTGCTTCCTCGACACGGCCACGAGTGTCTCGCTCGGGCCGACATCACATTACACCTGCGTTACATCAAATAGCCTGACTGTCGAAGCACCCGGAGGGGCGTATGTCGACGACGATCTCGGTTCTCGGCGGCGTTGGCCTGTTCCTGCTCGGCATGAGCGTCATGACCAATGGCCTCAAGGCATTGGCCGGCTCTCGGCTGCGCACAACGCTGAGTAAGGCGGCAGCGACTCCGTTGTCGGGCGCGTTCTGGGGTGCTTTCGTTACGCTTATTGTGCAGTCGTCGAGTGCAACGACGATGACCACCATCGGTCTCGTGAGCGCGGGATTGCTCACCTTTTCTCAGGGGCTGGGACTGGTGTTTGGCGCGAACGTCGGCACAACCGGAACAGGATGGCTCATTGCGCTCATCGGTGTTCGTGTCTCACTCACGGCCGCCGCATTACCGCTGATCTTCGTCGGCGCCTTGATCAAGCTGTTGGGCCGTGGACGCGTGTCTGCGGCAGGTGCAGCGTTTGCAGGGTTTGCACTTGTGCTTCTTGGATTGACGACACTGCAGCAGGGAATGAGCGGACTGGCCGAACGGTTGCACCCGGCGGACTTCCCTGCTGTTTTTGGCCCAGGCGTCAGCTGGTGGTCAAGCTTGTTCGGCCTGCTGGCATTGGTCGTGGCTGGACTGGCGATGACGGCGGTGATGCAATCGTCGACAGCCGCCATTGCTGTAACGCTATCCGCGCACTACGCGGGTGCTGTAGGGCTCGATCAGGCTTGCGCCCTCATTATCGGGCAGAACATCGGCACGGCGACAAGTTCCGCTTTGGC
>Ga0126381_100006928_pt1 | contig 12584 bp, 12 predicted proteins | sample PanSoiMetPlot_28_FD_96465 | JGI IMG/M metagenome (GOLD analysis project Ga0126381, IMG submission 96465) | Tropical forest soil microbial communities from Panama - MetaG Plot_28 | ecosystem: Environmental > Terrestrial > Soil > Tropical forest > Bulk soil | place: Panama | collected 2016-02-17
CAACGATCATTGGGCGGTGGGGCTGGGCATTGAGAACCCCAATCAGTACATCGGTGGGTTCGTGGCCCTCCCAGTGGCATATGGCGCCGCACTTGGCCCCCAGTTTGACAACGGAGCCCAGATCGGTGCTCCGAATCTGTTCCCAGACATCCTTTCGAAAATTGCCTACGATACGGACGTAAGAGGAAGGCATTTCCATTTGGAAGCTACTGGTTTCGTCACGGGAGCCAGAGCGGGGGTTTTCCCTCATGCTGGCCAGCCTTTCTCGTCGCACGCTGTTGTCGGTGGGGGCGGGCAAATAGCCGGTAACTATGAGCTATTTCGAAATCTTCTGATCTTGGCTAATGCTTTTTGGAGCGAAGGCGGTGCCCACTATCTAGTGGCTACGGGCCCCCAACTGGTCATTCGCCCGAACGCGACAGGAACCGGCGTCTCTCCTTCCATGGTGCACGCCGGTGCGGGGTCTGCCGGCCTGGAGTGGATTGCGAACTCGAAGACTGCTCTCGCTGTCTACTATGGAGCGGATTATTTCCAACGCAATTTCTTCCCGGACACTACGAACGCTGCGCATCCAACTGCGATCATCGGATATGGTGGGCCTGGTTCTCCCAGCACCAACAATCGTGCCATTCAGGAAATCACCGCTGATTGGATCCAGACTTTCTGGAAGCATCCCAAATACGGAGCGCTACAGTATTACACGCAGTATTCGTACCTGACTCGCGCTCCGTGGTTTGTGGAGCCGGGCACGCCCAAGAATGCACACCTCAGCATGGTCTACGCAGGTTTCCGCTACGTTTTCCCTTCCACTTCAGGGACGCTTGAACGTGTGCCTTACCCCAATTGACACAAATTTCTCGGCGATCAACAGACGCTGGTTCACACGGTCCGCATAACTATCCTCCCCAGTGAGAGCAATGCCGAAGGGCAGATCGCAAGCGAGAGCTTGACCCGCACATCCATGCCATTGCTGGTCGTCGCAGAGCTTCTTAGTTTTTGCGAGAAGAGAGCCGTTGCAGCCGCTCGCCATAGTCACGAAAAAGTGACGATTGAAGTGTTTGCCTTAAAAGAAAGTTTTCTCGTCACGACCAATCGGGACTTCTCAAGATTTCGTGATTCGTTCTCGCCCGCGCATCATTTGCTTTCAATGCATTGCCAGTGGCCACGAGAGTGCACTGGCTGTTCCGTTGCCTGGCGGTGATTGGGGCGCAGTGACGCCACGCCACAAATGATCGCCGGCTGTGAAGGAGCGACGCATGAAGAGAAACCGAGAGCAACAAGGATCCAGGAGAGACTTTCTGCGCTCGGCGTTCGCTGTGGGTGTTAGCTCAGCAGTGATTTCGGTCGAGCAAATTCGCGCCGCGTCTTCGAAGATGCGGTCTACAGACAACGCAAAAACGTTCGCTTTTTTTCGCCCAGAGGAGGCTGCGTTTGTGTCGGCGGCTGTTGACCGATTCATACCGCCTGATGAGGAATGGCCAGGGGCTGTTGACGCGGGCGTCGTGGAGTATATCGACCAACAAATGGCAGGCAAATGGGGAAGTGCCGGGTACATGTATTGGCACGGCCCGTTCAAGGAAGGCACACCGAGTCAGGGCTACCAGCTGCCGTTGACACCTGCAGAATTGTTTCGGCGAGCGATAGCCGCTATCAATCAGCATTTCACCACTCAGGCGACACCCTTCCATCAGCTATCAACGGACAAACAGGACGAATACCTGGAAACGCTTCTGGCAAACAAGACGACCCTCAACGGGGTGCCTTCGAAAGTGTTCGCGGACTTTCTCCTGCAACACACAATCGAGGGGTTCTTCGCCGATCCGATCTATGGCGGCAACAGAAATATGGTCGGGTGGAAGATGCTCGGGTTTCCGGGACCATACGCTGACTACTATGAGTTGATTGATCAGTACGGGATAAAGGTGGATCGCGACCCGGTCAGCATCGGAAGCAGCCCGCGTCATCACGCGATGTAGATGCAAAAAGCGGAGGGGAAATGGCGGAGAAACTTAAACCTGTGGATGTCGTGGTGGTTGGAGTGGGCTTTATGGGCGCGATCATGGCGAAGGAACTGGCGGCTGCCGGCTTGACCGTGGTCGGGCTGGAGCGTGGGAAGAAACGCTGGACGGTGCCCGAATTTCAATCACCGGACATTCATGACGAACTGAAGTACTCGATACGAAAAGGAATGATGCAAGACGTCACGCGCGAAGCGATGACCTTTCGCAACAATTCAAGCCAAGAAGCCTTGCCCATTCGCCAATGGCAGGCGTTCCTTCCGGGGAGTGACTTGGGCGGATCGGGCGTGCATTGGAACGGACAGACGTTCCGGTTTACGGAAGCTGATTTTGTATGGCACACGCGCATGCAGGAGCGGTATGGCAAGACCTTTGTGGACCGCAATCTGATCATTCAAGACTGGGGTATCACCTACGACGAACTTGAGCCGTACTTCGATAAGTTTGAATACCTTCTGGGTACGGGCGGTAAGGCGGGGAATCTCAACGGCAAGATCCAACCCGGCGGAAACCCGTTCGAGTCGTGGCGCTCACGCGAATACCCGAACCCTCCGATGAAGGAGCAATACGGCGGCGTGCTGTTCCGGAAGGCAGCCAGCGAAATGGGGTATCACCCATTCGTTCAGCCATCGTCAAACATGACCCGCCCCTACACAAACCCCGAGGGGTTGCAGTTGAACGCTTGCAACTACTGCGGGTTCTGCGAACGCTACGCCTGCGAGCACTTTGCCAAGGCAACACCGCAGACGGTCATTTTGCCGGTGCTCCTGAAGAATCCTAACTTCGAACTGCGGACCGAAGCGCAGGTTCTGCGCGTCAACCTTGATGGTCATAAAAAAAGAGCGACCGGTGTGACTTACGCGGACGCGACTGGCCGAGAATTTGAGCAACCGGCGGATCTTGTGATCATAACGACCTACGCCTTAAACAACGCTCGCATGATGTTGCTCTCCGGCATCGGAAAACCCTACGACCCGCAAACCGGGGAAGGTGTGATTGGGCGAAACTACGCCTATCAGACTACCGGCGATGTGTACGTCTTCTACGACGAAAGCGTCAACATCAATCCCTTTATGGCAGCGGGTGCGAGCGGAACGCTCATCGATGACTTCAACGATGACAACTTTGATCATGGCCCACACGGCTTCATCGGCGGCTCATACATTATGTCGGCCCTCACCAACGGCCGACCGATCGAATTCCATCCAACGCCGCCCGGAACACGTGACTGGGGGAAGGAGTGGAAAGCCGCAATCCGCCGTCACTACAACCACACTGCGCACATGCTAATCCACGGCAGTTCGATGCCAACCCGAACGAATTACCTCGATCTCGATCCGACCTACAAGGATGCCTGGGGACTTCCCCTGCTACGCGTCACCTTCGAGTTCCCCGACAATGACGTCAAGATGACCCAATTCTGCGTGGACCGCGCCGTGGAGGTCGGCAAACGCATGGGAGCGAAGACGGTCGCCGGCTACCCCAGAAAACCTCCCTTCACGACGCAGAAGTACCAGACGACGCACAACACCGGAGGCGTCATTATGGGGAGCGACCCAAACACCAGCGCTTTGAATCGCTATCTTCAATCCTGGCAAGCACACAACGTTTTCGTCGTAGGAGCGTCGGCTTATCCGCAGAACCCCGGCTACAACCCGACGGACACCCTGGGAGCGCTAGCGTACTGGAGCGTCGATGCGATAAAGAAGCAGTACCTAAAGAAACCCGGGGCATTGGTGTCGGCATGAAACTCAATCGATCCATACTGATCGGAACGCTCGCTGCCGCGACGGCGGGGTTTCTCCTCACACGTTCCTTCGCCGCAGAATCGCCTAAGACTCTCAAAGCGGATGTAGGGCGTGGCGCCGAGATCGTCGCGAGTGGAACGGATTACGGAGTCGCGGCATGCGCAAGGTGCCATGCGTTCGATGGGACCGCAGATGGCAGCGGCGCATTTCCAAAGCTCTCCGGTATTTCCTCCTACTATCTGGAGAAACAACTCCGGGACTTCGCATCGGGCTTGCGAACGGACGCAATTATGTCTGCGATCGCCCGCAAGATGAAGGTCGAGGATATTGCTGACGTGTCGGAATATTACGCTGGTGTCCGCGGCACGCCTACGCCTGCGCCTCCAGCGGCGCAGGATCGCTTGGCATTGGGCACACGCTTGGCGACGGTAGGCGATGAAGAAAAAAAGATCCAAGCCTGCGAGGGCTGTCACGGCGCCGCCGGCCGCGGCGAAGGTCCAGCCATTCCGCCTCTGGCGGGACAATATTCGCAGTATATCGCATTCCAGATGCGTATGTGGCAAATGGGGTACCGGAAGAACGACGCCAATCAACAGATGGGGAATATTGCCAGAAGGTTGAGCGCTAAGGATATTGAGGCGATCGGGTTGTACTTCGAACGGCTTCCTCAGAAGGACCTTGCGAAAAACAAGAGGCAGCCATGATCGTTTCGCGCGCGCTGCTGGCGACTGCCGTTTTGTTGGTGGGTTGCCTTGCCCAAGCATGGCTGGGGACGCAGTCGCACGTCCGGGCCCAGAACGCACGTGAGCCTGCTCCTGTGGGTGATCCGATCCGAGGCGAAAAAATCGCGCTTTCGTGCGTGCGGTGTCACGGCGAGGCCGGGATGAGCGACACGGCATGGATCCCCAGTCTCGCGGGAATGAATCAAGAGGCGATTTACAAACAACTCGACGATTACCGTTCTCATCGACGCCGGCCGGAATGGTACATGGCAAGCGTTGCCCAGGCTCTTTCGCTCCAGGATTCCGCAGACGTTTCCACGTACTACGCGAGCCAGGCCCCCGGATTCGCGAGCCGAGCCCCCGGCGGTGACTCGCCGAGTGGCGCTGCTTCGTGCGGGACCTGCCATAACGCGCAAAGCAAGGACGCACCACAGATTGCAGGTCAGCAACCGCAGTACCTGGAAATCCAGATGAGCCTCTTTGCCCAGAGAATTCGAACCAACGATCGCGATGAGGCCATGCAGAAGATTGCCGGTCAACTTACTTCCGACGAGATTCGGCGGATCAGTGAATCTCTGGGGGCAAAGTCCCGGTAGCGGCTATTTACATTTAGACAAGGATATAACGACATGCAAATTTCATCGCTTTCTTCGTCAGGATCTCACGCTGCACTTTTTATGCCGGTCAGTTGCTTAGGCCTACTACTGCTCGGAGTTGCCGCGTTTTGCGCTCAATCACCCGGTCAGCAGCCTACCCGCAATATCGAAGTCACGGATGTTGAAGGAGGGCAGAGCAACACGCACGTCGTTGGCGTGCCGTTCACTGTGAGTCCCGAGATCTTGCCTTTGATCGCAGCGCCGCTTCCGCAATGGAACGTGCATCCTCAATCCGAAGCCGATTGGCAGAATTTTAGAGCCAGTTTCACCGCGCCAACGCTCGCTGCGCTGCCGGGAATTCGCCGACAACTTGGCGTCACCCTAGAACACGCAGTGATTGGCGGGGTGAAAGTGAACATTCTGACGCCGAGCGTCATCGCCAAAGAAAACGTCAACCGAGTTTTCCTGCATTTTCACGGCGGTGGCTACGTACTGAATCCAGGCGACGCAGGAACACGCGAGGCGACATACATGGCGGCCTTCGGGCAGGCGAAGGTGATATCAGTCGACTATCGGCTCGCGCCGGAGAATCCCTATCCCGCTGCACTGGATGATGGCATTGCGGTTTACCGTGAGTTGATCTCGACCAACCGGCCCGAAAGAATCGGCGTGTTCGGAACATCCGCGGGGGGCGCACTGACGCTGGCCCTAGTGTTGCGAGCAAAGGCCGAGGGTCTTCCGCTGCCGGGTGCCATAGCGCCTGGTTCGCCGCAATCGGACATGACCAAGACCGGAGACACTTACACGACGCTCGAGTTTATTGACAACTTTCAAGTGTCCTATGACGGCTGGCTCAAGGACGCATTAGCTGTCTATGCAAACAGCCACGATATGACAGATCCACTCTTGTCTCCGGTGTACGGCGATCTTAGCGGTCTGCCTCCAGCCATCCTTACCTCCGGGACACGCGATTTGTTTCTCAGCAATACGGTACGAGTGCACAGGAAACTGCGCCAGGCAGGAGTGATCGCAGAACTGCAAGTGTTCGAGGGACTGTCGCACAACGAATACGCCATAGTTCCGACCGCTCCCGAAACAAAAGAAGCTTTCACTGAAATCGCACGTTTTTTCGACCAACATCTTAGGCGTTGAAGCCAGGACGTTTCAGCATTGGACTGGAAATGGAAGTCCTGGACGAGAGAGAGAATCGATCATGCTCAAATATCTCGGCTTTAGCATCTTGCTGGCGGCAACCGCTTTGTCACCTAGCGCCGACAGTCCCGAACTTGTAATTCGCGGCCAGATCAAACTCACCCTTGCGGGCGCAGAGCGCGTGCTTCTCGCAGCGAGAGGGCGCGCCGCCGCGTTGAGCGTCGCGGAGAACATCGCCGTGGTGGACGACGGTGGTCATTTGCTGGCATTCGCCAGGATGGACGGGGCTCGTCCCGCGAGCGTGGATACTGCCATCACGAAGGCAGTCGCTTCTGCCACCATGCGCAAGGAGACCGGGCCGGTTTTCAAAGGGCAAACGCAGGAAGATAGCACCTTCAATCTGGCGATCGAGCATGCTGCAGCAGCGAACGGCGGAAAACTCACGATTCTGTATGGCGGGATACCCATCATTGTTGACGGACAGGTCGTTGGCGCGATCGGAGTGGGAGGCGGAACCGAAGAGCAAGACGTCAGTGTCGGCAAGGCAGGTGCTGCCGAACTGGAAACCGCCGTTGGTTCTGGAAAACGTAGTTGAAGGCACAGTAGAAAGCCCTCAAGCCGGGCTCGTATCGACCCAAGGAGACCAGCAGATGGCGTTCACGATCAAAGTGAACGGAACAGCGCACACCGTCGACGTCGACGCTGACACGCCTCTGCTCTGGGTGCTGCGGGACGTGCTCGGCATGTGCGGCACTAAATTCGGTTGTGGCATCGCGCTTTGCGGGGCTTGCACCGTGCACGTCGACGGCATGCCAATGCGATCCTGTGTTACCCCGATTGGCAGCATAGGCAACAAAGCCGTCACGACCATCGAAGCGGTTGGCAAAACGCCGGAGGGCAAAGCCCTGCAGCAGGCTTGGCTCGATCTGGAGGTCGTCCAATGCGGCTATTGCCAGTCCGGCCAGATCATGTCGGCGGCGGCTCTGCTCACCAATACACCGAAGCCGACCGATACGGACATCGACGCAGCTATGTCCGGAAACATCTGTCGCTGTGGCACCTATCAACGCATTCGCGCCGCAATCCATCGTGCCGCGGGCATGAGGGAGGAATGACCATGCCTGATCGCCTCGACCGCCGCGGCTTCCTGACTATCGGTGCAGCCTTGAGCGGTGGCCTCGTCATCAAGCTTAGCGTGCCGATTGCGTTTCGCCCTCCCTGGGCTGCGGAAGCGGGGCCCAGCTTCAACCCAAACGCGTTCATACGTATCGATCGCGAAGGCCTCGTAACCTTAGTAATGCCGATGGTCGAGATGGGCCAGGGTACGTACACAGCCTTACCCATGCTGCTGGCAGAGGAGCTTGAGGTCGGCATTGACGAAGTCCGACTGGAGCATGCCCCGCCAAATGACGTGCTGTACGCCAATCCAATGCTGCACTTTCAGGCAACTGGCATGTCATCCTCAATCCGCGGCTTCTGGACACCGCTGCGCCAAGCAGGAGCGGTCGGTCGCACCCTGTTGATTGCCACTGCAGCTAACCGCTGGGGCGTTGATCCGGGGACATGCCGGTCGCAAAAAGGGGTGGTCTTGCACTCGGCCAGCGGACGCCGCCTGCCTTATGGCGAACTCGTGGATGCTGCCGCAAAGCTGCCAGTACCGACGACCGATTCCGTGGTGCTGAAGGATCCGAAAGACTTCACGCTCATCGGCACATCGGCCAAGCGCTTGGATACACCGGACAAGGTTAATGGCCGGGCGCAATTCGGTATCGATGTAAGGGTACCGGATATGAAGATCGCGGCGATCGCGATCTCGCCGGTGTTTGGCGGCAGGCCCAAATCGCTGAACGAGGCAGCGGCAAAGGCCGTTAAGGGCGTGTGCCAGATTGTACGGATCGAGAACGCAGTTGCTGTCGTTGCCGATCACATGTGGGCGGCCAAGAAAGGGCTCATCGCCGCCGCGATCCAATGGGACGATGGCCCCCATGCCACGGTCAACAGCAGCGACATCATCGGTCAGCTCGAGGAAGCATCGAAGAAGCCGGGTGTCGTGGCGCGGAACGAGGGCGACGCCAAGAAGGCGCTTGCCGGCGCAGCGCAGCGGATCGACGCCATCTACCAAATGCCCTTTCTCGCTCACGCCGCCATGGAGCCTATGAACTGCACTGTCCATGTTCGCAGGGACGCGTGCGACCTCTGGGTCGGCACCCAGGTGCCGACCCGGACGCAATCTCTCGTTGCAGAGGTCACTGGCCTCCCCATGGATGCAATCAAGATCCACAACCAGCTGCTGGGCGGCGGCTTCGGCCGCCGACTCGAAGCCGATGGCAACGTCCTCGCCGTCAGGATCGCCCAACAAGTTGACGGACCGGTGAAGGTGGTATGGAGCCGCGAGGAAGACATCCGGCACGACATGTACCGCCCCTATTACTACGATCGCCTGTCCGCTGGACTCGACGCAAGCGGCAAACCTGTGGCCTGGACTCACCGTGTTTCCGGCTCTTCGATCTACGCACGTTATCTCCCGCAGATCTTCACGAATGGTCTCGATCACGATGCAGTGGAAGGAGCGGCAGAACCGCCGTACGAACTTCCAAACGTCCATGTCGACTATGTTCGCGTCGAGCCGCCAGGCGTTCCCACGGCCTTTTGGCGTGGCGTCGGCCCGACTCACAACATTTTCGTTGTCGAGAGTTTCGTCGACGAGTTGGCGGCGGCCGCAAAACAAGATCCCGTCGCATACCGCAAGGCACTGCTAGGTCACAATCCGCGCGCTCTTCAGGTGCTAGAGTTGGCAACGGAGAAAGCAGGCTGGGGCCAGCCTCTGCCGGCAGGGCGGGGTCGCGGCGTTTCCCTTCAATTCGCATTCGACACCTACCTGTCGCAGGTCGTGGAACTCGAAGTTGCCTTCGATGGCTCGATAAGAGTCCATCGAATCGTCTGCGCCGTCGACTGCGGCATTGCGATTAACCCAGACACCATCGCGGCCCAGGTCGAAGGCGGCACGCTCTTTGGCTTGACCGCCGCGCTATACGGCAACATCACGCTGAAAAACGGTCGCGTAGAACAGAGTAATTTTCACGACTATCCGTCGATACGGATTAGCGAAGCCCCACACATCGAAACATATTTGGTGAGAAGCGCCGCATCACCGGGAGGTTTCGGCGAAGCGCCCACAGCTGCTGTTGCCCCAGCGGTTACCAATGCCATTTTCGCTGCCACCGGCAAACGCACTCGCACGCTGCCGATCGACACGGTCTTGTTGAGATCCACTACCTGAAATAAGAACGAGACAATCATCATGGGATTCTCACAACTGAAAGCGAGACTGATGCGCGGTTCTTTGCGGCCACCGATCTAACGATTCAATATTTTGATGCCTCGCCAAGAGCGGGAAATACCATGAAGGTTGCACTGCAGAGAACTCAGCCGTGAAGAAGACAGAGACTCTACGTTCCCACACGAACGCAGCGGCCATCTCGGTTATAAAGGTCGCGCTCTTATGAGAAAGCTAGCTCAATCAGTTGAGATCCAAGAACCCGAATGGCTTGCCCGCATGGGGGCCGTACTGGAGGTGCTCAACGAGGGGGTTGTCATCGCTGACGAACGTCCTCGCATTCTCTTTGCGAACTCCCGTTTTGTTGAAATGATTGGCATTCCTTCGGAGGAATTGATCGGTGTTGACCCTTCTAGATTCTATTCTTCGCAGGAATGGGAGTTTGCCGCCAAGCAAATTGATATTGCGTTCCGTGATGGGCACAACCGTTACGAGTTTTTTCTGCCTAGAAAGGGCGGAGGGCGGACGCCTGTCGTTATCAGTTACAGGGCACTCGAAAATTCAAATAGGCGGTTTAGGGTGATTACCTTCACCGATATCTCGAAGCAAGTACAAGCCGAGGAAAGACTTCGGCGCGCCAACGCCGAGCTTCGTAAACGTCAGATGGAAATCGACGAAGATCTGCGCCTCGCCGCGCGCGTGCAGAACAGCCTAGCTCCTCGGCCCCTGGTCGGGGCGAGCATAAGTGTCGACGTCTTCTATCATCCGGTGCACTCGATCGGAGGCGACATTGCTTTGGTGGATTCAGTGAACAATGAGTGCCTCAATTTACTCGTATGCGATGTCTCCGGCCACGGTATCGGCTCCGCTCTCGTTGCCAATCGCATTTACACGGAGACAATGGTGCATTTGCGCAGCGGCATTCCTCTTACCGAGATGTTCGCTGAATTGAACCGCTTTCTTATCGAAAACATCTGTGGCTCCGGCATGTTCGTCACAGCAGCCGCTGCACGCATCGATGCCTGCGGACGCAGTATGGTCTTTGCCGGAGCTGGGCATCCGCCGGCAATACTCGCGCGTCCTGGGCAGGATCCGTTGCTGCTCGAATCTCAAAGCATAATTCTCGGTGCGCTGCCGAAGGCTGTGAAGTCGGCGGCCAGCGCGGAGGTGGAACTCCAGCCGGACGATCGTATTCTCCTTTACACCGACGGGATCACGGAAGTTTTCAATGGTCGAGGGGAAATGCTCGATATCTCCGGCATCCAGGAAATCGTGCGTAAATTGTCATGCCTGCCTGCCGAAAAAATGAAACAGGGCATCCTCAACGAGGTGGCGGCATGGCGGAACGGCGCACCGACGGATGATGCCTGCCTATTGCTGGTGCACGTTCGCTGAGAAAGACACGATTGCGGAAGAACCGGTACGCGCCTCCCAGTTCGGGTAGCTAACTAGCACAAAATTCCCTCGTCGGTTCCGGCCCGAGTTCAAGGCCGCAAAGTTAGAAGCATTTGTTCAGCTCTCGAGTCTACCCTTTGTTTTGAACCTCGGCTCCCGAGGAATCGGAACTTTTCGAACTTTCGTTACTCGCCCATTGTTCAGGTTGTTTGTTTTCACTATTGCCAATGGTCTCGCACTTGCATTCAGCATGTTTTGGTAAGCGGACCGCTTAGGACTGCCGCTGAAAGACAGCGTAAGCCGTGACGTTGAAATCGGCGGGTCGGGATGTGTCGGTCGTGCGCGCCAAAGCTTTCATTCCGGATGCTGGAACCTCGATAGGAGAATCTCAATGAGGAACATCGAAGAGGACAAGCTTGTAGCAGCAGCCAGGGCCGGCGATCCGGATGCCTTCGGCGAACTAATCATGGGTCATGCCGATATGGTATTTCGCGCAACACATCGTATTACGAGACATCGCGAAGATGCGGAGGACGCAGTTCAAGAATCCATCGTAAATGCTTTTGTTCATCTGGCGAGTTTCACCGGAGCATCTCGTTTTTCGACGTGGCTGACACGAATTGCAATCAACGCCGCTCTTATGCGATTGCGCAAGAAACGCTTATCACGGGAAGAGCCTATGGAGGAACCGAAAGGGGAAGCATGGCTCCCGGTCTTCGGTGAAGCGATTGATACTTCGTTGAATCCCGAGGAGCTGTACGCCAAACACGAGCATGACAGCATCGTGAGAAAAGCAGTTGCTAAGCTGCGACCAAGCCTGCGCAATACGGTCGAGATTCATGGTTTGCAAGGGAAGTCCCTCCAAGAATCAGCGCAAATAATCGGCATTTCGACAGGCGCAGTGAAGGCGCGTATGTTTCACGCGAGAGCGGCATTGCGAAGGGAACCGAAGTTAAGAGCAATTTTTGAGCGTACCGGAGGCATCGTCGGGCTAGTTCGCTGGGGCGTCCGGCGGTGCGGGTAGTTGGACGAGTGGAGCAAGTCGTGGGCCGGCGACGATCAAATGGGCGAAGGGCGTCTGCAGATTTCGAGTCTTCGAGGTAGCAAATGTGCTTGGCTCGTTCATCACCTTGGAGAGTCTGCCTGACGTGACGAATGGAGGGGAAGTATGAAGCGACCTTCTTTTCTTGGTTGGTATGAAACCCTAAGGACCCGTCATCACTGGAGCGTGCTGCAGTCCGTCCGGTATGCATTGTGGCTCTCGCGTTCAACTCAAATCAGCAACCAGACAGAGAATCTCCCGGGGTCAAGATCCGAAGATCTTGGGAATCCTCGTCCGAGGAGGTCGTTGACCGATTGGTTTCGCTTTCGCCGGTCCACTGGCGAACATCTCCAGCGCCCCGAGCTCCGGCTGAATCACGGCAAATGATTCTTCCCTGAATGAAACGAATCATCGATCGTGTCTTGCCTGAAGTATTTAGAGTGGGACAGGTGGTTTGCATCTTGGTCGTTCTTCTGCTCTGCGCCAGTTCTGCCCTGGCACAGAGTGCGCCCGATCACCAGCGCTAGCAAAAAGCATTCAAATCAGCAAAGGCTTTATCTCTTCTTAGGCACACTCAAATGCGTTGATGCGGTCGCAGTGCAGCCATTTGCCTAGCCACGTCGCGAAACCGGAG
>Ga0126381_100006929_pt1 | contig 12584 bp, 12 predicted proteins | sample PanSoiMetPlot_28_FD_96465 | JGI IMG/M metagenome (GOLD analysis project Ga0126381, IMG submission 96465) | Tropical forest soil microbial communities from Panama - MetaG Plot_28 | ecosystem: Environmental > Terrestrial > Soil > Tropical forest > Bulk soil | place: Panama | collected 2016-02-17
ATCGATGTGGGACGCGCGGAGAACCTGAAGCGCATCGTGGCCAATATTCTGCCTGAAAACCTGGCCATGCGCGCGCTCGCAGATCGCTTCCATTTCGAAGCCCGTTCCAGCGACGACCCAAGCCTGCTGGTTGGCGTTCTCAACTTGTAGTCATCAGCCAGGGCGAATACCGTCCTAGCCAACGCTCCCAGCAGGAGACTGGACCTGCGCGCACCCTGTTCTGCGTAAAACTAGCGGCGGACTTTTCTGACCCAATCACCCCAAGCCAGGCCCAGGCGGCTGCTTAGAATGGCCAGCGCGAAAGCTTCGGCCATGACCAGCCAGAACTCGGACCCGGTGCGCTCGATGGGCACGAATAAATGACGCACGTCAAAGCCGTTGGGACGCGCGAAATAGGCAAAGTATTTCGTGCCGAAGAACCAATTCGCCGAAGCGGGAGAAATCAGGAAGCTGGCAAAGGGCCACTGCACGGCAAGGAACGACACCAGAAAAGTCGTGCCTAGCAGAGCAGCCTGAGCCCACTTGATCCACGCTGCCACGCGAGGGCGCAGCAAATCGAGTGCGACGGCAGGGACAATCGCCAGCAATGGAAACTCCATAGGCACCATGTGCGTGATCCGCTGGTACACCGGGCCGAGCTTGGGCGTGGCGGGAAACAACGGGAACAGCCAGAGCATGAACATCGCGTAACCCATGTAGATTGCAGCTACGATCGTGCAGGCCCAGCGATTTCGCGAAACGACAGCGAAACCGATCAGAACCACGGGCAAAACGATGGCTACGGCGCGGTAGCAGCTTGCGCTGTGCATCAGCACGCGGTAGGTGGACTCCCAAACCACGGTCAGCGCCAGCATGGTGACCATGCCCCCCAGCAGCAGCAACAAGCGGTCGAGTTTTCGCGCCAACGCGGCGCTGGAGTGATTGATGGTGCTGGCGACCAGCACCACCGCACCAACCTGAATGGCCAGAACGCCGCCATCCAGTACCACATGCGGTGGGCTGAAAATCTTGACGTCGAGGCCGTAGGCGTTGTGCCACCAGTTGTCGAAAGGCGCGGAACTGAGCATGGTGGCGCCGCCCCAGGCGGCGATAAACGCGCCTAAAGGGCCGCGGAACTTCCACACCTCGACCGAAGCCGCGCGGAGGGCCGGATCCCTTCCGAAGGTGGTCGAAAGGATGAGATAACCGCAGGAAAATCCGGCGAGGATGCCGCACATCTGGATGGCAATGTGCGCCGGAGTCCAGAACGTGTCGCGGCCGATGGACATATGCCAGGAAATGTCCCAATAGCCGCCCACGACCACCGAGACAACCGCTACGAACAGAACCCAGATAAACCAGGGAATGCAGGAGGCGTCCTGCGGCGTCCGAAGAGTCCCGGCAGTAATCGGAGTTTCTGAGTTTGGAGCGAGAACCGTAGCCATACACGCGCCCGACGGGTACGGGATAAGTCTATCTCAGGTGCGAGCAAGGAGAAATGGCGCGGTGTGGCGGACTCTTTCTCAATTCCGGCAGAGAATCCGCTAATACAGGGTCCTCATGTGCTCCGGACTAAATCCGGGCTAGTTGGTGGCGGCTGACTTTCGTTCATTTTCCGGCCGCGCAGACGCCGCCCTGTCAGGCGGGGCTCGCCGCGTCACCGACCCAGCCTGCCTTGCGCTAAGAGCGACAACGGAAGCAGCGGCAGCCAGCCGGGCGGGCTGCGACTTGTCATTTTCCATCATGTCGGCAAGTTTCGGCAGAACCGAGCGCACGTTCAGTTTTGCCAGCGAACGAGCGGCGGCCGCGCGTACGGTCCAGTTCGAATCGAGAAGCGCGAGTTGGAGTTGCTGCACGGTATAAGGCGTGTCGTCGGTGGCGAGCAGTTGGGCGCAAAGGGCCTGCACCGACGTTCCACTGTGCTTGGCGTACTCTTCCACCATAGAGACGCCCATGGAGAACGGCCCCAGAAACGCGCCGCTCGCTTCATTCACGCCGATCAGAGCAAGCGCTTTGGGATCGTGCATGTCGAGGCGAGCCTTCTGAATTTTTTCCTTGATAGGACCGGGCTTGACTTTGCGTTCGCCCACCAGGACGTCGTAGAAAATGTCCCGACCGCTGCGATCCCCCATTTCCCAAAGGGCCTGCGCGGCGGCAAAGCTTACTTGCGGAGATTTGTCGTCGAGAGCTTCTTTCAGCTGCGGAATGGCAGGCTTTGCTTTCATGGCGCCGAGCGAGGTGGCGGCCAGGGCTCGGATGCTTTCTTCCTTGTCCCGGAGCGCCCGGATGACCACGCCGACAGCCATGGCATCACGCGGGAGGATGGTGAGCGCGGAGATAGCGTCGGAACGGTCGCGCAATTTGTCGGAAGCTGCCGCATCGGTGAGGATTTGCCATGCGAGTGCGGGCGCGGACTGGGAGCCTTTTTCGGCCGCGGCCTTGCTGTTATCAGGCGAGGTGTTCTTGCCCGTCTCGGACGGCGCAGTGGTGATCTTACCGGCGTCAGTTTTTGGTTGCGCATCGTTTTGTCTGCCGCGCGAAGAGGTCGGCGGCATGAAAACCAGGGCGCCGGCTATCAGGAGGATCATTTTCGAAGTGCACATGAGATAGTCCTCACTTATGTCTTCGGGTTGAGTCAGCAGTGGGCCGTTTTTGACTTACGGCAGAATGGATGAGCGAAATGGACGTGCTATGCTGACGGGCCGTGGACGATACGCCTGAAACCGATCGCCTATTCATGGAAGCAGCTCTGGAAGAAGCACATCTTGCCGCGCAGAGGGGTGAAGTGCCAGTTGGGGCGGTGTTGGTGGTCAATCAGCGCATCGTCGCGCGAGCCGGAAACCGCACCATTGGCGATTGCGACCCCACAGCTCATGCGGAAGTGCTGGCGCTGCGCGAGGCGGCTAAGGCCTTCGGCAAGCACCGCCTGCCAGATGCTACCTTGTACGTCACCATCGAGCCGTGCGCCATGTGTGCCGGAGCTATGATCCAGGCTCGCGTCGAGCGTCTGGTGTATGGCGCGGACGACCCCAAGGCGGGAGCAGTGCGCTCCTGCTTTTCGATGCTCGACCATCCGCGACTCAACCATCGTGTGACAGTGACCTCCGGAGTGCTGCCGCAAGAGTCGGCGACAGTTCTCCAAGAATTCTTTGCGTCGCGCCGGTAGAAGCGAACCACTCAGTTGCATTGGTCCACCAGGCGCCATCAGATCCTGCCCATGACGATCAGAATGATCAGGATCAACAAAAGTAACCCCAAGCCGCCGCTGGGATAATAGCCCCATCCGGCGCTGTATGGCCAGGATGGCAAGGCACCCAAGATCAGGAGAATCAGCAAGATCAGCAGGATCGTTCGAATCACGTTTCACCTCGCGCGCAAATCCTACCGGAGCGCCAGGAAACCTCCATAGGCAACTGGCAGTATTTCCCTCGGAATGTTGACGCAGGATGCTAAAGACGCTAAAGCAGGATCAAACCTTGCCGGGCGCCAATGGCTACAGCCTCTGCACGGCTGGACGCGTTCAGCTTGTTGAAGATGGAGGTGACGTGAAATTTCACCGTGTGCTCGGAAATATGGAGTTGGCCTGCGATCTGTTTGTTTCCCAGTCCGTCGGCCAATAGATTGAGAATTTCGCGTTCCCGCGGCGACAGCGGATGCCCGGCCGACCCTTCGTTGCGAGCCGGTGCTGTTGCGCCCCCGCCATCCTCGAGGATGCGATCGGCAAGATGGGGATGAAGAACGATCAAACCCTCCGCAACAGCATGGATGGCTGCGCGAATTTCCCATTCCGACGACCAGGCTGGAAGCAGGCCGAGAACCGGCACCGTATTCGAGCGGAGGGCCACCAGCGCCTCCGCGACTTGCGAATCGGAAACAAGCAAAATTGTGCGAGGTTGGGAATCAGCCGATTCCAGCGGAACTTCCGAACTCTCGCCCCACGCTTGATCGACAATCACGTCCGGTTGGGACGACTCAACGACTGGATCAAGCCCTTCGTGTCCGAGCACACTGGCGACGAGGTGCAGAGAATCGGAATCGTGAAGCATGGACTCCCACTGCGCGAGGTCCTTGGCGTCGCTCGCGCATACGAGAACCCGTATCGGTTCATCTGCGGAAGACATAAGTCTCAGCGATCAATTTCCGCGGCCTGCTGGCTTCATAAAGTTTTTTCAGCCAGTTTTAGATGCGCTGCGAACGAACGCCGACTCTGATGTGGTTTGCGGCTCGGATCACAGCGGCCACCAGGAATACCGCGGGCGCTTGACACCTCGCAGAACTGCCTGCTACGGTGCCAGATAGATGAGTCCTAGGCCGCGCCGGTATCTTTTCCTGATTCTCGGTATCGTGGCTCTGGGGTATTTGTTCTATAAGTTCCGCAATGCGATTAACCTAGAAGGATTTCGCTGGTCGGTTGTAGGCGAATCGCTGCGCCAAGCCAATATCCCGCTGTTATTCGCGGCGACGGTGACCATCTATGTCTGTTTCGCCATTCGCGCGGTGCGCTGGATGCGGTTTAGCAGGGCCGTCGGCGAGACCCGTTTTTGGAATGTATATTCCGCGACGTTAATGGGGTTTACCTGCTCGTTTCTGCTCGGGCGCGCCGGCGAACCGGTCCGCCCGGTGTTGATCGCCAGGAAAGATTCTCTTCCAATTCCGCACATGTTTGGCGTGTATGTGCTGGAACGCGTTTTCGACATGGCGGCCGCGGTGGTGCTGGCGGGAATGTCGCTATTGTTTTTTGAGCGCCGCGGGTCGGCCAGCGCGCAGGACGCGTACCTCATGCGCATCGCGCGGTCTGCCGGGGTCGCGTTGCTGTTGGGTTTAGTGGCAATCACCACATTTTTGGTGTACTTCCGTTTCCATGGGGGCAAGTGGCTGGCTGGAAAATTACGGCATGAACGCTGGCGCAAGGGCTGGCGCGAAAAAGTGGCAGTGTTGCTTGAAGGTTTCAGCTACGGATTGCAGGGCATCCGAACAGGTGGCGATTTGCTGGCCCTGCTGGCGCAGACCGCAGTGCACTGGGCGCTGGTAATCGTCGCGTACTTGTGGGTCTTTCACGGACTTAGGGGCCAATTGGCAGCCTTGAGCTTCTCGGTGACCACCCTCGTGTTAGCCTTTACTTTGGTGGGTTCGGCGGCGCAGTTGCCGGGGGTCGGAGGCGGGGCACAGGTAGCAACTTTCCTGGTGCTCACCGTGATTCTCGGAATCGACAAGGAGCCCGCGGCAACCGCAGCGGTGATGGTTTGGCTGATCAGCTTTGCATCGTCGAGTCTGGCAGGGCTGCCCCTGCTGTTCCGTGAAGGATGGTCGATGGGCGAATTGCGCCAAATGGCGCGGTCGGAAGAAGAAGCGGGCGAAGCCGCGCTCCTGGAAGAAGCGGAGCATCAGGCGCCCCGAGGAACCAGGGTCCCGTGAGGTGTCCGTTTTGCGCGCATCTGGATGACAAAGTCATCGACTCGCGCGAAGCACGCACCGGTGACCTCATCCGGCGGCGGCGCGCATGTTTGAAATGTAACCGGCGATTCACCACGTACGAGCGCATCGACGAAATTCCGTACATGGTCATCAAAAAAGATGGCCGGCGGGAGAAATTCGAGCGCCAGAAAATTTTGCAGGGCCTTCTGAAAGCCTGCGAGAAACGGCCAGTGGCGGTGAGCAAGCTGGAGGCAATCGTCGACGAAGCCGAGGCTTTTGTCAGCGAAGCGCAGGAGCGGGAACGCACTACCACGGACATTGGTGAACTGCTGATGGGCCGGTTGAAAAAGCTCGATAAGGTGGCCTACGTGCGATTCGCTTCAGTTTATCTCGATTTCAAAGACGTGAAGGAATTCATGGACGAACTGAAGAGCCTGCTGAAAGACCGTGTTAAGAAATAGCGATAAAGAGCGGTTCTGCGGGCTGCGCCTCAGCTCTGCCAAACTCCGGCAGCAAAGGTCTTGACCGCGCGGAAGCCCAGGCGTTCATACAAACCGACGGCGCGCTTATTGATGGAAGTTACCGTGAGCGAAAGCGATTCGTAATTCCTGCGGTGCAGCGCCTGGATGGAATGCTCCATTAGAAGCCTGCCGATACTATTCCCCTGATATCCGGGCAGCACGCAAATCTGCGTAGTATGACCTACTCGCTCGGCAACCGTGGAAGTAAGCACCATGGCGATCAGGCGGTCATCACCCACCGGACGTACCAAAAACGAAGCTTCCGGGAGGAATTGGCCGCACCCGGGAAGCAGCACGATGTTGCGAAGAAATTTCAAGCCACCCGCCTCGCTGCAATACTGGTCATTGATCTGGCTATCAACATGATCGGCATAGGCAAGATGGATAAGGCGCGCGGCCGCTTCAAAGGCGCGGTCGGACCAGGGCTCGAATCGGAGACCCGGAGAAATCGGTTTGCCACTGACATTCGCCTGAGCCAGAGGCAGCACCATGAATTGCCGGGGATAGAGTCGAAAATACTGAGAGAGAAAAATGGGATCCAATTGCGTGCCAAACGGCATGAGTTGCGCTTCAATGCGCTGCAAGCGCGGAGTGGCGCGCAGCGTTCCGAGTATTTCCGACAAGAGGTCTTTCGTAATAGCGTATTCGGCAAATTGCGAAGAAACAAACAGGCCCCCAATAAGGCCCTTGTGGTCTTCGAGAACGTAAAAGCCATAGCCCAGCGGCCGGCCCTCTTCCAGAGCGGCATAGCCCCCGAGAGCGCGGGAGTCGATGAACTTCCGAATCAGTTCAATTGAAGGACGGTAATCCCAGAACAGTTCCTCCCGCCAGTGGCGCGCCTCCTCCTGAAACAAGACTTCAAGCGAGCGGGAACGCAACTGCCGGAGGTCTACAATTTGCATGGAGGGCGGAACCCTGCGCCATTATAGCGTCCTGCTGGCAAAGAACCTAAACGTCAAAATGGTAGGGCGAAAAGGACGCGAAGGGAATATCCTAGTAGGAGTCGAGCCCAGGCGAATTTTACGGCTCGCCCTTATCGGATGGCCGTTTTAGCGGAGCTGCGTTATCCCACCACGCCTATAGCCAAAGTCTTTTCGGGACTTTTCGCGCTTATTTTGTTTTGTTTTGTTGCGGTTACTTCCGTTTCCGGATTCCTGATCTACCAGATGGTCCGGCCGACGCGAACGCCCAATTCATTCGATTTGGCGGTCATGATGGGCCATCCGATGAGCCTATCTTTCCCCCTGGCCGACGGAACCAACAGAGAAGGATGGTTCTTTCCCGGGCAACGGGGAGCTCCCACCATCATCGTTGCGCACGGGTACCGCGAACAGCGAGCGGACGTGCTCACGCTAGTGACCGCGCTGCAGGAGCAACAATTCAACGCCTTTCTCTTCGATTTTGCCGGACACGGAACAAGCCCCGGAGTCACGACTCTAGGCTACAAGGAAACCGGCGAATTGAGATCGGCGGTTCAGACTCTCTCAACCCGCGACGATGTGGACCCCAAAAGATTCGGACTGTGGGGAGCGAATATGGGCGGATACGCGGCACTGCGCCTGGCGACGTCCGACCCCAGGATAGGGGCGGTTGCCGTCGACAACGCGTATGCCGATCCGCGAGACATGGTACAGGTGCAGGTAAGTCGCTCCGGACTGACGGCGCTTCCGGGAGTCAGCCTGTTTTCCGACGCGGGGTTCCGCTTGCTGAATTTTTCTTTTCGGCACGAGCCTCCGATACGAATCGAGATGACCCAGGGATTGCCAAAATTGTTCATCGAATCGGACGATCAATCCCGTTTGTCCGACTTGGTGGTGCGACTGTTCAATAACGCGCCGGAGCCGAAACAACTTCTGCGCTACCGTCTCAGCTACGCCGATATGTCGGACGAGGACCGCAAAAATTACGAAAACCAGATGGTCAATTTCTTTTTGCAGTCGCTTCCTCCCAGTACGCACGCCGCGCGGTGAGCTCAACGCGGGGAACCGAGTGAGAGTTTCAGAGTCAGACGCAGTGATTCATCGCGGCGTGGGTTCGATTGGGACGTAAAGTATTCCCTGGTAAGCCTCCTCCAATGTTCCGTAGAACCGGTGCAGCTGCCGAATTTCTTCAAGCCCTGCGGGCGTGGTCAGCACCAGCGCCGGATTCGGATCGGCGGGCGACCACTCCGGCAACTCGCGCTGAAAATAAAACGCCAAGCCAAAATCCCAGGAGCGCGCCAGGCGGTAAGTGAAGATACGATCCGGGTGACGGTCGTTGCGAAGCAATTGGGCGTGCCAACGTGCTGAGATGAACGGATCGAGCCGCGGAAGGATGCCAAAGCCGGCGGTGCCGACCAGCAGCGTAACAGTCGCAAGTGAGGCCGCCACGAAGGCATCGCTGCCGCGAAAGACGAGAAATGCAACCACCGCGCCACCGATGAACACAATCGCGGCGGCAGTGAAAACCGAAGTGCGCAGGGAGTCACGCTGGTAAATGGGCAAACGATGTATCCAGAGCAAAGCGGTGATGCCCAGCGCAAACCAGGTAGCTGAAATCCCGGCGGCGGTGAAGTGGATGACCTTACGATCGGCGACGGAGCGAGCATTGAGCCGGGCTAGCGCTACGGCGCACAGCAGAGCCAGGGGCGGAATGCTGGGCACAATATAACCCGGAAGTTTCGACTGGGAAAAACTGAAGAACAAGATCGGGAAAAAGGCCCAACACGCAAAGAACAGGTCCGGAGAGTCGCACCGGGACTTTTCCTTCCAAAGTCGAACCCCCCGCCGAGCGGCCTCCCATAGGAGCGCCGTCCAGGGAAGCAAAGCAAGCAGCGCGATGGGTAAAAAAAACCAAAACGGTTGAGGATGCTGGAACACGGGCGTCAGGTAACGCTCAAAGTTGTGCTCGAAGATAAAAACGCGCAGGAAATCATGGTTGCGCAGGGCGCAAAGCACGTACCACGGGAGCGCCACCAGGCAAAAAGCCGCAACGGCGTAGGGATGAGCCAGGCGTACGATCGGCCGCCAGTGTTTTGTAATGGCCGCCCAGAGCAGGAGAGCGCCGCCTGCCAGAACGATGGCCGCGGGTCCTTTGGCTAAAACGGCCAACCCCAAAAATATGCCGAAGAGTATAAGAGGCCAATTGTCTGAGCGTGCTCGGCTCGTCGCGGCCCGCAACAGGCCGCGGTAGCGTAAAGCTGTCGCGGCGCTGGCCATCGCTAGCGTGATACATGTGCTAAATAGCATGTCGGGGGTGGCCGCGCGAGAGAACCCAATGGCCGCAACGCTGGTGGCGAAAAGCAGCGCCCCAAGAAAAGCGGGATTGACTGCCAGCCTCTCAGCGCTCCCGTAGTGCCTTGCTGCAAGCCATCCGACCGCAATGGCCGCGACGAGAGCGGCAAAGGCAGAGGGCAAGCGCGCCGCCCATTCGGCGGGCAGGCGAAGCAAAAACCCGATCGAAGCGGCCCAGTAATACAGGATGGGCTTTTCAAACCAAGGTTGGGAATAAAGGCGGGGTGTGACCCAATCCCCTGTCATAGCCATGGCTCGGGCGATCCAGGCGTAGCGAGGTTCGTCGGGTCCGACCAGCCCCATTGCGCCCAGATTGCCGAACAGGCAGAAGAGTAGAACCAAGGCCGCGCCCGCTCGGTTGATTTTTTCCGGATTTTTGGTCTGAAGCGATTGTTCCAAGGCAAGCTGAGTTTATCATCGACACGATGCGGCAACGTCACGAGGAAACGCGGGAAGCGCGCTGGCGTCAAGAACCAAAGAGGAACACATGGGCTGGCATCCGCTGGCGAGGCTCTGCATAATTACGCGCAATGCGTGAGTGGACTGAGTATGTTGCCGCATATCTGGGGCTGAAAATATTGGGACTTCTGCCGCGAGGTCTGGCGCGCTTCGCCGGCGCCGCTTTTGCCGCGCTAGCCTACCGCCTGCGGGCATCGTTACGCCGTGCTTCAGCCTTTAATTTGCGGCTAGCTTTCCCGGAGTGGAGTGAGGCCCAACGCAATCTGGTGATCCGCCGCATGGTGCAACAAATCGGTTGGATGATGGCGGAATTCGCGCGTTTTCCGAAATACGTCCGGGGGCAGATCGAGCGCATTGTGGTGATAGACGGAGAAGATAACTTTGAATCAGCGCGCCGGCAGCAGAAAGGAGTATTGTTTCTGACCGGGCACATGAGCGCCTGGGAACTGGCGCCTTTCGCACATGCTTGCTATGGCCATCCTCTGCATTTTTTGGTCCGGCCGATCAAGAACCGGCGGGTGGATGAACTGATCAATCGCTATCGCTGCCTTTCGGGCAACCAGCCAATCGAGAAAAATAAGTCCGCGCGGATGATTCTGAAGGTGCTGGCGGAGGGCGGCACGGTGGGCATCCTTTCCGACCACAACACGTCTCGCGAGGAAGGCGTGTTCGTGGACTTTTTCGGCGTGCCCGCCTCGACCACGTCGGGGCTGGCGCGGATCGCGCTACGGACCGGAGCAGCAGTGGTGCCCGGATTCCTTTGCTGGGATTACACTCGAAAAATCTATCGCCTGCAGTTCGCGCCGGCTGTGGAATTGTCGCGGACAGGCAACGAAGATGCGGATGTGGTGGAGAACACCGCAAGGTTCACACTTCTGATCGAGGATTACATCCGGCGGCATCCCGACCAATGGCTTTGGGCCCACAAGAGATGGAAGACGCGGCCCGCTGGAGAAAATCCGATTTATCCATTTTGAGAATGTGTGCCGCGCTACCGGCCAGGAGATGCAGCGTATGAAACATACCGCGAAGGAACTTGCGGAATATCTGGAAGCGGTGGTCGAAGGAGATTCTCGCGCGGTGATCTCCGGCATCGCGGGGCCGGAGCGAGCGCGGGAAAGCGACCTTATCTATGCGGACTCGCCCAAGAACGAAGAGCGAGCATCGAAGTCGGCGGCGCGCTGCGTGCTGGCGCTTCCGGCTGTGCAGCTGGCAGGCAAAACCATCATTCGAGTGCCGCAACCGAAACTTGCCTTTGCGAAGGCTGCGGACTGGTTGTTGACGGACAAAACTCGACCGCGGGCGGAAATCCATCCGACCGCTATTATCGCCGCAAGCGCAGAACTGGCTGCGGAAATCAGCGTGGGTCCCTACGTGGTGATTGAAGAGGATGTGGAAGTTGGCCGTGCTACGCGAATCGAGCCTTTTTGTTTTCTCGGCCGAGGTTGCGTGGTCGGAAGCGACTGCTGGTTGCACCCGCGGGTCACGCTGTATCCGGGCGCGCAACTGGGCCATCGCGTAGAAGTGCATGCAGGAGCGGTCGTCGGCGGGGATGGTTTCGGCTACGTTTTTGGCGAAGGCCGCCATTGGAAATTTCCACAAATCGGAGGCGTCACAATCGGCGACGACGTGGAAATCGGCTGTAATACGGCAATCGACCGTGGGTCCCTTGAGGACACCTATGTCGCGGAGGGCGTTAAGATCGACAATCTCGTTCAGGTTGCCCACAACGTGCAGATCGGCGAGCACTCTGTCATTGCGGCGCAAACGGGAATCTCCGGTAGCACCGTGCTGGGCAACCGAGTTTCGGTAGGAGGGCAGGCGGGCATCGGCGATCATTGTAGGATTGAAGACGACGCAAACATAGGCGGGCAGGCAGGCGTTGTCGTGGGCAAAACCGTTCGCCGCGGGCAAGTCGTTTGGGGCACTCCGGCGCGATCACTGCAAAGGTTCAAAGAACAATACGCGTGGCTCTCCCGGCTTCCCGAATTGGCCGAGCGCGTTTCGGTTCTGGAGAAAAGCCAAAGCGATGCGAAGTAGGTATCCCGCCGAACCCGAGCACTGGTTTCGATGTTTATTCGCCTATGGTTTCCCGGGCTGCCCAGCTTCGAGTCAAAGCAAGGTTATGGCGGATCGTTTTTTATTGACCGCGCTGAAGATACAAAAGATAATAGAGACCGAACTGTAACTACCTGTATTTTCGAGACATTGGGGTCGTATCCCGAGACGAAGCATTTTTTCTTCCGGGAGCGCCTAAGCGCAGGTTCTCGGCAACCGGATTCCCTGCATTTTGTGATCAAGACTTCGTCGGCGGTGCGAGGAGCCGGCGCAACGAGCTATGTCTGAGGGATTGATGGCTTCGGAAACCAACCTGCAAGCTGGTACCCTCAGTGGTGCCATGTCGGCGGCTGCGGCAGCGCCGAAGGTCAAAACGTTTGAAGGGTTGATCGAGCAGGCCATCGGCCGGACGCGGGATTGGCTGCTATCGGTCCAAAATCGCGAAGGATACTGGTGGGCCGAACTGGAAGCGGACACGACCCTTGAATCCGACTATATTCTCTATCTGCAGATCTTAGGACAGCTGGATTCTCCGAAAACGAAAAAGCTCGCCAAATACATCCGCGACCGGCAACTGACGGATGGGGGTTGGAATATCTTCTATGGCGGTCCGGCGGAACTGAACGCAACGGTAAAGGCTTATGTCGCTCTGCGATTGGCCGGAGACTCGGCGTCCGCACCGCACCTACAGCAGGCAAGTCGTAAGATTCTTGAACTCGGCGGTTTGGAAGCGACGAACTCCTATGTGCGTTTTTACCTGGCCATGGTCGGAGCCGTGGATTGGAGCATCGTTCCCTCGATTCCTCCCGAACTGATGCTCATCCCAGAATGGTTCCCGGTGAATATCTACGAGATGTCGTCGTGGACTCGAGGGATTGTC
>Ga0126381_100006930_pt1 | contig 12583 bp, 8 predicted proteins | sample PanSoiMetPlot_28_FD_96465 | JGI IMG/M metagenome (GOLD analysis project Ga0126381, IMG submission 96465) | Tropical forest soil microbial communities from Panama - MetaG Plot_28 | ecosystem: Environmental > Terrestrial > Soil > Tropical forest > Bulk soil | place: Panama | collected 2016-02-17
GTCAACCCGTACGACTGGCACTTCATGCGGGGCGAGCCGTACGTGGCGCGGCTGCTGACCAGCAGCCTGGGCCTGCGCGCTCCCAGGCTCGCCATCCTGGGCTGCGACATGGCGGGCCAGGTCGAGTCGGCCGGGAAGAACGTCACGCAGTTCGGTCCCGGCGACGACGTGTTCGCGCTGCTGCCGGGCGGCGGCTTCGGCGAGTACGTCACCGTCCGGGAGGACCTGCTGGCCCGCAAGCCCCGGAACCTGTCCTACCAGCAGGCGGCGGCGGTACCGATGGCGGCGGTGACCGCCCTGCTGGCCGTGCGCGACCAGGGCCGGGTCCGGCCTGGGCACCAGGTGCTTATCACCGGCGCCTCGGGCGGGGTGGGCACGTTCGCCGTGCAGATCGCCCGCGCGCTCGGTGCGCGAGTCACCGGCGTCTGCGGCGCGCCCCATGCGGACCTGGTCAGCTCGATCGGCGCCGAGCAGGTCATCGACTACCGCACCGAGGATGTCACCCGCGGCGGACGGTCTTACGACGTGGTGGCGGACATCGCCGGGCGGCAATCGGCACTGGCGTGCCGCCGGATACTCACCCGTGACGGGACGTTCGTCATCGTCGGCGGTCCGGCCGGCCGGTGGCTTCAGCCCGCTGGTCACGCGTTCGGGTCGCTGGCGGCCGCGCCGCTCGCCAGGCGGCGGATCACGATGGCAGACACGGTGGGAAGCAAACAGAAGAAGCAGGACCTGGTCACGCTGACCACGTTCATCGAGGACGGGAAGGTCACCCCGGTGATCGACCGCGAGTACCCGTTCGAGGATCTCCAGGCGGCCATCACCTATCAGGAACAGGGCCACGCCCAGGGGAAAGTAGTCATCACCGTATGAACGCACCGGCGCTCCTGACGTTCGGCCACGGCACCGCCTCGGCGGAGCGGATCACGCAACTCCTGCGCGACGCGCAGGTGGCCTCGGTCATCGACATCAGGACCGCGCCGGGCAGCCGGCGCCACCCGCACGTGGCGCGGGCCGAACTCGAACGCTGGCTGCCGCACGCCGGCATCGCCTACCGCTGGGACAAGCGGCTCGGCGGCTTCCGAAAGCCGAGCCCGGACGCACCGGACATCGCCTGGCGGGAGGACATGTTCCGCGGCTACGCCGAGCACATGCGGACCGGCGACTTCCTGGCCGCGGCCGGCGAGGTGATCGCCGAGGCCGCGGCCAGCCAGGTCGCGGTGATGTGCTCGGAGAGCCTGTGGTGGCGGTGTCACCGCCGGCTACTGGCGGACTTCGTCTGCGTCGCCAGGGACATGCCGGTGCGGCACCTCATGCACGACGGGCGCCTGGCGGACCACCGCCCGTCGCCCGGCCTGCGGCCGCGGGACGACGGCCTGCTCGTCTACGACGCCGGTCAGCCCCCGCTGCTGTGAGGCGGGCCGCGCGAGCCGGTGATCAGCCGCGGTCATCACTGGTACCTGAGCGCGGTGCCGGGCCGGATCCTGGTGGCCCGGTGCAGCGGCCCGCGGATGACGACCAGAGTCAGCACGAGCACGCCCGCCAGCGTGATCAGCGCCACGGCCGGCCCGAACTCACCCGGGAGGCTGAGGCTGGCCTGGTGCTGGACGAGCGCCAGCAGGCCCTGGTAGACGAGCCAGCCGAACAGGACTCCGGCGGCCCAGCCGACGACCGCCAAGGTGACCGCCTCGGCGCTGAAGATCCGCCGGATGTCGCGGGCCCTGGCCCCCAGGCAGCGCAGGATACCGACTTCCCTCGTCCGCTCGATGACCCCCATGCCGAGCGCGCTGACCAGGCCCATGAGCATGATGGCCACGATCAGCAGGCCCAGGATCTTGACGATGGCGAGGATCGAGGCCTCAGACGCCGTGATCTGCGCCTCGATCATATAGATTTCCTGGGTGCTGACCGGGTACCCGGCGGCGGCCAGCCGGGCGGTTACGGCGGTGTTCGCCTGGTCGATGGCGGTGTGAGCGGAACTGGCCGTGCTCAGCCAGATGGAGTCGCTGGTGCCGGGCGTGCCGTCCAGGCGTTCCAGCGCGTGCAGCGGGAAGTAGACGATGCTGCCACCGTTGTTCTGGCCGGTGTCGGTGCCGATGACGCGGACCGTGGTCGGCCCGGCGGCCATGGTGAGGGTGAGGAGCTGCCCGACGCGGGCGCCGACGGCCCGCGCGACGACAGGACCGAGCACCACCGGCGGGATGACCGCGTGGTCATCGGCCGCGGCGAACCAGCGGCCCGCGGTCAGCCGGTACGCATAGCCGGGCTGGGTGCCCAGGCCCCACGCCACGTAAGCCTGGCCGTTGTATTCCACCGAACTCGTCTCCTCCGGCTGTGCCCCTGTGACACCCGGTGTGGCGGCGGCGACGGCGAGGGCCTGGCTGGTGAACGGGCGGGCGCCGCTGCCGGATGCCTCGCCGACGCCGACGCTGAAGTGCAGCTTGCCGACGGCCTGGCTGATATCCGCGGTTACCGACTGGCCCAGCGCGAGGAAGGACATCGCCAGCCCGGCGGCGACCGCCACCTGGGCGATCACGGCGACGCTCCTGCGCTTCTGCCGCAGCGTGTTGCGGACCCCCACGGGCACGCGCCCGTGGGCGGTCATCCGGTCGAGCAACCCGGAGCCGAACCCGGCGCCGCTCACCCCGGCCAGGGTCTGCGACACGGGCCTGCGCAGCGCGCGCCGCAACGCCGGCAGCGACGCGGCCACGGCGAGCGCCGGGCCGAGCAGCAGGCTGGCCACCACGACCGGGACGCAAACGGCGAAGCCGAACGACACGTCGACGAGCTTGGTGGCGAAGTAGCTGGTCAGCACGTAGGCGATGGCCGCACCGAGGATGCTGCCGAGGACCGCGCCCGCCGCGCCGAGCATCGCCGCCGTGCGCATGATGATGCCGCCGAGCTGCCGGCGCCGGGCGCCCAGCGTCTTGAGGATGGCGATCTCGGCCGCCTGCTCGGTGATGAGGGAGTTCATCGTGGCCGAGATGAGGAACAGGGCCGAGCAGAACGCCAGGATCGTGATGATGTACAGCAGGGCCATGATGCGGCCGAACGAGGATTGTCCCGGCCACTGGCTCGGCGACCTGGTCTGCGGCACGGCCGTGATCGGGTCCGTCCCGGTCTGCGCGGTCAGGTAGGAGCGCACCTCGGCGATCGCCCGGGACTGCGCGGCCGTGCTGTCGTCGGTGAGCCGGAACCCCAGGTAGTCGTAGCCATGGGCGCCGCGCAGCGACTCCACGGTGGCCAGCGTGGCGTAGAAGACGGGCGTGGTGGAGCCGTTCGCGCCCGGAGTCGCGGCCAGGTTCATCCCGGTACCGCTGACCCGCAGCCGCACCATCGCGCCGCTCGCGGCCCTTACCTTGACCGTTGCTCCGTCGGTGACGGCGTAGCCGGTGGCCCTGGCGTTGGCCGCGTCAGCCAGCACCTCGCCTGGTCCTGGCAGCCGGCCCGACATCAGCGGGACGGTGTTGACCGCGGCTGACGCCAGGTCGCCGCCCGTGATATCGACGTTCTGCGGGCCGTCGCCGGACGTCGCGCTGGTGACGTAGCCGAGCACCGGGCTGACGGCGGCGACGCCCGGCAGGTGGCCTAGCGCGCCGAGCTGGGCCGAGGTCAGGTCGATGACGTTGGTCGACACCCCGACGTCGTACAGGTGGCTCTGCTGAACCTGGCGCTCCATCGCCGCGTTCAGCAGGCTGGGCACGGCCAGGAAGCCCAGGCTGGCCAGGGCGATGCTCAGCGTGAAGGCGGCCAGCACGGTGCGCGCGCGGTGCCGGATCAGGTCGCGCCAGGCCTTGCGGTCCAGCGTGTTCACCGCTGCCTCCCCGTGTCGGCGACGATCATGCCGTCACGGACGGACACGATGCGGGAAGCCAGGGCGGCCAGGCTCGCGTCGTGAGTCACGTACACGACCGTGGTGCCTTTGCCGTTAAGACTCTTGAGTAGCTTGAACATGTCCCGCGCCATTCCCGAGTCAAGGTTGCCGGTGGGCTCGTCGCCCAGCAGGACCGGCGGCTCGCACGCCATCGCCCTGGCGATGGCGACCCGCTGCTGCTCTCCGCCGGACAGTTCCAGCGGCAGCCGGTCCCCGCGGTCAGCCAGGCCGACCGTGGCCAGGTGGCGGCTCGCGGTGGCCGCGCGCTCGCGCTGGTGGCCGAGCCGGGCCAGGTCCATCGGCAGCGTGACGTTCTCGGCCGCGGTGAGCGTGGGCATCAGCTGGAAGAACTGGAAGACGAGGCCGATGGTGCGGCCGCGCCAGGCCGCGAGCCGTTCTTCGGTCATCTGGTCCAGGCGGCTGCCGTTGACCGTCACCGTGCCGGCGGTGGGCCGGTCGATACCGGCGATGAGGTTGATGATGGTGGTCTTGCCGCTGCCCGACGGGCCGGTGATGGCCACCAGCTCGCCCGCGGCGATGGACAGGTCCACGCCGCTCAGGGCGGGGAATCCCACCCGCCCGCTGCGGTAGACCTTCTCTACCCGGGTCAGTTCGATAATCGGTTTGTTCATGACTGTCACGATCGCCCCGGGGGCCGCCGGTCCGCATCGGCCGCTTTACCCGTTTCCCCGGCCATCCGCAAGGCGTTTGTCCGGCGCCTTGGTTCCCCCATAAGTAGCGGCTGGCGGTTCAGCCGTACGAAGGATGGCTCATGGTCGCGGCCGACGTTTACGATCGGCTGGTGAAAAGGCTCGTCGCCTGGGCCACCGCGCTCCCGCCCGTCCATGCCGATCTCGCGCTCGCGCTCGCCCTCGCCGCGTACAACGTCGCGTCACTGATCCCGGAGACCGGGCAGCTGCGCTTGCCCTACGCGGCGTTCGCGCTCGTCGTGCTGCAGACGTTGCCGCTGACGTGGCGGCGGCGCTGGCCGGTCGGCGTGTGGGTGGCCGTCGGCATTCCCCGTTCGCTGTACGACGACCTGAACCTCGGCTTCGCGCCGCTGGCACTGGCCTCGATGATCACCTATTACACGATCATGGACCGCAGCTCGACCCGGACGCGGTGGGTGATCAGCGCCCTGATGCTGGCCGGGATCATCAAATCGCAGACGCTGCCCAATCACACCGAGCCCTACGACTTTTTCGTCATCATGCTGGAATTCAGCGTCGCCGGGATGGCCGGCGTGTTCAGCCGTACCCGCCGGGCCTACCTGCGTGAGGTGGAGTCGCGCGCGCAGAGCGCGGAGGCCGAGCGGGACCGGGAGGTGGCGATGGCCGCCGCGCAGGAGCGGGCCAGGATCGCCAGGGAGCTGCACGACGTGGTGGCGCACCACGTCAGCCTGATGGCGGTCCAGTCCGAGGCCGCGGCGTCGTTGCTGCCTGACCGGCCGGCCGAGGCGGGAAAGTCCGTGGAGATCATCGGCCAGACCGCGCGCGAGGCGCTGGCCGAGCTCCGGCGGCTCCTCGGCGTGCTGCGCGGCCCGGCCCGGCCGGCTCGTACAGAAAACACGGCACCGTCCCCGTCGATCAGCCAGCTTGACGCGGTGATCGTGCAGATCCGCCAGGCCGGGATCGCGGTTGACCTGCGGATTGACGGCAGCCCGGTCAAGCTCACGCCCAGCGTGGACCTGACCGCGTACCGGATCGTGCAGGAGGCGCTGACCAACACGGTCAGGCACTCGGGAGCGCAGGAAGCCGCGGTGACCGTCAGCTATGAGCCCGGGTACGTCACCGTGTCGGTGAGCGACGCGGGGCACGGGCCGGCCGGCGCGACGGCCTGGCCGGCCGCGGCTGGCGTTCCGGCAGGTGCGCCGAACGGCAGCCGGGTTCCGGCGTCACGGAGCGGCGGATTCGGGCTGGCCGGCATCGTCGAACGGGTCGCGTCCTGCGGCGGGAGCCTGACCGTGGGCCCCGGCCAGACGGGCGGGTTCGCGGTCGCGGCCAGGCTGCCGACGTCATGACCGTCGCCGGCCCCATCCGGGTGCTCGTTGCCGATGACCAGGAACTGGTCAGGACGGGATTCTGCGTGATCCTCGATACGGCAGACGGGATCAGCGTGGTCGGCGAGGCGGCCGACGGGGCGCAGGCCGTCAAGGCCGCGGCCGAGCACCAGCCCGACGTGATCTTGATGGACGTGCGGATGCCGGAAATGGACGGGATCGAAGCGACCAGGCGGATTACCGGCGGGGACCGGACAGCCACGCCCAAGGTCGTCATCTTGACCACCTTCGACCTCGACGACTACGTGTACGAGGCGCTGCGCGCCGGAGCGAGCGGATTCCTGCTCAAGGACGCCCCGCGGCACGACCTGATCGCGGCGGTCAAGACCGTGGCCGCCGGTAACGCGCTGCTCGCGCCGTCGGTGACCATCAGGCTCATCGACGCGTTCGCTCGCAGGCCACCGCACACGCAGCCCGCGCCGTCCCGGCTGGCCTCGCTGACCGCCCGGGAGCGCGACATCTTGCTGCAGCTCGCCCGCGGCCGGACCAACGCGGAGATCGCCGCTGACCTGGTGATCAGCGAGGCGACCGTGAAGTCCCACGTCGGGAACCTGCTCGCCAAGCTCGGCCTGCGCCACCGCGTGCAGGCCGTGATCCTGGCCTACGAGACCGGCCTCATGCGGCCCGGCGAGCCGGACGCGATCAGCTAGCTTGTGCATGTGCTTGTGCTTGTGCTGGCGTTTGCGGTGCTTGGTGGTGCGGGGAAGCCGCCGATGGCGGTCTCGTACGCCTGCGCCACGCGAAGGCACATGCCGTCGGCGAGATGCCGGCCGATGATCATCAGGCCGACCGGCAGGCCCTCGTGCAGGCCAGCCGGCACCGAGGTGGCCGGGTGCCCGGTAACGTCAAACTGGGCCGTGTTGGCGGTTACCTCAAGCGACCGGGCCAGCAGCTCTTCGCGGCTGGCGCCGGGCGCCGGGATCGTCGAGGCGACTACCGGCAGCGTCGGCATGACCAGCACGTCCGCGTCGGCGAGCGCGTCGTCGTAGGCGGCGGTCAGCTCCAGCGCCAGGTTCCTGGCCATCGCGTAGTACCGGCCGTCGTAGCGGTCGATGCTGTAGCGGCCGCACAGCACGGTCAGCTTGAGCGTCTGCGACATTTCGGCGGCATGCTCACGCCGGCCCCGCGCGAAGTGGGTGATGAGCTCGGGATCGTACAAGCCAGCCGCGTTCATTCCGTAGGCGTTCCCGTCGATCATCTGGTTGGTCGCACCATCGGTGACCAGGACATTCCAGACGTCCAGTCCATCGCGGTGCCACGGGATGCTGACCGGGCTGATGATCGCCCCGGCCGCCGCCAGGGTGCCGATGGCGGCGCGGACCGTCTCATCCACGCCTGGCTGCGACAGGCCGGGGATGGCGAATCCCTCCTCGACGACCCCGATCCTGAGGCCGGTCACGCCGGCGTCCAGCCCGTCAAGGAAGCCGCCTTCTGGCGGGTCGGCCCGCTGGCGCGGGTCGAGCCCGTCCCGGCCGGCCAGCACGCCGAGCAGCACCGCAGCGTCACGGACGTTGCGGGTAATCGGGCCTAGATGATCCAGGGTGTTCTCGATCGGGAACGCCCCGGTGTACGGCACGAGGCCATGAGTCGGCTTATGCCCCACCGTGCCGCAGAACGCGCTGGGAATCCGGACCGAGCCGCCCTGATCGCCGCCGAGCGCCAGGTCCGCCTGACCGGCGGCGACCAGTGCCGCGCTGCCGCTGGACGATCCGCCCGCGGTTTTCGTTCTGTCCCAGGGATTGCGGACCGGGCCGGTGCGCGAGGTGTGGCTGCCGCCCGACAGGCACAGCTCCTCGCACACCGACTTGCCGGTGATCACCGCTCCCGCGTCGAGCAGCCGGGTGACCACGGTGGCGTCGCGGCGGGGGACGTAGCCCTCCACCGTGGCCGATCCGTTCATCATCGGCAGCCCGGCCACCTCGATGTTGTCCTTGACCGCCACGCGGCGCCCGGCCAGCGGGCCGTGGTCGGTCGTGCTGATCCAGGTAGTGACATACCAGGCACCCAGCTCGTTGTCCGTGTCGTTGGCCGTCTGGGCTGGCCATTGCCAGGGCCGGGCCGGCGGTTCGGGCAGCCGCGCCTGGTACAGGCGCTCGACCGCGTCGTAGGAGGCCAGCGCGTCAGTGACGAAGACACGGAACGACTCGACGTCCTGCGGGCTCAGCCCGAGCCCGTAACGGTCCGCGATCGCGGCGACGTCGTCAGCTGACGGAGGCGTGATAGCCATGCCCATCTCCCTGCGGCTCTTAGCTGTCGGCTGCCGGCAAGCCTTTCATGGCCCCGTGTGTTCCTGACGGCCAGATGTTCGCCGGCGTGTCCCTGGCGGCCGGATGTCTCACCGCGCCTTGTAAACACGTGGTTGCGGCAAGGGCGGGGCCGTGTCTGGGGTGACCAGCCGCACCCTTGCGGCAACCACGTGGTCGGGACCGCTAGTGGGCTTAATGCTGCGACATCGTGACCAACGCCGCGGAACCCCCTGAATGGCGGGGCCGTCGAAGCGGCATGATAAGACACTTCGGCCGCAAGGATGTCGCTGTCCTGGCGGGTTGCCTGCTGGTGATATCCGGCTGCACGAGCGGGGCCGTGCAGCAGACCTCGCATGGGGACGTCGGTCCGGTGCGGCTGACGTCCTTTCACGACTGCGGCGATGAGCTTGCCGCTCTGCGTTCGGCGGCCGAAGCCAGCGTCGGCCCATACGGCCTGCCGACCGTCGCCGGGTCGGCGGACAGCACAGCGTACCCGCTGGCGGCCGGCGGGGTTTTCCCGCCCGCCGGCGCCAGGATGGACGCACCCGCGGCCGGAGCCGCGGCAGAGCCCGCTGGAAGCGCGGCCGCGGCCAGCGGTGCCGCATCGACCGCGACGCCGGCGTACTCGGGCACGAATGACTATGTAGCCGGGGTCGATGAGCCCGACCTGGTCAAGACCGACGGGCGGCGGATCGTCACCGTGTCCGGCGGTCTGCTGCAGGTCATCGACGCCGCCTCGCGGACCGTCACCGGCCGCCTGAACCTCAGCGCCACCGGGGACGGTATCAGTTTCCAGCCGACGAACCTGCTGCTCGACGGCGATCACGCCCTGGTCTTCGGCACCGGAGGGTCCGCGGTCAGCGATTCCGGCGGGGCCTCTAACGGAAGCGCTCAAGGGGTCGCTGACGGGATCGCACAGCCCGTTTCCGGCGCACGACTGCTCCTGGTGGACCTGGCCGGGCAACCCTCGGTGCTGTCGTCCTACAGCATCGAGGGCGCCATGCTCGACGCGCGGCAGGTCGGATCGACCGTACGGGTCGTGGTCAGTTCACAGCCGCGTCTGAACTTCACCGCGCCGACCGCGCCGACCGCCGGCTCAGGTGCCGGCTCAGGTGCCGCCGGCTCAGGTTCCGCCGGCCCGGGCGCCGCCACCGACGCGCAGCGGGTCACGGCCAACGAGGCGGTGATCAGCCAGGCGAGCCTGGACGACTGGCTGCCGCATTACGCGGAGACGTCGGGCGGGGTGACCACGACGGGACGCGTCTCGTGTGCCGACGTCAGCGCGGCCTCGACCTTCTCCGGGGCGAACCTCATCAGCGTGCTGACGTTCGATCTCGGCGCCAGCACGCTCGGCTCCGGCGACGCGGTCACCGTCGTCGCGGACGGTGACACCGTGTACGGCACGGCCACCAGCCTGTACGTGGCCGGCGACGAGCGATGGCTGACCGAAGCGCCGATCGCGCGCACGGGCGCCACCATGTCCGGCAGCACCGGCACCGGACAGCAGCGGACCGAGATCTACCGGTTCGACACCACCCAGCCCGGGCCGCCCAAGTTCGTGGCAGGCGGCACCGTGCCCGGCTATCTGCTCAATCAGTACTCGCTGTCGGAGTGGCAGGGCTACCTGCGGGTCGCGACCACGACCGGCACCTCGTGGGCGCTCGCCGACGGGGAGCCAGCGGGCGCGCAGACCAGTTCCTCCGCCGTGTACGTGCTGTCCACCACCGGCCCGGTCATGCGACTGGCCGGTCAGGTCGACGGTCTCGGGGCCACCGAGCGGATCTACTCCGTCCGGTTCATGGGCTCGGTCGGATACGTGGTCACCTTCCGGCAGACCGACCCCCTCTACACCGTGGACCTGAGCGACCCGGCGCATCCGCGAGTCCGCGGCTCGGTCGCCCTGACCGGCTATTCGGCCTATCTGCACCCGGCGTCTGACACGCGGCTGATCGGCATCGGCCGGGCGGCGGACGCGATGGGGCACGTCGGCGGCACGCAAGTCTCGCTGTTCGACGTCTCCGACCTGGCCGCGCCCGCGCGCCTGGCCACGTTTGCCCTGGCTGGAGCGGTGTCAAATGCGGAGTTCGATCCGCATGCCTTCCTCTACTGGCCCGGCTCGCACCTGGTCGTGGTACCCGTCCAGATGTCAGGCCCGGTGTCCGCCCAGCCTGGTACGGCGCTGGGAACGCCGTACCAGCCGCAGTCCGGTGCCCTGGTGCTGCGGATCGACGACTCCGGCATCACAGAAGCCGGATTCATCAAGCAGCCGGCTACAGCGACCTCGTACGTCGGCTCTCCGTCCATCGAGCGTTCCCTGATCATCGGGCAGACGCTGTGGACCATCTCCAGCACCGGCGCGATGGCCAGCAACCTGACCACTTTGCGGCCGCTGACGTGGGTCAATTTCAGTACCGGCGGAGCGTGAAGCACTACGAAGATGTGAGACCATGCCGCAGGTGTGCTGCTCACCGCCGGTACGGGGCTGTGCCTCCTCCCCGATCCGGTCACCGTGGGCCGGTTTCCCTGATGTCAGCTACCTGACACTTCGCGGCTATCCGCCCGCCGCCTCCCGTACCCCCGGCCTCGCTTGGATGACCGGAGGTATCCGGAGTTCAGGGGTGGAGGAAAGATGCGGGCACGATGGGGAGTCGCCATGGTCACGGCGGCCCTGTGTACGACGGGAGCGGTCGCCGCGACGGCGGCCGGGGGCGCCTCGGCGGCGGCCGGGGCTGCGCGTGCTGACCGGCTGGTTCCCGGCGGGCTGCTGGTCAGCGGCAGCTACTACATCAACGACTCGCAGCTGGTGGCCGGGCAGACCGTGCTGCCGCCCGGTTGCCAGACCGGATGCGCCACCGCGACGGCGGGCGGCAGCTATCCGCAGGTCTTCAACAACGACCTGGTGGACGGGAGCTTCGGGGTCACCTCGCCGATCTTCCTCGACGAGCTCTCGCCGTCCGGGCACGTGCTGGCGCGGGTCAACGTGCCGGCCGACCAGCTGGTCACCAGCTTCTCCTCCAAGTCCGAGCTCGGGCTGAGCCTGTCCCCCGACGGCCGCTACGTGACGTTCATGGGGTACGCGGCCCGGCCTGACCAGCTCGACGTCTCTAACTCCAACACACCCGGCGTCATCGACCCGACCAACCCGGTGCCCGGCACCGACTACCGGGCGGTCGCGCAGCTCTCCGGCGACGGCCGGTTCCGGTTCACCGAAACGAACGCCTACAGCGGCAACAACGGGCGGGCCGCGGTCACCGCCGAGGTAGGCGGCCGGCAGCTGATCTACACCGCGGGCAACGCCGGGAACGGCGGCAACCCGCAGCCGGCCGGAGTCATCCTCGGCGCGGGGGCCCAGCTGATCACGCCGTCTGACCTGCCGGAGGCCGCGCAGACGCCGGGCACGCCGACGCCGGCGGGCAGCTTTAACGTCACCGAGCTGGGCGACAAGGCCGACAAGGTGGGCAAGGACGACAACTTCCGCGGGCTGGCGCTGTACAACAACGTGCTCTACTACACCAAGGGCAGCGGCGGCAACGGCGTCAACACCGTGTATTTCCTCGACACGACGGGCAAGGCGTGCTCGTCAGGGGTCGGGCTGCCCGTCCCCGGCGCCTCGCTGCCCACCTCGGGGCTGCCGTACGACCCCACGACGCTGCAGGCCAGCGGGCTGCCGAGCAACATGTGCGTGCTGAAGGGGTTCCCGACCGCGCTGAAGTCCACGACCTCGTTCCCGTTCGGGCTGTGGTTCGCCAACCCTGACACGCTGTACGTCGCCGACGAGGGCAGCGGGGACAACACGTTCGCGAACGGCTCGTACACCGCCGCGGCCTCATCAGGCACGGCCGGCCTGCAGAAGTGGGTGTTCGACGCCACCGCCGGCGAATGGAAGCTCGCCTACGCGCTGCAGGCGGGGCTCGACCTGGGCCAGCCCTATCAGGTGCCGGGCTATCCCACCGGGCTGAACGCGGCCACCGGGCTGCCGTGGGCGCCCGCCACCGACGGGCTGCGGGCCGTCACCGGCCGGGTCAACGGGAACGGGTCGGTCACGATCTGGGCCATCACCTCCACCGTGAGCGGCGGCGGCGACCAGGGCGCGGACCCCAACCAGCTGGTCGAGATCAATGACCCGCTGCACGCGACGGCCCTGGTGCCCGGCGAGCACTTCCGCACCGTCCGCGCCGCGGCATCAGGCGAAGTGCTCCGCGGCGTCACCTTCGCTCCGCGCTAGGCCGGTCCCTCGGCTGCGCGGGCTTCTGCTGGCACGATAGGCGTCATGGGGACTTCACGACTGAAGCGGCAGGAGATCTCGGACGCGATCGACGGGCTGGGCTGGCGGCTGCTGCTCGGCGAGCTGTGGACGCAGGTGCGCACCGGGTCGCTGGCCCAGGCGGCCGAGGTGGCGGCACA
>Ga0126381_100006931_pt1 | contig 12582 bp, 10 predicted proteins | sample PanSoiMetPlot_28_FD_96465 | JGI IMG/M metagenome (GOLD analysis project Ga0126381, IMG submission 96465) | Tropical forest soil microbial communities from Panama - MetaG Plot_28 | ecosystem: Environmental > Terrestrial > Soil > Tropical forest > Bulk soil | place: Panama | collected 2016-02-17
CTTCCTTCAAGAGCTTCCGACGTGACAACATCACACTCCAGATCAACCAGACGGTCGAGATCAATGCCCAGTTGACGGTTGGTTCACAGACCGAGACAGTCCTCGTTACGGCCGCGGCTCCAGTGATTCAGACAGAGGCATCGTCGGTGGGCCTGGTGGTGGACAGCCAAACAATTACAAATACTCCTCTGAATGGTCGACTGAGCCTCGTCGGATTGATTGGCTTGGCCCCGGGAGTACAGAGTGCCGGAGCGCAGGACCAGCTTGCGGTGAGAGGCGTGACGCCATCAATCGGAACGGGAAGCCGCAACGCATATGGAGCCATGGGCTCCACGCTCGATGGAGTTACGAATCAAGAGGTGACGCTGCAGCGTGCTGAGGCAGAGGTCCCTTCGCTCGATGCTCTCTCTGAGTTCAAGGTTTTGACCAATGGAGTACCAGCTGAGTTCAACCAGGCATCGCAGCTCATCGTAGTGACAAAGAGTGGAACGAATCAGCTTCACGGTGGCGCGCTGGAGTTCAATCGTTCCAAGGGCACTGCGGCGAAGGAATATTTTGCGGGAGCACTGCCGCGGGCGCCATACCAGAGGAATGAATACGGGGCTAACCTGTCGGGTCCGATCTATATTCCCAGGATCTACAACGGCAAGGACCGTTCGTTCTTCTTCTTTGCCTTTGAGGGATTCCACTTATCGCAGTCGGGTAGCGTGAATAGCCAGCAGCCAACCACGGCTATGCGAAACGGCGACTTTTCGGCCTTCCTTCCCGGCGGCGCGTGCGCAGCAGGGGGTGGCACAATCCTTAAGAATCCAATCACTGGAGCTCCATTCACAAACAACCAAATACCGTCGAGCATGTGGAATACGGTGGATGTGAAGCTTCAGAACATCCTTTACCCAGCTACGACCACCAGTGGATGCGGCGTCAACACTCTTGAGCTGGTTCCTTATACGAGCAAGGCGACGCGATACTCGGCGCGCATCGACCACAAGATCAACGATACAAACCAACTCCGCTTTACCTTTCTGAAGGCGAGTTACGGCCCAAACCCGACCCTGGGGACCTCGAGCCTTGCGGGAGAGTTCTCAGGCGATGGCGAACATAATTCCCAATACATCGTTGGATGGACGCACACATTTTCTCCGACGCTGTTGATTGACACGTATGCATCGTTCTTCCATCTTCCGATCTACCGCACGCCGCAGAACTCCAACACAGATTTCTCGTCGATCATTCCGGGGCTTGGGCCTGAGCTAATCCAGGGAGCGCCTCAAATTACGATCACGAACATCACGTCAGTGTCCGAGCAAGGGTCAAAGGACTTGGAACAGGTGATTCAGGCAAACACCGCGATAACGAAGGTTCTGCCGAAACACACCATCAAGGCCGGCTTCTCGTACCTTTGGGACAATCACTGGAACGACTCGGCCGTCGCCCCGCAGCGTGGTTCTTTCTCTTTTACCGGCAGGTACTCGGGTATCGCGTATGCGGACTTTCTGTTGGGGGATCCGAACTCGACAGGAAAGCCGACGCCAAACAACTACATCACGAAGAATCTGTCGAGCCAGTATGGCATGTATGTGCAGGATGACTGGAAGCTGCGGCAGAACCTGACCCTAAATATGGGTCTTCGGTACGATCTGCAGTGGTTTGAAGACAATCCTTATGGCAACAACTCGCTGTATGTTCCTGCGCAGCAGAAGATCGTGGTCTTCGGTGATCATTACCCGGCTTCTGCGATCCCTGGATTTCTGACACTTCCAATTACGCTGTCCTCTCAGGTTGGTTTACCGAACAACGTCTTTGCTTACCTGGGACAGGCGAAGAAGAACTTCGCTCCTCGTTTCGGATTCGCGTATCAGCCCGTTCCCAATACGGTTGTCCGTGGTGCATTCGGGATCTTCTTCAACCTGATTCCGGCGTCTTATGCGGGCACTCCGTTCGGCACTCTTCCTTTCTCCGGTTCGCAGACGTTCTCACAGCCTACGGGTTCTGTTCCCGCGTTCTCAATGTACGCTCCATTCTCGGCGACGGGAGCCTTCGCGGCGAATCCGTCGGTTGCCGCACAGCACAGCACAACCACCCCTTATACCGAGGGGTATAACCTTACGGTGGAACGACAGCTTCCCCAGGGGATTGGCATTCGCGTTGGGTATGTTGGCCAGCGGAATATCAAACAGAACAATGCCAGCGGGAGCGGCAACACCGCTCCGGACATCAACCTCAATACGCCGCAGGTGGGTGTGAATGCGCAGACACGTCGCCTTGTGCAGCCATTCTCGTCGATCAACCTGAATCTCGATCCCATCTTCCACAGCGCGATGAACTCGCTGCAGATCGGCGCGCACAAACAATACAGCAATGGTCTGATGGTGAACGCGGAATATCAGTGGACCCGGGTTACCGGAACGGAAAACGTGGAAGATCCTTCGGGCTCAAACGTCCGCGATTCGTATGGGAACATCAGCGGTATCACTCCGCAGGTTTTCGTTGTCAGCTATTCCTATTCGTTGCCTTTTGGCAGAGGGCAAGCCCTGCTTGGCGGAGTCAACAATGTTGTGGACAAGCTGATCAGCGGTTGGCAGATCTCGGGAATCACGAACTTTCAGACCGGCCAGCCGTTTTCGGTTTCTTACACGGCCCCCGGAACACCAATTGGTCTTGTAGGCGGGCGGGCAAACCAGGTTCTGGGAGCGTCGCTTTACCCGTCGAACAAAACTAAATCCCTATGGTTCAATCCAGCTGCGTTCACGGCTCCCCTCTGCTACAACTCGGCCGGGACCGGACCGTGCGCTACGATTTATAACCCCACAGGACCGGCGACCTATGCTACGTATGGGACGTCTGGATACAACATGCTGCGGGGGCCGCACTTCCAGAACTGGGACATGAATCTGCAGAAGAACCTGATCTGGAAAGAGAGATATAGGTTGCAGCTTCGCGTCGTTTCCTTCAACATCTTCAACCATCCCAATTTTGCGCCGCCAAACGCAAATATCACCAATACCTCTACGGTCGGAACGATCACGTCGATCGCGTCCGGCGCGCAGAGCCGCAAAGTTGAATTCGGAGCAAAGTTCAACTTCTAACCTCTGGATGGGGATTTCAACTGTCAGGGTTCGCTACCTCAGGCCTCCGGCCTGACGAAACGAACCCTGATTATGCCTCGGGCTCAAAATCGCAGCCGGATCGGTCTGCAACCGTCATGGAGAGAGCCAATGAAGAGAGCGTATGTAGCCGGCCAATCTAATCTGAAAATCCATTAGAGCGAATAGCCGAATCGCGGTCTAGTGCTAGTCTCCTGTTGAGATGAACGTCGAGTTAACTGTGTTCGCCGCGAACCCACTACCTTCGCTGCCACGACGTTGTCATCCTGGAAGTATCAATGAGGCTTCTAGAGGGATGGGATAGCGGTTTTGGAGCGACACAGAAGTAAGCCATGTGCGGCCGCTACTACCGTAAGAGCGACAAGCAGAAAATAGCTGAGGCCTTCCACGCTAGCAGCGTCGATGACTTTCCCATGCCTCCGTGGGACCACAACGTGGCACCCACAACGCAGCAGCCCATCATCCGCAACCATCGCGACACTGGCGAGCGCATCCGCCGCACCGGCTCCGACATGGAATATGAGATCACCTATGTCTCACCGGACAATACCTATACCTACGTAAACATCGGCATCCCGCGAACCAATTTCGAGCGCCGTAGCTTCCGATTCACCTTCTTACTATCTTTTGACATTTCGCGGACATCGCGCTGACACATCTCTCGTCATGCAGGCGTCGAATGTTTCCGCTCGGTGCAGTCAACTTAAACGATCTGCATTGAGGACCCCGCTAATCCTTCGACCTTTGGCACGAGTCGACGACAACGTTCCCAACGGAAAAGGAACATCCGTATGACCAACTCCATGACCAAATCCATCAACCGCCGCTCATTTGTGAGAGGCGGGCTGACCATTGCCGGCGCCACTACAATGGGGGCCGGATTGTTAACTCACAGTTCGCCTCTGTTGGCGCAAGGAGATCCCATATCAGCAGGCGATGCAGCCCTGCTCAGGTTCGCGGCTGCAGCCGAAATCCTCGAGAGCGACTTTTGGGTGCAATATAACGAACTTGGAGGAATTCCGGACCCCGAGGTCCCGGGTGGCACTGGAAACAAGTTCTACACGGCCGCGCTCATGAATCTTGACGCAGACTTTCCCCAATACATTCATGACAATACCGATGACGAAATCACTCACTTTACTTTTTTGAACGCGTACCTGGTGTCGAAAGGAGCGGCGCCGGCGAACCTGGACAAGTTCCGCACCTTGGAAGGCAGTACGGCAACGGGTGTGAATAAATCCTTGATTGGGAAAAGGCTCACCAATCTGACGAAGCTCACGCTCGATACGAGTTGGTGGACCCGCTACCGCAGCGACTCCCACAACCCGGATCTCGACCCTAATTTCACGTTTCCGCAAGCGGTTCCCGATCTGGCTGCCGGACCGCATACAGCGATCCCCAGAACTGATGATGATCTACATCCCGACAAGCACATCCAGGCCATCGCCAATACTGCGGCGTTTCATATGCCGACGATTGAACAGGGGGGAAATAGTCTCTATCCTTCGATGGCGCAGAGAGCTTCCAGTGTTGAGGTGCTGCGGATCCTGATCAGTATCGGCCCGACAGAGACAATGCACTTTCAAACCTGGTCTGACAAGGCGGGAAATGCAGTTTCGCATCATCTGGCGCCACTGACCGATCCCACGAACGGCTTGACTTTTCCAGATCTCAATTCGGCTCCGTTTGGAGGTGAGGATTTCCAAACCAATCTGATCATGCCTGAGCCATGCCCGTTCATCAGCCGCTCGCTCCCGGTATGTTCTATCATCCGTCCCACTGAGACCAATGGCATCGCTGCAGGAGTGGTCGCCTTCTTGACGGCGATGGGGCTCTTCAATGGACAGACTAGTGACTTCTTCACCTATTTGAATGGACTGGCAAGCGATGCAGACTCGGCAACGCGCCAGTGCTGACGCGTGGAGAGTTTGTCTTCTCAAAACTCCAGCTGAAGCCTTTGAAACGATATTGCTCTCAACGAGCCCGCGCTTGCGGAGTTTGGTCGGGTGGGGCGACGCGCCTGCCGTAGGATCATCCGACGGATGCGAGTAGTTTTGAGAAGGAGGATTGAGCGAATCCGCACGGAGCCTTTTCGCAGCAGTACGCGCGCGTCAGGAAAGCCGAAATCAAATAATTTATGTGTTGTGAAATCAGGGGTTTAGGTGGCCAAAAAAACCGCTAGATTCGGCAACCTCGCCGAGGCTGAAGCCTTGGCCGCAAAGGTTCAGACGCTACTCACCGAGCACAGGCTCACGATGTCCGACGTCGAGTTTGAGGCCCAGGATGCCGTCGACCCCATGGCGAGGACAACGTAGAACTCTCAGGCCGCTCAACTCCGACATGGCTGAAAATGCAGCGCGTGCGCGAAGCACAGTTCGCTTCCCGAACATTCAACAGCGGTTCAAGGGTGCGGTCACACAACGGGAGTAGTGTCCCTTGTCGCAGGTTGAAGGCGAGTTCTTAATGTGAGGCATCGCGCGGGTGATGTCAAAACGACTCACAATCGTTAGCCGCTGATCTTATTTCTTGATGTCTTCGAGTGCGAAGCGGCCCAGTTGATAGGGATGTGCTGTCGTCGCCTTATTGGTGACGGGATCGGTGGGGAATGGCTGCCCTGCATAGTAAGTCGGGAAACCCCAGATCTGGCCGTTGCGCAGGTCGATGACGACCTTGCCGTAGCTCTGCTGGGTGTTGTCGGGGGAGCGCATGAGGTAAGTGCCGGGCTCGATGTAGAGGGCGTCATTGGGCTGCTGCGCATGCACGGGCGACGGCGCACAGTAAGGGCGAAGAACGAGAACGGAGAGCAAGAGAGCAATTAAGCCGAGCAGAAGATTGGTCGTTGTGCTGAGTTTCATGGCGCCTCCATGACAAGCGATAGGGATATCAGTATCTTAGACACCCCTCGGAGGCGACGGCCTTGCAAGCACTAAGACTGATTAAGAATCGGTGCATTCGGCTGGCGGTTCGGTCGCGCCGTCCGCGGTTGCACCACTGCGCTTCGAATCTACGCGGTTTCACGAAACTAATGGCATGGTCCGCCGCCTCAGCCCTTGGCGGATTTCGGCGCTCCTCGCGCGCGCGCGTACTGCTCCGATAAGGCAGTGTGTAAATGCGCTGAAAGAACTAAAGATCCACGATGATTGTTGTAATCCGATCTTCATGGTCGGTGACGTCTACAGCCGGTGCAGGTTCCACCCGCGCCGTTGAAGCTGGGATCGACCTTGTGACGCTTGCGGCCATGCTGGGCCACTCAAAGATCCACATGGTTCTCCGCTACGCCCATCCGACACAAGAGCATCAGACGAAGGCGATGGACAAGATGGAACTGTATGCCAGCGGGCAGAAGATCGCCCATTCAGAGCGCACAGCACCGCAAAACGTCATACGCGATTCAGTAAGAGCAGAGCAGATTGTGAGCACAGAAAAAGCGCTGTACTCGCTACATTTTCCGCTACAGTAGCTAAGCTAGCGCCGCGTTTCTTTGTTGTTCCATAAGCTATTGAAAAGATTGGAGCACCGGGCGGGAGTTGAACACGAATCCTGATTTCGCAGATCAGATAATAACATTTATTATCAATAACTTATATAGGCTATACCATGCTCTAAAGTACTGAAACGGAAGCAAGCGGATTTCTCAAGGTGAAAATGGTGTAGACCGCCCGTTACATTCTGGCCTGCGAATGCCAACTTCACCCGGGCCAGGGATCGGATCCGGCATTTCACCCACGACGAGAACTTCTCGAACCGGCTCCTGTTTTTTCTGCCCTGCTGCTCTCGTCACATCGCCTCCTTTGCTGGAAATCACAACCAAAGTGCAGCGGAGCTACCTACCCATTCCAGATTGCGATTGTGATCCACACCCATCATCCGGCCGCGACCCATGCGCATGAGCGGCAGGACAGGAATAGGTTCCCCACCTTCGGGCCAGACATACATAATGCGGGTCTCCATTTGCGCCGGCCCGTGCGGCGTCTGGATAACTGGCTCAAAACGAAGTCGTTCCTGGAGAAGATAGGCGTGCCGCTGATCGAGCGGGATGGCGTCGATGTCGACCTGTGTAGGTCCGAACTTGATGCCAATTCCAGCGAACGAGTAGAGCGGCTTGAGCAGATAGTTCTCAACGTCTTCGGGAAGCTTGTCGATCTCGTCGAGGAACCAAGAACGTGGCACGCTAGGATGCTTCAGGTAAGGGATGGAGAACTTGCTGATGCGGAAGTACCAGTTGGGATGGCCAGCCCATTCGACATCAAGATCGTCGCGTAGATCGAAGGGTAGCGTCACTTTCCTGCGCTCCAGTTCGTCAACGATGCAACGGTTATATATCCTCTCCACTTCGATCTCACGGTCCCCTTGGCGATAGAAGAGTTTTCTGCCGCGTTTGATTAGCGAGAGAATGTCCACGATTGCGATGCCCAACTCGCGTTGCGTCACCAAGAAATCTGGTCGGGTCTTTTGACGGTCCGGGTCGATCTCAAGCAGGATGACATTCTCAGGTCCGTGGTCCGCAACGATTACGTCGCGCAGGAGCTTCCAGTAGGAGTCACGATCATAGCCGCCCAGGTAGATACCGAGATTGTCTGCCAGGCGGTAGGACGCAACGTATTGTTGAGCCGAAAGAGGCTGATATCCGTAGACCGAGGGAAACGCCTGAAGTTCGACCAGCTTCGGCTCGAATTCGCCACTCCCGTTGCGAACGAGGCCGAAGTCCACCTGCAGGAACATTGGCAGGTTCGATTCATTCGGCACCTTATATCGGGGAGGGATGGAAGCATCAGACGCCTGGAGGTATTGCGGGTTATCCACCAACTGCGATACAAGTTCGCGGCCATACCCTGCCATCTGATCGAGCAAAGCCTTCGTCAGGAAGCATGGCGTCTCGGAGACGCGAAAATCTATGTGCGTGCCACAGGCCTTATCGAGCGCATCCAGAAACTGGCAGTATTTTTCCGGCGAATACCTGCGGTTGAACTCCTCGCGCAGAGCCGGAATCATGCTCAGGCCTCGATCAGGAAGCGGCCGTCTTCCATGATTTGGCGGCCATCTACCCAGATGTTAAACCGCGTCCCAACGACGTCAATGTGTGTACTGGAATACCAGTCGGCGCCAGTGTGTGCGCCGTAAGGGTTTCCGAACGCGATATGAACGCCCGGGAACTTTTCGTCCTGAAGAATCTGCCCAACGAGATGTTTCAACTCGATGTTGGTTCCTATGGCAAACTCGCCAACGCGATCGCTGTTCTCATCGGTGTGTGTGTAGTGCCAGAACTCTGCCTCCAGTGCCTTGTTCTCGCTGAAAACCTCGGTGATGCGATTGTTCTGCATGCGAATGATCAACGGTTGCTGTGCGAGATGGGGGTACTTTTCGCACAGGTAGTCGCCAACTACACCATCAACAACACAGGTGCCGTTGACCTGTCCGGGAGTTGTGAAGATCTCGCCGCCGGGAAGGTTCCCCCATTTATCAGGACTGATGATGCCACTGGTCTTGATCCACCGGTAGCTCGGATTCAGCTTGGCTATGAAGTCGCTGCCTGCCGGATTCGTCGCTCGAATCTCCTTCGCTTCGCTGGCAATATTGATCACCTTCTGGCTTAGAGCATCCACCCGGTTGTAGTCAGCACGCATTCCCTCCAGCATGATCTGGTGGTTGATGTTTACCATGTGGGCGTGGCGCATCCTACGCCGATTTACGATGTCGGTCATCTGCATACGCGACTTCAGTTCGTTTTGCTGCACACGAACGGCGAAGATGCTGACCTGGCTAGTCTCCATATCGTTGGCGATCTCACCAGGCAGTTCGGTCAAGGGGCGAGGTGCAAGGTCTTCCAGAACAAATGCCCTAAATGGCGAACCTAGGTGGACGAGTTCGCGCACAAGGCTTGCTCCAATCTCACGGCATGCATTGTCGGTAATCAATGTGACCTTCTCCGAAGGCTGGATCCGCAAGCATGTATTCACAGCATTACGAGCCCCCGGGGAGAGTTCAGGATCGAATGCGATCGTCGTGAGGTCGGTTAGAACAGGGTGAATCAAGTAAAGTCCTTTCAATTACTAGGGTACTATGCGAGCATGGGTTGACAGCTGCCGGCGCAAGTCTCGACGACCATATAGTCCACTACCTTCTTCAAATCACCGGTCTCTTCGTAAACTTTCAATTGACGATCAGCTCCGGTACCCATTTTGAGCATCTCGTGAATGTAATTAATCTCTTCCCGGGAACCAAGCTCGTCCACCACGTCATCGATTAAGTCGAGATATTCCAACATTAAGGCCCTCAGCGGGACCTCTTCTTCCTTTCCGAAGTCAATCAATTTGCCGTCAAGACCGTAGCGTGCGGCGCGGAACTTGTTTTCCATCAGAAGGGCGCGGCCGTAGATGCGGTAACTCTGGTTTGAGGCATGCAGCTTGTACAGCATCGCAACCGTGGCTTGAATAAGTGCAGCAATAGCCATAGTCTCGTCCACACGCATGGGAATGTCGCAGACCCGCACCTCGAGGGTGTTGAAGTTGGGATGAGGACGGATGTCCCACCAAATCTTTTTACCGTTGTCGATACACCCCGTTTTGACTAACAGATTGACGAATGTCTCGTAGTCGGCCCAGTTGGCAAAGACGTCAGGGATGCCGGTGCGCGGGAAGCGCTCAAAGACCTTCGATCGGTAGGACTTGAATCCGGTTGGTTGGCCCTCCCAGAACGGCGAGTTGGCGGAGAGCGCCAGAATATGGGGAAGGAAATACCGCATCGAGTTCATAATGTGGATCGAAGTATTTCGGTCCTCGATACCGACGTGCACGTGCAGACCGAAGACAAGATTCGCGCGAGCAACCATCTGCAGTTCTTCGAGCACCCGATGATAGCGTTCGTCAGGATATATCTCCTGCACTTTCCAGTCTGCAAAAGGGTGCGTGCTGCCGGCAGCGAGCAACAGGCCGTTCTGGCCTGCGAGTGTGATCATTTCACGCCGCAGCTTGCAGATGTCCTCGCGCGCTTCTCGGATGTTCCGGCACACCTTCGTTCCGACTTCGATCACGGCCTGATGCATTTCCGGCTTCACCGCTTCATGCAGCGCGAGCTTGGCCTTAGTGAGAATCTCTGCTTGGATATGCGAACGGAGATCACGTGTTTCCGGATCGATCGTCTGATATTCCTCTTCAATTCCGATACTGAGGCTTGGCCGGCTCATCCGTTCCCCCCTCTTAGTCGTCCTGAACCCGTGTAACCTTGACTACTTCGCCGTTTTACCGCTGAGAAAGGCACTCCAGCGATATTCCTGAGACCTAGCCGTGCGCTGCTTCGCCTTACGCACGGCTAGGTCGGCCACAGCGTTAACGATCCAATCAAAGTTCTCCTGACCAACCGAATTCACATCCGCATCAGGGGCGGGGTTCATGAAGTCGATGGCGTATGGTATGCCGTCTTCGCAAGCGAACTCGACTGTGTTGAGATCGTATCCCAGTGCTCTGCAGAGAGCGAGTGCATCCTTCTCGACACGCTTCAGAAGCTTAGGATCGACTGGCGGCGGATTCTTCACATAGCGTTCGTGGAATGGAACCGACGGATCGTAGTGCATGATGTGCACCTTCTCCTGGCCGACGACGTAACAACGGAAGTACTCCTTGAATTTCACGGCACGCTGCAGCGTCATGCAGAGGTCGCGGCTCTGATGGTAGGCATGAAAGAACTCCTCAGGAGAGTCCACCTTGTAGACATCCTTCCAGCCTCCTCCATCGAAGGGCTTCAGAAACGCCGGGAATCCGACGTAGCCGAAGATAGTCTCCCAAGGCAGGGGATACTGAAGGTTTCGCATGGACTGGTCTGTCGTTCCGGGCGGATGCTGAAAATGCGGCAATAGTACTGTCTTGGGAATCGCAACTCCGAGTTTGACACCAAGAGCGAAGTTGAAGAACTTATCGTCCGCGCTCCACCAGAACGGATTGTTGATGATGATAGCTCCCGATAATGCGGCATTCTTGAGATAGCCGCGATAGAACGGGATGTCATGCGAGATGCGGTCAATAATGACATCGTAGGCAGATGGCTCGGCCATGCGAACCTCGCCGATTGAGGCCAACTCCGCCTTGATTCCGAACTCGCGCATGGAGTTGATTTTTTCCACCAGCGCCGGCGGGAAGGTAGTTTCCATGCCGAAGATAACTCCGATCTTTTTCACGGCGACTCCTTTGCTCGCGAGATCACTAAGATAAAAAGGTATACGCCGACTGGCGGTACTGCATTGTAGGTGAAGAGAGCGTGTTTGTGTGAAACGGCTAGCTAATCAAGATAGGTCCTTGCCATGGGGCGCCAGCACGGCCAGTCGTGCTCAGAACGGTCACCCCAGACGTACAATTCGTGCCGTATGCCCTGGGCTTGCATAATATCAGCCATTCGCTGATTGTCGCCCAGGCATATGTCCCACTCGCCGGTCGCCAGTACGATGCGAATGTGGTTGAAACGCCAGCCGTCTATGCAGTTTGCCAGGAAATCAGGCGGATTATTGAAGTACACATCGTCACTGGACCAGCCGTTGAGGAAACTCCTGATGTCGAACGCCGATCCCATGGTCACACATCTTGTGACCATATCCGGGTGGCGGAAGGTAAAGTTTAGGGCATGGTAGCCGCCAAAGCTGCAACCGGTTGAGGTGAGCTGAGGGGACGAGTTCTTCAGCCACATAAGGGGAAGAACATCATTGACGATGTAGCGCTCGTACTGCAGGTGACGCTCTACTCTCCAATAAGGGTGAGCGCCCTTGTTATACCAGCTTTCACTGTCTACGCTGTCGACGCAGAATAGCTGCAGTTGGCCAGTATTGATGCGGTCAGCAAGTGCGTCGACCATCCTGTTGTCTTCGTATTCGAAGAAGCGCCCCATCGAGGTTGGGAACACAAGGACCTTGGAGCCGTCATGTCCAAACACCAGCATCTCCATGTCGCGGTGTAAATCGTGTGACCACCAGCGATGATATTCACGGTTCAATTGGTAGCGCCTTCCATTGGAAGAATTGGGCTTTGGTACTCTAGGAACCAGTCATTTTACAGAATGAATACCGACCAAGCCATAATTCAAGCACAAACGACGTTGACAGTCAGGACAGCAAATCTGAAATCTCGTCTGCGCAAACATCTGCAGTTTTCGTCGTGTCTGATCGACGAAAAGCACGACTTCATCGTCTACCTACCCCCGCTGTACGATGCTGACCCTGTTCGCCGTTACCCGGTTCTCTTCATGCAGGACGGCCAGAATCTCTTCGATCCGGAGACATCGTTTATCAAGGGTAATCACTGGCGAATGGGTGAGACCGCCGAGAAACTGATCGCTGCGCACGAGATCGAGCCGCTCATTATCGTAGGTATCTATAACACTGGCGTTCACCGCGTTAACGAGTACACTCCCACCGAAGATCTCCGCCTCGGCGGAGGTCAGGCCAAGGTCTACGGCAGAATGTTGGTGGAAGAACTGAAGCCGTTTATCGATA
>Ga0126381_100006932_pt1 | contig 12580 bp, 8 predicted proteins | sample PanSoiMetPlot_28_FD_96465 | JGI IMG/M metagenome (GOLD analysis project Ga0126381, IMG submission 96465) | Tropical forest soil microbial communities from Panama - MetaG Plot_28 | ecosystem: Environmental > Terrestrial > Soil > Tropical forest > Bulk soil | place: Panama | collected 2016-02-17
GAGAAGCGAATCGAGGAGGCCGGGCTCCCCAAGGAGGCCTTTGGCTGGTACCTCGACCTCCGCCGTTACGGCACCGTGCCGCACGCCGGCTTCGGCCTCGGCTTCGAGCGCACGCTCGCCTACGTGACGGGCCTTTCCAATGTGCGCGACGCGATCCCGTTTCCGCGCACGCCGGGGCATGCCAGCTATTGAGGCGCTGCGCGGCCCGCTTTCATCGTCGCCGCGAATGACCTAGCGTTGCACCACAGCGAGAGCGCTTCAGCGTGACGACGCCCCAAAACATTCGGCTCGGCCTCGACATCGGCGGCACCTTTACCGACGTAGCGCTCGAGGTCGGGGACCGGCGGTTCACCGCAAAAACGCTGACCACGCCCGGCGCGCCCGAGGACGGCGTGCTCGTCGCGCTGCGCTCGGTGATCGCCGAGGCCGGTATCGAACCGCGCCGGGTGAGCCTCATCATCCACGGCACCACGCTCGCCACCAACGCGATCATCGAGCGCAAGGGGGCGAAGACCGCGCTCCTGACGACCGAGGGATTCCGCGACGTGGTGGAGATCCGTCACGAGAACCGGTTCGAGCAATACGACGTCAACATCGATCTGCCGCCGCCGCTGGTGCCGCGGCGGCTGCGCCTGCCCGTGCGCGAGCGGATCGATGCGCAGGGCGAGGTGCTTGTTCCGCTCGATGACGCAAGCGTGGCACGCGCGGTCGACACGCTCGCGGCGCAGAACGTCGAGGCGGTGGCGGTCGGGTTGCTGCACAGCTTCACCAATCCGGACCACGAGCGCCGGATCGGTGATGCGGTGGCGCGCCGCCTGCCCGGCGTCGGGGTGACGCTGTCGTCCGACGTCTCGCCCGAGATGCGCGAGTACGAGCGTTTCTCGACCGCCTGTGCGAATGCCTACATCCAGCCGCTGATGGGCCGATATCTGACGAAGCTCGAGGGCGAGCTTGCGCGCGCCGGCTTCGCTTGCCCAATGCTGCTGATGACCTCGGGTGGAGGCGTCACAACGGTCGAGACCGCGATTCGCTATCCGGTGCGGCTCGTCGAGTCGGGGCCGGCGGCGGGCGCGATCTTCGCCGGCTGCATCGCCCGCCAGCATGGGCTCGACCAGGTGCTTTCCTTCGACATGGGCGGCACGACGGCCAAGATCTGCCTGATCGACAAGGCGCAGCCGCAGACCGCGCGCGTGCTCGAGGTGGCGCGTATCTACCGCTTCCTGAAGGGGAGCGGCCTGCCGCTGCGCATCCCGGTGATCGAGATGGTCGAGATCGGCGCCGGCGGCGGCTCGATCGCGCGCGTCGATACGCTCGGCCGCATCGCGGTCGGGCCCGACAGCGCCGGCTCGCAGCCCGGCCCCATTTGTTACGGGCGCGGCGGCACCGAGCCGACCGTGACCGACGCCGATCTCGCGCTCGGCCGGATCGATCCGAAGACGTTCGCGGGCGGCCGCATGCCACTCGACGCCGCGGCGGCCGGCCGCGCGATCGCGGAGCAAGTGGGCGCGCCGCTGAAGCTTGCGGCCGAGCACGCCGCACTCGGCATCAGCGAGATGGTCGACGAGAACATGGCGAACGCCGCGCGCGTGCATGCGATCGAGAGCGGCAAGGACGTGCGCACCCGCACCTTGATCGCGTTCGGCGGCGCCGCGCCGCTGCACGCGGCGCGCGTTGCGGAGAAGCTGGGCATCGCGCGCGTGCTGGTGCCCGCCGATGCTGGGGTCGGCTCGGCGGTCGGGCTCCTGCGCGCGCCTGTCGCCTATGAGATCGTGCGCGGCCGGCTGATGCGGCTCGGCGAACTCGACGTCGAGGCGGTCAACCGCCTGCTCGCCGGCATGCGTGCCGAGGCGGAGGCGGTGGTGCGGCGCGGCACGCCGGGTGCGCCGCTCGCCGAGCAGCGCTCCGCTTTCATGCGCTATCGCGGCCAAGGCCACGAGATCGCGGTCGCGCTGCCGGTGCGCGAGTTCGTCGCGGGCGATCGCCTCACCATCGCGAGCCTGTTCGAAGCAGCCTACCGCCGGCTCTACAGCCGCTCCATTCCGGGCGTCGAGATCGAGATTCTCAGCTGGGTCGTCACCCTGAGTAGCCCGGCCGAGGGCCGGCTCGCCGCGGAAGTCGCCGAGCATCCTTGCGAGCCAAGACCGCGCGGATGGCGCGCGGTGTTCGATCCGGACTCAGGCGAGTTCGCCGAGGTGCCGATCTTCTGGCGGCCGGACCTCGCGCCCGGCGTGCGCATCGGCGGGCCTGCCGTGATCGCCGAGGGCGAGACGTCGACCGTGGTGAGCCCGGGCTTCGACGCCCATATCGATCGGTTCCGCTATATTGAACTCATTCGCCGCGAGGAGTGAGCCATGGTCGCCCGCCCGAACGCCGCGCTCGCGCAGATCCATACCCAGATCATGTGGAGCCGTCTGATCGCCGTGGTCGAGGAGCAGGCGCAGACCATGCTGCGCACGGCGTTCAGCACCTCGGTGCGCGAGGCGGGCGATCTCTCGGCGGGCGTGTTCGACCGCCACGGCCGGATGCTGGCGCAGGCCGTCACCGGCACGCCCGGCCACGTCAATTCGATGGCCAATGCGGTCGTCCATTTCCTCAAGGAATTTCCGCTCGCCGGGATGAAGCCGGGCGACCACTACATCACCAATGACCCCTGGCTCACCTCCGGCCATCTGCACGACATCACGGTGGTGACGCCGAGCTTCTTTCGCGGTGAGGCGGTCGGGCTCTTCGCGAACACGATCCACGTGGTCGACATCGGCGGCCTCGGCATGGGGCCGGACGGGCGCCAGGTGTTCGAGGAGGGCCTGTCGATCCCGATCATGCGGCTCGCGCGCGAGGGAGCGATGAACGAGGACCTGCTGCGGATGGTGCGTGCCAACGTGCGCGAGCCGCTGCAGGTCGAGGGCGACATCTATGCCTGCGCGGCGTGCAACGACGAGGGCAGCCGCCGCCTCATCGAGATGATGGACGAGTTCGAGATCGCCAATCTCGACCGGCTCGGCGACACCATCGTCGACGCCTCGCGCGAGGCGACGCGCACGCGCATCCGCGCGCTGCCCAAGGGCACCTATCGCAACACGTTGACCATGGACGGCTACGACAAGCCCCTCACGCTCGCCGCCGCGCTGACGATCGCCGACGACGGAATCCACGTCGACTTCGCCGGCACCTCGGCGGCGTCGAGCTATGGCATCAACGTGGTCTACAACTACTGCCTCGCGTACACGGCGTTCGGCGTCAAATGCCTGGTCGCACCCGAGGTGCCGAACAATGCCGGCTCGCTCGGGGCCATCACGGTGAGCGCGCCCGCTGGAAGCGTTCTCAACGTCAACCGGCCGTGGCCGGTGGCGGCGCGGCACACGGTGGGCCACATGCTGCCCGACGTCGTCGCCGGCTGCCTGCACCAGGCGATCGCCGGCGGCGTGCCGGCGGAGGGCGCGTCGTCGCTGTGGAATCCGCAGATCTTCGGCGGGGGCTCGCTGGTCGACGGGGTCGAGGAGGGCACCGACACCAACGCGCTGCCGCTTTTTTCGACCGTGATCTTCCACTGCGGCGGCGCCGGCGCGCGGCCCGGCAAGGACGGCCTGAGCGCGACCGCGTTTCCGTCCGGCGTGCGCACGATTCCCGTCGAGGCGACGGAGAGCGTCGCGCCCGTCGTGTTCTATCGCCGCGAGTTTCGCGAGGGCTCGGGCGGCCCGGGAAGATTTCGTGGCGGGCTCGGCCAGGTGATCGAGCTCGGTGGCGCCGGCGCCGCGCCGGTCGCGCTGCTGTGCAACTTCGAGCGGGTAAAGAACCCGGCGCGTGGCCGCGACGGCGGCCGGCCCGGCGCGAATGGCTCGGTCGCGCTGCGCTCGGGCCGCCCGATCCGGCCGAAAGGCCGCCAGACCGTGCCGGCGCGCGACGCGATCCAGCTCGGGCTGCCCGGCGGTGGCGGCTTTGGTGACCCGCGCACGCGCGACCCGCAGCGCGTCGCCGACGACGTGCTCGACGGCCTGATCACCGCCGACGAGGCGCGGCGGGATTATGCGGTGGTGGTCGACGCGGCGGGGCGGGTGGACGCGGCCGCGACCGAGCGACTGCGACGGCGTTGACTCGTCTGAAGTGTGGCATCACCCCTTGCCGGCCTGGTGCTTGTCGATCGCCGCCTGCACGGCGGCCTTGGATTGGGCGCCGGCGGTCGCGTACTTCGCCGCCGCATCGTCGTAGCCGAACCGGCGCAGCGCGTTTGCGTCGCGCTGGAAGTGCGGATGGACGTAGCGCGCCATCAATTCATAGCTCTTCCGCGTCGCCGGCCAGTCGGCCCAGTTGTGCGCGAGCAGCAGGATGCCGCCGAGGCCGCCGTCGGAGCCCTGCCACAGCCGCTCGAAATGGCGGATGCAGTCGTCGGGGGTGCCGATGCAGGCGAAGCCGGTCGAGATGAGGTACTCGGCCGGGTCGGCCGTGATGTCGGCCGGGATGATCGGGAAGGTCGCGACCTCGGCGAAGTAGCGGACGAAATCCTTGAGGCCGTAGCGCATGTCGGCGCGGGCCTGCTCGGCGGTCTCGGCGACGTGCGCGAAGGTGACGATGCGCCACTTGCGCCGGTCGGGCGTGTGGCCGGCGGCGCGCGCGCTCTCCTCGTAGAGACGCCAGTTGTTGGCGTGCGCCTTGAGCGCGTCGTCCGAGGTGCCGCCGATCGACAGCATGCCGATGCCATGCCGGCCGGCGGCGAGCGCGCCGACCGGCGAGCGGTTGGAGGCGACCGCCATCTCCATCATGGGCTGCGAGTAGCTCTTGAGCTGCAGGCGCGCTTCGTTGAGGTCGAACCAGTCGGTCTTGCGCGTGACGCCGCGGCCCTGCATCAGCGCGACGATCACGTCGAGCCCCTCGTCGAGCTTGCGCCGCTGGTCCGCGGGCTCGAGCCCCATCTTGACCGCGTCGTAGACCAGCGAGCCCGGGCCGACGCCGAACATGGCGCGGCCGCGCGTCATGTAGTCGAGCTGCATCATGCGGCCGGCGAGCGTGAACGGGTTGTGATAGGGCAGGGAGACGACGCCGGTGCCGAGGCGGATGTGGCGCGTGCGTTCGGCGGCCGCCGCGATGAACATCTCGGGACAGGCGATGATCTCGAACCCGCCCGAATGGTGCTCGCCGATCCAGGCCTCGTGATAGTTGAGCCGGTCGAGGTGGACCAAAAGCTCCATGTCGCGCTCGAGCGCGAGCAGCGGATTTTCGCCGAGCGCATGAAACGGCGCGAGAAAGACGCCGCTCTTGAGAAAACGGTCCTGCATGGGGTCTCCCGGATGGCGCCACCAGCGTAGCCCGGGATGCGCGCGCGCGAAACCGGGGGTGGGCCGGCGCGGATTGCGCCATTCGCGCAAATTGGCGGCGCGCCCGCCGGGGCGACAAAGCCGCACAATTCGACAATACGCTTACGTGGCGCCATTGCGAGATTGCGCGTCGGCTCCAATGACGCGGATTCTGTCTGAGGCGAACACCATGCGACCTGGGAGCAACCGCAGCTCTTTCTGAGAGGTCCGCGGGCGCCACGCCAACACCGAACCACAAGGAGAGTCGCGGATGGCCTTTGAGACCCTCGCCGTGCGCCAGGAAGAGGCCGTTCTGGTCGCGGAGATTGCCGCCCCGCCAATGAACCTTCTTGGGCCCGCACTGGTGCGCGATCTGGTCTCCCTCATTCGGCAAGCCGAGGCCGACGGCGCCGTCCGGGTGCTCGTGTTCAAGAGCGCCGATCCGGACTATTTCATTTCCCATGTCGACGTGACCCGCATCAAGGAGTACCGGGAGGAGGCCGCGAAACTCGTCGGCGAAGCGTCGCTCGGCCTCCTTTATCGCCGTCTGAGCACCAGCCGCCTCGTCACCATTGCGCAGATCGAGGGCCGCGTCCGCGCCGCCGGCAGCGAGTTCGTGCTGGCGTGTGACATGCGCTTTGCTGCCAGAGAGACCGCGATTTTCAGTCAGCCCGAGCCGGCGTTCGGCCTGATCCCCGGCGCGGGCGGCGCACAACACCTCGCGCGCCTCATGGGCCGCGCCCGGGCGCTCGAGGTCATGCTGAGCGCGCAGGATTACGATGCGGACCTGGCCGAACGGTACGGCTGGATCAATCGCGCGTTGCCGGCCGCCGCGCTCGGCGATTTCGTCGCATCGCTCGCGCATCGGATCGCCGCGTTTCCGGCGGCCGGGCTCGTGACGCTCAAGGAACGGATCAATGCGATCGCGCTCGCGCCGGCCGACGACTTCCGCCGCGATTCCGACCTGTTCGGGGAGGGCGCCGGCAAGCCCGAGGCGCAAATGCGGTTTCAAGCCGCATTCAAGCGCGGGTTTCAGACCCGCGAGGCGGAAATGGACCTGGCGCGGATGCTGGGCGATCTGGCCGAGCACTGATCGGCATCACGCGATCGCGAATTTTGCCCGCATGCGATCCGGGTTACACCTTGGGCAAACCCGGGAGGAAAGCATGGGCGCATCGGCGAAGGTGGGGGTGACGTGTGCATTCGCGAGCACGTTGGCTGCGCTCGTCGCTCCGGCACTTGCGGCGGACCTCCCGCCGGCTTGCGACAGCCACCAGGCCGGCGTGACCGGTGGGCCGTTGCCGCCGCCGGACTCCGATACGGTCGTCATCCGCTGGCTCGGCAACGCCAATTTCGAATTCGCTCACAAGGGCAAGGTCTACCTGTTCGACGCCTATTTCGACCGCACGCCGCGCAGCCACGCCATCGGCTTCAAGGCGGCGGACGTCAGCAAGGCGGAAGCGATCTTCGTCTCGCACGCGCATTTCGATCATATCGCGGACGTTGCGCCGGTGGCGAAGCAGACCGGCGCGCCGGTCGTCGGCGCACCGATCACGATCGAGACCGCAAAGACGCTCGGCGCGCCGGAGGCGCAGCTGGTCGTCGCCAAGGGCGGCGAAACGATGCGGTTCGGCGACGCCGCGGTCGAGATCGCGCTCGCCCAGCATTCGACCATCCAGGCGGGTCTCATCGACATCTATGCGAGTCTCTACGCCAACGACTCCCCGCCGTTTTCGGAGGATGAAAAGGCCGAGCTCGCGCGCGTGCGCGCGCGCGGCACGTTCGATCCCAAGGTGATCACCGAGGGAACGCTCGCCTACGGCCTCACTTTCCCGTCCGGCTTCAAGGCGGTGCTCGTCGGCAGCGCCGGGCCGATCACGCCGGGCGTGCGCGCGCTTGCCGAGAAGCTCAGCCCGGTCGACGTCGCGATCGTCGCCTATCAGGTGCATGCGGTCGCCGATACGCAGATCGGCTACACGTGGCCGTTCATCGCGCTGTTCAAGCCCAAGCTGTTTCTGCCCGCGCACCACGACGCGGCGCCGCCCGCTTGGGTCGACCTCGGCCTTGAGCCGCTGTTCGACCGGATCCGCGCCGAGCTGCCCGGTACGGCGTTCCTCGCGCCACTCTATCGCTCGCCGATCTGCGTCGCGGGCTCGGGCGCCGATAAGGGCAAAGTGGTATCGTTCAAGTATTAGTCGTCGATTACCTTTATGCTCTTGTTTTAGTGGTTAAGCGTCTCGGGCTTATACCAATTTTGCGATTTCGAGTTTTTCGTCGATAACGTCACATATTGAAGAATTCATTTCGATGCCCGATGTTCGCCATCAGAACGAACATTTTTGTACGCATCATTGTCTCATCGGGCTGGGCGATTCCTACACGCGCTTTGAGCGTCTGCATCGCAGATGTCGCGGGGACGGGCTGGGCGGAGCCGCCTCCACGAAAAAAAGCGAAGCGTTGTGGTCTGGAACGAAGGGCGATACATGCGCACCGATCAGACGGCGATTCGCGAACGCGACGGACTGGCGTCGACCACCGGGCGTGTCGGGCCACAAATCGCGAAAACGGTGCTATTGGCCGGATACTCGATCGTCGGCGTGCTTCTGACGCCGGTGACGGCGACCGCGCACGTAAAGTGGTTCGTCAACTGCAACCCGGCCGATGATCCATTGCCAGCCGCGGACGTCTTCACGAAAACTTTTTTCCTGTTCTTCTCCATATTTCTCGTTTTGCTCTATGTCGGCTGCAAGTTCGAGCGAACGGCACTCGGCGCAAAGATCTCACAGTTCATCGACGGCGTGACGGCATGTCCGCACCTGCGCTCCGACGACCTGCTGCGCTCGGTGGCCGCGATCTCTTTCGCGCTGCTGTGGGCCGATGGCAGGCTCATTCTCACGCCGGAACTCAAGGCAAGCAGCGTGTGGCTGTCGGCCATTCAACTGCTTGTCCCGCTCTACATGTTCTGGCGTGCGACGCTTCCTGCCGCCGGCGTCGGCATCATCGTGCTCTACGGCCACGGTATCGCAACCTACGGCCTGTTCCACATGCTGGACTATCCTGTGTTCATTGGTCTCGGTGTCTTTTTCATATTATCGGTGGCGCAGAACGAAAAGCTTCAGACATTCCGGTTCGATTTTCTGCGATGGACCGTCGCCGCGTCCTTGCTGTGGCCGGCGATGGAAAAATTCGTGTATCCGGGCTGGGTTGCACCGATCGCGATCACGCATCCCGAGATAACCCTGGGCTTCGACGTTACCACGGTGGTGACAGCGGCCGGCGTCGTGGAAGCCGGCTTGGCCTTCGCGCTGTTCTGGACGCCGTTGGTCCACCGCCTCGCGGCGCTCGTCTTCATCCTGCTGTTGACCTCCGCGACATTCGACTTCGGCAAGGTGGACGGGATCGGCCATATGGTGATCATCGCCATCTTTCTGGTGGTCCTGGCGAATCGCGCAGGCACGCCGAAGCGCTGCTTTCCAATCCTCGCTCCGGTGGTCGGCGGTATCGCCGTGCCCGCGGTCATCTTCCTCTACACCGGCGCTCACGGGCTTTACTACGGATCGAGGAACGATTCGCTTGCCTCGTTCATGATCGGTGTCTCACTGCTGGCGCTCGTCTATCTCTGCCTCTCCGCGCTGCCGCGATCGGCCCGGCCGCGAGCGGAGGCGTTCGGCAACGCCGGCAACCAGCGGCGTGATGCGCGCCGCGACGCGTCGGCGAGGGCCGAGGCGGACTCCTCTTCCTTGCTCGGCGGCATGGACGGCAGAGCGCGCAGCGGGGTAGGGCGGGCTGCGTTCTGACGTTTGCGCGGCCAAGCATTTGGCGCACGGTGTCCTGAGGATGGCTTCGAAGTGCGAGTGTCTGTCATTGCTGGAACTCCTGGGCGGCGGCGTTGCGTTCGCAACCGTCGCCATGATCGCAGTCAGCAGCGTGCATATCGCGCGGCCGAAGGCGCCGGTGCCGGCCGCGCCCCTCCATTATGCGACCACCGCGATCGAAATGTCCGAAGAGGCAGCCAGACGATCCCTGAGCGAGCTGGGTCAGCCTTCCGACGGAGCCGCAGTGACGCGCAATGCGCAATCCTCCGATCAATCGTCCGATGTTGTCGCGGACGGCGCGGCGGCGTTGAAACCCGCCGAGTCCGATCGCACGAGGACGCTGTCGCCACCCTCGCTTTCGATTGACCCCGTCCCTGCGCCGCCTGTCACCACGTGGTGGCCCGCGGAAGGCGCAATCGAGGACGCGGCGGCGGCCCGAGAACGCTTGAACGGGGCGAAATCGCTGAAGCGACCATCCGATCTTGCAAGGCGTTCCCCGTACCCTGATCGTCATCCAGGCCCTCAGCTTGGCAGTACCCGGCGAAGTCATATGCCGGCGCCGGAAACGCAGAATGCGCTATCGTTCGATCCGGTCACGGATGACACGGTCGCGTCGCGACTGGCCAAATCCGATCGCCTGAAGCCGCTGTGGGCTCCATCACAACCACCGGCCGCAGCCGCGGCGCCGCCCGCCACGGCGAGGCCGCCCGCCGGGCGCGGTACCGAGGAGGCAGCGTGGATCCGACAACACCTGGTCGATGCGGAATCGTCGAGAGCCCGTGCCGCAAGGAGTTTGCCGCCGCCGCCCGATCAGCGTTCGGGCACTCGACTTGCGGACGCCGAGCAACGTCCTGCGCCCGTTTCTGCGGGCGAGCGCGCTGCCCCGACCTTTGTCGGGGAGTGGGCCGGCGATACCAGCCTGTGTGGAGAGACGCCACTTGCCATAAGTTCCCGTGCGGCGAAGACGGGAAACGGAGAATGTGATTTCGGTTTCGTCGCGCGCGAGGCGGCAAATCGGTGGCGCGTTGCCGCCATATGCACCTCCGAGGGACAATTTTGGCGCGCCAATATCGCCCTGAAGCTCGTCGGGCCCAACCTCACGTGGTCGAGTGAGCGTGGCACTGAAACTTATGTGCGATGCGGGCGTTGAGCGCGGAGGGTTTGCGTGCCGGTAATTTGAATTGCGTCCGATTGCGCGCGCACGAGCATTGTCATAATTTGATGTAATGAAAAAAGGTATCGCTAAACGTCCAGGCAACAACGCGACGGCGCATTCAAGTATGAGCGCACCGCTCGTTTTGCAGAAATATTCACTTGCCCTTAAAGCGGCCAAAAATCGCCAACCAATGCGATCAATCTTCGATGGTGGGGACATGGGGCGGGCGCGACGATGCAGCAGGGCGATTTCATCGCTCATCTCGGTCGTAAGGGTGCGTTGCGCGACGGTCAGGCGCTCGACGCTGGTGCGCGGCGCGGTGTTTCATACAATGAGACGGATTGGGTGAGCTTGACGAAGCTCACGGCGACGGCATTCGCCGACGAGCTCGCCGATTTCTACCGCTGCGAACGCGTACAGCGGCAGGATCTTCTCGCTCACCGCTTTGTCGGCGCGCGATTGTCGCCGCGTTTTCTCAAGGAAGAGCATTTATTTCCCTACGCGCAACCGTCCGGCGAGATCACGCTCGCGATCGCGCGTCCGATCGATGACGAGACGATTCGCGCGGCCGAGGTGGCGTTGCAGCAGCCCGTGGCGATCACCGTCTCCACCGCGGACGATATCGAGGCGGCGCTCGCCACGATCCTGGAGCGCGAGGAGGAAAAAATCGCGGCCGCGCCGGAGGTTGCGACCGGCGACGACGATCTCGACGATCTGCGCGATCTCGCGCGGGGCGCGCCGGTGGTGCGCGCGCTCGACGAGCTGCTGAGACTCGCGGTCGAGCAGCGCGCGACCGACCTGCACATCGAGCCGCTCGGCAGCGTGCTCCAGGTCCGAATGCGCGTCGACGGTCTTCTGAAAAACGTGCCGGCGCCGCCGATCAGCATCGCGAAGGCGCTGCTGTCGCGCCTCAAGATCATGGCGGGTCTCAACATCACCGAGCGGCGGCTTCCCCAGGACGGCCGCAGCCGCATCGTCGTGGCCGGGGCGGAAATCGATCTGCGCATCGCGACCACGCCGACCATGCATGGCGAGAGCGCGGTTGTGCGGCTTTTGCGCAAAGGATCGGGCGTCGTGGCGCTCGACAAGATCGGCTTGTCGGAGCGCGACGGAAAGGTTCTCAGCGCCGCCCTGCAGGCGCCGTTCGGCATGATCATCGTCACCGGGCCGACCGGGTCGGGCAAGACGACGACGCTCGCCGCGTCGCTCGCGCTGATCAACGAGCCGAAACGCAAGATTCTGACCATCGAGGACCCGATCGAGTATCACATCTTCGGCGTCAACCAGACCCAGATCCATCCGGCGATCGGCTTGACGTTCGCCACCGCGCTGCGCGCCTTCCTGCGGCACGATCCCGACGTGATCATGGTCGGCGAGATGCGCGACGCCGAGACGGCGCATATCGGCGTGCATGCCGCGCTGACCGGCCACCTGGTGTTGACCACCTTGCATACCAATACCGCGGCGGGCGCGCTCCCGCGCCTCTGCGACATGGGGGTGGAGAGCTATCTCATAGCATCGAGCGTGCGGATCATCGTCGGCCAGCGCCTGGTGCGCGTGCTGTGCGAGCACTGCAAGCAGCCGCACCGCCTGTCTTCCGATGACGTCGCGCGCGACCAGCGCTGCACGTCGTTGGGATTTCGGGCGGGCGATGTCGTCTATGATCCCAAAGGCTGCGGGTGGTGCGGTTCTAGCGGGTTCCATGGACGCCAGGGCCTGTTCGAAGTGATGGAGATCACCCGGGCCGTGCGCGACGTCATCGGGCCGAAGACCGACATCGTCGCGCTCGAAGAGATCGCGCGCCGCGAGGGGATGACGACGATGATCGAGGACGGCGTCGCCAAATGCCGGGCCGGCGTGACCACGATCGACGAGGTCTTCCGCGTGACCACCAGCCTGTAGGTGATGCGATGCCGCAGTTCCGCTACCGCGCCGTCACGCCCGCGGGCGAGGTCATCGCCGGCGAGATCGAGGCGCCGTCCCGTCAGGAGGTGCTGCGCCGGATCGAATATGTGGGACATATGGCGATCGAGGCGGAGGTCGCCGCGCCCGGCATTCTGGCGCCGCGTGGCACGCGTGCCGGCGGGACGGCGCGCGCGCGCGATGTGACGATCTTCCTGCGCCAGTTGGCGATGCTGCTTGCGGCCCGGCTGACGCTCGAGACCGCGTTGCAGACGCTGAGCAACGATGCCGGCAAGGGCTTGGCGCGATTTGCCACCGCGCTGCGCGCGTCGATCGCGGCAGGCGAGGGCTTTGCCGACGCGCTCGAACGGCATCCCGCCATCATGGAGCCGGCCTACGTGGCGATGGTGCGGGCCGGC
>Ga0126381_100006933_pt1 | contig 12580 bp, 8 predicted proteins | sample PanSoiMetPlot_28_FD_96465 | JGI IMG/M metagenome (GOLD analysis project Ga0126381, IMG submission 96465) | Tropical forest soil microbial communities from Panama - MetaG Plot_28 | ecosystem: Environmental > Terrestrial > Soil > Tropical forest > Bulk soil | place: Panama | collected 2016-02-17
CGTTTTGCATCGCCATCGCGTTCGGTTCGGCTGTGAGTATCATCGAGCGCGGCGCTAAGCTGAATCAGCGCTTTCGGTATGCGCTGCTCGTGGCGTTGCTTGCCGGGCATGCGCTCGACCTGGGAGGCTTCGCGCGCTTGTTTGTCCGGCCCGCACCCGTAGACGATTTTCCCGCAGCATTTCAAAAGAAAATCGACGCCGAGATCGGCGACGCAAGAACTGCCTCCGACGATCCGGCATACTACCAGCGCTACGATGACGCCGGAATTTTCGATTCCATTCTCCTGGCGAATCCATACCAGGCGCTGGTACGTCTCGCGGGCCTGCCATCGGACTTGAACGAGCAGCGGGTGGACGCATCCAGCCTCCCCATCCCCGCACTCCAGGCCGCGGGCGTGAGATTCGTGATCACATCGGAAGAGCGCACTGATCTGGAGTGCGTCCTCAGAAGCGACGACGAGAACCTGTACCGCACAGCGGACCCCGTTCCGCGCGTTTCGTTGAGTGAGAGCAGCCCTGGTCCAGGAGCTTCCGCAACAACTTACGTCCGCCGCTCAAGCGACGAAATCGAAGTCCGCGCGACTGCGTTTACGCGGGGTTTCGTCAAAGTGCTCGAATCCTTCGATCCAGGTTGGAGCGCAATGGTGGATGGATCCGCTGCTCCGGTTGTTCTCGCCGACGGATTTGCGATGGCTGTTCCGGTCCAACCGGGTGAACATACGCTCCGCTTGAGTTATCGAACCCCCGGCCGCGGGCTAGGCTGTCTGCTCTCGCTTGCGAGCGTCGCTCTATTCCTCGGCCTGCTGGCGATGGTCCCTAAAATCGAAAACCCGGCTTGACGGATCAAGCCGGGTTCCGGACTACGCTTAGCGCACCCGATGTCAGGCCACGTGCTGCGCCTTGTGGCGCTTCAGAATCTCGTTCATCTGGTCTTTGATGCGCAGTTTCAATTTTTTGAGCCTGTGCTCTTCGATCTCCTCTTCGGGAGTCAGGTGCGACTTAGCTTCCAGTGCCTCAAGTTGCGTATGAAACTGCGCATGCTGATCGGCTAAACGGCGAAATTCTTCGTCGGTCTGCATCAGGTGCGCCTTCAATTCTTCTTGCGTGTTCTCCATCAGGCTTGATTCTCCTTTGTGAGCTTGCCACGCCGAGTTGTCGGATTGAGTTGTGCTCGGTGGGTGTAGGAACGCTGTCATTCGTCATGCGGTGGTCACCGATGGCCCCCGCATTTGTGACAGTATCATGAAAAAATCCTCATGACAATCCCTGTCTCGGGTGGGTCGTCATAGTATCCCGGCCGCAATCCAACCGCTTCGAAACCCAACCGCCGGTACAACTCGCGCGCCGGCGCATTGGACTCCCGAACCTCAAGAAAATGCGCCCCGGGCGAGTGGGTTAATTCGAACCGCAGCAGTTCCGAGCCGACTCCGAGCCTTCGAAAGTCCGGATGCACGGCGATATTGAGGATCTCCCGTTCCCTCTGGCCGACGCTGCGGGAGACGACAAAGCCCACAACGCGGCCTTCGAGTATTCCGACCTTGCAATCGTGCGCGAGATAGTCGCTCGGCTGCCATTGCGAGGCCTCTTGCGCGGTGGCCTGAATGGCCGAGATTTCGGGAATGTCGACTTTCTCAGCCGTGCGGATTTGGACGCGTGGCGGCAGCAGGCTGCGAATCAGCGCGCGCTGGCATTCTCCGATCTTCTTCCAATCGAAGTGTTGCTCGACATCCACTCGACCGTTCGCGGCAAGCCTTTCGCGAAGCTCGCGATCTGCGAGTAGCGTCTCGACGGCGTGACCGAAGGCGTCCGCGCCGTCTGCGATCCAGATATTGCTCATATGTTCGAGTCCGAGTCCGGCGCAGCCCGACTGCGTAGAGACCACGGCGCGCTCCATCGCCAGCGCTTCCAGAACTTTGAGGTTCGTGCCGGCGGAGACCAGCGTCGGCACCAGTACCAAGTTTGCCGCGACGTACAAAGGCCGCACGTCGGCCACAAATTCGAGCATGCGAATGCGGTCGTCAGGAGGGATAGTGATCAATCCCGTGTGCTCGCGCCAGTATGTCAGCGGATCCGGTCCGGCGACTACCGTCAGCTCGATTCCCCGCACTCGCTCGCGCAGCTTCGGCCATACTTGCTCGACGAAAAAGCGGTACGCCACAATGTTAGGGAAATGGCGGAACGATCCGACAAATAACAGGCGGGCGCCGGGCCGTTCCATCTCCGGCGTGAATCGCGCCAGGTCCACTCCGTTCGGAATCACTTTTGTGTTGGCGGTGCGAAGCTGCGCCGCGTCACGATCCGACGTCACGATAACCTTGCGATACCTTTCCACCAATTTGGTTTCGAACCGGTGCCAGCGTTTGTAGTCCCAGCTTCGTGGATTGATCTGACGGTAGAGGTCGAAAGTGACGTCGTGTTCCACCAGCACGTCGCCGCAATAGGGAGCAAGCGCGGTATATTCCACTTGCACCAATTCCAGACTGAAGTCGCACTTGACGCGCTCGACCGCTGCGAACATCGCCGGCGAGCGGAACTCGTGCACTTCCGGTGGCTCGATGGTCGACCAGCGCGGCTCGCGGTAGCGCGGTTTCCGAACCAAAATCAAGCGCGCGCAGAGATCCTGCACTGGCTTGAAGTCAGCCTCGGTTTCCTGGTCGAGAAAGGCGAACAAAAAGACATCGAACTCTTGCGACATCTCGCGCAGCAAATGAAATATCCGCACCGCACCACCATGCGAGAGCGGATAAGGAAAGTACGGACTGAGGACGCCGATTCGTCTGCGCCGCGGAGACAATGGGCGACCTTCGATCTCGCGCACTTCGGCCGGATACACGGAGCGATCGCGCTTCCAAGGCACGAGCCATTTCGGCCGCAGGAAAATCCTGTCCAGCGGAACTCCGCGCAAAAAAAGGCACGATCCGATGAACGTGCTGAGGCGCAGGTGGTGCCGTTCCAGCCGGCGGTTGTACGCGAGAATCTTGCGAGGCGCGAAAAGAAATGCCGCTCGTCTCAACGCCCGAAAGCGCGAGTCGCCCAGCAGCACAGGCGCCAGCCCGATGCGATAGGCGCGGAACTGTTTGCGCAGCGCGGCGTAGATGCCCAGCGTAGACGAGGAGCTGAATTCTTCCGGCGTGACGAGAAAATGTTTTCGCCGCGGCTCGAGCTTTTGAATCTCGGCGAACATTCGCGCGGCCAGGTCGCGATCGCCGGTGGCGAACGAAACCACGACTGCTTCCGGATCTTTGCCGAGGAGACCGAAGAGAAATTTCTTGAACGAGGCCCTCAACGGAATTCGATCAATGTTACATCGCCGGTGGTTTTCAGCTTTGCGTCGGGCTTGGTGTCGTATTCGACATGCACGCGAGGTGTGTTCGATTGCGCGCCACATCCGAAGGTCTTGTCGCCATTGCCGCCGCTGAGCGAAATTCCATTCGGATCACGGATCAGGAGCTGGACGGTCTTACCGTCGTCAGCTCTGATCACCATGCGCGCCTGCTTGCCAAAGCATTCCAAGCGCAGGAAAACTCCGTCGACCGAGGGGCCCTTTTTTAACTCTTCCAGCGGAACCGCGTTCTTCGGTATCGTGCCCCCGTCGGCGTTCAGTCTCTTCCGCGCCTCGTCTTCTGCGGCGCGAATGGCGGCATCGCTCGCAGCCTTGAGGCGCGCGAGATCCTCGGCCTTCTCGTCCTTGACGCGCTTGCGCTCAGTCTTCTCGATCGTGACTTGGTCGGAATCCAATTGCAGCCGGACTTGGTGGATCTTCGCGCGCTCTTCTTCGTTCGCCGCCGCCCGTTCGGCTCCGCCCCAGGCCCGCTGCGCTTCCTGAAAGTTCTTCGCCGCCGTTTCGGCGCGCGCCAGAGTTGCCCACAGCTCGATATTGTGTGAATCCAATTCAGCGGCTTTCTTTAGAAGGGCCCCGCGCTTCCCAGGATCGAATTCGAGATCCGCCATCTGAATGTATGGCTCGGCCCAGCGCGGATTCAGGCTCGCAGCTTTCTTGTAGTCGACGACTGCGATCGACTTGTCCGATTCCAGATTTCCGGCCTCAAGCCACGCACGAGCGCACTTGGTATCGCTGTTCAGCGCACCCTCAAAGAATTCCCGCGCCTCCTCGCGCTTGGATTCGCTCAGCGCCTCCAATCCCTGGCCCTCAGCGGCATGAACTCCTGCAACGCCTTCGTATGCACTCCTCGTCTTCGCAGATCGAGTAGCGAACAACAGATCCGCGATCAGCAATGAGGAGTCCTGGCGAGTCCACGTCTCGAGCCTTCCGTCGCGCACGCTCATCGCGCGGCCAGAAATCGAGCCGGTCGCAAAGCTGCCGGACTTCAGCTCGGCATCCGCCAAACCGGTCAGCTCCGCCGCGCTCTTGTCGAAAGCGTTCCTGCACGCCGCTTCCAGATCGCTAGTCTGCTGAAGGGTGGAGAGGAGCACGTGCGTGCGCCCCAGATATTCGGGCTTGATAGCGAGGTAATGCAGCAGCGCCCATTCACGTGTTCGTTCGGCTTCCGGAGGAGGCGCGCCCAATGTGATGTGGGGCCCGTCCACCTGGATCGTCGCCACCAGATTGATCAGCGCTTCCTCGAACGGCTTCTCAAGACCAGCGGTGTTTTCGGCAACCAGAAGACGCCCGAGTTCTTTAATGGTCTCACCCGAAATCGGGCCGGTTTCAGGAAGCGTCAGGATCCGCGCGTCGCGCGCCAAAGCAAAGTGCGGGCTCAGTGCGGGAATCTGCTGGGAAGTTTTGTACAGCAGCACCTCGATGGGCCACACGAGGCGCATATCGTCTTTGCCGAGAAGCACGCGCAACGTTTCACGAAATTGCTCCAGGTACACCAGCTTTTCGCGAGCCGCGCGATCGTTTCCGATCGTGAATATTTGGAAAGGACCGGACTTTACGCTGACCCACTTGTCCTCCGCTTCGAGGCAAAATGTCAGCGACGCGAGCAAAAGCAGCCGCAAGCCCACAATTCAATGTTAACTCGGCCGGCTGATCCTTGTTATGATCCGAACAGGGATGTACAAGCTTCTGATCGCAGCCGCGATCGTGGTCGTGTTGGTCTGCGCTCCCTTGACGATCCTTTGGAGCGTGTCCTCGCACACGGGGCTTGCGTTCGCGCAACCGCCCACGACGATAGGCCAAGAAACTCCCGTCGCGGTTCATATAACCAATCCGCACGGTGTGCGGCACGTCGTCGCGCGATTAGAACAAAACGGCTCCTCTACGTTGTTGCTCCAAACTCAGACGCCGCCTACTCATTTTCTTTTTTGGCGGCAGGACAAGGCGCCGCAGGACGTGGTTTTCACCGCCGGAAAGAAGAAAGCGCCCAATTTGAAGGAAGGTAAGGCACGGCTGGTGGTGGAAGCCGAGTCGAACGATCTGCGCGCCGCCACCGACACGCTGGCAGCCGACGTGAACGTGGTGCTTCGGCCGCCCTCTCTTTCGGTGGACGGATTTCAGCATTACATCAATCAGGGCGGGTCCGAAATGGTCCTGCTCACTCCCTCGGGCGATTGGGCGCAGGCGGGTGTCCGCGTCGGCAACTCGAGATTCGACAGCTTTCCTTCGCCAGGCGCCCCGGGCCAGCGGCTGGCATTGTTCGCCTATCCCTGGGATGCTCCGCCGAGCACCACGCCGATGGCCTTTGCCGCAGGCGCCCGCGGGAACGAGGCAACCGCGAATTTCTCGTTCAAGATTTTCCCGAAAAAATTCCGCGCGCGCGATTTGGCGATCGATGACAAGTTTCTCGAAAAAGTGGTGAATCAGATTGAGCCGAACAGTTCCGGCGACCTGCTGACCCGCTTCCTCCACATCAACGGCGCGTTACGCGTCGAAAACAACAGGACTCTCGCCGATCTGCGCCTGAAGAGCGAGCCGAAGTTTCTGTGGACGCAATCGTTCTTGCAACTCGCCAATTCGCAAGTGGAATCGGCGTTCGCGGACGTTCGCAGCTACATATACAAGGGAAAGAAAGTCGATCAGCAAGTGCACCTGGGTTTCGATTTGGCGGTGGTGGCGCACACGCCGGTGGTCGCCGCCAACGATGGCCGCGTAGTGTGGGCCGCTCCCTTGGGTATTTATGGCAACTGCATAGTGGTGGATCACGGCTATACATTGCAATCGATCTACGGCCACTTGAGCGAGATCGGCGTGAAGGAAGGCGGGATGGTGAAACGCGGCCAGGTGATGGGCAAGAGCGGCTCGACTGGTCTCGCCGGCGGCGACCATCTGCACTACTCGATGCAGGTCGGCGGCGTCCAGGTTAACCCGGTGGAATGGTGGGACGAGCATTGGATCAAGGATCACGTTCAGAATCGGTTCAAACAGTGAGCCGCGCAGGCTACACTATCGAATCGGGCGTATTCTCTGGTTTCGAGTGCGATGCCGTAACGCCTAGGCTCGCTGGGTTGGGCGCACGAGCTGACGCACTCGGCGGCGTTGTCGTGTTGCGCATCCACCTCGACGATTGCGAGTCTGACAATGGCCCCCTGCGCGTCATCTCGGGGTCGCGCCGTTCGGGCGTCCTAAATGACGATGCCGTTCTTGAATTCGTCAATACGCGCGAGTCAGTCGATAGCCTGTTAGCACGAGGCGGCGCTCGCGTTAAGCGTCTGCTTCTCATTCACGCACCGTCGAAGGTGACGATCAACCGGCCGCGCCGTGTCCTCCATATCGAATATGCCGATTCGCTCGATCTTGGTCCCGGGACTCAGCTCGCGATCGTCTGACTTCTGCCTCAAATGACGAACACAAATGTCCTGATCGTCACTGGCGGCCGCGTTTGCCTGGTCCGGCCCGGAAGAGAGGATGTTAGTCGCTGTCCTAAACGAAACTGAGGCCTCGGCGATCGACTTCGAACTTCGCCCACAGCTTGGGCTCGTGCTCGTTCGAAGAGCCGGTGGCTGATTTGCGCGACCCGGGATGATTGGCATGATCGATGCGACTCACGATCCACAACTCGCGAGCTGGGTGGAATCAGCCAATCGCGAGGGCACGGATTTTCCGATTCAGAATCTTCCTTACGCGACGTTCCGGCATCGCGGCGAGGAGCAGTCGCGAGTTGGAATCGCGATCGGTGATATGCTGCTGGATGCTGGGGAAGCACTCGGTTTTCCAGCTTTCGCTCAGATTCTCGCGATGCCGCGAGCGACTCGCACCGAACTGCGGCGGCGCGCGAGCGCTTTCCTGGCGAAGTACACGCCAGGAGCGGATCGGGACTTGGTTCAGATCGCCAGTGTGGATCTGTTGCTCCCGTGCGAGATCCCGGACTACACCGATTTCTACGCGTCTCTCGATCACGCGGTAAATGTCGGCCGTCTGTTTCGTCCTGACAATCCTCTGCTTCCGAATTACAAATGGCTGCCGGTGGCGTATCATGGGCGCGCGTCGTCGGTGGTGGTGAGCGGAACGCCGGTGGGCCGGCTGAGCGGCCAAATTGTCGCGAGCCCATCCGGCCCGCCCGTTTATGCGCCTTGCCGCATGATGGATTACGAAGTGGAATTGGGGGTGTTTCTTGGACCGGGTAACGCGATGGGCGATCCGATTCCGATCGCAAAAGCAGAAGATCATCTGGCGGGCGTGTGCCTGTTGAACGACTGGTCGGCGCGCGACATCCAGGCCTGGGAAGGTCAACCGCTCGGGCCTTTTCTGGCGAAAAATTTCGCGACGTCGATTTCTCCGTTCGTCGTCACGCTCAACGCTTTGGAGCCGTTCCGCGCGCCTGGGCCGCCGCGGGGCGAGTCCGATCCCCGACCGCTCCCGCATCTTGCGCCTGTTGGCCAGACCGCGTTTCGCATCACGCTAGAGGCCTGGCTGCGGACGCGATCGATGAGGGAACCAGTGCGCATCAGCCAGGGTGAGTTTTCGGCGATGTACTGGACGCTCGCGCAGATGATCGCGCATCACACGTCAAACGGATGTCCGTTGCGTGCGGGCGACGTGATTGGGAGCGGGACTGTATCGGGGCCGCATCGCGAAAATCGTGGCTGCTTGCTAGAGATCACGTCGCGCGGTGCCGATCCGTTTCGTCTAGCTTCCGGCGAGCAGCGGAGTTTCTTAGAAGATGGCGACGAAGTGATCCTGCGCGGGTATTGTGAAGCGAGAGGGTTTCGGCGCATCGGCCTGGGGGAGTGCCGCGGCGTGATTCAGGCTGCTGGGGCGGCAAAAAGTTAACGCGAGGCAATATCTTGTCTCGATAGGCCGGTGCGTCTGGCGTTGGTTCGCAAAGTTTTATCGCTGGCAACGCGTGTGCTCTCTTAGCGCCTAGAGGCAACACTGGCGACTTCACCAGCAGTTCTCGACAGGCGGCAAGTAAGTGATGTGTCCGCGCAGAGACGCCCGCGCGCCGGCGTCTGGATGGATTATTGCTGGCTGGTGTGCTGATCGCGGTCGGGGCTACGCTGATTGGCATATCGACCACCGGTGTGGCGCTTTCCTACTTTCTTCAGCCCACGGGCGCGTCGTCGTTTTAGGGGGAACGCTCTGGATCACACTGGTCACTACGCCTCGGAATGCACTACTTTATTCGGCTCGCCGTTGCTTGGACCTTCTGGCAGCGTCCGACGCCGATCCGGAAGCGCTGATCGAACAAAGCACGGAATGCGCGCGCGTCAGGCGGCGTGGTTTGGCTGCGCTCGAGTTGTACCTGCCGAAGATCGAAGATCGATTTTTGCGGAAGGGTCTTCAAATCGGGCTCGAACTGACAGATCGCGCGGAGATACGCACGGTTTTTGAAACCGAGCTGCGCATAGCAGAGCGGCAGGGGAGGCGGACGGGCTCGCTCGCATCGCGGATCGCCTGAAGCAGCAAGGCCTCGACGCACAGCTCGAATCGCGGGGGCTGCTGATCACGCTTCGGCAAACTGTCCTTTTCAGTTCGGGCGATAACCGCATCAGCCCGTCGGCCCAGCCGATTATCGCCGAAATCGCCACTGCATTACGCCAATCGGATAACAAAGTGGAGTTGGCGGGACATGCTGATTCACTTCCCATTCATAATCGCCGTTTAAGCAATGGAGTTGTCGCCGCATGCGGTCTGAGTCTGCCGCATGTGCTGACCGGGGACTACGGAATCGACGAATCGCGGCTGACTGTTTCGAGCCATGGAGCCCTTTCGCCCGAAGGAGTCGAATGGTACCGCCCGATGGTCGCGCGGAAAACCGGCGGGGCGGGATACTGATCCTGAACCGGTAACTACTCCGAAACTCGTCGCGCATCCGTCACATAGAAATTATTGATTGGAGTGAAGATGCGTGGTGATTTTCCAATAACTGCTAGAGTCTACGTAGGCTCAGTTTCCCCCCGTCTGTTCGGAAATATCCAAGCTAAATACCCGAGGAGAGAACTGTGTCCAGTAAGTGCCTTGTTATATTTTTGTTTCCGATTTGTACTCTTGCTCAATTTCTGGAACCTTCCGGAGGAGTCAGCGTAAGCGGAGAAGTCCGCGCCGCACGTTTGGCGGATACCGACCGTCTGTTTATCGACTTAAGACCGATGGATTCGTCCGGCGCGAGCAGCCGAGTAAGTACCGATTCCGAGGGGCACTTCACCGTCGACGGCATTGCCCCTGGGTTGTACCTATTGCAGGTACTCGCTCAACCTGGCGGCGATCCGCTCTATGAAACGCGTGTGCAGGTGAATGCGTATACCGGACCGCTGACAGTGGAGCTGCCCTCGCGTCCGGAATCGCGTCCGATCTCCGGAGTCGTTTCCGTCCAACAACTGCGGCATCAACCATCGAAGAAAGCTCTGCGCCCCTTCTCCGAAGCCGAACAGTTTTCTCACTTTCATGACATCGCGAAAGCGATCGAGAAGTTGGAACTCGCCGTCCGGCTGGATCCGACCTTTCGCGAGGCGCACGTGAACCTGGGCGCGCAGTATGCGCGTTTGAACCGTTTTCAGGAGGCCATGACCCAATTTCAGGCTTCGATCGACATCGGTCCGCCGGATCCGAAGTCGTATTCGAATCTTGCGCTTTGTTATTTGAAGCTCGAGCAGTACACTGACGCCGCGACTTTCGCCAAGAAAGCGCGGGATCTCGATCCGGGGAATGGTGCTGCCCAGACCATTCTTCGGGTCAGTTTAATCGAGGGGAATTGAGTCTTGTAGTGATGAACCGGCGCATCGGAGTTGGCCTCTCGCGAGCTGGTGATCCGCCTCGCCAACTGGTAAAATAACGTTTGCGACTCACGCAAGTTCTCAGGCACCCTCGCCCTGTGTTTTCAAGGAGTTAACCTTTGGCGAATCCCGAAGATCCGAACGTACCGCCAACGCCCGTGGGCGGCGGCTCTCAAATACCGCTCGGCGCCGACGGCAAGAACAATTTGATCCCGATCAATATCGAAGACGAGATGCGCCGGTCGTATCTCGACTACGCGATGAGCGTGATCATCGGCCGCGCTCTGCCCGATATTCGCGACGGTTTGAAGCCCGTTCACCGGCGGATTCTCTACGCGATGTCGGAGATGGGGTTGACGTTCAACCGTGCGTATCGCAAATGCGCGGGCATCGTCGGTGAAGTGCTCGGCAATTACCATCCGCACGGCGATGCGCCAGTTTACGACGCGTTGGTTCGCATGGCGCAGGATTTTTCGCTGCGCTATCCGCTGGTGGACGGGCAGGGGAATTTCGGCTCCGTTGACGGCGACCCGCCGGCGGCGTACCGGTATACAGAAGCGCGGCTGTCGCGCATCGACACGGCCCTGCTGGAGGACCTCGACAAGGAAACGGTCGATTTTCGCCCGAATTTCGATGAGCGGAAGTTCGAGCCGGAAGTTTTGCCAACGCGCGTTCCGAATTTATTGATCAACGGTTCGTCGGGTATCGCGGTCGGCATGGCGACCAATATTCCGCCGCACAATCTCACCGAGATCATCAACGCCACCATCCAGCTTGTGCAAAAGCCGGACACGCATCTGAGCGAGATCGTCAAATTAGTTCAGGGGCCGGATTTTCCCACCGGCGGATTCATTCTCGGCCGGCAAGGTATCCTGGACTATTTCACCAAGGGCCGCGGCACCTTGAAGCTGCGAGCGAAGGCCGCGACCGAAAGCATGGGCAAGGATCGCGAAGCCATCGTAGTCACCGAGATTCCTTATCAGGTCAACAAAGCGCGGCTGATCGAATCGGCTGCAGCGCTGGTGAATGAGAAGAAAATCGAGGGGATTTCCGAAATTCGCGACGAAAGCGATCGCGACGGCATGCGCATCGTCTTCGAGCTGAAGCGCGGCGAACAAGCCGAAGTGATCCTCAACAATCTCTACAAGCACACCCAGCTTCAGACCAACTTCGGCGTGATCATGCTGTCCATCGTGAACGGGCAGCCGCGCGAGCTGGGGTTAGCGGATGTTCTGAGGCGTTTCATCGATCACCGCATCGATGTTGTACGACGGCGCACCGACTATCTGTTACGGAAGGCCCGGGAGCGCGAGCACATTCTGCTCGGGTTCAAGCGGGCGCTCGAGAATTTGGACGCCGTGATCAAGCTGATCCGTGCATCGAAAACACCCAAAGAGGCGCGCGACAGGTTAATGGAGTTCGACGCCCCCACGGACGCCAAGAGCGTGGCGGGGGTAGCGCCAGGGGCGACGGGTCGCTTCACGGAAAAGCAGGCGCAGGCTATCATTGAGCTGCAACTCCAGCGCCTAACCGGCATGGAAATCCAGAAGATTCTCGATGAATTGGTCGCGATTCAGAAAGAAATTGCAGAATATCTCGAGATCCTGGGGTCGGATAAGAGGCTGCGCGGCGTGATCGTGCAGGAGCTGAAGGACGTTCAGAAGGAATTTGGCGACGAGCGGCGCACGCAGGTGATCGAAGACACGGGCGAGATTCATCTGGAAGATCTGATCCAGGTGGAGGATGTCGCGGTCACGGTGACGCACGGCGGATATCTGAAGCGCACAGCGGTCGACACCTATCGCAGGCAATCGCGCGGCGGCAAGGGTCGTATCGGCATGGGGACGCGCACGGAGGATGTGGTCGAACATCTGGTAGTCGCGTCCACGCACGCCTATCTGCTGGTGTTCACCACCAAGGGCCGCGTCTATTGGCTCAAGATTTACGAGATCCCGGATGCCGGCACTACTGGCAAGGGCAAGCACATATCGAGTCTTTGCAATCTCCAGGCGGACGAAGCCGTGAAGACTTTCCTCCCGGTGAAGGATTTCGTTCCCGGCAAGTTCATCGTGATGGTGACTAAACAGGGCGTGATCAAGAAATGCGAGCTGACTGAGTTCGACAACCCAATGTCGCGCGGGATCATTGCGCTGTCGCTGGATGAAGGCGACGAACTTCTAGGCGCGCGACTCACCGGCGGCGAGAACTACATCTTCCTTGGCACGCATGAAGGCAAGGCGATTCGCTTCCACGAGTCGGATGTGCGCGCCATGGGACGTCCGGCGCGTGGCGTGCGCGCCATGGATCTGGGTGAGGGCGATTACATCATCGGCGCCGAAGTGGTGGAGAAGGAAGGCCTGATTCTTTCGATCTCAGAGAGCGGGTTTGGCAAGCGCACTGAGCTCGAAGAATATCGCCTGACGGCGCGCGGCGGCAAAGGCGTGATCAACATGAAGGTGACGCC
>Ga0126381_100006934_pt1 | contig 12580 bp, 11 predicted proteins | sample PanSoiMetPlot_28_FD_96465 | JGI IMG/M metagenome (GOLD analysis project Ga0126381, IMG submission 96465) | Tropical forest soil microbial communities from Panama - MetaG Plot_28 | ecosystem: Environmental > Terrestrial > Soil > Tropical forest > Bulk soil | place: Panama | collected 2016-02-17
CCACCGCACTCACCTTCGGCACTTCAAACTGCAAACATTCAATCGCCGCACGCATCTGTTGAGGCGAGAGAACGATCTCACCACGATAAACCATCTCCAGTGCTTGTTTCGCGGTCGTGCCTATCGGCAACATGAAACGCTTGTCCTTCGTCACCAACTTCGGATCAGTAAACTCATCATCAGGAAACTTCACGGCGCGCTCCTTATCGGACTAGTCACAGGATTTCTCTCATCATTGACGGGAACAGGTGGACCGCTGCTGCTGATGCCGATCCTTCTTACTATGCGGCTTGGCGTCCTCGCCAGTGTCGGTTTGAGTCAGATCTTTCAGCTTCCAGTCGCGCTTGCTGCGACCGCCGGTAATATAGTTTACGGCAAGCTTGATTTGGCGTTGGGCATGATCCTCGCAGCAAGCCTCAGCAGCGGCTCCTGGTTCGGCGCCAAGCTCGCCCATGCCGTGCCGCGAGCCGCATTGCGCGTCACCGCGTCCAGCGCTCTCGTTGTGATTGGGCTCTTTATTCTCGTTAATGTCGGCTGGCGCCTGATCGGATAACTGGGCTCCGCGGGCCCTCCCCGTTTTCGATTAGCCGTGGCAGCGCGGCGGGACAGCCAGCGCGACATTGGTTAACCCTTTGTGGGCAGGCGCTTTCGCGAAGCGCCGCGGCACCGGATTGATTGCGATCGCTGCGGATGTGGAGTACGACGAACATGCGCCTGGCGCCGGTCGCAATACTCAAACGGCGGAGCTCCGGGTGTTGGCGGTGAAAAAAGAACGTGCTGAGACAGCAATGACGCGGAGCCACGCCCGCTTTGTAGAGTGTCATCAACCGCACGGTGTGCGGTGATTGCCTTAGTTGCCAGGGTTGGGAATCCATTGGAGATTCCGCGACGCCTGCGGGCGCTCGTACGAGCGCGCGAATCCAGCCTCATCCTGCTCGCGGTCGTCGTCGGCGTGCTGGGCGGTCTTGTCGTCGCGGCGATGGGTACCTGCGTCGATCTTTTGCATGAGAAGCTGTTTCATCTCGAGCCCGGCGAGCGCCTGTCGGCGCGGTTTACGCTCGATCCGGTGCTGGCAATTTCGGTCCCCCTACTCGGCGGGCTGTTGTTCGGCATCGGCAGCGAGATCCTGCGGCGCTGGCGGCCGGAACGGGAAATTGATCCGATTGAAGCCAACGCGCTGCATGGCGGCCGCATGTCGCTGTTGGGCAGCATCATTGTCGCCGCGCAGACGGTGTGGTCGAGCGGCGTCGGGGCTTCAGTTGGCCTCGAAGCAGGCTATACGCAATTTGCCAGCGGGATCGCCTCGCGGATCGGCGTGGCGTTTCGGCTGCGCCGCAGCGATTTACGCATCCTGGTCGGCTGCGGGGCCGCCGCCGGAATTGCCGGCGCATTCGGCGCGCCGTTGGCCGGCGCATTTTACGGCTTCGAGCTGATCATCGGCAGTTACGCGCCGGCGAGCCTTGCGCCGGTCGGCATCTCGGCGCTGATCGGATACCTAGTGGCGCACTCGGTCGAACCGGCCGATCTCGGCGTTGTCGCGCCGGATAAAACTGTCCTTCTCACCCACGATCTGATCCTCGCCGCAGCCCTTGGGCTGCTCTCGGCCGTGCTCGGAATTATTCTCATGCGCGGCGTGGCCTTGTGCGAAACCCTGTTGGCTCAGTTGCGGATAAGGCCAACGCTGCGGACCATGGCCGGCGGTCTCGTGGTCGGGCTCATGGCTATCGTATCCCCGCAGGTGATGTCGTCCGGCCACGGCGCGCTAAGGGTAATCGGTACGCTCGATCTGTCGGTGCGAACCGTAGCGATTGTGTTCGCGCTGAAGATCGCGGCCTCGATTGCCTCGCTCGGCTGCGGTTTTCGCGGCGGCTTGTTCTTTTCCTCGCTGCTGATCGGCTCGCTCGGCGGGCACCTGCTTGCCGAAGCGATCACCATGACCTGGCCGACGCTCGATTTCGACACCAATGCGTCGGCGGTGATCGCAATGAGTGCTTTGTCCGCGTCCGTTATCGGCGGGCCGCTGACGATGACCTTTATCGCGCTGGAGACAACCGGCGATCTATGGCTGACGACGGCGGTGCTGATTGCCGTGATCATTGCCGCGCAGGTCACGCGCGAGGTGTTTGGTTATTCGTTCGCAACGTGGCGCTTCCATCTGCGCGGCGAAACGATCCGCAGCGCCGCCGATATTGGCTGGATGCGTGATCTCACCGTCGAGAAAATGATGCGCCCGGACGTTGAGACAACCAAAGCGACTGCGACGATTGGTGGATTCCGTGAGGCTTATCCGTTGGGTTCCACGGTCTATGTGGTCGCTGTCGACGATCTTGATCGCTATGTTGGTCTGGTCCTGGTGGCGGAGGCGCACGGGGCCGACGTGGCACCAGAGCGCGCCGTCAAGGACCTCCTGCATTTTCCGGATGAAATGCTGTTGCCGGAAATGGCGGTGAAGGAAGCGGTTCTCGCCTTCGACCGGGCCGAGGCCGAAGCGCTGGTCGTGGTGGATTCCTTCCTTGACCGGCGCGTCGTCGGGCTGCTCACCGAAGCTTACGTCCTGCGTCGCTACGCGGCCGCCCTCGAAGGACGGCGCCGCGACCTCACCGGCGAATAGATGGCGAGTTCGACGGCGCCGCCGGCGGAACAACGCGCGGGCCGCGAGAATCCGCCCTCTCGTACCCCCGGGATGACAGGGTCGCGCCCGCGAAAATATTGGACGGAAATTATTGCGTTCGATCGGGGCGGGCGCTTTACTAGAGAAAAATAGTCCAATCGCTCCGCGATATCGCTCTTAACGTTCCACTGAACAAGCCCGGGACAGCCGTTAATGCTCAGCAATCCGTTCGCCACGCTTTCGGGGTTCGTATCGCCGGCGATCATGCAAGCCTATGTCGTTGTGATGGCGCTGCTGGTTGTGGCCGGCACCTTGTTCGACATTGTGCATAAACAGAGCGCAGTCTACTTTTTTAACAATTGGCGTGAATTCAAGAACAAGGCGAAATACCAGGTCACCGGCGGGCAGATGACGTCGCTGGCGATTCAAACCGCCGTCATCGACGTGATGGCCTCCGGCGAGTTCTGCAATATGCGACGCCGCATCGCCCATCTGCTCACTATGTACGGCTTTGTGGCCTATGTCGCCGCCACGGTCCTGATGGTGTTCGCCTATCCGACAGCTGCCGCGCCGACCCCGGGCAGCATTGCGGCACTCTGGTACATCGGCTGCCTGATGGTTTGCGCGGGCGGTTACTGGTTCTGGTTTTTCATCAGGGTCGACGTTGCCGCCGAAGGTCATTCGCCGTTTCGTTTTGTTCGTGCCGATTTGTTCATCGTCGCGCTGGTCTTGAGCGTCACCTTCGCCTTGCTCTGGGCCTGGCTGCAGGCATCCGGTAACACGGTTTGGAGCTACATATTCCTTGGCCTGTATCTCCTCGCCAATACTGTGTTGTTTGGATCGATCCCGTGGTCCAAGTTCTCCCACATGTTCTTCAAGCCTGCCGCCGCACTGGAAAAAAGAGTAGCTGAAGCCAACGGCACGATGAGCAATTTGCCGCCGCCTGCGGACGCACCGAGAAAGTTCGGCGGCGGATTGAAACATGCGCGGCACTACTAACCGCGCTCGGCTTTGCCACAGGAGATACGACACATGCCGACCTTCGTTTATATGACGCGCTGCGACGGCTGCGGACATTGTGTCGATATCTGCCCGTCCGACATCATGCACATCGACACCACCTACCGCCGCGCGCTCAACATCGAACCGAATATGTGTTGGGAGTGCTATTCCTGCGTAAAAGCCTGCCCGCAATTTGCCATTGACTGCCGCGGCTATGCGGATTTTGCCCCGCTTGGCCACAGCGTCCGCGTGCGCCGGGAGGAAGACAAGGCAACCATTTCCTGGAAAATAATATTCCGCGACGGCCGGGAAAAGAATTTTGTCTCTCCGATCCGAACGACGCCTTGGGGTTCGATCAAATCTCCAGCTGATTATGCACCGCCAAGCGCCGAGGCGATGAAATCACAAGAGCTCGCGCATGAGCCAGAAGCACTCAAGATCGCCGCGCTGCCGACATTGCGGTGCGACCGGTTCAGGCAGGGATCGGTCTGATGCGTCGTCGCAAGACCGTGTTCGTGGATGCCGACATCCTCGTCGTCGGTGGCGGCATGGGCGGCTGCGGCGCCACCTATGAATCCAGGTACTGGGGTCGCGATCTGAAAATCGTCTGCGTCGAGAAAGCCAATATCGAACGCAGTGGCGCGGTCGCGCAGGGGCTTTATGCGATCAACTGCTACATGGGGATGCACTGGAACGAAAATCAGCCTGAAGACCATGTCCGCTATGCGCGCAATGACCTGATGGGCCTGGTTCGCGAAGACCTGGGCTACGACATTGCGCGCCACGTCGACGCCACGGTTCACAAATTCGAGGAATGGGGTCTGCCCATTATGCGGGATCCCAACACGGGGAGATATCAGCGCGAAGGCAAATGGCAGATCATGATCCACGGCGAAAGCTACAAGCCGATCGTCGCCGAAGCCGCGCGCAAAGCCGCCAGCGAAGTCTACAACCGGATTATGGTAACGCACCTGCTGATGGATCACGCGCGGCCCAATTGCGTCGCGGGTGCGGTAGGCTTTAATGTCCGCACTGGCGATTTTTACGTCTTTCGCGCCAAAGCAGTGATCGTCGCCGCCGGTGGCGCATCGCATATTTTCAAGCCGCGCGCGGTCGGCGAAGGCATGGGGCGAACCTGGTATGCACCCTGGAGCAGCGCGTCAGCCTATGCATTGCCGATCTTGGCCGGCGCGAAGATGACGCAGATGGAAAACCGCATTGTGCTGACCCGCTTCAAGGACGGTTATGGTCCGGTCGGCGCCTATTTCCTGCATTTAAAAACCTACACGCAAAACGCCTATGGACAGGATTACGAACCCGGCTGGTTTGCTGCGCTCAAGGAACGCGTCGGTGATTACGTCGATCGTCACCCGGTGCCGACGTGCTTGCGCAATCATGCGCTGCTCGAAGAGGTCAAAGCCGGCCGCGGCCCGATCCGCATGGTCACCAAAGAGGCTTTTCAAGATCCGCACAAGGAGACAGTCGGCTGGGAGAATTTCCTCGGCATGACCATCGGCCAGGCGGTGGTGTGGGCGTCGCAAAACATCGATCCCAAGGAGATAAATCCTGAACTGACCACGTCGGAGCCCTATGTGATGGGCTCGCATGCGACTTGTTCAGGCGCCTGGGCGAGCGGCCCGGAAGACTACGCACCCGCTGACTATCAATGGGGTTACAACCGCATGATGACTGTCGAAGGCCTGTTCGGTGCGGGCGACGCCATCGGCGGGTCGGCGCACAAGTTCTCGTCGGGATCGTTCACCGAGGGACGTATCGCCGGCAAAGCCGCGGTCAGGTACGTGAAAGAAGCTGGCCGCGAGCGGCCCGTGGTCAGCGAAGCGGAATGCGAAGAGCTTAAGAAAGCCGTCTACAAGCCGCTAGAAAACTATCGGATCGGGCGCAACGAGATCGTCGCCGGGACCGTATCACCGAGTTATCTGCTGCCGCTGCATGGGCTGCAGCGGCTTGAAAAGATCATGGACGAATATGTCGGCGGGATCGGCGCTCACTACACGACCAACGAGCCGCTGCTCACCCGCGGGCTCGAACTACTGGCCATGCTCAAGGAGGATCTGGCCCATCTCGGCGCTGAAGACCTGCACCAGCTACAGCGGGCATGGGAGCTTCATCATCGAGTACTGGCCTCGGAATGTGTCACCCAGCACACGCTATTCCGGACGGAAACGCGATGGCCGGGATATTATTATCGCGCCGATCATCCGAAGCTCGACGACCACGATTGGCATTGCTTCACGTTGTCGCGCTACGACCGCCAGTCCGGCAAATGGGCGATGGAAAAAGCGCCGGTCTATCACATCATCGATTGAGCGCGGCCGCTCTGGCATTCGAACATGGCTCAACTGGTGCCGCCGCATCACTCGGAACAGATCAAGCAGCTTCTGTTGCCGCAGACACGGCGAGCGGCAGAACGCAAGCGAGCCGAGAAGCTTAAGAAAATTTCTCTCGATTCGCGCGCAGTCTCCGACCTGTTGATGCTGGCGATGGGCGCGTATACGCCGCTCGACGGCTTCATGGGCCACGACGATTGGCGTGGTTCATGCCTCGACATGAAATTGACCAATGGCGTGTTCTGGCCGATTCCGATCACGCTCTCGATCGATAGCGATCTTGCCGACAGCATCCGCGCCGAAGAAGAAGTCGCGCTTGTCGACGCGGCCACTGACGAGATCCTCGCCATAATGGCGGTTCGTGAGAAGTATTCGATCGACAAAAAAGTCGAGGCCGAGCACGTGTACCGCACGACCGATCCGAAGCATCCCGGTGTCGCGAGACTCTTTCAGCAAGGCGATATCAATCTGGCAGGGCCGGTGTTCGTTCTGAGCGAGGGCGAATATCCCGCCAAATATCCGAAACTTTATGTCCGACCGGCCGAGGCACGCTTGATGTTTCTCGAACGCGGCTGGTCAATTGTCGCCGCATTTCAGACCCGAAATCCCATGCACCGCAGTCATGAACACCTCGTCAAAATCGCGGTGGAGGTCTCAGACGGCGTTTTCATTCATCAGGTGCTCGGGAAACTAAAAGCCGACGACATACCGGCCGAAGTTCGCACCCGGGCAATCCAGGCGATGATCGACAATTATTTTCGCCCTGGAACGGTCATCCAGGCCGGCTACCCGATCGAAATGCGCTATGCCGGTCCGCGCGAGGCGCTCCTTCACGCGCTCATTCGCCAGAACTTCGGCTGTTCGCATCTCATTGTCGGACGCGATCATGCCGGTGTCGGCGACTATTACGGCCCCTATGATTCGCAAGCCATCTTCGACCAGCTCTGGCCTGGCGCGCTTTACACCAAGCCGTTGAAGATCGACGTCACGTTTTATTGCCGCAAATGCTACGGCATGGCGACGGGAAAAACCTGCCCACACGATTCGAAATATCATATTGCAATCTCGGGCACCGAGCAGCGCAAGATGCTGTCGAGCAATGCTGAGATACCGCCGGAATTCAGCAGGCCGGAAGTGGTGGCGATTCTTAAAGAGTATTATTCCGGACTGAAAGTGAAGAGCTAGAATGAATTGGTATCTCGAAACATCTTCCCCTATTGCCGCGCAAGCGGGAATCCAGCACTTTCTAAAAACAACCCCGGGTCCCCGCTTTCGCGGGGACTAGCGGCGAGGTATGAGCCCGATTTCACCCCCAGCATCGCGCTCTTGATGATTATCGCGCACATATCCGACACGCATCTGGCGCTCGATACACCCGACGCCGAGCGGCGCATGCTCGACTTCGCGTCAACCATTGCGGATATCAACGCACTCGATCCGGCGCCCGACGTGATCGTTCACACCGGCGATATCGTCGATAACGGACGGCGCGATGAGTATGCGCAGGCGGTGGCTATTCTCAAAACTGCGCACGCGCCGGTTTATGTGCTGTCCGGCAATAAGGACGACAGAGCTAATCTGCGCGCCGCCTTTTCTGCAGATGGATATTTCGCGGCTGGCTGCGACTTCATCGACTACGCGATCGAGGATTATCCGGTGCGCCTGATCGCGCTGGACACGCTTAGTCCAGGACACGGACGCGGTGATTTTCGCCGTGAGCAGGTGGTCGATTTGATCAAGCTGATCGACGCCGACTTCGATAGACCAATCGCCGTTTTAACCCACCATCCGCCATTTGAGGTCACGGTCGGACCGGAACGCTTTCATTTCGAGAATATGGAAAGCATGGTGCGGCTACGCGATGCCTTGCAGCGGAGCAAGCGGGTCATCGCGGTCTTTAGCGGCCACGTTCATCGCGCCGCCGCCGGCCATGTCGGAGGCATCCCCGCGAGTGCAGTGCCGTGCATCGCGACGACGCTGCGCAAGGGCGAATATCCGCTGCCAATGAAGTCACGGCCGGTCTATCACCTGCACCGGTTCGATCCGGCTTGGGGCTTTGCCACCGAGAGTCGCGTCGTAAGAGCAGCTTCGTCAGCGGCCCCTGAGCGAGGGACCGTTTCGACTCCGGCCGCGTTCCTGGCAGACGGTTGAGTCTTCACTTCGGCACAACAGCCGTAGCCTCGATCTCGACTTTTGCCTCGTCTTCGACCAGCGCGCCAACCTGAATGAGCGTCATCGCCGGAAAGTGCTTGCCCATGACGCTGCGATAGGCCTCGCCCAGGTCGCGCAGGCGCGAGAGATATTCCTGCTTGTCGAGCACGAACCAGGTCAGCCGCGTGATGTGCTCCGCGCGGCCGCCGGCTTCGCTGATGAGCGTGACGATATTTGCAAGCGCCTGCCGCGCTTGTGCGACAAAGTCTTTGCTCTCGAACAGATGTTCGGCATTCCAGCCGACCTGGCCGGCGAGAAAGATCGTGCGGCCTTCGGCGACGACGCCGTTGCTAAAGCCTTTGGCCGGCTTCCATCCACGTGGATTAAGGAACGTATGCGGTTGCGCCATCTGCCCTCCCCTCACGAAGCCCCCGATGGCGGATTTTGCCGCAGCCGAAAGCGCTGGATTTTGCCGGTCTGGGTCTTCGGCAGTGCCTCGATAAATTTCACCGAGCGCGGATATTTGAACGGCGCAATGGTCGCCTTGACATGATCCTGCAAACGCTTCGCGCATTCCGCGCTCGGCGCCACCCGCTCCTTGAGCACGACATGGGCCTGAACGATCTGGCCGCGCTCTTCGTCCGTTACGCCGATCACCGCGCATTCCTTGACGTCCGGATGCGATAGCAGCGCCGCTTCAACCTCCGGTCCGGCGATATTGTAGCCGGAGGAAATGATCATATCGTCGGCGCGGGCGGCAAAATGAAAGTAGCCCTTGTCGTCCTGGGCAAAGGCGTCGCCGGTCAGATTCCAGCCGTTTCGGACATAGGCGTCCTGCCGCTTGTCGGCGAGATAACGGCAGCCGGTGGGCCCGCGAACCGCAAGCTTGCCGACCTCGCCGTGTGGCTTTTCTGTCATGTCGTCGCCGACGATCTTGGCCTCGTAGCCGCCGACCGGTTTTCCCGTCGAGGCCGGCGCCGCATCGCCGAGCCGGTTGGAAATGAAAATGTGCAGCATTTCGGTCGAGCCGATGCCGTCCAGGATCGGCTTGCCGGTTTTCGCCATCCATTCCTCGAAGACAGGGCCCGGCAGCGTTTCCCCGGCCGAGACCGCAACCCGCAGCGAAGACAGGTCCGCGCCATCGTGCATGGCCCCGAGCATGGCGCGATACGCAGTCGGCGCCGTGAACGAGATGGTGGCTTTATAAGTCTCGATGATTTCGATCATGTTCGCCGGCGAAGCGTTTTCCAGAAGCGTCGCGGTGGCGCCAAAACGCAGCGGAAAAATCGCGAGCCCACCGAGACCGAAGGTGAACGCGAGCGGCGGCGAGCCGACGAATATGTCGTCCGGCGTCACCGCAAGAATTTCCTTGGCGTAGCTGTCGGCGATAACGAGAAGGTCGCGATGAAAGTGCATCGTTGCTTTCGGTTCGCCGGTGGTGCCGGAGGTGAAACCTAATAGCGCGACGTCATCGCGCCCCGTCTTCACTGCGTTGAATGTAACGTCTTTGCTCAGAGCGATGCGGTCGAGCTCAGCGTCATGGTTGGCCGTGCCGTCGAAGCCGATCACCTGTTTGAGATGCTTACTCGTCTTGGCGCAGTTGACCAGTTCGTCCATCAGCCTGGTATCGCACAGCGCCAGCGTCACCTCGGCCTTATCGACGATCTTGCCCAACTCGCCGGCGCGCAGCATCGGCATGGTGTTGACCACGACCGCGCCGGCTTTGGTCGCGGCCAGCCAACACGCCACCAGAGCCGGATTATTTGCCGACCTGATGAGGATGCGGTTGCCAGGCTTGACGCTGAAATCCTCGACCAGCGCGTGGGCGATGCGATTGGTCCAATCGGACAATTCCTTGTAGGTGCGGCGACGGCCGTTGCCGATCAGCGCGACATGATCGCCGAAACCGCGCATCACTATACGGTCGGTCAGTTCGACGCCGGCATTGAACGCCTCGGGATATTCGAAGCCGGTCAGCAAAATGTCCGGCCATTTGTGTGCGGCCGGCAGATTGTCCCGCGTGAACGTATCGACATGGGCCGAACGGCCAAGCACTGGCGCTGCCATGATCATCCTCCCGCAAGCATTTGCCTTGCGATGACGACTTTTTGAACCTCCGAGGCGCCCTCATAGATGCGCAGCGCCCGGATGTCGCGATAGAGCCGCTCGACAATGTGGCCGCGCCGCACGCCGTCGCCGCCGTGCAGCTGTACCGCCTTATCCACGACCCGCTGCGCCCGCTCAGTCGCGAACAGCTTTGCCATGGCGGCTTCGCGGGTCACGCGCGCGGCGCCTGAATCTTTCGCCCAGGCGGCGCGATAAACCAAAAGTGCCGCGGCATCGATATCGAGCGCCATTTCGGCGATTGCGCCCTGCACTAACTGCAGGTCCGCGAGTGCACCATCGAACATCCGCCGCGCGCGCGCCCGTTTGAGCGTTTCCTCAAGCGCGCGGCGAGCGAAGCCGAGCGCGGCTGCGGCGACGGTCGCGCGAAACACATCAAGCGTCGCCATAGCGATTTTAAAGCCCTCGCCGGGCCCGCCGATCATTGCATTGGCCGGCACGCGCACCCGATCGAAGGCAATCCGCGCCAACGGATGCGGCGAAATCACATCGAGGCGCTCGTGAACCGAAAATCCCGCTGCATCGCCGGCCACGATGAACGCGGAAATTCCCTTGGCGCCCGGCGCTTCGCCGCTCCGAGCAAAGACAACGTAGAGATCGGCGATGCCGCCATTTGAAATCCAGGTCTTTTCGCCATCCAAAACGTAGCCATTGCCGTCACGCCGCGCGGTCATCGCAATACTGGCGACATCCGAGCCAGATTGTTGCTCGGTGAGCGCAAACGCCGCGATGGCTTTGCCTTTGCGCGTGCGCGCGAGCCAGTGCCGTTGCTCGGCATTGCCAAAAAGGCTGATCGGACCAGCGCCGAGACCTTGCATCGCAAAGGCAAAGTCTGCGAGTGCATCGTGCCGCGCCAGCGCTTCGCGAATGAGACAAAGCGTGCGCACATCGAGTGTCGCCGTGCGTCCGGGATCGGGCGCGGTATGGGCGAGCCAGCCGTCACGGCCGAGTTGGCGCACGAGCTAGCGGCAGGCGGCATCAAGGGCGCCGCGCGCGCCGTCAGCACCGCCGTGCGCGGATGAAAGGTTTGACGCGCACCAGGATTCAATGCCTGCTGCAAGCGCGCGATGGCGCTCGTCGAAGAACGGCCAACTGAGAAAAGTCTTATCCGCCATCAGAGCGCAATCTCATTAGAATCACCACGGTAGTTATCTTTTTTGCGCATGATCTCATCCGAAAAACCGGTTTCCACTTTTCGGGACCATGCGCTAGTTCCCCTCAAATACCGGTTTCTGTTTGGCGACAAAGGCGCGATAGGCGCGTTCGAAATCCTTGGTCTGCATGCAGATCGCCTGCGCCTGCGCTTCGGTCTCGATGAGCTGATCGAGCCCCATCGACCATTCCTGATTGAGCTGCGTCTTGGTGATGCCGTTGGCGAAAGTTGGGCCCGAGGCAATCCGCCGCGCCAGCGACAAAGCCTCCTGCTCGAGCGATTGAGCCTCGATAAGTCTGTTGAAGAAGCCCCATTGCTGTCCTTCCTGCGCGCTCATGGAGCGGCCGGTGAACAACAGTTCCGCGGCGCGGCCCTGGCCGATGATGCGGGGCAATATCCCGCATGCGCCCATGTCGCAGCCGGCGAGGCCAACGCGATTGAACAGGAATGCGATTTGGGCCTGCGGAGTCGCCAAACGCAGATCGGAAGCCATCGCAATGATGGCACCCGCGCCGGCAGCGACGCCGTCGACGGCGGCGATGATCGGCTTGCCGCAATGAAGCATGGCTTTGACGAGATCGCCGGTCATGCGCGTGAATGCCAAGAGCTGTTTCACGTCCATGGCGACCAATGGACCAATGATCTCGCGCACGTCGCCGCCGGAGCAGAAATTGCCGCCGTTCGGCAAAAAGACCACGGCGTGGATGTCATCGGCATCAGGCAGCTTGCGAAACGTATCGCGCAGCTCGGCATAGGAATCGAACGTTAGCGGATTCTTGCGCTCCGGCCGGTTCAGTTGAATGACGGCAACGGCGTCGTCGACCCGCCAGAGAAAATGCGAAGCTTTTAAACCGGCCATTGACGTCATGGTTCGCCCTCCCACTCGCTGCGGAACGATTTCAGTTTCGCCGACAATTGGTCGGCATCGCGCGCGGACACTCCACCGAGCAATTCATCGATCCAATGCTCATGTGCCTCCGCCATGGCCGCGAAGGCGGTGCGGCCGCGCCGCGTCAAGGTGATGAACGAGGTGCGGCGGTCGCCATTGCGCTGCGAGCGCGCGACGAAACCTTCCGAAACCAGCCGGTCGACAATGCCGGTGACGTTGCCGTTCGACACAATCAGGAAACGCGCTATTTCGCTCATCAGCATGCCATCCGGCTTGCGGTAGAGCGCCGCCATCACGTCGAA
>Ga0126381_100006935_pt1 | contig 12578 bp, 10 predicted proteins | sample PanSoiMetPlot_28_FD_96465 | JGI IMG/M metagenome (GOLD analysis project Ga0126381, IMG submission 96465) | Tropical forest soil microbial communities from Panama - MetaG Plot_28 | ecosystem: Environmental > Terrestrial > Soil > Tropical forest > Bulk soil | place: Panama | collected 2016-02-17
ACGAATCGACCAGCGCGGGCCACGTCCGCACCGGCCGCAGGTTCGCGAACACTTCGAGCGCCGCGCGAATCCCGAGCAGCCCCTTTTCCGGCCGCTTATCCGGCGCGACGTTGTCGAACTCGGGCAGCCCCACCGCGCCCATCAGCGTGGCGTCGGCTTCGAGAGCCAACTTGCGCGTCGGCTCCGGGAAGGGAGTGCCGGTCTTTTTGATCGCCTCTCCGCCCAACAGGCCTTGCGTCAACTGCAGCGTGTGTCCAAACTTCTTGGCGACGGCGTGGAGCACGTCCACAGCCGCACTTGTCACTTCGGCGCCGATTCCGTCGCCGGGCAAAATCAGAATTTTAAGGTTCATTGGTTAATTTGAAACCACGGTTAATGCCTAACCTGTGGCACAGGCTTTAGCCTGTGATACTTGCGCCACAGGCTAAAGCCTGTGCCACAGGTTAGGCATTAACCGTGTGGTTGTAAATCTCATTTCAAGCTTTCGTTTGAACTACTGCGGCCTCTTCAATCACGGACGCCGCAAGGGCCGCGATTTCGTCGTTCCGGAGCCCCTTCTTGCGGTCTGCCAGCGCCGTGAAGCGCTGATACATCAAGTCTAGCTGTTCTTTGGTCATCGGATGACCCAGGTCCTCGCACCGCTTCGCCAGCGCGTGGCGCCCGCTGTGCTTGCCCAACACGAGCTTTGACTCCGGAACGCCGACCGATTGAGGATCGATGATCTCGTATGTGGTGCGTTCCTTTAAATAGCCGTCCTGATGAATGCCGGCTTCGTGCGCGAAGGCGTTCTCCCCCACCAGAGCCTTGTTTGGTTGGGGGCCGAAGGTGATGATCGAGGACAGCAACTGGCTGCACGGATAAATTTCTTTGGTGACGATACGAGTCTGGAAGGGATATTTGTCGCGCCGGGTTTCGAACGCCATTACGACCTCTTCGAGAGCCGCGTTGCCCGCACGCTCGCCGATGCCGTTGATGGTGCATTCGACCTGACGCGCGCCCGCCTGCACTGCCGCGATCGAATTCGCGACCGCGAGGCCAAGATCGTCATGGCAGTGCACGCTGACAATCGCCGTATCGCCCAGTACCTTCACCATTCTTCCGATCAAAGCGCCGTACTCGTCGGGTACTGAATAGCCGACCGTATCGGGCAGGTTTACAGTTCGAGCGCCGGCCGCAACCACGGCCCGGCAGACTTGTTCCAGGTAATCGGGATCGGTGCGTGTGGCGTCTTCCGCGGAGAACTCGACATCCTCGCAGTATTCGCGCGCGAGTCGAACGGCCGCGACAGCGTCCTCTAAAACCTGCTGGCGCGATTTCTTGAGCTTGTACTTGAGATGGATGTCGCTTGTGGCGAGGAAGGTGTGAATGCGCGGCCTTCGGGCGTGCTGCAAGGATTTTACAGCCGCCATAATGTCGAGCCGGTTAGCCCGAGCGAGGGCCGCCACAATCACCCAAGGATATTCCTTCGCGACTGCGGCGACTGCATCCGAATCCCCTTGAGAGGCGATGGGAAACCCGGCCTCCAGGATATCGACGCCCAAATCCACAAGCTTGGCCGCCATCCGGACCTTTTCACTTACCGTCATGCTGCATCCGGGTGACTGTTCCCCATCCCGGAGCGTCGTGTCGAAGATATATACTCGATCCGCCATGTTGTTAGGTTTGCCTGGTTAGGCTTTCCCTCCCAAAGTCATTATCATGCGGAGTCTTTGGATTTAGCAAATTTATAGTTTTTGCGAACTAGATGCGATATTCTTATCGCATAAGTTGAATTTATGCTAAAGTTGCCCGACGGAGGCAGTCCACTCTTCGGGTTTCGTTCCTTCCGGCAGCAACTCGCCTTTCTCCAAGTGTCGAACCTTTGAGGCGAAGCGAGCGGCGTGAGGATCATGGGTCACCATAATGATGGTTTTCCCGAAATCTTTGTTTAACTTAGCCAGTAGATTCAAGACGTCCTGGGCAGAGGCAGCGTCGAGGTTTCCAGTTGGCTCATCGCACAACAGCAGGTCTGGATCGGTGACGATCGCCCGGGCAATCGCGACGCGCTGTTCCTGCCCGCCGGATAGCTGCTTCGGCAGGTGCTTCATACGGTCTCCCAATCCCACGAGCTTCAGAGCGACCTCCGCGTGCTCCATCCGTTCTCGCTTCTTGAGCGAAGTCAGCTTCAGTGGAAGTTCGACGTTTTCGATTGCAGATAGCACCGGAATCAGATTGAAGCTCTGAAAGATAAAGCCGATGTGGGTGTTGCGCCAGTGCGCGATCTCGCGGTCCGAGAGTTCGCGCAAGTTATGCCCGAGCACCTCGATCTCACCATCCGATGGCCGGTCCATCGCCGCGATCAGGTGCAGCAGCGTCGATTTGCCCGAGCCCGACGGCCCCATCAACGCCACGAACTCACCCTTTTGAACCTCGATCGCGGCCTTGTGCAGCGCCACGACGTGAAATTCGTCGCGAACGAATTCCTTGGTCAGATTCCGCGTCTTGACTACAATTTCGCTCATGCCTTTACCCTTTGGCGACTACCCGGTCCCCGTCTTTTAATTCGGCCGGAGGACTGACGATTAAATCTTCCCCGCCGATCAGACCTTCTTCCACGCGCACGCCTGGAGCTCCAGTCGGCAGAGGCATTGTCGCGCCCGTTTTGATCTTGCGCTTGACCGCGCGGCCGCCACCGATTACGAACACCGAACCGTCATGCACGGCGGAGCTTGGAATCCAAATCGAAGGCGCCGCCGAGCCTGAATTCTTCTGCGGCTTCTTCTCCGCAAGGAACGCGACGCTCGCATTCATCTCGGGTCGAAGGTATTGATCGGGCTTTAAGATTTTCACCTTTACCTGCACAGTAGCCTTCTGCCGATTGGCTTCCGGCGAAACCTCTTCGATTACTCCGTCATAGCGCCGGTCCGGAAACGCGTCCGTTGTCACCACACCTCGCTGATGCGGGCCGAGCTTCGCGAAATCGTTTTGTCCGATATCGAGTTCGGCTTGCAAGTCGTTCAAGTCCGCGATCGAAACCACATAGCCCTTCGCGCCTCGATCTCCTACGAACCCGGTGGTCACGAACTCGCCGCGCTCGACGTTGCGCTCCAGAATCGTTCCGGATACCGGAGCGCGAATTACGGTATTCGCAAGCTCCGTCTCATTGAAGGCGACCAAGCCCTTGGCCTGCTCGATCTGTCCCTTTACTGCATCGATCTCTTCCTTACGCGGGCCGAGTTTCGTCAGATCATAAGTCCGCTCATACGAAGCCACGCGCGCCACCTGGCCGTCGTACCGAGCCTGCGCGTCATCTAGATTCTGCCGAGGTGACACACCCTTTTCGACCAGGGCTTGCGTCCGGGTCAAACTAGTCTTCGCATTCACCAGATCGGCAATGGCGCTATCCAGGTCGGCCTTGGATTTAGCAATCTCTTCGGGCCGCGAGCCATTCTTCAATTGGTCCAGCTTGGCCTGCAAGTTGAGCAAATTCCCCTGGGCCTGCTGAAGCTGCGCCTTATACTCGTCATCCTCGAGCCTCACTAGTTCCTGGCCTTCCTTGACGTGATCGCCCTTTTCCACGCCAATCCAGGCTACTTTGCCGACCACCTTCGATGCCAGTTCGATCTTATGCGCCGCGACGATATAGCCCGTGGAGTTCAAAATCACGTCGCCCGTGATCGCCTCACTTCCGGTGGATCCGGCGCGAACCCGCACGACGTCAACTTCCGTGGCGCGATTCGCAATTCCGTACACGTATCGCGCTCCGCCCGCGAGCAGCAACAGTGCCACGCCCGTTAGAATCCAAACCGTGGCCCACCGCGAAGGCCTGTCCGCGCGCTTCCGACTGCGGTCAATTCGAAGTTTGTTCAGCTCCCCGTCCATAACTTATTTATAGATCCCGCAAGGCTTTTATAGATCCCCCACAGCTCTTATAGATCCCGCAAAGCAGCCAAAATCTCTTTCCGGGCTGCCGTTCGCGCGGGAAAGAGCCCGCCCAAAGCGCCCATGATCAGCGCGAATGTGACGCCAATGATCATCGTTGTCGGTCCCGTACGAAAGCCGAACGACACTTCCGAAAACGTCACCTGGCTCAAGATGCTGGTCGAAAAATTGTTGAGGGGCAGCACGAGCAGGCATCCGAGTACGCCTCCAACGATCGAAAGCAGCACTGACTCAAGGAAGAAGCTCGTTAAAATGCTCCCGCGCGAAAACCCGAGCACTCGCAGTGTGCCCACCTCGCGCGCCCGCCTTGCAACCGCGGCGTACATCGTGTTCATCGCTGCGAAGCTCGAACCTACCGCCATGATGATGGACACGAAGATTCCAAGATACTGGATCGGAGCCGCCGAAGTTGTCTGGGAATCCAGGTAACTCCGCTCCGTTTGCGCCGTTGCGGTCAACCTGCGGTCGTCGTTGATGGAATTGATCAGGGCTTCCGTTGTAACAGGATCGGTAGTCCGCACCAGCACGGAACTCAAGCCGTCCGCGCGATTCAAATCACCCGAGATCTGGTTCAGGTCGCCGAGAATCTCGCTCGAAATCGCCGCTCGGCCCGCGTCCATTACGCCGACAACCTCCCACTCACCCTTGCCAAACTTCAGTTTCTTCCCGACACGAGCTTCCGGATAATTGTGAGCGATCGACTCGCCGACCACGACCTCCCGCATACCTTGGCGAAACCATCGCCCTTCCCCGATCTTTACGTTCTCGCGAATCTCCAGGCCCACGGGAGTTACACCTCGCAACGTAATATTGAATCCGTCCGGATTATCGGCCGTCGCGAGGCTGATTCCGGTCACCAATTCCAAAGCCGCTAGAGGATGACCGTCGGTCGCGCGCGCAATTCCCGGCATCGACTTCAATTGGTCGAACGTTTCGCGCGTCACAACGCTGTTCAATTCCGCCGTTCCACCCTTGCGCATCACCAGCACATTGAGCGGATTCCCCATGACTTGGAACGCTGTCTGCAAACCTTCAACTAAGGCAAGCACGGCGATCAGAACCGCGACAGTCAGCGCAATACCGAGCGCTGTCATGATCGTGGTAGTCTTCCTCACCACGAGATTGCGCAAGTTGTAAGTGAGCGGAATCGCCATAAAATTAAGCCGCGCTCTTCAGGGATTCTAAAATCGGCGTGCGCGCCGCGGACCAAGCCGGCACAAAGGAACTCGCAACGCCGATAAACAAAGCCAGCCCGAGCGACACGGCCGCCACGTCGGGAGTAATCGCCAACGTACTCAATCCAACCACGGAAAGCGCGCTGCGCACGCCACGCACCATGCCCGAGGCTAAAGCCAGCCCGACCACTCCACCGACAAACGCAATCAACCCGGCCTCGGCCAAAATCATGAACAGAATCGCGTCCGGACCATAACCGAGCGTCTTCAGAATCCCCACCTCGCGCGCCCGCTCGCGAACCGCCATCGCCATCGTATTCGCCGACACCAGCAAAATGGTGAACGTCACCGCTCCGCAGATGCTCATCAAATAAAGCTTCACGTTGCCGAGAAACGCAGCGAACTGCAGAACGAAGGCTTTCTCGGACTCCGTTTTCGTGGCTTCCGAAGCGCCGGCGAACAATGCGTCGATGTCGCGCGCCACTCTGGGTACCGCATCCGCGCTCTCCGCCTGCACTTGAAACATGCCGACCCAATCGGCATTGCCGTTCGGATTCTTGGCTTTCTGAAGCTCGCGCAAATATTCGCGGCTGAAGAAAAGAGTTTGCGTGGTCGCAGGATCGTTAAATGTCCCGACCAAGGTCAACTCCGGATTCACGGGAAAGATGTCCCCGACCAGGAGAATCCTCTCGCCGAGCTTCCACCCCATCTGTTTCACTAGGTCGTCGCTCGCGATTGCGCCCGTCCGCTGCTTCTTGAACGCGGTCTTCTGGTCTTCATCCATATTGATTTCGGGCCGCACATTGAAGAACCGATCCGGTTCCACCGCGAACCGAGCGAAGAAATTCGCTGAGTTCCGCGAGTCCTTATATGTCCCGCCGAACCACTGCCAGATCATCGCGTCCCTCACACCCGGTACGTGCCGAATCTTTTCGGCATAAGCCGACGGCATGCCTTGCGTAATTGAAACTTTGTGGTGTGTGATCAGCCGGAGCTCCTGCCCCGGAATCGGCGGCGCAAGATAGAGCGCGCGGTAGATCGCGAACAACACCCCTAACAAGCACAGGGAAGCTCCAATCGAGAAAATCGTCAGCAAACTGCGCCTTCGGTTGCGCAACGCGTTCTTGAGCATCAACGGGATGTAGCGCATAAGAAGTATTCTAAGAACCTCCTTGACGACGTTGCTGACGAAACCGGCGAATGACGAAATCGCGCTGGTAGGTGACGATTTAGATGTATCGCATTGTAATGAGGTCGCGACGAGTATAGCGAAGAAAAAGCGAATCAGTCAAAGAAAATGAGTCAATAGGAGCCGGCCTTTCTATAATAGATATTTATGGAGCTTCATTCCCTGCGTGTTTTCCTCACCGTCGCGGCCGAACGAAGCTTCTCCCGAGCTGCGGAGAAACTTTTGCGGACGCAGCCTGCCGTTTCGCTTTCCATTCAGCGGCTAGAATCCATGCTAGGCGAAAAGCTTATTGATCGCTCCGCGAAAGACCTGCTTTTGACCGATGCCGGCAAAATCGTCCTCGACTACGCCCGCCGCTTTGAAAACCTGCAAGGCGACCTCGAAAACGCCATTGCCGAGCTTCGTGACAAATCCGCTGGCAAATTAACCATCGGGGCAAATGAGTCGTCGACGCTCTACCTGCTCGATCACATCGAAGATTACCGCCGCCGCTTTCCAAAGGTGAAAGTCCAGGTCCGCCGCAGCCTGTCCAGCAAAATCCCAAGCGAACTCATCGACGGCGAGCTCGAACTCGGCTTGCTTACTTACGACCCCGAAGATGATCGCCTGATCGCGCGGGTCATTTATACCGACCATTTGGCTTTCGTCGTCTCCCCCGCGCACCGTTTCGCTGGCCGCTCGGAAGTTTCTATCACCGAGCTTGGCATGGAGACGTTCATCGCTCACAACGTCGTCTCACCTTACCGAGGCATGGTGATCCGCGAATTCCAGCGACACAAGGTTCCTCTGAACATGGATCTCGAAATGCCGACTATTGAAGCCATCCGCAAAATGGTCGAGCGCAACGAAGGCGTCGCGTTCCTTCCGAAGATGTGCGTGCAGGAAGAACTTCGCCATGAGTTGCTGCGCGAAGTCCGAGTAAAGGAAATGGAAATGGAGCGGAAAATCCGGCTGGTCTACCCAGCCCGGCGGGCGGTAAGCCATGCGGCGCAAGCGTTTCTGGAAATGGTAAGCGTGACGTAAGCACAACGTCCCTGGCTTATACAGGCTTCTGTGCACAGGACTCTGTGGCGTCCAAACGAGTTGCCCCGCTATTGCACTGGAACTCGTTCTGTCACGCGTGCTTGAGCTTGAACTCGGATTGGCTTACCAACGACCAAATAAGGCTTTAAGGCTTCTGAATTTGCGTATTCCAAATCTAGCTTATCGACCGCGAATAGAAGGTAGTCGCCTGGAGGAATGTTGCGGAAGTCGAAGCTGCCATCGCTGGCCGTCTGAGAAGCGCGATACGCATATGGATCGGATGACTCTTCGCGTGGCGCGAGAACGGCAAGAACGGACGGGGCGGGAGTTTCTCCACGGAGCGCGAAGCCCTTCACTTCCCCGGCGTCCTCCGCAGCAGTGACGTTTAGTTTCACCTGGGCGCCGCTGGAAATCTCGATCAATTTGCCATTGATTGCCGCGCCTTCGCCGGTGATTTGCGAAATGTAGTAGTTGTCATCACCCCTAAGGGTCGCGCGATACGCGCCGGGCTCGACACCTGAAAAGCTGAAGTTTCCTTGAACGTCGACTTCCCGCGAGACAACACCGCCGGAGTCTTCATCGAAGAGGAGGAGCGTGAGCAGTGAGCGCGGCTTGTTTCCGAACAACACGTTTCCCGCGACAGTTGTAGGCGGCGCTGGCGTGAGTTCAACGGTAACGTCGGCACTGCCGACATCAATCGTCTTAGTGGCCGAAACGCTGCCTCCTCCCGTGAAGCTCGCGATATATCGTCCGGGAGAAACGGAATAGACTGCCGAGTGGTTTGCAAGGTAGTCCATGCGAACAGTGCCGCCTGCTCCCGCCAACCCAAAGCCAGTGAGGGTAAAGAATCCGTTGGCCTTGTCGGAATTAACGTGCAGTGTGACGGTTGCGCTTTTGCCTTTGGTCAGTGAAAAATCAGCCCGCGCCTCGCCGCCCGATTCGAGTTCCAAGGCGGAGGCTGCACGCGGGTCCACTGTGTTTGGATAGTAGGTCAAAGCGTAAGCTGGGGTGTCCGAGACTGATTCTTCAGGATTGAGCCCTGCGTATGCTCTTTGGACCAAGAGCTCAGCCGTCCGCCACGGGGCTGCTGAAACGGCGACGTAGTAAGTTCCCTCGGGTATCGGCCCGATGCGATAGTTGCCCTGATCGTCGGTTCTGGACCTCTGCTCGAGCGTCGTGCGCTTTCGGCCATCTACTGTGGAATTTCGCAATAGTTGCACAACAGCATCGCGAATAGGCTCCCCGATGGAGTCGGCCACTCTGCCGTAGACGACGGCAGGTGGATACCAGCGGAATTGTAGATGCGACGTTTCCTGATCTGGTCCTGTTACGACCGCCCGAATGCCAAGTTCCCGTCGTCCCCGCGGCCGCGCCGTAGTATTCGCGCCATCCGCCGTGCGACGCAGTAAGCGTGTAGGAACCCGTCGGGACATTAAACGCGAATCTTCCGTCCTGCCCTGTCACGACTGCGAGTGGCAGCGCGTGTGGCTCCGTCGGGGTGAGGGTGATCCTGTAACGGGTAAGCGGGGTTTCGGTGCGTGCGTTGAGCAATTCGCCTGACACCAGGAACGTTTGTGCGAAACCGCCAGAAGCGGCGAGAACGGCGAGTATCAAACACCGTCTATTTGCGGGTGCGCTCATTTGACGGAAAGAGTCACTTGCGTTGTTGAATTCTCTTCCACCCGCACCGGCGTCCCACCAGTCAGAGACTGCAGATAGGCAGGGTCGCGATACTCCACGTTGCCGTCGCGAAGAAGGTAGAGCGTATAGTCTCCCGGAGCGAGACCTATCAAGCTGAAGGAAATGCCCCGCTGCGGGCTGCCGAAAAGCGCCAAAGGAGTGAGTTGAGGTCCCGCCACCGTGGGAAACAAGGGAACAAGAAGAGCGCCACTCATAGTCGTAATATCCGCCGCACTCTCTTCGACCGCAATCTTCGCAGTGATCGTCCCGCCGCCTTCCGCTACTGTGACTTCGATTGGCGGCGGCACGACTCCTGGAAGGATCGTCCAATAATGATTCGCCATCAAATCCGTCGAGCCTGAAATCATCGAAGTAGGGGAACCGGTGCATTTCGCATAGACAAAATAGGTCCCCGGCATAACGTCCGTCGCTTGGGGCGAGGCGCCGCCACTCAATAGAATCGGCGGAGCGGATTCCAGCGTCGTGGGATACAAAATCATGTTGCAAACTGTCGTGCCGCTAAACGCGGGGCCGTGCGTACTCGCCGACACTGTTAGTCCCGGCAGAAGCGTGAGAATAACATCTTCGAGATCGGTCTGCTTCGCTGTAATGGGCAGTTCGGCGCGTGTCATCTTTTCAGCCAGGTCTTGTGTGACTCGCAGCTTGTAGGCTCCCGGTACGACGTCCTGGATTTCAAATGCGCCGGTGGTCGGGTTCACGGAAGAACGCGCCAGAACCGGATCCTCAGAACCGCGCAGCAATTCAAACTTGGCGCCTTTATAGGGGACAAAGTTTCGAAGCTCGCTTTTGATCTTTACTGCGGGCTGAAGCACAACCGAGATGTCCGCGGTCGCATTCGTTCCCGGCGCGATGGTTATGGGCTGCGCAGAGTTGAAATCCTCAGCTCCGCCGGTGTAGACGGGAGCAAAGCTTTCGCCCTCTTCAAACGGACGGCCTGACGTTCCCTTTGCCTTGACGTAGTATTTGCGGGGGCTGAGATCCCAAATACGAAATGCTCCAAGATCATTGCTGATAGCAGTGCGTGACGCGTTCAGCGTGCGGCGGCCATCCAATACCTGAACCGACATCGCAACTACGTTTACTCCCATTACGGGTTCTCCGTACTGGTCCCGGACTTTGCCTGCGATGACGCCCAGCGGCGAGATTCGCACCGCCAAATTGGAGGCATTCCCGTGAAGATCGCCACTCGTAAATCCAGGCCAGAATCCCGGTCTATCCGCGGTCAGCATATAGGAGCCTTCGGGCAGATTGTCAAATTGAAAGCGGCCTGTAGAATCCGCTGCGGCTTCGCGGACGATGGGCTTCGGTCTGTTTGCTTGATTGTTAACCGAAGCGAGGTTTAGGATCGACAGCGTGGCGAGGGCGCCGCCGACGGGTTCCCCTGTCTGGCTATTCAAAACCGAGCCGCTTAACGAATACATGCTCTGCGCATGCATCAGACCGGCAAGGACACTGCATACAAAGAGCACGCAGAATGCGCCGTGGGCCATGCGGAGCATATATCTTTCGATCTGTGCGCGAGCATATCATATGACATACGACTCCCTGGTTGGCGAGTAACCTCATTTAACTCCAGTAACCTGAGCGCACTTACAAACACCCTATACTGAAGATGATGTTGTCGTTCGGGATCCAGCACTCCGACGCCGCGCTCAATCTCATTTGGGTGGCGCTCTGTGTTTCCGCCCTCCTGTGGCAGCTCCTTTCACAATCGAGACGCACCGGCTTCTCTTCGCAGGTTTTGCGCAGAGACGGACTGGCTGTATTTCTCGCCGCAGTCGCGCTGTTTCCGTGCATATCCGCAAGTGACGATCGAGTTCGTTTGCGCGACCTGGATGCTGCACAAACTACGCAGAGCACGGTTCAAAAAGGAATCGGCGATAACCTCACGCTCAGCCTGCAATTAGAAGACCTGGAGCACGCGCAAGCGGCCACTGTCTTCTCGCTGCTGCTGTTTTTGAGCTTCCTGCTCATGGTGCGCATCGAAGATGCTACATGCATCCCGCTTGCGCGCGCCAACTCCGCCAGCCGCGGTCCTCCTTCGTTCTAGCCTTCCGCGGAAATTCAAATTCTCAGGTAAGGCCGGACCCGCAATTTGTGGCCTGGAAGAAGGGTTTTTTCATGAAGAGAGTAATGTGGTTTACCTTGATCGGTGGCCTGCTCGCTGGCTCTGTTGCTTGGGCCGAGCCGGTGACCCTCGATCAAGCAGTAAAAGAAGCAGTAGATAAGAATTTAAATTTGCTTGCAGAGCGTTTTAACGTGTCCATCGCGGACGCGCGCATCCTGCAGGCTGGACTTCGTCCTAATCCCGTTTTTACGTATGGACAGGATTATCAGAACGTGTTTGGTACTGGACTGACCAATGACAACAATGGCGGCCCTCCGGAGTGGAACACGCGTGTGGATTTCACGTTCGAGCGCGGAGCGAAGCGCGAGCGCCGTCTCGACCTTGCTCGCGCGCAAAAGAGTGTCGCCGAGCTTGCGCTGCTCAATACCATCCGGCAGTTGTTGATCGATGTTGAGAACGCGTATGTTGACGCTCAGTCGGCGCGTGATTCTCTGGCGATCGCTCGCGACAATTTGAAAGCCTTGCAAGACGTGGTGGATGTGAATACTTCGCGCGTTCGAGCAGGCGATCTCGCGGAAGTGGAGTTGAACCGTTCCAAGCTCGCCGCTTTGCAATATGACAACCAAGTCCGAACCGCCGAATTGAAGCTGCGCTCAGCGATTCTGCGGCTGGTACTTCTAATGGGCCGGACCGGGAATCAGAATATCGAAGTGGTAGGGGACCTTCGTGCGGATCGTCCTGACATCGTCTCCGACCAAGTACGTGAAGTCGCTTATAACAACCGGCCGGACCTTCTCTCCATTCAACGCGATCAGGCGCGTTCCCAAGCCGACATTCGCTTGCAGGTCGCGCAAGGGAAGGTCGACTTGGACGTGGGGGTGATTTATCACCACCAATACGGATACGCGTATGCGAATTCGATGGGATTCTTCGTGCAGGCGCCGATTCCGGTCTGGAATCGCAACCAGGGTGAAATCGCGCGCGCGAAGGGTGAAGAAACTCAGCTTCAGCACCGCGTGGACGCGATGCGGGCCCAAATTGACAACGAAGTGAAGACCGCCTACGACCAGTGGCTCACTTCCCGCACTTTGGTCGATCGAATTGAAAAAGATATGCTGCAGCAGGCTCGCGATGTGCGCGATACCACGGAATATTCGTATCGCCGCGGAGAAGCGTCCTTCGTGGAATTCCTGGACGCGCAACGAGCCTATAACGACACGATGCAGGGTTACGCGGACGCGCGCGCGGATTACGCGCGCAATTTGTACCTGCTCGAGTCGGTTTCTGGAAAAGGAGTAAATCCGTGAAGTACACAGCAAAACTTTATTACGTAGCAACCGCGGTGGCGCTGCTGGCTTCTTGCGGAGAAAAGAAGGGCGAGTCCGTCGCCGCGTCGGACAAGCCGATTTCCGAGGCGAAGGTAGATCCCAACAAGATCGTGATTCCGCAAGACTCGCCCCAACTGAAGGAAATCAAGGTGGAGACGGTGGAAAACGGGTCC
>Ga0126381_100006936_pt1 | contig 12578 bp, 12 predicted proteins | sample PanSoiMetPlot_28_FD_96465 | JGI IMG/M metagenome (GOLD analysis project Ga0126381, IMG submission 96465) | Tropical forest soil microbial communities from Panama - MetaG Plot_28 | ecosystem: Environmental > Terrestrial > Soil > Tropical forest > Bulk soil | place: Panama | collected 2016-02-17
CGAGGGAGATGGCGCGCAACTCGTCGGGCTGTCGGCGGCTCGGCCGCATGTCCTGATCCCTGCAAGCGATGGTCCCGGCGATCCGTTCGGCGCCCGGAATCGCATATTTCGGAGCGAGCTTTGTAAGCAGGGCGGGGGCGCCCCACAAGAGGCAGCGGACGTGTCGCGGCCGACCGATATGGTAGGATCGCGGCCCAATTGCACGGAGTAGGTCTTGGCCTCCCACGACGTTCCGATCGGCGCCACCCAGGTGAGCCTCGCCCAGCTCAACGAGCGCTCGCGCGAAATCTTTCGCCAGATCGTCGAGAGCTACCTGGCGACCGGTGAGCCGGTCGGCTCGCGCAATATTTCGCGTCTGATCGCGACGCCCCTGTCGCCGGCCTCGGTGCGCAACGTGATGTCGGACTTGGAGCAGCTCGGTCTCGTCTATGCGCCGCATACCTCCGCGGGCCGCTTGCCGACGGAGCTCGGCTTGCGCTTCTTCGTCGACGCCCTGATGGAGATCGGCGACCTTTCCGAGGACGACCGGCGCGCCATGGAGGCGAAGCTCGCCGGCGCCGGCAAGTCGCTCGAGGCCGTGCTCAACGAGGCCTCCGGCATGCTGTCGGGCCTCACCCATTCGGCCGGTGTCGTGCTCACCACCAAGTCGAACGTACGCCTCAAGCATATCGAGTTCGTGCGGCTCGAGCCCGAGCGGGCGCTGGTCGTGCTGGTAGCGGAGGACGGGCAGGTCGAGAACCGCATCATCAACGTGCCGGCCGGGCTCCCCACCTCGGCGCTCACCGAGGCGTCGAACTTTCTCAACGTCCATGGCCGAGGACGCACGCTCGCCGAGGTCAAGGCCGAGCTCGAGAAAGCGATCGAGGCCGGCAAGGCGGCGCTCGATCAGCTGACACAGCGCGTGGTGGAGGCGGGGCTCGCGAGCTGGTCGGGCGGCGACAGCGACGACCGCAAGCTCATCGTGCGCGGCCACGCCAATCTGCTTGACGATCTCAAGGCGCTTGAGGACCTCGAGCGCGTGCGGCTCTTGTTCGACGATCTCGAGACCAAGCGCGGGGTCATCGACATGCTGGGGCGGGCCGAGCGGGCCGAGGGGGCGCGCATCTTCATCGGCTCGGAGAACAAGCTGTTCTCGCTCTCGGGCTCCTCCACCATCGTGGCCCCCTACCGCGATGGCGCCGGCCATATCATCGGGGTGATCGGGGTGATCGGGCCGACCCGGCTCAACTATGCGCGGGTGATCCCGATGGTGGATTACACCGCCAAGGTGGTGAGCAAGCTGGTCGGGGGTTGATGCTTTCGCCCGACTTGATTTTTGCCGGCGCAGCCCTGATATGCGGGGCGAGTTGAGAGCAGAACGGAAGCAGCACGATGACGGACACGCATCGCGCCAATGCGAACGGCGAGCCCGACATGGTCGAGCCAAACAGGGCCGAGCCAAACAGGGTCGGGCCAAATGAGGTCGGGCCAAACAAGGCCGAGCCCGCGGCCGCGGACCCCGCACCGGCGGAGGATCCCGCGGTGGCGCTCGCCCGCGAGGCGGCGGAGCTCAAGGACAAGCTCCTGCGGACGCTTGCCGAGATGGAGAATTTGCGCGCCCGCACGGCGCGGGATGTCGCCGACAGCCGTGTCTACGGGGTGTCCTCCTTCGCGCGCGACATTCTGGGGATCGCCGACAATCTGGCGCGCGCGCTGCAGACGGTGCGGGCCGGCGTCAGAGAGAACGCTGACGGCAGCGTCAAGTCGCTGCTCGACGGCGTCGAGCTGACCGAGCGCGAGCTCTTGAAGGTGCTGGAGAAGCACGGCGTGCGCAAGTTCGAGCCGCAGCCGGGCGAGAAGTTCGATCCCAACTTGCATCAGGCCATGTACGAGGTGGCCGATCCCGCGCTGCCGAGCGGCACCGTCGCCCAGGTGGTGCAGGCCGGCTATATGATCGGCGAGCGCATGCTGCGCCCGGCGCTGGTCGCGGTCGCCAAGTCCCCACCCAAGTCCCCGCCCAAGTCCCCGCCCAAGCCCGCGCCCGAGCCTACGGCCAACGACACGGCCAACGACACGGCCAACGACAATGCGTCGGCTGGCTCCGATGCGCTGAATAATTAATCAATTCCATCGCGCACGAGGCGGAAGCGGCTGTAGGCCGGCGTCCACGCGTCCGTGCGCGCGATGCCGACCAGATTCAGGTAGGCGCCGCCGCCGAAGCGCAGCCATTGCACCAGCGTGAGGTCGGCGCCGGTCGAGGGGTCCTTGGCGGTCGCCTGAATCTCGTGGCCCTGCTGGCCGCCGAGGCGAAGCGACTCGGAGGAGACGACGCGGGCGTCCTTGAGATTGGGGATGCTGCGGAACACCTCGCGCGCGAACGCATCGCGATCGCCGCTGTCGGGCGGCTGGCCCGGCATCATCGACACCACGATGTGCGGCGCGATCTCCCGGCCGCCGGGGTCCGTCGGATCGGTCAAAACGACGCCGCGTCCGGGCAGCACCGCGCCGATCTTGAAGTCGGCAAGCGCCCCCACCTTGAACGGCAATAGGCCGAGCTGCTCGGCGACCGGAACCTCGGGGCGCACGGCGAGGCTTTCGAACGCGGTGCGGATGACGTTGTCTGGATAGGTATCCTTCGCGGAATCCGCGATCCGCAGCGTCACCATTGCGGTCAGATCCGGTGTGGCGGCGATCAGCATCCAGGTCGCGATCTTGTTCTGGTGGCCGACCACCAGCAGGGCCTTGCCGGTCGGGAGCGTCAAGGTTTCGCGCCTGTCCAAGGTTACGCCGAGCTTCTTTAGCCCCTCGGCGCTATCCGATCTCTCGAACTGCGCGTAGGCGTCGGTGGGCAGTGCCCCGATCAGGAGCGCGACGCCCTTGGCGCGGTCCTCGAATCCCGGAAAGCTCGCGGCGGCGCTCAGTCCCGGTGGTGGTACGAGGCCGACCCGGGAGCCGGCCGGATAGATGACGTCCTCGGCGCGTGCCGGCAGTGTCAGGGCGAGGGCCGCGAGCAGGAGCGCGAGCGCGTGTCTGCGGAATGCAATGGGTTTCATGGCGGTATCTCCTGCGCGTCCGAAGCGGTTAAAATGCGGCAGAGCGTGATCCCGAAGAGCTTGCCCCCGGCTTGATCGAGATGGATGCGGGTTTCGGAAGGGCGCGCCTGCGCGCATGCGCGCGCAGGCGCGTATCATGCTCCACCCGCAACGGTAACACGGCGGAGCGTCAGATTGATCCGCCCACCCTGCGCCAGCAACGTCGAGGTGCCCGGAATGATCCGGTCGACGCCGTGAAATGCGAGCCGCGCGTCGCCGCCGAGCACCACCGCATCGCCCGATGCCAGGCGCAGCGTCCGCGTTGGACCATTGCGCTTGTCGCCGCCGATGCGGAACACGCAGGTGTCGCCGAGCGACAGCGAGACCACGGGTGCCGCGAAATCCTCCTCGTCGCGATCCTGGTGCAGGCCCATGCGGGCCTGTGGGCCGTAGAGGTTGACCAGGCAGGCCTGCGGCGGAAGCGGATAGCCGGCGAGGTCGCGCCAGGCGGCGAGCAGCATTTCGGGAATCGGCGGCCATGGCGCCCCGGTTTCCGGGTGCTGCCGCTGGTAGCGATAGCCGCTCATATCGGTCATCCAGCCGAGCTCCCCGCAATTGGTCATGCGCACCGACAGGGGCCGGCCGCTCTTGGGCATGCGCGGCGTGTAGAGGGGTGCCACCCGCATGACCTCGCGCAGCGCCGCGAGCAATCGCTCCTGCGCGGCGCGATCGAGATATGCGGGCGTGAAGCGCAGGCCGCCTATCGCCATACCGCTCGCGGGCCGGGGCTGCCGTCGGTCCTGCAGGCCATTTTCGTCGCGCATGCGTGCCGCCGCCCGGGCGCAATTTTCCCGTTGCGGGCCCCTTCAAAACGTCACAAGCCAAGAGTAATATGGCAACAAATAAACGCGCGTGGAGGAGAGGACCTGATGAAAATCCTGACAGTTTCGGCAATTGCAGTATCGATGATCGGCTTTGCGGGCGTCGCGCAAGCGCAAGACGCCAGCAAGCTGTTCATCTCGAGCGACATGGAGCGTGGCAACCAGGCGGGAGCGCCGCCGGCTTGCGTGCTCAACAATGTGTTCCTGCACCTCGAGAAGGTGGTCTGGCGCACGCGCGTACAGGATGCAGACGGCAAGGTGCTGGGCAAGGACGATCTCAAGAGCGTGGTGGTGGAATTGCAGGACGGCAAGAAGATCGAAGCGGCGTTTGGCGGACACCCGCCGCGCGCTCCGACCGACACTCTGTGGGCCGCCGCTTGGATCATTCCGGCGGATTACCCGACCGGGACGTTCAATTACAAGGTGACGGCGACCGACAATAAGGGCAATTCGGTGACCTGGGAGCCGTTCAAGGTCGCGACCTCGCAGTTGCGCATCGATGCGGGCGCCATCGAGCTCAAGAAATAACGCAATCCGAATGAATGCCTGCGGCCCTCAACGGGTCCAGGCTCGCGGATTTTGCCGCATTGCTATCGAGCGGGATGACGGCCTTTCGCCAGTCATCCCGTTTAAGTTTCAGACGACCTACCGGTAGGAGCTCCTGATGAGTCTCGGCATCGGACGGCTGAGCGCGCCTGTTGGCGCATTTGTGGCGGTCTTGGGCTTGGCATTGGTAACCCCGCACGGCGTGCACGCTGCGCCGCTGGCCGCCCAGCTCGGGCCGCCGGTCGCCCTCGCGGTCCCGCAGAACGGCTACGTGGGACACATGAGCGTGGCCCCAGCACATGCGCCGGTCGGAACGCCGGTGACCCTCAGTGGACAAGGGTTCCCGCCCGATCAGGAGTTTGATCTCGCCTGGCGCACCGTCAATGGCAGCTGGAAGGCTGGTGACGGCGTCTATCTGGGCCGCGACTTCGCGGCGGTGGCGTACCGGATCGCGACGGTCAAGTCCGACAAGGACGGGCGCGTGACGGCGCAATTCGTGGCACCGGAAGATTTCGGATTCGAGCACGACATCGTGTTGCAACAGGGCAATCGGCTCCTCACCCAGACAGCGTTCGACCTCGATATGACCGTGAAGCTCAAGTCGGATCATGGTCCGGTCGGTGGCCCGATCGAGATCGAGGCCAACGGCATCGGCTGGGCCGAGTTGCAGGCGAGCTGGATGCTGCTCTACGACAACGCCTATACGGGCTGGATGTCGTCGATCACGACCCACGGCACCGCGCACTTCACCATTCCGGCGACCGGGCGGCCGGGGCCGCATATCCTGGAAGTGCTGAATTCCGACTTCGGCTCGATCTATCGGAACATGCAGCAGTCGCCGCAGCCGGACCGGCCGCGCTTCAAGCTGCGCTATACGATCACGGACGGCGCACCGGTGCTGCCGCCGCCGGCGGAGCAGCAGCGACAGACAAAGGTGTGGTCGCTGCCGGCCCCCGGCGATCTTGTCTCCACGCCCGCCTTCTCGACGGTCGATCAGCCGGTCGTCACGGTCGGCACCGGCTTCGAGCCGGGCAAGACCTATACGCTCAACTGGACGAGCCTGACCGGCAACCGAATCATCGGCCACTGGGAAGAGGCCGTGCGCCCCATCGCCGAGGCCACGGCCGATGCGAGCGGGCGCGTCGCCTTCCATTATCAGGTGCCAGACGATCTCGGCGGCAACCACACGCTCTGGGTCGACCTCGGCAATGACAAGCGGAAAGTCGGGAATTATTGGGTCGCGGCCAGCGCGCTGCCGCTTGATGTGACCAGCGGGCCGGTGGGTACGCAGTTCACGATTCATCTCAAGGGCACCGGCTGGACCGAGACCGCCAACATCTACACGGTGGTCTACGACAACGGCCATACCGGTTATGCCTGCGGGTTCAACAGCCACGGCGACATCCAGATCTTTATGCAGGCGACCGGGCAGCCCGGCTGGCACTTCATCGATCTCTATCCGGCAATCTACAAGGGCAAGGAGACCCACCCGGTCAGCTACCGGCTGCCACAGCTCACCTATGCGGACGATCATCCGGCCGAGGATTTGCCGGCGTTCCACTTTGCTTTCGAGGTCACTGAGAAGAGCGCGGCGGTTGGGCAATAGCGGCGCTAGGGTTGGGCAGGTGCGCAACTGCGGTTGCGCGCCGGTTAACTTTCCGATCACGCGCGCCACCTATCGTCCGCAACGGGGCGCAAGTCCTTGAGGCAAAGCGCCATTCGCGGGTGAATTCGCGGCCTTGCGCCTTGCGGCCCAAGGCCGCCCTCCTATATGAGCGAAGACGCCGCGGGGGCGGTGTCTAACTTTATCCCGGGGGTCGGACGAAGGGGCTTCGCGAGGCGTTCGCGAGAGTTTCCGTCCGGGTGCCGTCGAGGGCCCGGCCGACCTGCCAAGAGCGAAGAGGACATACCATGGGCAAGGTCATTGGCATCGATCTCGGCACGACCAATTCCTGCGTGGCCGTGATGGAAGGCAAGACACCGAAAGTCATTGAAAATTCCGAGGGCATGCGCACCACTCCCTCGATCGTCGCTTTTACCGACGACGGCGAGCGGCTGGTCGGCCAGCCGGCCAAGCGGCAGGCGGTGACCAATCCGGAGCGCACCATCTTCGCGGTCAAGCGCCTGATCGGCCGCCGCTACGACGACCCGATGGTGGAGAAGGACAAGAAGCTCGTCCCTTACAAGATCGTGCGCGCCTCAAACGGCGACGCCTGGGTCGAGATCGAAGGCAAGACCTATTCGCCTTCGCAGATTTCCGCTTTCGTCCTGCAAAAGATGAAGGAGACCGCCGAAGCTTATCTCGGCCAGAAGGTCGAGCAGGCCGTCATTACGGTCCCGGCCTATTTCAACGACGCCCAGCGCCAAGCCACCAAGGACTCCGGCAAGATCGCCGGCCTGGAGGTGCTGCGCATCATCAACGAGCCGACCGCGGCCGCGCTCGCCTATGGCCTCGACAAGCAGAAGAGCGGCACCATCGCGGTCTATGACTTGGGCGGCGGCACTTTCGACGTGTCGATCCTGGAGATCGGCGACGGCGTGTTCGAGGTCAAGTCGACCAACGGCGACACCTTCCTGGGCGGCGAAGACTTCGACATGCGGCTGGTGAACTACCTGGCGGACGAGTTCCAGAAGGAGCAGGGCATCGATCTGCGCCGCGACAAGCTCGCGCTGCAGCGGCTCAAGGAGGCGGCCGAGAAGGCGAAGATCGAGCTCTCCTCGACGACGCAAACCGAGATCAACCTGCCGTTCATCACCGCCGATGCGTCGGGCCCCAAGCATCTCACCATGAAGCTCACCCGCGCCAAGTTCGAGGCGCTGGTCGATGACCTGGTGCAGAAGACGGTCGAGCCCTGCCGGCAGGCGCTCAAAGACGCCGGCCTCTCGGCGGCCGAGATCAACGAGGTGGTCCTGGTCGGCGGCATGACCCGCATGCCGAAGGTCCAGGAGATCGTGAAGCAGTTGTTCGGCAAGGAGCCGCACAAGGGCGTCAACCCGGACGAGGTCGTCGCCGTCGGCGCCGCCATTCAGGCGGGCGTGCTGCAGGGCGATGTCAAGGACGTGCTGCTGCTCGACGTGACCCCGCTATCGCTCGGCATCGAGACCTTGGGCGGTGTGTTCACCCGCATCATCGACCGCAACACCACGATCCCCACGAAGAAGAGCCAGGTCTTCTCGACCGCCGAGGACAATCAGAACGCGGTGACCATCCGCGTATTCCAGGGTGAGCGCGAGATGGCGGCCGACAACAAGATGCTCGGCCAGTTCGACCTGGTCGGCATTCCGCCGGCGCCGCGCGGCGTGCCGCAGATCGAGGTCACCTTCGACATCGACGCGAACGGCATCGTCAACGTCCAGGCCAAGGACAAGGCGACCGGCAAGGAGCAGCAGATCCGCATCCAGGCCTCGGGCGGTCTCTCGGAGGCCGACATCGAGAAGATGGTCAAGGACGCCGAGGCGCACGCGGAAGAGGACAAGAAGCGCAAGGCCGCGGTCGAGGCCAAGAACCACGCCGAGGCCCTGGTGCACGCGACCGAGAAGGCCTTGTCCGAGCATGGCTCCAAGGTGAGCGAGAACGAGCGGCGCGCGATCGAGAACGCCATGGCTGACCTCAAGGAGGCACTCAAGGGTGACGATCCGGCCGCGATCACCGAGAAGTCGAATGCGCTGGCACAGGCCTCCATGAAGCTCGGCGAGGCGATGTACAAGCAGGCGCAGGAGGGCGCAGCCGCCGGCGCCAGCGCCGAGGGCGGTGCCAAGAAGGACGATGTCGTCGATGCCGAGTTCACCGAGGTCGACGACGACAAGAAGAACAAGAAATCCGCCTGACCCTGCGCAGGACGCCTTCCATGCGTGCCTGGTTTTCCCCTAGTGTATCGCCTTCCACCCTGGCCCTTCCCCGCTTGCGGGGGAGGGATCGGGCGCGGAGTGTGCGGCGATGAACGCCAGAGCGCAGGAATCGGGGATGGGCAAGCGCTGCTTCTACGAAATCCTCTCCGTGGAGCGCACCGCGAGTGATGCCGACATCAAGGCCGCTTTCCGCAAACAAGCCATGAAGTGTCATCCCGACCGCAATCCCGACGACAAGAACGCCGATCACAAGTTCAAGGAGATCAACGAAGCCTACGAGGTGCTCAAGGACGCCGACAAGCGCGCCGCCTATGATCGTTTCGGCCACGCCGCCTTCGAGCATGGCGGGGTCGGGGCCGGCAATTTCGGCGCCGATTTCGGTTCCGCCTTCTCCGACCTGTTCGAGGGCATTTTCGGCATGGGCGGGGCGCGCGGGCGCTCCGGCCGCGAGCGCGGCGCGGATCTGCGCTACAACATGGAGATCAGCCTCGACGAGGCGTTCACCGGCAAGAACGCGCAGATCAGGATTCCGACCTCGGTCTCGTGCGAGTCCTGCTCGGGCACCGGCGCCAAGGCGGGCACCAAGCCCAAGGCCTGCCCGCATTGCGGCGGCGCCGGCCGCATCCGCCACGCCCAAGGCTTCTTCACGCTGGAGCGCACCTGCCCGGGTTGCCAGGGCCGCGGCCAGGTGATCGACAGCCCGTGCCCGTCCTGCTCGGGGGCCGGCCGGGTTACGCGCGAGCGCATGCTCTCGGTCAACATCCCGCCCGGCGTCGAGGACGGCACCCGCATCCGCCTCTCGGGCGAGGGCGAGGCCGGCGTGCGCGGTGGCCCCGGCGGCGACCTTTACATCTTCCTTTCGCTCGCCGCGCATCCCTTCTTCCAGCGCGACGGCGCCGACCTGCATTGCCGCGTACCGATCTCCATGGTGACGGCGGCGCTCGGCGGCGAGTTCGAGGTGCCCACCATCGACGGCGGCAAGACCCGCGTGAAGGTGCCCGAGGCGACCCAGTCGGGACGCCGCTTCCGGCTGCAGGACAAGGGGATGCCGGTGCTGCGCTCCAAACAGACCGGCGACATGTATGTGCAGGTCGTGGTGGAAACCCCCCAGAGCCTAACCAAGCGCCAGCGCGAGCTGTTGAGCGAGTTCGAGAAGCTGTCGTCCAAGGATACCCACCCGGAATCGACCGGGTTCTTTGGCAAGGTGCGGGAATTTCTCGGTGGTCGGGCCGGGTCGGCCTGACTAGAATGCGCTTGACCCCTGCCTGCCCAACCTTTACCGGTTGATCGTCACAAAACTGTAATCAAATCGTCGCGTCCTCCCCCATGCCGCTGCCGGCCCTCCAGCTGCTTGAAAGGAAGTTCGAGGAGCAGATTCGGCTCTTCGAGCGCAAGCGCGGCGCGATCGAGAGATCCATCGAGAGCCGTATTCGTTTGTTCGAGCGCAAGCGCGGCGCCCTCGAAAGGAAGATCGTGACACACATCCGCCGGTTCGAGGAGCGCGCCCGTCTCGACGACGAGGTGCGCTTCATCCGCACCTGGATCGAGAAGCCGCTGTCGATCGGCTCCGTCACGCCTTCGAGCCCGGCGCTGGCGCGCGCCATGGCGGCCTATGTGGACCCGCAAACCGAAGGGGCGGTGATCGAGCTCGGCCCTGGCACCGGCCCGGTGACCGAGGCCCTGGTAGCGCAGGGCATCGATCCGGCGCGGCTCATTCTGGTGGAGTTCGATCCGGCTTTTTGCGCCCTGCTGCGCGAGCGCTATCCGGCCGCGACCGTCCTGCAGGGCGATGCCTACAGCCTCAAGCACGTGCTCGGAGGCGATCCGGCCACCGCGGTCGCGGCCGTCGTCTCGAGCCTCCCGCTCATCACCAAGCCGCTCAAGGTGCGGCTGCGGCTCCTCTACGAAGCGTTCGCAATGATGTCACCGGGCGCCCCCTTCGTGCAGTTCACCTACGCGACCGTGCCGCCGATCCCGACCGCGCTGCACCACGTGCGCGCCGAAGCCTCGGAGCGGATCTGGATGAACATCCCGCCGGCCCGGGTCTGGGTCTACCGGCACGACTGATCGCGGTACCGCTCGCCGCCGCATTCCTGCGCCAGCAGGTCCTGCCCCTGGTCCTGGCCTTGCGGCGGGACCGTTGCAAATTCCCGACTCCGGAATGGTCCCGCCGCAAGGCCGGGACAAGAGAAGGCTTTTTCCGGGACATGGCCTGGCGCTGTGCTATGCGTGAGGCGATGAGCATCGCGACTCACAATCTCTGATGCCTGGCCCGAAAATCCTGGTCCTCCCGGGCTCGCTGCGCAGCGGCTCGCACAATGTGCGCCTGGCCGCGCTTGCCGCCAAGGAATTGGTGGTGGCCGAGGCCGACGTCACCCGCATTTCGCTCACCGATTATCCGCTGCCGATCTTCGACGCCGACCTGGCCAAGGACTCCGGCACGCCGCCCAATGCACTCCAGCTCAAGCGCCTGATGTCGGCGCATCGCGGCGTGTTCATCGCCAGCCCCGAATACAATGCGTCGATCACGCCGCTCATCAAGAACGCGATCGACTGGATCTCGACCGTGCGCGAAGGCGACGAGCCGCGGCTCGCCGCGTTCCAGGATCGCGTCTTCGCGCTCGGCGCCGCCTCACCGGGCCGCTCCGGCGGCATGCAGTCGCTGATCGCGCTGCGGCAGGTGCTGGCGGTCGGCTGCCGGGCGTTGGTGATTCCCGATCAGGTCACCGTGCCCAACGCAGCCACCGCTTTCGACGAGATGGACCAACTCACCGACGCGCGCACCGCGACCCAGCTCAAGGTCGTGGTGCGGCGGCTCGTCGACTATGCGAGACTGCTGCGATGAGGGAGGGCGGCGATGTTGCTTGATCCGCGCGAACGGCTGATCGTGGCGCTCGACGTCGCTTCGGTCGCGCAGGCGCAGGCGCTGATCGAGCGCCTCGGTAGCTGCGTCTCTTTCTACAAAATCGGCTATCAGCTCGGCTTCACGGGCGGGATTGCGCTCGCGCAGTCACTCGCCGAGACCGGCCATCAGATTTTCCTGGACATGAAGCTGCACGACATCGGCAACACGGTCGCGCGCGGGGTCGAGAGCATTGCGCGGCTCGGGGCGAGCTTTCTGACCGTCCACGCCTATCCGCAGACCATGCATGCCGCCGTCGAGGCGCGCGCCGGCTCGAAGCTGCGGATCCTCGCCGTCACGGTGCTCACCTCCTACGACGATGCCGATCTTGCGGCGGCGGGCTACGACTTCACTGTAGCCGAGCTCGTCGCCGAACGCGCCGCGCAGGCGCGCGACATCGGGGTCGACGGCCTGGTCTGCGCCGCCGAGGAGGCAGCCAAGCTGCGCTCGCTGATCCGCCCCAGCATGGTGCTGGTGACGCCCGGCATCCGCCCGCCAGGCAGCGCCGCCGGCGACCAGAAGCGCGTGATGACGCCCGCCGCCGCCATCAGGGCCGGGGCCGATTATCTGGTGGTAGGGCGTCCCATCGTGAACGCGGAGGACCCCAAGGCCGTCGCCGAATCGATCGTGGCCGACATTGCGACGGCGCAAGAGCAAACCGCAACAAAGGAAACCTGACATGCCCAAGGGCTATTGGATCGTGCGCGGCAATGTAACCGACCCGGAGGCCTACAAGGCCTATGTGGCGGCCAACGCCGAGGCGTTCCGCAAGTTCGGGGCGCGCTTTCTGGCGCGCGCCGGGAAGTCCGAAGTGGTCGAGGGCGAGGGCCGCAGCCGCAATGTGGTGATCGAGTTCAAGGATTACGCCACCGCGCTCGCCTGCTATCATTCGTCTGAATACGCCGCCGCAAAGGCGTTGCGCATGGGCGCGGCGAGCATCGACATCGTCGTGATCGAAGGCTACGACGGCGCGCAGCCGTGAGGGTCTTGGCTGGCTTTCTCCGGGAGTTGATCCGATGTCCGACATGCGGCTGATCGTGGCCGGCGCCGGCGGGCGCATGGGGCGCGCTCTGATCGCGGCGATTGCGGCCGGCAAGGGCGCGGCGCTTGCCGGCGCGGTCGATGCCCCCGGCACCGCGGCCATCGGCGGCGACGCGGGCGAGCTTGCCGGGCTTGGGCGCAACGGCATTGCGGTTACAGACAAGATCGAGCTGCTGCTCGGCGCCGCCGACGGGCTGATCGATTTCACCATCCCCAAGGCGACCGTCGGCTTCGCCGAGCTCATCGCCGGCAAGGGCCTGGTGCATATCATCGGCACGACCGGCCTCGCCGCCGCCGACGAAGCCGCCATTGCGGCCGCCGCCAGGCGCGCGGTCATCGTCAAGTCCG
>Ga0126381_100006937_pt1 | contig 12578 bp, 8 predicted proteins | sample PanSoiMetPlot_28_FD_96465 | JGI IMG/M metagenome (GOLD analysis project Ga0126381, IMG submission 96465) | Tropical forest soil microbial communities from Panama - MetaG Plot_28 | ecosystem: Environmental > Terrestrial > Soil > Tropical forest > Bulk soil | place: Panama | collected 2016-02-17
CGGGTGGCGAGGGCGCGCCGCAGCTCGGCGAGATCGAAGTCCTTCCCCGCGACCACCGCCGCCATGCCGGCGCGGCCCTCGGTCCCGGGCACGCTCACTCCGTATACCGCAGCGTCCGCCACTCCGGGGCATGCGGCAATCACCTCCGCCACCTCGGTGGTGGACACGTTCTCACCCTTCCAGCGGAAGGTGTCGCCGACGCGATCCACGAAGTAGAAGAACCCCTGCTCGTCCTGGCGCATGAGATCGCCGGTGCGATACCAGGCGTCCCCGGGCGCGAACACATCACGCAGGATCTTCTTGGCAGAGGCCGCATCGTCGGTGTAGCCCTCGAATCGCGTGGCGCCGTTTTCCGCGACGATCTGGCCGAGCGCTTCGCCCGGCTCGTGTGGGGCGCAGCGCACGCAGCGGCCCGAGGCGTCGCGCGCAGGCGTCTGGGCCTCGAGATCGAACTTCACCACCGCCACCGGCAAGCGATGCGCGAGGAAGGGTGGAATCCGTCCGATCGCGCCCGGGCGCCCTTCGCAGTTGTAGAGCGAGAAGTTGCCTTCAGTCGCCGCGTAATACTCGAGGATCTGCGGAATGCGGAAGCGCTGCTCGAACTCGCGCCACACATCGCCACGCAACCCGTTGCCGCAGGCGAGGCGCAGCGCGTGTTGCGACTCCTCCGCCTGCGGCGGGCTCGCGAGCAGATAGCGGCACAATTCACCGATGTACTGGAACAGCGTGCAACGCTCAGCCACCACATCCTGCCAGAAGCTGCTCGCCGAGAAGCGCTCGCGCAGCACCACCGCGCCACCGCCGACGAGCGTGGCGCCGGTGGCGACGACACCGCCGACGCTGTGGTAGAGCGGCAGGCAGTCATACATGCGGTCCGTGGGCTGCACATCCATGAGGCCCGCGAACCAGTGGCTCCACTGCATGAGGCGGAAGTGGCTCACGTTGGCCGCCTTCGGCAGCCCGGTCGTGCCGGAGGTGTAGATGCACAGCGCGCGATCGGCGAGCGAGGGCGCGCGCGCTTCGCCACCGCGCAGCGCCTCACCGGGCAACCCTGCAATCGCCTCATCTAGCCGCGGGAGGACTCCGTCGCCTGCGCCGCTCACCCAGCATTCGACACCCGGAGCGAGCAGCGGCCGGACCGCGTACACCGCCTTGGCGAGCGATGCCCCGGCGATGACATGGCGCGGCGCGACCAGGTTGAGCGAGTGAGCGAGGAGCGCGCCGCGCAGGTTCGTGTTGATGAGCGCAACGGTTGCACCGATGCGGCACAGCCCCAGCCATATCGCCAGGTAGTCCGGGCAGTTCGCCATCACCAGGCACACGGTGTCGCCCGGCCCGAGCCCGCGCGTGAGCCCCCAGCGCGCGTAGCGATGGCAGGCCACCGCAAGGGCGCGGTAACTCAGGGTCGCGTCCCGGGAGCGGAGCGCCGGGGCATCGCCAAAGCGCTCGGCCAGGTGCCCGATCAGGACCGGCAGAGTCAGTGAGCGGTCGCGCTCGATCCCCGCCGTGCGCTCGAGGGCGCGCACCCACGCCTTGAGAGGCGATCGCTTGTTTTCGTCGCTGTGCGCTGCCATGGTGCCGGCATTCTATGATAGGCAACACAAGAACGACCCAGGACGGCTTATGAGACCCGAAACCATCGCGCTGCACGCGGGCTACGACTGCGACCCCGCCACCAAGGCCGTCGCCGTCCCGATCTATCAGACGGTCGCCTACTCCTTCGACAGTGCCGCGCACGGCGCGGCACTGTTCGATCTGGAGGTCGAGGGTTTCCGCTACACACGCATCGGCAACCCGACTAGTGCGGTGCTCGAGACGCGCGTCGCAGAGCTCGAGGGCGGAGTCGACGCGCTGGTGGTGAGCTCAGGGCAGTCGGCCATGTACTACACCGTGCTCAACCTCGTGGAGCCGGGACGCAATCTGGTGTCCGTGCCGCAGCTCTACGGCACCACGCACACGCTGTTCGCCCACATCCTGCCGCGCTTCGGTATCAAGGTGAAGTTCGGCCGCACCGATCAGCCTGCGGAGCTCGAATCGCTGATCGATGGCAACACGCGAGCGCTGTTCTGCGAGACGGTCGGGAATCCGGCCGGCAACATCTGTGATCTCGAGGCGCTCGCCGCGATCGCCCAGCGGGCCCGCGTCCCGCTGGTGGTCGACAACACCGTACCGACACCGATACTGCTGCGGCCGATCGAGTATGGCGCCGACATCGTGGTGCACTCGCTGACGAAATTCCTCGGTGGCCACGGCACGACACTCGGCGGTGCGGTCATCGACAGCGGCCGCTTCCGCTGGGACCAGATGGGCACGCGCTACCCGATGTTCACCGAGCCCGATCCTTCCTACCACGGGCTCATCTACACGCAGCACTACGGGGAACGCGCTTTCATCGGCCGCATGCGCAGCGTCTTCCAGCGCGTCATGGGCGCGGTGCTGTCACCGTTCAATGCATTCCTGCTGATGCAGGGTATCGAGACGGTGGCGTTGCGCGTCGAGCGGCACGTGGAGAACGCGCGGCGCGTGGCGGAGTTCCTGCGCGCCGATGCGCGCGTCGACTCGGTGAGCTATGTGGGCTTCCCCGACAACCCCTACTATCCGCTCTGCCAGAAGTACCTCGGCGGCCGCGCCTGCTCGCTCCTCACCTTCGCCATTCGCGGCGGCTATGACGCCGGCACCCGCTTCTACGACGCGCTGAGGCTCTTCAAGCGCCTGGTGAACCTCGGGGATGCGAAGTCCCTCGCCTGTCACCCCGCCTCGACGACGCATCGGCAGATGTCCCCCGAGGAGCAGCGCCAGGCCGGCATCGGCCCTGAGACCATTCGCCTGAGCGTCGGTATCGAGCACATCGACGACATCATCGCCGATCTCGATCAGGCGCTCGCCGCGGCCACGCGCCCAAAACTGCGGCAGACCGCTACGACTTGAGGGCGAGCAAGCGCGCGACCAGCGCCTCGACGCTCGCCACGGAGCGGAAGTTATCGGGGGTGATCTCGCCCTGCGGGATGGTGAGATCGAATTCGGTCTCGACCGCGAGCATCAGATTCACCATCTTGATGGAGCTCATGCCAAGCTCGCTCAGGCGCGCGTCGGGCGGCAGCGAGGCCGTGGCCCCGGCGGACTTGCCGAGGATCTGCCTAACCAGATGCAGCAGCCGGTCACGGATCGAGGGATGTGCGGTGGAGCCCGCTGGGCCGTCGCTCATAGGCGGATCAATGATACCGTTTCCGATGCGTGAGCTTAGCGGCTGCGCGGCGCGGCTACACGCTCGATCAGCGGTGATTGCACGCGGCGAGCGCTGATGCACGCCAACCAGTTGCGATACATCGCTACCGAAGATGACCGCCAGGTGCACTCGAGCCCCGCAGCCACCGTCGCGAACGGGAAGCTTTCGAGCAGTGTCGCGCTACGCAGCGTGTGCGCCTGCTCACGGAACTGCGCGAGCCGTTCCGCGGCATCCGCGGACAGGTAGCCGCGGGGCAGGGTGGGATAGTGCGACTGCTGCCCGTTGAGGTAGCGGCCGACATCGCGACGATATTCCTTGAGGAGTGTCGGGCCCTCATACTCGGGGTGCCCCTGGAAGAAGAGCAGAACGCTGCGTTCTTCGCGCACGAAGGCATCGGCGCCGGTCTCCTCGGACCAGCTGAGCAGTGTGTAGCCGGCCGCGCGCAAATCCTCGGGCGGGAGCTCGTTCCACCTGGAATGCGGCATCGGCAGCGGCGAGCTCACCCCGGCAAGGAGATCGTGCCCGGTGAGGATGGCGTGCTGATATACACCGCAGCGCTTCTCCGGCAGCCGGCGCCGCTCGATGCCATCGAGCTCCAGGACCGCCGCGTGGGCTGCGAGACACGACCAGACACTCGCCGCGGTGTGCTGCCGGGCAAAGTCGAGCAGCTGCACGAGGCGCGGCCAGTAAGGCTCGTCCCGTAGTGCCGGCGCACGCGGCTCGGTGCCGGTCACGATCAGCGCATCGACGCCCTCGGTGAGCAGGTCCTCGAGCGGCCAGTAGTTGTCGCGGATGTGCTCGAGGGCCTCGGGCGAGCGCGGTAGCTCCGCAAGCGAAGTGAGCCGCAGCCGCACCGCCGCATCGCCGGAAGCCGCCCGCAGAAGTCCGCCGAACTGAGCCTCGGTCGAGTGCAGCGCTGCATCCGGCATGTTGTTCACCAGGCCGATCACGATCGGGCCCGTGGATGGGCCGCGTGGGGGCACCCGGCGGCCAGCAGCAGCCGTGGGCAGCTCGATCTCTAGGGGCATAAAATCATTTCACTTATTGGATAGCGCCTTTTGTGACGCTCCACCGCCCTAGGACGCACAAGGTCTGATGTATCATCGCTTTTTAGATTACCGTCCGCCCACAAGGAAAACTAATCCAAGGGTCCCGTAATGGAAGCACAGCAGGTAGCGGAGGCCCGCATCGCGGCCGCAGCCGCCCCCACGGAAGATCTGCCCACACGCACCAAAACCGTCGCCGCCGTCGCGGCGAATCATGCGATCGCGGTCGACAGTGCCGCCCGCTTCCCTGCTGAAGCGTTCCAGGCGGTCAGGGTGCAGCGTCTGCTCGGCATCCAGGTGCCGAAGGCTCTGGGTGGCGAGGGACTCGGCATCGGCGATGTGGCCGATGTCTGCTACCAGCTCGGTCAGGCGTGCGCCTCGACCGGCATGATCTTCGCGATGCACCAGATCAAGGTGGCCTGCATCAGGCGGCACATGGGCGAGAACGCGACGCTGCAGCGCATGCTTCGCCGTCTGTGCGCCGAGCAGTTGCTGCTCGCCTCATCCACTACCGAGGGGCAGGGGGGCGGCAACATCCGCTCGAGCGAAGCGCCGGTCGAGCACCAGGAAGGTGGACGCATCACGCTCGAGCGCAAGGCCAGTGTGATCTCCTACGGCGCATACGCCGACGGCGTCGTGACGACCGCGCGGCGGGCCGCGGATGCGGCGGCCTCCGACCAGGTGCTGGTCGCGTTCTTCAAGAGCGATTACACGCTGACGCGTCTCCAGGGCTGGGACGCGCTCGGCATGCGTGGCACGTGCAGCGAAGGCTACACGCTCAAGGCGTCCGCGAGCGCTGAGCAGATCATCCCCGAGCCTTACGAGGACATCCACACACGCACCATGGTTCCCTTCGCGCACCTGCTGTGGGGCTCGGTGTGGACCGGCATTGCGGCGAGTGCGACCGCACGCGCACAGGCCTTCGTCCGCAACGCCATGCGTCACAGCGGTCAGCTGCCACCGGGCGCGCCGCAGTTCACGCGTGCACTGGCCACGCTGCGCACGCTGCGCGGAATGCTCGCGACCTCTTTGCGGCGCTACGAGCAGTGCATGAACGACCCCCAGGCGCTCGCGGCACTAGACTTCCAGACTCTGATCACGCTGACCAAGGTCGAGGCCTCGGAGCTCGCGGCGCAGACCGTCATGAGCGCCATGCGCGCCTGCGGCCTGTCCGGCTACCGCAACGACAGCGAGTACAGCATCGGACGCCACCTGCGCGATGTGCTCTCTTCGCCCATCATGATCAACAACGACCGCATTCTCGCGAACCTCGCGACGCCGGTGCTCATGAGCCCCATGGCGAGCTCGCTGCGCGATTGAGCGCGGGAGCGTTCCGCTTAGAGCGTCACCGGATGACCACCGCGCGAACCGTGCGCCGGAGCCAAACCGACCATGACAGTTCCAGGACTCGAAGCCATTGCCGCGGCCAATGATCCGCTCGCGTTGATTGCCGAGCATCTGTTCCAATCGCTCGGGGTCGAGGGCGTTTACGCCCGCACGGCGCTCTACCAGGGGGTCCTCGATCACCTCACGGAGTTCGTCTCCCGTCAGCGCGATGAGCGCGCCGAGGTTCTGCGCTTTCCGCCCGTGATGAGCCGCCGGCAGCTGGAGAAATCCGGCTACCTCAAGAGCTTCCCGAACCTGCTCGGCTGCGTGTGCGCCTTGCACGGCAGTGAGGCGGCGATTCGTTCCGCGGCGGACCGCTACGAGAACGGCGGCGACTGGACCACCTCGCTCGGCGCTTCGGATCTGGTGCTGTCGCCCGCGGCCTGTTATCCGCTCTACCCGCTGGTCGCGAACCGCGGGCGCATCCCCGCGGGCGGACTGGTATTCGATGTGGCGGCCGACTGCTTCCGCCGCGAGCCCTCGCGCTCGCTCGATCGGCTGCAGTCCTTCCGCATGCGCGAGTTCGTGCGCATCGGGCGGCCGGAGGAGATCACGGCATTCCGGGAGAGCTGGATGAGTCGAGCGCGAGAGCTCGCCGAGCAGCTCGCGCTCCCATACTCCATCGAAGTCGCCAACGATCCGTTCTTCGGCCGCATCGGCCAGGTCATGGCGGTGAGCCAGATCCAGCAGGCGCTCAAATTCGAGCTGTTGATTCCGTACCACGCCAAAGCCCGGCCGACCGCCTGCATGAGCTTCAACTACCACCGCGAGCACTTCGGTGAGGTGTGGGGACTCCGGGATGACCGCGACGATCCGGCCCACACCGGCTGCGTCGCCTTTGGCATGGATCGCCTGGTGGTGGCGTTGTTTGCCAATCACGGACTGGATGTCGCCCGCTGGCCCGGCTCAACTCGCCGCGCGCTCAGGTTGTGAAAGGTCAGCCCGGGCCGCCACGGCTGACCGGCGGCCGCTAGCATGCCGCTCGACCCCCGGGCCAGGCGGTTTCTCGAAACGCTCACCGCCATGAATCCGCCGAGTGTGCTCACCCTCTCGATCGGAGAGCGCCGTGCAGGGCTCGCTCACCTCCTGAGCTTCTTCGGTGCCGAGGATGAAGTTGCGGCGGTCGATCAGTTCGAGCTGCCGGGGCCCGAGGGGTCCCTCACGGTGCGCGCATATACCCCGTTGGGTGCGCGCACCCGCGAGCACCTGCCGGGGATGCTCTACTTTCATGGGGGAGGCCTCGTGGCCGGAACCCTCGACACCCACGATCCCCTCTGCCGCGCGCTCAGCAATGCGAGCGGCTGCCGCCTGCTGGCGGTGGATTACCGGCTCGCACCCGAGCACCGCTTTCCCGCGGCCGTAGCCGATGGTTGCGCCGCCGCGGAGTGGATCGCGGCGCATGCCGAGGAGCTCTACATCGACCGGCAGCGCTTGGGAGTTTCGGGCGACTCCGCCGGGGCAACACTCGCCGCGGTCATCTGCCACACGCTCACGGCCGCGGGCCAGGTGCCGCTCGCATTCCAGTTCCTGTTGTGTCCGATCACGGATTTTGCGGCCGAGACCGATTCGCGCCAGCGCCTCGCCCAGGGCTACCTCGTCGATCGCGACACCCTCGAGCACGATCTCAGGCACTACCTGCCGCCGGACGCGGACCGTGCCGATCCGCGCATATCGCCGCTGCGCGCTGCCGACGTCAGCCGTCTGCCGCCCACTGCGGTACACACGGCCGAGTTTGATCCGCTGCGCGATGAGGGCCTGGCCTATGCCGAGCGGCTGCGACAGGCGGGGGTGCCGACCCTTTACCGCTCTCATCCCGGTATGATTCACCTGTTCTACGGCATGCGCGGACTGATAACGTACGCCGGCGTCGCCTTCGCGCAGATGGGCGCCGACATCCGCAGTCTGCTCGGGCCGGGGTAACGGGAAGAGGGGCACGCGATGACCGATCGCCTGCAGGTTGAGCAGCTGGTGCGTGACTTGCACACGGCCCGGCTCGAGGGCGACCTCGAGCGTCTGTGTGCGCTGTACGCCGATGAGGCGCGCCTGCGCATCGCCGGCTCGACCGACGGCAAGCCGATCGCCATCGCGGCGACCGGCATTGCGGAGATCCGTCCCTGGCTGTCGGTCCTCGTGAAGACCTTCCGCCTCACCCAGTACACGATCCTGTCGCTGAGCATCGACGTGCCACGGGCCGCGGCGCACTGGCGCGTCGACATTCACTCGAAGATCACGGGCGTCGTCGTTCCCACGGAGCTCGTGGATCTGATCGAGGTACGCGGCGGACGCATCGCTTCTCACATCGAATTCTTCGTCCCCATTTGACGCTGCGACCGCCGCAGCGCGGGCCGGTCGGCAAAGCGGAATTCCTCGCATACCGCACATGCAAGTCAAAATTGCCAGGCGGCTAGCGGCGTTGTTCGATGAACTGCGTGAGACGGGTCACATTTTTCTGACGCGCGCCCGGCGGCTCGAGACCAGAGAGCGGAGCGGCCGCATCAGGTTGACCATCGTGCAGTTTGGCGACTACCAGGAAGCTTATTGGAGATTTGCGAGCGGCGGCGACGAGAACTACTACGCGCAGCGCTACACGGTGGATTTTGTTGCATCGTTGGCGCAGCGCAGTGACGTTGAAGCTGTCACGGTGGTGTGCGTCAGTGCGAGCGCGCCCGCCACGAGACTGCCCAACGGCGTGGGCACCGTAGGCCTGCAGTTATACGTGCCAGGGGAGCGTCCGCGTGTCAGGCAATTGGTGCAGGCAGTCGCGGACTCGGCTCCAACGCACCTGATCGTCATGGCGCCGATTACGCAGGTGATCAGATGGGGACTCGGCGCCGGCATCCCCACATTGCCCATGCTTGCCGACAGCTTTCGCCGGCCAGGCCTGCGGGCCAAATTGCGGGTATGGCAGCTGAGCTCGTTGCTCAATCATCCGTCGATTGAGTTCGTGGCCAATCACAATCTGGCTGCTTCCATCGACCTCGAGCGCATCGGCGTAGACCCCGGCAAAGTGGTGCCCTTTGACTGGCCGGCAGTGAGCTCACCGCGAGACTTCGAAGCGAAGACCGCTCCCGCGATGGATCGGCCCTTCCGCCTGATCTACGTCGGCAGCGTCATCGAAACCAAGGGGGTGGGGGACGCGATCCGGGCGATCGCGGCACTGCGTACGCGCTCACGAAACGTCCAGCTGACGGTCATCGGTCGAGGTGAGATCGAAAAATTCAAGCTGCTGGCCGCCACGCAGGGCGTCGAGCCGCATGTGTCCTTTCTGGGACCCAAACCCCACAAGGAGGTTCTCGCGGCGATGCGCCAGCACGATGCAGTGTTAGTTCCGAGTCACTGGGCCTATCCAGAGGGATTGCCCATGACGCTCTACGAGAGTCTATGCGTGCGTACGCCACTGCTCGTTTCTGATCATCCGATGTTTGGGCTACGGTTACGCAACGGTGAAAACGCCGTCGTGTTTCCCGAGCGCGATCCGGGAATGCTTGCGGCCGCTGTCGAAAGCCTGATGGCTGCACCAGCGCTGTACGCGAGGTTATCCGAGGGCTCGCAAGCGGCAGCCGAAGATTTTCTGTGCCCGCTGAAATACGATCACATGATCTCGCACTTCATCTCGACGGCGGAGCGAAAAAAACTGGGTAGTTATTCGCTTGCGAGGTATGGGTACCTGACGCCTGCCGTTCGTGCGCGCACCGCTGATCAAGCCGTCTGAAACCTCACGAGCGCACCCGTATTTGGTGCGCAGCTGTCCTCCCTGTCTCGCTCTAACACGCGCTGCCGCGGTGCGCGCCGACCGCCGCGCGTTATGTCGGAGCGATGCTGCATCGCGCCAGGTCCCTGTCGCCATGGTGCGACGGGTTGCGCGATGTGACACAAGTCAGTATCTATGTGTCGTCGATCGGTGCTTGTGTTTGATCTTCTAGTTGATTGAGCAAATCCGCCGCGAGGCGGAGACGCAAAGCCTCCGGTCTCAAGCGATGAGCTGAGATAGCGGGGTTGCCGGCATGAGCCTTGCCGCAAGCAGGCTTCGTCGTCATCCGCCATCTCTGTCTTCTGTTCGCTGTGTCCATGGGGTTCGCGCACCAGCGAAAGGCGAACGTCTGAAGCAGGGAGTCATAATGAAGGTTGCCGATGCCCGGCGCGGACGCGCTGCTCAGCTGATTCTTTGCGTACTGGCGACCGTAAGCCTGGCGGCCTGTGGTGAGGTGGGTACTGGCGGGGGTCAGACGCTGAGCACGCAGGGCCAGAGTGCGGGCTCGGTCAGCGTCGCCGCGCCAAGCGCGCCGACCCTTACGGGGACGCCCGCGACCAGCGCCATGGTGGGCATGGCCTACACCTTTCAGCCGAGCGTCTCCGACTCTTCCAGCCGAGGCCTGACCTTCTCGATCGCCAACAAACCGGCCTGGGCCACCTTCAGTTCGAGCACGGGCCAGCTCACCGGTACACCCGCGGCGGGCGACATCGGCTCCAATGCCGGCATCGTCATCAGCGTGACCGATGGGACGCAGACGACGGCACTGCCGGCTTTCACGATCGCCGTCAGCGCCGAAACGCCGCCGGCAGCACCGACGATCTCCGGCAAACCGGGCACGAGTGCGACGGTAGGAGTCGCGTATACGTTTCAACCGAGCGCTGCCGATGCCAAGGGCAGCACGCTGACCTTTGCCATCACGGGCAAGCCCTCGTGGGCCACTTTCAGCACGACGAGCGGGCAGTTGAGCGGCACGCCCGCAGCGGCCGACCTCGGTACGTCGGGTGCGATCGTCATCAGCGTGAGTGACGGATCGCAGACCGCATCGCTGCGGGCCTTTACCATCACAGTGAGCACGGCCGCGGCGCCAACCCCCACGATCTCGGGGACGCCCGCGACGCGGGCGACGGTTCACAAGAACTACATGTTCCGGCCCAGCGCCAGCGATGCGGGCGGCGGGAAACTGACGTTCTCGATCGCCAGCAAGCCCTCGTGGTCGAGCTTCAACGCCGCAACGGGTCAGCTGAGCGGCATGCCGAGCACCGCGAACGTCGGTAGCTATCCGGGCATCGTGATCAGCGTCACCAACGGCGCGGACACCGCCTCGTTGCCGCCGTTCACGATCGACGTGGCGGGCGCTCCGCCCCCGCCACCGCCGACGATCTCTGGAACCCCCGGCACGGCGGTCGAGGTCGGGCAGAGCTACTCGTTCCAGCCGAGCGCAGCCGATGCTGCCGGCGGCACGCTGACCTTCTCCATAGCCGGCATGCCGCCCTGGGCGAACTTCGACAGCACGACCGGACGGCTTTCCGGGACGCCGACCGCTGCCAATCTCGGCACTTACACCGGCATCGTGATCAGTGTGGCGGATGGCGGGTCGAGCGCGTCACTGCCGGCGTTTTCCATCGCGGTCACCGCCGGGCCGGTGATCTCCGGTACCCCTGGCACCGGCACCGAAGTGGGCAAGCCCTACACGTTCACTCCGACCGCAACCGCCCGCGCCGGGGCCACGCTGACATTCAGTGTCGTCGGCAAGCCTGCGTGGGCAAGCATCGATACCGCGACGGGCCAGCTGACTGGCACGCCCTCGGCCGCGGACGTGGGCAGCTATTCGGGCATCGTCCTCAGCGTCAGCGATGGAGTGACGAGCGCTTCATTGCCCGCGTTCACGATCACGGTCGTTGCCGGGCCTACGATCTCGGGCACACCCGCGGCGAGCGCGACTGTTGGAGCCGCCTATTCATTCACGCCGACAGCGAGTGACCCGGCGGGACAGGGGCTGACGTTCTCCGTCAGCAACAAGCCTGCGTGGGCGAGCTTCAACATCGCGAGCGGACAGCTGAGCGGCACACCGGCGGCGACGGACGTGGGCACCTATGCGGGAATCGTCATCAGCGTGACCGATGGGGTGGCGAGCGCTGCGCTCCCCGCCTTTACCATCGCGGTAGCGTCGGGAACCTCAGGGCCCACGATCTCCGGCACCCCCGCCACGAGTGCGACAGCGGGGACGGCATACGTTTTTACGCCGAACGCGAGTGATCCCTCGGGCGGTACGCTGACGTTCGCCATTACCAACAAACCCTCATGGGCGGGTTTCAATACCGCGACCGGACAGCTCAGCGGGACGCCCGCGGCGGCCGATGTGGGGACCGATCCGGGCATCGTGGTCAGTGTCAGTGACGGAAGCGCGTCCGCAGCGTTGGCGGCTTTCACGATCACGGTGAACGCTACAGCGATCGGCCCAACGGTGACGCTGAGCGCCAGTCCCACCACGGTGAGCAGCGGTGGGTCAGCGATGCTCAGCTGGTCCTCGACCAATGCCACGAGCTGCACGGCATCCGGTGGCTGGTCGGGGAGTGAGCCGACGAGCGGCAGTGCCAGCACGGGGGCACTCAATACCAACACGAGCTACACGCTGAGCTGCAGCGGTCCGGGGGGCAGCGCGACTCAGTCGGTCACGGTCAACGTTTCGGCCGCGCCCACGGTGAGCCTCAGCGCCAGTCCCAGCAGCGTCAGCAGCGGTGGTTCAGCCATGCTCAGCTGGTCCTCGACCAATGCCAGCAGTTGCACCGCCTCAGGGGGTTGGTCGGGGAGTGAGCCGACGAGCGGCAGTGCCAGCACGGGGGCGCTCAGTGCCACGACGAGCTATACGCTCGCCTGCAACGGAGCCGGTGGCAGTGCGAGTCATTCCGTAACGGTCAACGTTGCCGCACCGATCAGCCCGACGGTGAGCCTGAGCGCGAGTCCTGGGACGGTGGGCAGTGGTTCGGCAGCGACGCTGAGCTGGTCGTCGACCAACGCGACGAGCTGCACGGCCTCTGGCGGCTGGTCGGGGAGTGAGCCGACGAGCGGCAGTGCCAGCACCGGGGCGCTGAACGCCACCACGGCCTATACGCTCACCTGCAATGGAGCGAGCGGCACGACGCCGGCCACGAAGACCGCGACGGTC
>Ga0126381_100006938_pt1 | contig 12577 bp, 14 predicted proteins | sample PanSoiMetPlot_28_FD_96465 | JGI IMG/M metagenome (GOLD analysis project Ga0126381, IMG submission 96465) | Tropical forest soil microbial communities from Panama - MetaG Plot_28 | ecosystem: Environmental > Terrestrial > Soil > Tropical forest > Bulk soil | place: Panama | collected 2016-02-17
ATGATGTCGCAGGCGAGCGCGATCTCGCATCCGCCGCCAAGCGCGAAGCCATTGACGGCCGCAATGATCGGCTTGTCGATGTCGAAGCGCGAGGTGATGCCGGCGAATCCGCCCTTGCTCATCGCCGGGCGTTCGCCGCGATGCTCGGCTGTCCACTTGAGATCGTTACCCGCGGAAAACGCGCGATCGCCGGCACCGGTCAGGATCGCGACCCACAGATCCTTGTCGGCGACGAAATCATCCCACACCTGATCCATCTCCAGGTGGCACGGCGGATGCAGCGCATTCAATACTTCAGGCCGATTGAAGGTCACGTAGGCCGTATGGCCTCGCTTTTCATACTTTATGAACTTCAGTTCCATCGCTTACCTCGCTGTTCAGTTCGCGCGCCCGGGTTGAAGGCCTCGCAACGAATTCCCCAACCAGGCGCCATCGTATCGCACTAAAGCTTTTCGTCGGCCAGCAGTTCGAAAAAAGCATCGATGCTTTGCATGAGCTGGCGGCGAATCTGCGCCCGCGTGCCCTCGATGAGATGCATCGTCACCCGCCCCGTGCTGCCGTCCTTAAGCCGCACTTTCGCATCCTCGACCGCAGTGAGATCGCTCGAAGCGAAGACGCGCATCCCGTAAACCATCGCCGCGCGCGTGGCAGCACCTTTTACCAGCCGAAGCTTACGCGCCATCGTCCCCTCCCGGTCGCCAGCTAACGGCAGCGGTTATAGCACGAATGGGTTTATCGCGGTCACCGCAATTCGCATCGATATTGCGCGAACTCATGCGAGTTGAGTCAACGAGGCCGATGCGGGAAGCTACCGACCGCAGGACGCGATCTGCGCCTGCGCGGCAAATGCTCGACTGAGGCGATGGCGAATGAACAACGATGAGTACCTGGGTCGCGTGCGCGAGCTGATCCCGCGTTTTCGCGAACGCGCCACATTGACCGAGCGTATGCGACGCCTGCCGGATGAAAGCTGGAACGACTTTCAGCGCGCCGAGCTTTTGCGCGCCCTTCAGCCCGCGCGATGGGGCGGCTTTGAAATTCATCCGTCCGTGTTCTATCGCGCTGTGGCGGAAGTGAGCGCAGCATGTCCCTCGACCGGATGGGTGCTTGGCGTGCTTGGCGTGCATTCCTGGCAGCTCGCGGCTTTTCCGGAACGCGCTCAGCAGGACATCTGGGGAATGGATTCGACGGTCCAGGCGTCATCGTCGTATGCGCCGACCGGCCGGATCGAACGCGTCGAGGGCGGCTTCCGGGTTAGCGGAAGATGGTCGTTCTCGAGCGGCTGCGACTTCTGCAAATGGGTCATCCTCGGCGGCTCGACACGTAATCCCGACGGCACGCCCGATGCGCGCAGCTACCTGCTGCCGCGCAGCGACTATGAAATTGACGATAACTGGCACGTGATCGGCCTCATGGGGTCGGGCAGCAAGGATATAGTGGTCAAAGAGGCGTTCGTTCCCGAGCATCGCACTCACAAGTTCCTTGACGCTTGCCGGCTCGATAATCCCGGCCAGCTCAGCAACGCCGCACCTTTGTATCGGCTCGCGTGGGCATCGGTTTTCGCGTACGCGATCGCAGCGCCGCCCATCGGGGCTGCGCTGGGCGCGCTGGAGTGTTGGCGCGAGAGCGCGCGGGTGCGGCGCATGGCTTACGATCGCAAAATGGTCGCCGAGGATCCGTTCGCACAGATGCGGCTGGCCGAGGCCGCATCGCTGGTCGAAAGCGCGCGCGCGCATGCTCAACACCTTCGAGGAAATGATGCGTACGGTGTCGGCAGGCCGCCCGATTCCGGTCGAGAGGCGGGCTCGGCTGCGCTGGGATGCGGCGGAGGCGGTGCAACAGAGCGTGCGCGCGATCGACTTGATGTTCGAGTCAAGCGGCGGGCGTGCGATTTTTCTCGACAACCCGATGCAGCGCTACTTTCGCGACGCGCACGCTATCCGGGCGCATGCGCTCAACAACCCGGAGCGTGCCGGACGCACCTTTGTGCTCGCCGAACTGGGCAATTTTATCAATGAGCGCGGCCTTCCGGCGGATATTTTCGTCTAGGCGGCGAAGCTGCGCAGATGTAGCGGCAGTGCGCCATCTAAGTTTCGCGAAATTCAATGATATTTTTCTCAACCCTTTGACTTCGACTCGCAATGATGGCGAAATTTCTGCGCGATGAAACTGCGCCTATATGCGGGCGTGGGCGTAATGCTCGCGATGTGCGGTTGCGGCGTCGCCTACCAAGCCTCGACCGAGTTGCGCGCCTCGCGCATGCAGCACAATCTCAAAGCCGGCGAGAGCAAAGCGCAGGTGCGCGACAGGTGGGGCGAGCCCGATTTGCGCCAGGATTCGGGTCAGGACACTGAAATCTGGAGCTATGCCAAGCGCTCCAACACCAATGACATTGCCGCCACCCTGCTGTACACCAACACCAAGGAAGGCGATCAGGGCCAGTTCATGGACCTGACCTTCGTCGAGGGCAAGCTCTCTTCCTGGAAGGAAACGACACATACCATGCCAACCAAGAATGGGGGGCCGGGATTGAGTTTTGGAGTGTCGGGGCCGGGTTCGGCAGTCGGCAATAAGCGCCACTACTAGGCAGGATGCCAGTTTGGGAAGCGTGAACATCTGTCGGCTATACATGGCTCATTTTCATGCTCGGATGCGAGGAGGCGCAAAATCGCATGTTGCAACCCCACCGAGCCATCGTGTCTAATTGACAATGGTCCGCTTTTAGCGGCCCTAGGGTTATCCGTACCTGAGACCCCCCACAGCGGTGGCGATAACCTGGCGACGACTGATGATCTGATGGCGACTGCACGGAAAAGCATCGAGTCCATTCTGCTCGACCGTTCGTGGGTCTCGGAACAGGACCTTGAACGCGCGCGCCAGCGCAAAAAACCCGGCCAGGATCTAGCCGACGTCCTGGTTGATATGGGTGCGCTGGAACCGCAGCGTCTCGCGCGCGCGATCGCCCAGGAATACTGGCTGCCCTTCCAGGCTCACGTTGACGAACACGCGATCGATGGCGCTGTGCTCGCCAAGGTGCCGATCAACTATGCGAAGAAGAATGGCGTCCTGCCGCTCAGCACCGACGGGCGCAGCGTGACCGTCGCGATTGCCGATCCCTCCCAATATGAACCGCTGGACGATCTGCGCGTGCTGTTCGGCCTGCCGGTGCATCCGGTAGTCGTGCCGCTCGAGATCCTGAGCGACGCGATCAATCGCGCTTACGATCAGGCGACCACGACCACCGCGCAGGATTTGATGATCGATCTCGAGGAAGAGCGGCTCGACGTCGTGGCCAACGAGCTGGCGCACGAGCCGCTCGATCTCCTCGATTCCGACGATGCCGCGCCGATCATCAAGCTGGTAAACGGTCTGCTCTCGCAGGCGGTCAAGGACCGCGCCAGCGACATTCACGTCGAGCCGTTCGAACAGGAGCTGCTGGTGCGGTTTCGCGTCGATGGAATGCTCTACGATGTGATTTCCCCGCCGCAGCGCTTTCAACCCGCGATCAGCTCGCGCGTCAAGGTTATGGCAGGGCTCAATATCGCCGAGAAGCGCCTGCCGCAGGATGGCCGTATCCGTCTGCGGGTCGCCGGCCGCGATATCGATATTCGCGTCTCGACGATTCCCACAGCCTTCGGCGAGCGAATCGTGCTGCGCCTGCTCGATCGTGCCCAGGCGCTGGTCGATCTGAGTCTCGATCGTCTCGGCTTCTCGGGTGACAACCTGACGCGTATCGATCGGCTTATCCGTCAGAGCCACGGGATTATTCTGGCGACCGGGCCGACCGGATCCGGCAAGACCACCTCGCTTTACGCCTGTCTCGTGCGGATCAACTCGCCCGAGAAAAATATCATCACCATCGAGGACCCGATCGAATACCAGCTACGCGGCATCGGCCAGATGCAGGTTAATCCGAAAATTGACCTCACTTTCGCGAGCGGTCTTCGCTCGATCCTGCGCCAGGACCCCGACGTGATCATGGTCGGCGAAATCCGCGACAGCGAAACCGCCGAAATTGCGATCCATGCCGCCCTGACCGGCCATCTCGTGTTTTCGACCTTGCATACCAACGACTCCTTCGGCGCGCTGACCCGGCTGGTTGACATGGGCATCGAGCCGTTCCTGGTATCCTCTTCAATCCTGGCGGTGCTGGCGCAGCGCCTGGTACGCACGCTCTGTTCGAACTGTCGCGAGCCCTACACGCCCAGCGCGTCAGAACTGACGCGCATCGGCGTCCGTCCCGAAATGCTCAAGGGGCCGATTTATCGGTCCGCGGCTAACGGATGCCGCGCCTGCCGCAGCACGGGGTATCGCGGCCGCACGGCGGTTCACGAGCTGATGCTGATGGACGATGAAGTGCGGACGCTGGTGATGCAGAAGGCCGACGCGGCGACCATCCGGCGCGCCTGCACCTCGCGCGGAATGTCGCTGCTACGACAAAACGGCGCGCAGCGTATCCTGCAGGGCGAGACTACCGTCGAAGAACTGCTGCGCGTCACCCAGGAAGACATTCTCTAGCCGGCGCCTCGAGTACACAAGCGATGCCCGTTTTCGCTTATCGCGGATTGGCCGCCAATGGCCGCTCGGTGGCTGGTGTGGTCGATGCCGACAGCGTACGCACGGCGCGCGGCAAGCTGCGCGAACGCGGCATATTTCCCACCGAACTGGCCGAGGAGCAGGAAGAAGCCGCGACACGCCGGAGTTTCTACGATTACCTACCCTCCTTCGGCCGGCGTATCCCGCCCGCCGAGCTTTCGCTGCTCACGCGCCAGCTAAGTTCGCTGCTCGGCGCAGGCGTGCAACTGGTGGACGCGCTCGCGGCGCTGGCCGACCAGGCTACGCGTCAGGTCACCAAACGGCTGCTTTCTCAGATTCGCGAGCGCGTTCGCGAAGGCAGCTCGCTGGGCGATGCGCTGGCCGCGTACCCCGAGACGTTTTCCGACCTGTACGTCGGGATGGTGCGCGCGGGCGAGGCGGCGGGCGCGCTTGAGACGGTGCTCAACCGTATCGCGGATTTCAACGAGGCGCAGGCCGAATTCAAAGCCAAGGTCACTCACGCCCTGACCTATCCGATAATCATGGTTTGCGTGGGCAGCGGGATTCTCTTTTTCCTGATGAGCTACGTGGTACCGCAGGTGGCTACGATCTTTCAGCAGAACAACGCCGCGCTGCCTCTGCCGACGCTCATCCTGATCGCGATCTCGAACTTCGTCTCGACCTACTGGATCATCCTGCTCCTGGCGATCGCCTCCGCTGTGTTCGGCATCAGCTATTCTCTTTCGACCACGCGCGGCCGGCGCTTTTACGATACCTGGATTCTGCGCACGCCATACATTGGCGGGACCGTGACGCGCGTGCTGTGCGCGCGTTTTTCGCGTACGCTCGCGACCATGCTGCAGAGCGGTGTGCAGCTTTTGCCTGCGCTGGGTTCGGTGAAGCACGTGGTCACTAACGGCCTGCTCGCCGATGCGGTCGAAGAGAGCCGCACTTCGATTCGCGAGGGCCATGGAATGAGCTATCCGCTGGCCCAAAGCAAGCTTTTCCCGCCGCTCCTGATCGAAATGATCCGCGTGGGCGAGCGTTCGGGAGAGCTCGAGTCGATGCTCGAACGGGTGGCAGACACCTACGAGCGCGAGGTCGAGCGCTCGCTCAGCCAGCTCACGACGATGCTCGAACCGCTGATGACGCTGGCGATGGCGTGAATTATCCTCTTCATGATGCTGGCGATCCTGCTGCCGATATTCCAGTTGAACCAGTTGATGAAATGACCTTAGGGGAGCTGAAAAAGATGGATCGAACGGCGCGCCGCCGCAGGCTCGAAGAAGGTTTCACGCTGATCGAGATCATGGTGGTCATCCTGATCCTCGGCCTGCTCGCCACAATCGTGGTGCAGAGCCTTAGAGGAGCGACCGACAAAGCCAAGCGCACCAAGGCCCAAGCCGATATCTCCGAGATCAAAACAGCGCTGGATCGTTACTACCTCGACAACGGCTACTATCCGACCACCGACCAGGGTCTGCCTGCGTTGGTCAGCGCTCCGACTGGCGGCCGCCAGCCGGCCAACTACGAACAGGGCGGTTATATCGAAAGGGTACCGAACGACCCGTGGGGTAGCCCCTATTTTTATCAGAGTGACGGCAATTCTTATGTGCTGAAATCGTATGGCGCCGACGGCAAATCGGGCGGCTCGGGAAAAGACGAGGATATCGACGGCAGCTCATCGTGAGTTGGCCTTATCGCAAGCTCGCAAAGGGCGGAAAAGGCGCCGGAGCGGCGGGCCGGCGCCTCGCGCCCGCCCGCTTCGCGGCGGGGTTCACGCTGCTCGAGATCGCGGTCGTGCTGTTTGTCATGGGCCTGGTGATGACGCTCGCCATTCCTTATTTGGGCGGTTTTCATGGTGCCCAGCTCAAGAGCGAAGCGCGCCGCCTCGCCGGGCGCGCGAACTACCTGTATGACGAAGCCAGCGCGCAGAGAGTCATCTACCGTATGAGCTTCGATCTCGACCACAATTTGTACTATGTCACGCGACTGGATCCCTACGGACCGAAGCCTAAGTTCATTCCCTTCAGCGGACCGTGGGGCTTCGCGGTCCCGATGCCACCGGGACTGAAGCTGCGCGACGTGTCGGTCGCCGGCATCGGCGGCGCCAAGGCCGGTACCATCAGCTGTCAGTTCTATCCCGACGGCTATGTCGATGCGACGGTCATCCACCTGGCGAACGTCTCGGGACTGGTGCTTACGTTGAGTTTTCATCCGCTGACCGGCAACGTCGGGATCGTGAATGGCGACCTGCCGCCGGTGCAAGCGCTTGCGATGTCACAGTGACTCGGATGCAGCTTCCATCGTTGTTTCGATGACGCTTCGGAATTCCAAAGGTTGCGCACGGGCTGGCTTCACGCTGCTCGAAGTTTTGATCGCCATCGCAGTGCTGGGTATCGCACTGCTGGCGCTGCTCTCGCTGGAGCATCAGGATTTGCAAAGCGTGATCCGGGGCCAGGAGGTCTCGCGCGCCGCGATGCTCGCACAAGCGCTGATGACACAGGCGGAGTTGCAGCGCTTCCCGCCGCTCGGCACCTCCAGCGGCGATTTCTATCGGATGTACTCGGGCCGATATCCCAACTTTCGCTGGACGCGCTCGGTCCAGCCATCCCCGGTGTTCCCTGACCTGCGCAAGGTCGAAATTCACGTACTCTACGGCCGCAGATTCGGCCGCGATTTTTCGATCGTCGAATTTCTGCACAATCCGATGCCGCAGGTTATGACCCCACAGAGCGCGGCGCCGCAAAATCCGGCCCTGCAAGGCTCGCAATCGGGTGCGGCACCGGTCGAGTGAAGATGAGTAATGCCCGAATGAGATCGCTCGCCAGGTTGACGCTTTACGGCCGCGCCCGCGCGTTCACGCTGCTCGAAATAATGGTCGCGGTAGCGATCCTGGGAATTGTGATGGTGATGCTGGCGAGTTCTTTTCATGCCGTCGCGGCGGGCAAGACGCAGGCCGAGGGACGCCTGCTCAGTAATCGCGAGGCGCGCGCGATTCTCAACCAGGTGACAATCGAACTGCGCGGCGCGGTGCAGACGCCGCTTATCGCAAGCAATGTGACGTTGATCGGCCAAGGTCATATGCAGAATGGCGCCCCGCTGGATACGCTCATCATCTCCACGCTCAATCCGGGCCATCGCCGCAGTATCAGCTCTTTTGGCGCAGAGGAGTTGATCTCCTATAGCGGCAGGCCCAACCCGAATCATCCAGGATGGTTCATGCTGATGCGCCAGCAGCAGAGTGCTTTGCTCGGTGCGACCGCCGGGGTCAACGTCGCCCCCCCGGTGGTGCTGGCGGCGAACCTGCTTGCCTTTCACGTGCGCTATTTCAATGGCAACATCTGGGTCGAAAGCTGGAACTCGCCGAGCCTGCCCCCGGGCCTGCAGCTTCCGCAGGCGGTGGCGATCGAACTTCAGATGGCGGGTCCGCACGGCGCGCCTGTTAACCTGTCAACTCAGCTCACGCTGCCGATGGCGTTCACTCAGTGGTGAGCCGGGTAAAAAAGAGCGAGCGCGGCATCGCGCTGCTCGTCACCATGATGGCGCTCGCGCTGATGACGCTGCTGGTGATGGATTTTACGACCTCGGCCTCACTGGGTTACCGCTCGGCAGCCGGGCACGCGAATGAGGTTCGCGCCGAGTATCTGGCACGTTCGGCAGTCAATGTCGGCCTCTCGCTGCTTACGACCGACGCACAATTGGATTCACATGCCAGGACTCCGCACGACGGGCTGGATGAGCCCTGGGCACAGCCGTATCCGCCGGTGCCGCTTGGCGGCGGGCTGGCCGAAGTTTCGATTGCCGACGAAGCACGCAAAATCGACATTAATTTACTTATCAACCCGCGTACCGGGCAGCCCAACCCGGAATACCTGGGAATCGTCCAGCGGCTGTTCGCAAATCTCAACATCTCGCCCGATATTGTTCCGGCCATAGTTGACTGGCTGGACCCCGATAGTATCGAATCTCCGGGGGGAGCGGAGGCCGATTATTATCTGCGACTGATACCGCCATACGAGCCGCGCAACGGCCCGATGCCGACTATTGGCGATCTCAGGATGATCAGAGGGGTAGACGACGCTACTTTCGCAGTGCTGCAGCATTACCTGACCGCGGCTCCTGAGCCGCGCGTGAACATCAATACGGCGCCGCCCGAGGTAATAGCAGCCCTGGTTCCTCAATTGTCCAACAATCAGTCGATGGTCAAGGAAATCGTCCAGGCTCGCACGGTTCAGCCGTTTCTAATGACCACCGACGTGGGCAACCTGGCCGGCCTTGGCGACGCTGCAACTCCGCTGATGCGACTTATCACCACCCGCAGCGCCTATTTCACCGTGAGCGGCGTCGGCGTATTCGCCAATTCGCGCCGCCGAATCATTGGCGTGTTTCGCCGCAACAGCAACGGCACCTCGATGCTCGCGAGTTGGCAAGAGGGCTGAGCGGCAATGGCGCAGCGTATCCTGGCCATTGAAATTGCAGGCGATTCCGTGCGCGGCGCGCTTGCCGAGCGCAACTGGAATTCGCTCGCGATGCTCGATGCAATCGAGGAGCATCGCGGCGCCGATGAAGACGATCTCGCACCCGCACTCGCCCGCCTGCTCGACGACGCCGGCAATCCGGATGTCGTCGTGAGCGCGCTTCCCGGAGAGCTGGTCGTGAAGCGGGTGCTGTCGCTGCCGTTCAAGGACCAGCGCCGGCTCACGCAGACCGTGCCCTTCGCCCTGGAAGAGCATCTGCCAGTAGGCGTGGACGAAGCCGTGGTCGCCTTTACCCGCGTCGGCCGCGAGGACGACAAGACGCTGGTGATGGCCGCAATGGTCCGCAAGGAGGACCTGCGGCGTCACCTGGAACTGCTCGCGCGCGCGGGCATCAATCCGACCGCGGTGACCCTAAGCGCACTCGCGCTGGCCTCTCTGCTGGCCCGTGTGCGCAACGGGCACGGCGGCACCCATCTCCTGGTCGATCTCGACCGCGATTCGACCTCGATGGTGCTGCTGGATAATGGCGGAATGCCGCGCGCGATTCGTACCGTGGTCGCAGAGCTCGGCGCAACCAACGGCACGCCGGCGCCCGGCGCTTCGGCGGTACTGGGCGCAGTCCGGCAGACCCTGCTCGCCCACAGCTCCGATCGTGAGCAGCCCGAACTGGTGCTGACCGGCCCGATGGCGGCGACACCAGACGTGCGCCGGCGAATGGCGGAAGCGCTCGCCGTGCCGATTCATACGCTCGATGAATTCGATTGCGCCTCGCTGCTCGGCCCGCTTTCGGCACGCTCGACGCGCTTCGCGGGATGTCTGGCGATGCTGCTGGCGGAATCGCCGGGCTCAGCGGTCGAGTTGCTCAATTTCCGCCAGGGGGAATTCGCTTTCCGCGGCCGCACGGGTAGCCTGCGGCCGTGGCGCAACACCATCATCCTCGCCGCCGCGGCGGCGGCGGCGATCGCGTTGCACGCGGGCATACGGGTCTCCTCCAATCTTCGTCACCTTCAGCAAATTAATCGCCAAATTGCGGCGATTGCCGCACCGGCCCTTGGTCCCCGAGTTTCAGGCGCCGAGGCCAAGGACGAGCTGTCAGCCCAGATTGCCGCGATGCAAAAGCAGCTTCACATGATGGGTGGAGCGGGCGCGTCGGCCTCACCTCTGGACACATTGATGGCCCTTTCGCGCGCGCTGCCGCCCCATCTGGGCGCCGAAATCGTCGATCTCACTCTTGACGAGGGCACGCTCAAGCTCGACGGAATGGCGGATTCGTTTGCCACTGTGGACCGGGTCAAAAAAGCGCTCGAGCTAAGCGGCTACTTTCGCGATATCCAGGTGACCCATGCGACCGCCGGCTCGGATGCGAGCAAGGTCGAGTTCCGGCTGACCGCGGACATCCGCGGCGAGATGCTGGAGTAAATGACGCGGATGCTGCAACGAATACGAACCATCATCAGTGAAGTCGCAAGTGCGATCGGCGCACGTGTATCGCCGCGCTTGCGCGAAATACGCACGACGATCGCACCGAAGCTGGCGCCGTTACGAGCGCGCTATCGTAAGCTCGAACCGCGCGAACGCATCCTGCTGCAGATAGCCGGCGGCGTGCTCGCCATCTTTGTGCTCTTCAACCTGGTTTACCTGCCGATTCAGGGCGCGATCGGCGGTCTCGGCGATCGCATCCAGGAGCGTCAGCACGATGCAGTCGAAGTTGCGCGCATGATGCGCAATTATCAGCGGCTGCGTGTCGATCTCGCTACGATGCGCACGCGCACGGTCGCGGCGAGCGGCGATTTTACATTGTTTTCCGTAGTCGAGCAGGCGCTAACGCGCGCTCCGGGAAAGGATCGAATCGGTTCGATCACCCCCGCCGAGAAGACGCTGCCCGGCGGTATGAAGCAGTACACGGTCGATCTGAAGCTCAATGAACTGACGCTCGCCCAGGTAGTGGACACGCTCTACGGGTTGAGCGGGCTTAACATTCCGGTCACGGTTTCGACCCTCCACATCACGCGGCGCACGCAGGACACTCACACGTTCGACGTCGAAATGACCTGTGTCGCGCTTGGTCGCAATGCCTGAGCGGTTGTCAGGTTTTTTTGCTGACTTCGCTCGTGCCCATCGCGACGCGCTGCTTTACGCCGGCTTCGGCGCACTGGTCTTCATCGCGTCCCTGGCGGCAACCTTCCCCTATGCGGCCACGCTCCAGGCGCTGCTGAGGCCGATGCGGCTCGACTTCAGTTCCTCGGGCCAGGGAATCAGCCTGCCGCTCGGGGCATCGCTCAGCGATGTGCGCGTGGTCTCGCTCGAGCCCTCCTCGCCTTTCGAAATCGAAAGTCCGGATGTGACTCTCGCGCCGGCGCTGACCGCATTGGTGCTCGGCGAACCTGGGGTGCGCGTGCACGCGCGGATTTATGGCGGGGTGCTTCGCGCGACGGTTTACCGGTCGGGGGCTGAAGTGGGCGTGCGCTTTGCGCTGAACGACATGGGGCTCGCGCGAATGTCGGCCCTACGCGCAACTGGCCTAAACCTTATGGGCCGCGTCTCAGGCGATGGATGGGCGAGACTGGCGGCCGCCGACGCCTCTGCGTCCACCGGCGTATTCGATTTCCGCACTGATGACCTGATGCTCCAGGTCGCGTCAGGGTTCGCCCCGATTCGCTTCGGTAAGGTCCAAGGCAACGCCCGGCTCAACCCGGGCGGCGCGCTCAGGATCACTACTTTGAACGGAAAAGGCCCCGACGGCTTAATCGACGGACACGGAACGATCCGTGTGGGTCCCGATGCCCGCCGCAGCCATATCGACTTCGCATTGACAATCCAACCTACGGGAGAAGGACGCAGACGTCTTGGCGTGCTGTTCGGATTGTTGCCGCATCCGCCCGACGCGCGGCCCTATCTGCTGAGCGGTCCGCTGCTCGCGCCGTCGGTGAGCTGAATCCGACCTCCCTGCCGAGCGCGCATCGACATCAGGGCATTACTCGGGAACCGAGCTGAGAAAATCCTCCACGGCGGCCTGGAAGCGCGGGTCTGCCGGTGCCGATACGTGATCGGCGCCTTCCAGCACCTCGACGCGCGCGCGACCGAACCATCCCGCAAGCGGCCGCGGATCGCCTGCGATCGTATCCTTGTCGCCCGTCGCAACCAGCACCGGCACGGCAGAGCGCCGCAGCGCTGCGAAATCGAGCGTGGACTCGGCGTCAGTCGTTTCCTCGGCGCCGATACATGCCGCGAGCGCCCGCAGGTCCTTGCCGTTGCGTTCGGCGCCGCGGCGAAACCGGCGCGCGAGGACGTCTTCGATTACCGCCGGGTCCTCGGCCAGCAGGGCTGCTGCGATACGATGACGCTGGCCGGGTTTTGCGATCTGGCCGCCTGCGCCATAGCCGCCGAGCACGATCGCGCTTAGCCGCTGCGGGTCGCGCATCAGCACCTCGAGCGTAATCCGTCCGCCCATCGAATAGCCCGCCATCCGCGCGCGCGGGATTTTAAGATGGTCCATCAGGCGCACGGCGTCCGCACGCATGTTGGCCAGCCCGTACTTCGCCGGGTCATGCGGCTTGTCG